>Ga0164243_10011286_pt1 | contig 12761 bp, 12 predicted proteins | sample OricompcompostOP_FD_108781 | JGI IMG/M metagenome (GOLD analysis project Ga0164243, IMG submission 108781) | Organic Plus compost microbial communities from Emeryville, California, USA - Original compost - Organic plus compost (OP) | ecosystem: Engineered > Solid waste > Mixed feedstock >...
AGCTGGGCCTGGACGTCGAGGTACGGCAGACCGACGACGAGGCCACGCTGCTGTCCTGGCTGCACGAGGCCGCCGACGAGCGGCTGCCGGTGGTGCTCAACCCGGCCGCGTTCACGCACTACTCCATCGCTGTGCGTGACGCCGTGGCGCAGCGCACGGCGCCGCTGATCGAAGTGCACATCTCGAACATCGCCGCGCGCGCCGCCAAGGAGGAGTTCCGCGGCCGGTCGGTGGTGTCCGACCTGGCCACCGGCACGATCGCGGGCCTGGGACTCACCGGTTACACCCTCGCGCTGCGCGCCGTCGCGGCGGACGCCTGACCGCTACCGGCCGTGTTTTGGAGCGCTCACACGGATCTCCTGCGTGACCGTTGACACACCGTGTCCGTAGGCTTAGCGTCCCGGCGAACGGTTTACCGATCTCTCGCATCAGGGACGGCACCCATGACCCGTTTCCCGATCCGTCTCCTCACCCGAACCGGTGCCGCGGTATTAGCCGCGGCCGCGCTGACCACCGCCACCACGGCAGCCGCAGGCACTTCCGTGAGCACTCACGCGGCCCCAGCAGGTAACCCGTCCGTCTCCGTCGAACAGTTCGGCACCGCCCCCAGCGGCCAGAAGGTCCAGCGCTACACGCTGGTCAACGGCCACGGCATGCGGGTGCGGGTGCTGACGTACGGCGGCATCGTCCAGTCCATCGAGGTCCCCGACCGCAAGGGCCGCACCGCCGACGTCGCGCTCGGCTACAAGACCCTCGACGACTACGTCGCGGACCAGAAGAACCAGAACACGTACTTCGGCGCGCTGATCGGCCGGTACGCGAACCGCATCGCCAAGGGCACGTTCACGCTCGACGGGAAGACGTACCACATCCCCGTCAACAACAACGGCAACGCCCTGCACGGCGGCACGGTCGGCTTCAACCAGAAGGTGTGGAAGGCCGCGCCGATCAAGCACGGCGGCACCGTCGGCGTACGGCTGACCTACGTCAGCCCCGACGGCGAGATGGGCTTCCCCGGCAAGCTGACCACCACCGTCGACTACACGATCGACGCGAAGAACGCCCTGCGCATCGTCTACGACGCGACGACGACGAAGCCGACGATCATCAACCTCACCAACCACACGTACTTCAACCTGGCCGGTGAGGGCACGGGCGACGTCTACGACGAGCTCATGCAGCTCAACGCCGGCAAGTACACCCCCACCGACAAGCTGCTGATCCCGACCGGCGCGATCGACACGGTCAAGGGCACGCCGCTGGACTTCACCCGCGCGTACCCGATCGGCGCGCGCATCCGCGACGGCTTCACCCAGCTCGTCAACGCCCAGGGCTACGACCACAACTGGGTGATCGACGGCGGCGGCAAGCGGCTCACCGAGGCGGCGAAGGTCGCCGACCCGGGCAGCGGCCGCGTGCTCACCACGTACACCACCGAACCCGGAGTGCAGCTCTACACGAGCAACTTCCTCGACGCCACCGAGGTCGGCTACTCCGGCCGCATGTACCGGCAGGGCGACGCCTTCACGCTGGAGGCGCAGCACTTCCCCGACTCCCCGAACCACCCCAACTTCCCGTCGACCGTGCTGCGGCCCGGTCAGCGGTACGCCCAGACCACCATCTACGCGTTCTCGACCTACTAGAACGCACGGCCCCGCTTCTGCTCCACCCGGGCGGGGGCCCGCGGTCCCCGCCCGGACCCGATCCCAACCTCGTACGGACGCGGAAGGCACCTGACATGACGAAGATCCGGCCGGAGGTCGAAGAGGCCCTCGACACCCTGAACCTGAACGGTGCGACCCGCCGCCGCCTGCTCACCGGTGCCGGCCTGGCCAGCGCCGGGCTGGCGGCGTCCGCGCTGCTCAGCGGCTGCGCCAATGCGGGCAGCAGCGGCAGCGGCGGCGTCGGCGACTTCCCGTCCACGCCCAAGTGGCGGTTCGTGTTCGTCAACCACGTCACCACCAACCCGTTCTTCCAGCCCACCCAGTACGGCATCCAGGACGCCTGCACGCTGCTGAACTGCACGTCGCAGTGGACCGGCTCGAAGACCTCGATCGTCCCGGAGATGGTCAACGCGCTGAACACCGCCGTGTCCGGCAAGGCCGACGGCATCGCGGTGTCCGTGGTGGACACCAAGGCGTTCAAGGACCCGGTGAACAAGGCGCTGGACGCCGGCATCCCGGTGGTCTCGTACAACGCCGACGGCGCGGTCGGCAACCCCGGCTCCAGCCGGCTCGCCTACATCGGCCAGGACCTGTTCGTCTCCGGCCAGCAGGTCGGCATGAAGCTGGCCAGCCTGATGACCGCCCCCGCCGACGTGGTGGGCTTCATCGCCACGCCCGGCTCGCTGAACATCCAGCCGCGCATCGACGGCGCCAAGGACGCGCTGCAGAAGTCCGGCAAGATGAAGAGCTTCAAGTCGGTGGCCACCGGCGCGGAGACCCCGCAGGAGATCTCCACGATCGACGCGTTCGTCCAGGCGCACTCCAACGTGAAGGCGTACTTCTCCGTGGACGGCGGTTCCACCGAGGGCCTGGGCGACGCCATGACCAAGCACAAGCTGAAGTCCAAGGGCGTGGTCGCCGGCGGCTTCGACCTGGAGCCGAAGACGCTGGCCGCCATCAAGGCCGGGAACCTCGACTTCACCGTCGACCAGCAGCCGTACCTGCAGGGCTTCCTGCCGGTGCTCTACCTGTACATGTACAAGCTGTCCGGCGGGCTGGTCGCGCCGTCGGAGACGAACACCGGCCTGAAGTTCGTCACCAAGGACACCGTGGACCCGTACGAGTCGACGAAGACCCGGTACGAGGGCACCAGCGAGAAGCAGCAGTACGTCAAGAAGAGCGGGCCGATCGCGCACGCGTCGTAGGGGGAATTGCTCAGTGAGTGACACGCGGACGGCGCCCGAGACGGTGCCGGCGGCCCCGCCGCCGCCCGGTCTCGGACGCCGTGTCGGCGCGGGGTTCCTGCGGATGCGCGAGGCCAGCATCCTCGCGGTGGCGATCATCCTGGTCGTCTACTTCTGGGCGAACACGGCCGACTTCCTGGAAACCAGCAACCTCGTCACGGTCTCGCACTACACCGCGCCGATCGCGATCCTGGCGGTCGGCGAGGTCTTCCTGCTGATCAGCGGCGAGATCGACCTGTCCGTCGGGTGGATGTACACGTTCGCCCCGTTCGTTATGTACTTCGCGGTGGAGAACGGCGGGTTCCCGCCGATCCTCGGCATCATCGCGGCGCTGCTGGTCAGCGCGCTGGTGGGGTTCATCAACGGCACCGTGACCGTACGGCTCGGGGTGCCGGCGTTCGTGACCACGCTGGGCATGCTGTTCGCCCTCGAGGGCATCACGCTGATCACCTCCGGCTCGTTCCCCAAGGAGATCCCGGCGTCGGCGGCCGGCGGGCTGCAGACCGTACTCGGCCACCAGGACTGGTCGGAGATCATCTGGGCGGGCGTGGTGGTCGCGGTCTTCTACCTGGTGCTCACCCGGATGCGCTGGGGCCTGTACACCTTCGCCGTCGGCGGCAACCTGCTCGGGGCCACCGAGTCGGGCATCAAGGTGGCGCGGGTCAAGATCGGCAACTTCATGATCTGCAGCACCCTCGGCGGCTTCACCGGCATCCTCGAGGCCTTCCGGATCGACTCGATCGACCCGGCGGCGGGCGGTGAGACGGTGATGTTCTACGCGGTCGCGGCGGCCGTCATCGGCGGGACCGCGCTGGCCGGCGGCGTGGGCACGGTGCTCGGCGCGTTCCTCGGCGCGGTCGTCCTCGGCATCCTGCAGGACGGCTTCAACCTGCTGGGCGTCAGCGCCAACACCTACTACCTGATCCTCGGCATCGCCGTGCTGGTCGCCATGATCGCGAACGTGTACCTGGCCCGCCTGCGCCGTACGGGGAGGATCTGATGACCGACGACGCCGCGACCACGGAGGCGACGACGGAGGAGCGGCCCGGGCCGAGCGAGGTGCTGCGGGTCGAGCACATCGGCATGCGGTTCGGCGGCCTCACCGCGCTCCGCGACGTCAACCTGCACCTGGACCAGGGCGAGGTGCTCGGCCTGATCGGCGACAACGGCGCGGGCAAGTCCACGCTGATGAAGATCCTCTGCGGCTTCCAGCAGCCGACCTCGGGCCGCATCACGCTGTACGGCGACGAGGTGCACCTGCGGTCCGTGGAGCACGCGCGGTCGCTGGGCATCGACATCGTCTACCAGGACCTCGCGCTGGTGAACCAGCTCAGCGTCTACCACAACATGTTCCTCAACCGTGAGGTGGTGCGCTGGCCGTTCCTGTCCAACCGGACCATGCGCAAGCGGGCGCGCGAGGCGCTGGACTCCATCGGCGTGCAGATCGACTCGGTGGACACCGAGGTGGCGAAGCTGTCCGGTGGGCAGCGGCAGGCCATCGCGGTGGCCCGCTCGGTGTTCTCCGACACCCGCGTCCTGCTGCTGGACGAGCCGCTTGCCGCGATGGGCGCCAAGGAGGGCCGGCTGATCCTCGACCTGGTCGAGGATCTGAAGGCGCGCGGCAACGTCTCCATGATCATCATCGCGCACAACTACGGGCAGGTCATGGGCGTCTGCGACCGGGTCAACCTGCTCCAGAACGGCGCGATCACCTTCGACCGGCGCACCGAGGACACCTCGCTGGAGGAGCTCACCGACCTGGTGGTCTCGGAGTACCGGCGGCGGATCAACGGAAGGGACGACACCAACTCCGGGTAATCAATCCGACACGAAGTCACGACATGTGCGCGCGGTGCTTCGTTCCGTAGCCACCGCGGCGCATGATCGGTCACGTGTCGAATATTCGCGCGTTCGTCCTCGTCGCGCTGGCCACGGCCACGGCCGCGTCCGCCACCGCGCTCGGCGCTCCGGCGCCGGCGGACGCGGCCGTGCCACGTACGGTCGTCGTCGCGCACCGCAACGGCGCGGCGGTCGGGCCGGAGAACACGCTCGCCGCGGCCCGCCACGCCTTCCGGCGCCACGCCGGCTGGCTGGAGACCGACATCCAGCGCACCCGCGACGGCAAGCTGATCCTCATGCACGACTCGACGCTGGACCGCACCACGAACGTCGAGCACGTGTACCCCCACCTCAAGCCGTGGCGGGTGCGCGACCTGACGCTGCGGCAGATCGAGCGGCTGGACGCCGGCTCCTGGTTCGCCCACCGGTTCCGCGGCACCCGCGTGCCCACGCTCAAGGCGTACCTGGACCTGCTCGACCGCACCGGCCAGGGCGCGCTGCTCGAGATCAAGGACCCGCAGCTGTACCCGGGCATCGTCGGGCAGCTGGCCCGCGCGCTGCGCCGGCACGGCTGGCTCGACGGCGCGCACCACGGCCGGCTGATCGTGCAGAGCTTCTCCGCCGGGGCGGTGCGCCGCTTCCACCACCGCGAGCCGTACGTGCACACCGCCCTGATCGGCGAGCCCACCGGCAAGGACCTGCGCGCCGCCGCCCGGTACGCCGACGCGATCAGCCCCAAGTACACCCACGTCACCCGCGGCTACGTCCGCGCCGCGCACCGGCTGCACGGCGTCCACGGCCTGCCGCTGAAGGTGCTGGCCTGGACGGTCAACACGCACGGCACCGAGCGGCGCATGGCGCACGACGGCGTGGACGCCGTCGTCACCGACCATCCGGACCTGCTGCGGCGGTGATCACCCCCGTGACAGGCAACCGAACGCGGTTCTAGTATCGGCAGGTGGCCGAACTCCTCGTACCCCATGCCGACCGTGACCCCGACGGTGCGGCGGTCATCGACGAGACCGGGTCCGTCTCCTGGCGGGACCTCGATCTCCGCGTCAACCGGCTGATCCACGCACTGCGGCGGCTCGGCCTGGTGCCCGGCGACACGATCGCCATCCATTCCGGCAACCGCCGCGAGTACCTCGAGATCATGTCCGCCGCCGCGCACTCCGGGCTGCGGTACGTCCTGGTCAACTGGCACTGGACGGCCGACGAGCTGGCGTACGTGCTCGACGACTCCCGCGCGCGCGTGCTGTTCTCCGACGCCGCGTTCGCCGAGGTGGCCGCGAAGGCGGCCGGGACGGCCGGCGAACTGGCCGCCCGGGTGTCGCTGCGCGACCTCGACGGCGCCGGCGTGCCCGGCTTCACCGACTATGAGGACCTGATCGCCGGCGAGCCGGACACCGAGCCCGAGGGGCAGGTCGCCGGCACGCAGATGATCTACACCTCCGGCACCACCGGCCGCCCCAAGGGCGTCGTGCACAAGCGGGACGGCGGCCCGCCGCCGGTGTCGGAGCTGCGGGAGACGATGGAGGGCCTGAAACTCCTCCTGGCACTGCCGGAGCGCGGCCGTACGCTGCTGGTCGGCCCGATCTACCACTCCGCGCAGTGGGCGTGGTCGTTCGGCCCGTTCCTGGCCGGCTTCACGCTGGTCACGCGGCGCGCCTTCGACCCGGGCGAGACGCTCGACCTCATCGAGGCGCACCGCATCACCAACGTGCACCTGGTGCCCACCCAGTTCGTCCGGCTGCTGCGGCTGCCCGACGAGCGCCGCGCCGCCTTCGACCCGTCCAGCCTGGTCGCCGTCTGGCACGGCGCCGCGCCCTGCTCGCGGGAGATCAAGCGCCGGATGATCGACTGGTGGGGGCCGGTGATCTGGGAGTACTACGGCTCCACCGAGTCCTCGATCGTGACCGTCGTCGCGTCGCAGGACTGGCTGGACCGTCCGGGCACGGTGGGCCGGGCCACCGGGATCGCCGAGATCTTCGTGCTGCGCCCCGACGGCACGCCGTGCGAGCCGGGCGAGGCCGGGCAGATCTGGTACCGGCCGGCCGGCGACGGCGACGTCGAGTACTGGCGGGACGAGGAGAAGACCAAGGCCATCCACCGCGCCGACCGTACGTTCACCTCCGGTGACGTGGGCTTCTTCGACGACGACGGGTACCTGTTCCTCACCGACCGGGTGATCGACATGATCGTCTCCGGTGGGGTGAACATCTACCCGGCGGAGATCGAGGGGGCCATCATCAGCCACCCGGCGGTGCACGACGTCGCCGTCTTCGGCGTCCCCGACGACGAGTTCGGCGAGCAGGTCAAGGCGGCGATCAGCGTCGAGGACGGGTACCAGCCCGGCGACGAGCTGGCCGCCGAGCTGATCGCCTGGTGCCGCGACCGGATCGCCGGGTACAAGGCGCCGCGCACCATCGACTTCCTGGACGAACTTCCCCGGACCCCCACGGGCAAGCTGTACAAACGGCTGCTCCGCGACCCGTACTGGTCGCGGGCCGACCGGAACATCTAACGACGAGAGGTATGCGCATGCGGATCGGGATGCCGCTGAACTACAGCGGCGGGTTCAAGGAGACCGCGGCGAAGCTCGCCGACTTCGAGAAGGCCGGCCTGGACATCGTGTTCGTCCCCGAGGCGTACAGCTTCGACGCGGTCAGCCAGATGGGGTACATCGCCGCGGTGACCGAGCGCGTGCAGATCGCGTCCGGCATCCTGCAGATCTACACCCGTACGCCGACGCTCACCGCGATGACCGCGGCCGGGCTCGACTACGTCTCCGAGGGCCGGTTCGTGCTCGGCCTCGGTGCGTCCGGGCCGCAGGTCATCGAGGGCTTCCACGGCGTGCCGTACGACGCGCCGCTGGCCCGTACGCGGGAGATCGTGGAGATCTGCCGGAAGGTGTGGCGCCGGGAGAAGCTGACCCACGACGGCGCGAAGTACCAGGTGCCGCTGCCCGCCGGGCAGGGCACCGGCCTGGGCAAGCCGCTGAAGCTGATCAACCACCCGGTGCGCGACCGCATCCCGGTGCTGATCGCCGCCATCGGGCCGAAGAACGTGGCGATGACCGCGGAGATCGCCGAGGGCTGGGAGCCGATCTTCTTCGTACCGGAGAAGGCGAACGACGTGTGGGGCGACGCGCTGGCCGAGGGGAGGGCCAAGCGCGACCCGTCGCTGCCGGACCTCGACGTGTACGCGCAGGCGCCGCTGGCGATCGGTGAGGGCGTGGAGGAGCTGCGCGACCTGTCCCGGCCGATGCTGGCGCTGTACATCGGCGGCATGGGCGCGCGGGACAAGAACTTCTACAACAACCTGGCCCGCCGCTACGGCTACGAGGCCGAGGCCAAGAAGATCCAGGACCTGTACCTGGACGGCAAGAAGGACGAGGCGGCCGCCGCCGTCCCCGCCGACCTCCTGGAGAAGACCTCCCTCATCGGCCCGGAGTCCCACGTCAAGGAGCGCCTCGCCGCCATGAAGGAGGCGGGCGTGACGACCCTCAACGTCACCCTCCTGGCCCAGGACCACGAGAGCCGCCTGACCCTGATCGACAAGCTCTCCACCCTGGCCGCCGACCTCTGACCCTGCGTAACCCCAATTATGGCGAACGATTTTCCGGGCTATAGCCCGGAAAATCGTTCGCCATAACTGGGGCCTGGACGGGCGGGTTAGCCTCGTCCCATGCCCGAGTCGCACGCCGCACGCCGCTCCGCCCTCGCCGCGCACCTCGCCGCCCGCGACCTCCCCGCGGCGCTGATCACCCGCCTGCTCAACGTCCGCTACCTCACCGGCCTGGACAGCTCAAGCGCCTTCCTGCTGGTGCGCGCCGACGGCGCGGCCACCCTGGCCACCGACGGCCGGTACGCCCTGATGGCCGAGCAGACCTGCCCGGACGTCGAGCTCCTCACCACCCGCGACGGCGCCGCCGACCTGCTGCGCCGCGCCGCGGCCGAGGGCCGTACCCGGGTGGGCTTCGAGGAGCACGACGTCACCGTGGCCGCGCGCGACGCCTGGGCCGCCGCCGTACCCGGGCTCGCCTTCGTCCGCCTGGAGCGCCCGGTCGAGCGGCAGCGCGTGGTCAAGGACGACGAGGAGCTCGCCTGCCTGCGCCGCGCCTGCGAGCTGACCGACGCCGCCTTCGCCGACGTGCTCCCCACCATCCGTCCGGGCCGCACCGAGCGCGAGATCGCCCGCGCCCTGGAACGCCGGATGATCGAGCACGGCGCCGAGGCCCTCGCGTTCGAGTCCATCGTCGCGGCGGGGGAGAACGGCGCCATCGGCCACCACCACCCCACCGACCGCCCGGTCGCCGCCGGCGATCTGGTCACCATGGACTTCGGCGCCCGCTACGCCGGCTACCACGCCGACATGACCCGTACGATCGCCGTCGGCGAACCCGCGGACTGGCAGCGCGAGATGTACGACCTCGTCGCGCGCGCCCAGCGGGCCGGACGCGAGGCGCTGGCCTCCGGCGTGAGCAGCAACGACGTGGACGCCGCGGCGCGCGGCGTGATCGCCGACGCCGGCCAGGGGGCGTACTTCACCCACGGTCTGGGCCACGGCGTGGGCCTGGAAGTGCACGAAGACCCGTTCCTGTCGCCCCGCCGCGACGGCGAGGACCCGGCCGTGTACGCCGATCGAGCCGCTACACTGCAAGCTGGCGTTCCGATCACCATCGAACCGGGTGTGTACGTCCCGGGCCGCGGCGGTGTCCGCATCGAGGACACGCTCGTCGTACGAAACGGCGCGCCGGAACTGCTGACCAAGACGACGAAGGACCTGCTCGTGTGCTGACGCGGGCGGCGTGATCCAGGAGAACCTCGCGTGGCGACGACGAACGACCTGAAGAACGGCATGACGCTGAACATCGACGGCAACCTGTGGAACGTCGTGGAGTTCCAGCACGTCAAGCCCGGCAAGGGCGGGGCGTTCGTGCGCACCAAGCTGAAGAACGTGCTGTCCGGCAAGGTCGTCGACCGCACGTTCAACGCCGGCGTCAAGGTCGACGTGGCCAACGTCGACAAGCGGGAGATGCAGTACCTCTACCGCGAGGGCGACGACTACGTCTTCATGGACAACACCGACTTCGACCAGATCCACGTCCCCAGCACCACCGTCGGCGACGGCGCGAACTACCTGCTGGAGAACCTCAACGCCACGGTCGCGCTGCACGACGGCAACCCGCTGTACGTCGAGCTGCCCGCCGCCGTGGAGCTGGAGATCTCCCAGACCGACCCGGGCGTCCAGGGCGACCGCTCCACCGGCGGCACCAAGCCCGCCACGCTGGAGACCGGCGCGGAGATCCAGGTCCCGCTGTTCATCACCACCGGCGAGCGCGTCAAGGTCGACACGCGTTCCGGTGAGTACCTCGGCCGGGCCTGAGTGAGCGCTCGCAGCAAGGCCCGGACCCGCGCCCTCGAGGTGCTCTTCGAGGGCGACATGCGCGGCGTCCCGTCCGGAGACGTGCTGCGGCGCCGCGTCGAGACGGCCAACCCGCCGCTGAACCCGTACGCGGTGACCCTCGTCGAGGGCGTGCAGGCGCACGTGGACCGCATCGATGAGCTGCTCGCCACGTACGCGGTGGGCTGGACGCTGGACCGCATGCCGGCGGTGGACCGCAACATCCTGCGCATCGGCGCGTACGAGCTGCTGTGGTGCTCCGACGTCCCGGACGGCGTGGCGATCAGCGAGGCCGTCGGGCTGGCGCGAGAGCTGTCCACCGACGAGTCCCCGGCGTTCGTCAACGGCCTGCTGTCCCGCCTCCAGCAGCTGAAGCCGTCGCTGACGCTCTGAGAGATCTTGCCGGGCGGCCGTACCGCACGGTATGACGGGTGGGTGGCCGACCCTGCGCACGTCCCATCGGTGTCCTTCTGGTTCGACCCCATCTGCCCGTGGGCGTACCAGACCTCGCTGTGGATCCGCGAGGTCCGGCGGCTCGCCGGCGTGGACGTCACCTGGCGGTTCTTCTCCCTGGAGGAGATCAACCGGCCGGAGGGCAAGCGGCACCCGTGGGAGCGGCCGTGGGCGTGGGGCTTCTCGCTGCTGCGCGTCGCCGCGCTGCTGCGCCGCCGCGACCCGGAGCTGACCGACCGCTGGTACCGCGAGACCGGCCGGGCGCTGCACGAGCAGGGCCGCGCGGTGTTCCTGCGCGAGGAGGCCGAGGCGCTGGCCGACGAGATCGGCATCGGCGCGTCCGTGGTCGAGGAGGCCGTGGCCGACCCGACCACCACCGATGAGGTACGGGCCGACCACGACGAGGCGGTGTCCGCGTACGGCGCGTTCGGCGTGCCGACGCTGGTGCTCGGCGGGCGGGCGCTGTTCGGGCCGACCGTGGTGCCCGCGCCGGCCGGCGAGGACGCGCTGCGGCTGTGGCGGGTCGTCACCGAGATGGCCGCCATCGACGGGCTGTATGAGATCCAGCGGCCGAAGACCTCCGGCGACCTCGCCGCCATCGAGGAGCGGTTCGCGCCGTACCTCAACGCCCGCCGCTGGCCGACGATCACCAACCCGACCCCCTGACGGGAGCACCACCGTGACGACCCGGGACGAGACCCTGGCCAAGCTGCGGGACGTGTGGACGTCCCTCACCACGCTGGCCGAGGAGCTGGACGACGCCGACTGGACCCGGCCCACCGACTGCCCCGGCTGGACCGTCCGGGACCAGCTCGCGCACCTGCTGGCCTTCGAGTGGCAGCTGGCCGGGCGGCCCTCGACGCTGGAGGAGCTGGCCGACGTGCCGCCGTGGGTGCACAACGACATCGGCAAGGCCAACGAGCGTGCGGTACGGCACTGGCGTACCGTGCCGGTCGACCGGGTGGTCGCGGCGTGGCGTGAGGTCACCGCCGAGCGGCTGGCGCAGATCGGCGCGGCGACCGACGCGGACCTGGCCGCGGACTCGTGGACGCCGCTGGGGCCGGGCACGGTCATGGACCTGCTCCAGGTCCGCATCCTGGACCACTGGATCCACGAACAGGACATCCGCCGGGCGGTGGGCCGCCCCGGGCACGAGTCCGGGCCCGCCGCCGAGCACACCATCGACCGCATGCTGATGGGCATCCCGATGGTGGTGGGCAAGCGCGCCGCCGCGCCGGAGGGCACGTCCGTGGTCATCGAGCTGACCGGGCCGATCCAGCGGGAGCGGACCGTGACCGTACGCGACGGCCGCGCGAAGCCGGGCGAGCGCCCCGCCGACCCCACGGTCGCGATCTACCTGGACAGCACCACCTTCGCCGAGCTCGCCGCCGGCCGCACCGACCCCGGAACCCCCATCGCCGAGGACCGCGTCACCTGGACCGGCGACGACACCCTGGCCCGCACGATCGCCACCAGCCTGAACATCATGCCCTGACCGCGGCGCGCGGCCGATCACCGGCCGCGGAGGCGCATATAGGGTGTGGGCCGTGAGTGACGAGCAGATCATCGCGGCGGCCGAGCATCCGTGCGCGGGGCCGCCGCCGGACCGGGCGCTCCGGACTGCCGTCGTGTGGCGTACGTTGCGGGGGGCGCTGGCCGGGCGGGCCGACGCGACCGGCCGGGACGCGCTGGACATCGTCGACGCGGGCGGCGGTACCGGGAACTTCGCCGTGCCGCTCGCCGGGCTCGGGCACCACGTCACCGTGGTCGACCCCAACCCGGACTCCCTCGCCGCGCTGGAGCGCCGCGCCGCCGACGGCGGGGTCACCGCGCGGGTCCGGCCCGTGCAGGCCGAGGCCGCCGACCTGCCCGACGTCGTCGGCCCGGACGGCGCTGACCTGGTGATCTGCCACAGCGTGCTGGAGTACGTCGAGGACCCGGCCGTGGAGCTGGCCGCCGTCGTCGCGGTGGCCCGGCCCGGCGCCGCCGTCAGCGTGCTCATCGCCAACCCGGTCGCCGCGGCCCTGCACCGCGCCCTGGCCGGCCAGTTCGACGACGCCGCCCGCCTGCTCACCGACCCGCACGGCACCTGGGGCGAGCGCGACCCCATGCCGCGCCGCTTCACCCGCGACTCCATCACCGCCCTGCTCACCGG
>Ga0164243_10011287_pt1 | contig 12761 bp, 7 predicted proteins | sample OricompcompostOP_FD_108781 | JGI IMG/M metagenome (GOLD analysis project Ga0164243, IMG submission 108781) | Organic Plus compost microbial communities from Emeryville, California, USA - Original compost - Organic plus compost (OP) | ecosystem: Engineered > Solid waste > Mixed feedstock >...
GGAGGCACGCGCGGAGGCGACCCATGGGGACCGGCGCGATTCGGCCCAATCCGAAAGGGTGACCGGCCCGACGGTCCGCCTCTCCCTCCCGGGTCCGCGCCTGCCTGGCGACGCGTGCAGATGTCGCGGGAGGGGACGATGGGTGCCCCGCTTCGCGCACGGAGCCTTCCGGGTTCCGTATGGCCAAGCGACACCCGAGGGCCGCGCATGGCCCGCAATGATGCGGGAAATGAGCCGCTCGGTGGGCCGATGGGGCCGAGGATCGATGCATAATGATTGACGATCATGGGGTCTGGGAGCCCGGAAACGACCGGCCGGGCCGGTCGGAGGAGATCAAGGTTCTTGCCGCCCTCGCGGCCGCCCGGACAGCGACCGCACGCCGGCCCGCTGCCCTGGTCCGCGCTGGAGAGGATAGCGCACGGTGATTCCGCCCGACGCCGGCATCCGCCAGCTCAAACTGATCGTCCCCCCGCCGCCCCCGCGCCTCGTGCAACGGCCCCGGCTCTGGGCGATGCTGGACCGCCTGGCCGACCTGCCGGTGACGGTGATCGCCGCCACCGCCGGCTATGGCAAGACCACCCTGCTGGCGAGCTGGATCGCCACCCGGCCCGACCCCATCGCCTGGTACATGGCCGATCCGAGCGACACCGACCTCCGCCTCTTCGTGGGAGGGCTCGTTCGCGCCATCCGGACCGTGGCGCCGGCCCTTGGCAACGACGTGGAGAGCAGCCTCGCCACCGGAGACAACGACCCGGAACGCCTCGCCGCCCGGCTCGGCGACGATCTCGCCCGGATCGATACCCACGGCCACTCCCCCGTGATCCTGGTCATCGATAACGCGCACATGGCCAACGAGCCACCCATCGTCCAGTTCCTGAACGCCCTGGTGCGCTTCCCCCTCCTGACGCTGCACCTGATCCTGGCCGGCCAGACCGCCCTCCCGCTCGATATCCCCCATCTCGCTGAACGCGGGCTGGTGGGCGACATCAGCGAGGCCGACCTCGCCTTCACGCCGGACGAGAGCCGCCGCTTCCTGCGTGAGAGCGTGGGCTCAGCCCAGTCGAGTGCCGATCTGAATGCCACCATCGCCCTTGCCGAAGGATGGGTGGCTGCACTCAACATGCTCTCCCTCAATGGGGAGAGCATGCGCTCACTCCACACCTCCTCCAGCGAGGAGGGCCACGCGCCGAGCGGCCAGCGCCAGTTGACCACCCTCGTCGATGGCGTGGTGGACCGGATCGTCGCCCGCTGGGATCCGGCTTTCCGTCGCCTGATGATCGCCCTGGCCATCCCGGACCAGATCTGCCCCGGCCTGGTGGACGCCATCGGCCTGGACGACGGGTCGATGCAGCCCCGTCGCCGCCTCCACCACCTCAGCCGCAGCGGCTACTTCCTGCTCCCGGCCGACGATCGTGGCGAGTGGTACCGGTTCCATGGCCTCTTCCGCCAGGCCCTGCTGGACCGCCGCCGGGCCACCTTCCAGGATGCCGACTATGCCGATATCTGCCGGCGTATCGCCCGGTGGCACCGCGATCATGGCAACGTCTCGGCGGCCATCGACGCCCTGCTGGAAGCCGGCGATGCCCGCGCCGCCGCCGATTTCGTGGCCGACCGGCTGGACAGGAGCCTCATCGTCAACCAGTGGGACAAGGTGGAGCGCTGGCTGAACCGGCTGCCGGCAGACGAGGTGGAGCATCGGCCGGACTTCCTGATAGTCCGCGCCTGGATCGCCCATACCCGTGGCCAGAACGACCTCCTGCGCGCCCTCAGCCACACCGTCACCCGCCACATCAAGGAGGGACGCATCGATCCCACGACGCTCCCGCTGATCGAGGCCGAGCTCTCGCTCTTCCGGACCGTCTTCGAGGCCCCCGAGCCTTCGGACCGGCTCGAGATCTACCGGCGGGCCTACGCGGCGCTGCGCGGCTCGAACCGGTTCGGGGAGATGGTCGTGCTGCAATCGTTCCTGCCCCTGCTGGGGCGCACCGATCGCGCGGAGGCGGACCGCATCATCGACAGCCTCCTGCTGGAGAACGCCTCCCGCACGGATGTGTTCTCCCAGGCTCACCTCTTCTGGGTGCGCTTCTCCCAGGCCCTGATGATCGGGGCCGTCTCCGGCGTCGCCCACGGCTACGACATCAGCCGCCAGGTGCTCGCCCACGCCCAGCGCCTGAACCTGCATCGCGGCATGGCCTTCGGGAATCTGGCCGTCGGCTCCTGCCTCCTGGCCAACAACCAGCTGGCGGAAGCCACTCCCTTCCTCCGGCGCGCCGCCGACAATCCGCACACCAGCCAGCTCGCCCGGGTCGCGGCGACAACCCGGCTGGCGCGGGCGCTCGATGCCCAGGGGTGCCACGCCGAGGCCGACGCCGTGCTCCAGCAGACCCTGGATCGCCTGCTCGAAGTCGATGCCATCCGCTTCGTGCATCTGGTCCGCACCGGGCAGGTCTGGCTGGCCATCCGGCGGGGAAACCTCTCCCGCGCCCGCGCGCTCGTCAGCCGGCTCCATATCGAGGAGCGACCGGCCTTCGTCATCGGCCCCGAACATCCCCAGATCGCAAAACTGGCCCTCTTCGCCCAGGGCGACGATCCGCGGGAGCAGGCGTGGGCCGATGCCGCCATCGCCCAGATCCTCGACGATCCGGCGACCCTGCACTGGAACGAACCCCTCATCCAGGTGATGGTGATGCAGGCCCTGCGCGCCGAGCGCAACGGCCGGCCGGCCGAGCGTTCCGCAATCCTGCGGCGGGCGGTGGCGAAGGCCGAGCAGGTCGGCGACCTGCGGGTCTTCTCGGAGCTGGGCGCCGGTGTCGAGGCCATGCTGGCGGCGTTCCTGGCAGAGCATCCCACCTGGACCTTCCTCCGCGAGCGTGTCGCCATGCTCCAGGCCGAGCGCGCGCGGATGGAGGCCACCCAGCGCCAGGGCGAGCCCCCGGTCGTGTCGCTGCTGCCAGCACGCACGCCCTCGCTTGAGGAGCAGGTGACCCAGCGCGAGCTGGATGTCCTCTCCGGCCTCCAGCGCCGCCTGACGAACAAGGAGATCGCCGCCGAGCTCTCGATCTCCCCGTTCACCGTGAAGACCCACACGCAGAACATCTACGCCAAGCTGGGAGTGAACAGCCGGCGCCAGGCGATCCTGCGGGCTGCCGCGCTCGACCTCAAGCCATCGCCCCGCAACACCCCCGCGAACGCATGATCCAGCCTCCCGGCGGCAGCGCCGATCCGGCTCCCTCCCATCCGGAGCCGGATCGCAATCACCAGCCGGCGAACTCGGCCACCGTCGCCGCATCGACGCGCCCGTGGATGGCGTCGTCCAGCGCCTGTGCGAGGATGCCCACGCCACGGGCGACTTCGTCCTCGGTCAGGATGAGGGGCGGCGTCAGCTCCAGCACGTTCGACCAGTTGCCGGCGTAGTAGAGGATCAGCCCCAGCTCCCAGGCGCGGTAGACGGTTGCGGCGGCCAGCGGCTGGTTCGGCTCGCCCGCCGCCGTGACCAGCTCGACCCCCTGGATGAGGCCGCGCCCGCGGACATCGGCCACCTCCGGCACCCCGGCGAAGGCCTCCCGCAGGGCCCGCTGGAGCGATGCCCCCCGCTCCGTCGCCGCCCCAACCAGCCCCTCGTCCACGATCGCACTCACCGTCGCCAGTCCCGCCGCGCAGCAGGTCGCGCTGCCGACGGTGGTGAAGAGCGCCGTGCCGGTCCCGGCGTCGAGGATCTCCCGCCGTCCGACGAGCGCCGAGAGGGGCAGGCCGCCACCGAGCGCCTTGCCGAGGATGACGAGGTCCGCCGCAATCCCAGCCTGCTCGTACGAGAAGAAATACCCGGTCCGGCCGAGGCCCACCTTCACGTCGTCCACCACCAGCCAGATGCCGTGGCGATCGCAGAGGTCGCGCAGGCGGGGCAGGAACTCGTCCGGCGGCACGAGGTCGCCGCCGTCGCTCTGGACCGACTCGACGAAGATCGCCGCGACATCCCCCGGCGGGCAGATGGTGGCGAAGAGATAGCCCTCCAGATAGGCGAAGAGCTGGTCCAGCGTCTCCTCCGGCGCGCCGCCGAAGGGGTTCCGCGCCGGGTTGGGATAGGGCAGTTTGGTGACGTGGCCGCCGCCGGGATGCGCGGCGAAGGCGGGATGTCCGGAGAGCGTCTGGCCGCTGTCGGTCATGCCGTGCCAGGAACCGATGAAGGAGATGACGCGCTTGCGCCCGCTGGCAGCCAGCACGAGGCGATGGGCGGCCTCGCTGGCGTCGGAGCCGGAGTGGCCGAACCAGACCTTCTTCGCGAAATCGCCGGGCATGAGGTCCACGAGACGCTGGGCGAGGTCCAGCGCCGGCTCGTTCAGGCCGGAGATGAGCCCGGCGAAGGTCGTCGTCGCGACCTGCTCCTGGATCGCCCTGACGACGCGGGGATGGCTGTAGCCGAGGGAGGCGACGGCCCACCCGGCGCCGAAATCGAGCCAGGCGCGGCCCTCGGCGTCGAAGAGGGTGCTGCCCTCGCCGCGCACGGCGGTCATTGGCGAGTAGCGGATCTTGAGGGCGTCGGCGATGAGGGCGGCATCGCGGGTAGAGGGAGCGATGTCGGTCACAACGGGTCCTTTCCGAATGCGACGAACCTGTGGCCTGGCCGAATCGATGCGCCGATGCGCGACCGGCGGATGGTGCGCACCTGCGAACCCATGCGTGCGGCGTGCGAATAGCCGGTCGTTCGTAGGGCGCACCCTCGCAGTGGTTGCTGCGGCCGGTGGTTCGCCGCCCGTGTTGCACATGTCAGGGTAAGCAAGATGGTCCACTCAGTGGTCCGTCTCGCTTACCCTGGCGTTGTCTCTGTCGGGTTGGAGTCGGGCCGATACGCGATCGGCCCCTACGTACGACCGGGTTGACGGGCGTTTTCGGTCGTTCGTAGGGCGAACCCTTGTGGTTCGCCGCCCGTGTTGCACATGTCAGGGTAAGCAAGATGGTCCACTCAGGATGACGATGCGGTGCTGTTTGCATACATGGTCGAATGCAAACACCCAGCACGTCGTCCGGATACCTGTCGAATGCCCCGTGACCCCAGCCCCGCGTCACGTCAACCCGAGGTCGGAGAGGCGCGGCAGGGTGTCGAAGCCGCGCCCGCCCCGCATCGCATCCTCCACTGCCCGCGCCAGCCGCTGGATACCGAGCCGAATCCGCTCCGGGTCGTTGCTCGTGAACGTCAGCCTCACCCCTGTGTCCGGGTCCCCCTGCGCGAAGAAGGCCCCGCCCCGCGCCACCAGCACGCCGTTCGCGGCGGCCCGCACCGCCACCTCCTGCGCCGAGATACCCGGCGGCATCGTCAGCCAGAGGTGAAAGCCCGCCGCCGGATGCGTCCACGTCACCCCATCGGGCATTTCCCGCTGCAAGGCCTCCAGCATCGCATCGCGCCGCTCACCGTAGATCGTGCGGTAGCGCTGGAGATCGCGCGGGAACGACGGGCGGTTGACGTAGGCGAGGAAGGCCGCCTGGATGATCGTGGAGGTATAGCGGTCGGAGATCAGCTTGGCGTGCTTCAGCGCGTCCAGGATGAGCCCCTCCGCCACGATCGCGCCGATGCGGAGGGCAGGCAGGGTGATCTTGGAGAAGCTCTTGGCGTAGATGACGTGGCCGTGCGTGTCGAAATGCTTGATCGCGGGCGGCGCCACCCCCTCGTAGGTCATCTCGCTGGCGTGATCGTCCTCCAGGATGATGATGCCGTGCTTCCGGGCCGCCGCAAGGAGCTGCTGACGACGGGCGGCGGGCATCGTGATCCCGGTCGGGACCTGGCCGGTCGGCACGGTGAGGACGAGCTTGGGCCGGAACCGCTCGATCAGGTCCTCCGCCGCGTCGATCCACGTCCCGTCCTCGTCCACCGCGACATCGATGCAGCGCACACCCAGCGAATCGAGGATGCTGAGCGCGAAGAGGTACATCGGGCGCTCGACCAGCACCGTGTCGTCCGGCTCCAGCAGTGTCTGGGCGACCAGGCTGAGCGCCTGCTGGCCGCCGCTGGTGACGATCACGTGATCGGGCGTGGTGTCGATCCCCATCCCGCTGAGGTACTGGACGATCCATTCGCGGGTCGGCAGTTCCCCCTCCGCCGCCCAGCCGCCGATCATCTCGGACTGCACATCGCCCAGCAGGCCCTTCCAGGCGGCCTGCAACGAATGCGTGGGGAGGACATCGGAGGTCTCGCCCCCGCTGGCCAGCACGATCAGGTCGCTGGAGACCTGCGAGGAACGGATGAGCGGCTGCACGATCTGGCTGGCGCGGGTCGAGGCGGGCTTGCGGAGCAGGGCGTTCTGCCAGGAGAGATCGACCGGCGTCCGGCCGGGGCGCGCATCCCCGTTCAGCGCGGCCAGCGCGCGCTGGGCCGGGTTCGAAACCACGAAGGTGCCCTTGCCCTGGATCGTCTGCACGCGTCCGGCGCTGGTGAGCTGGCGGATCGCGCGGGAGACGGTGAACGTGCTCATGGAGAACTCGTTCGCCAGGTCGCGAACGGATGGAATGCGCTGGCCCTCCGCCCATTCGCCCCGCTCGATGCGGGCGATCAGCTCTTCGGCCAGACCGAGATGCAACGGCTTCGGCATCAATGCTCATCCCTCCGCCTGTGGGCGAAGCGCAATACGCGGAGGCCGGTCGGTTGGGCTGTTTGGTCAAACCGCCATAGCACGTTCAGTCGCTGGCCCCGTTGACAGTCTAGCAGAGCGCGCCTATGCTGCAACACAGTTGATACAGTCGTCTCATACAAACGCGATTGGCACCAACACAGTTGCAACACTGTGCATGTTGCACAGATGTGCCGCATCCCCCATACCCGCGCGCTCCCTGGGAGAGTCCCCGCATGAACCTGGATGGCATTCCGGTTATCGACACCCACGCGCACCCTTTCCCACCCGCGCAAGGGGCGATCCCCTGGGAACGACTGCGCGACGCGATCGCCGTCGATCTCCGCGCCGAGACGACCGCCGACAACGATTCGATGCTCCTCACGCGGATGATGCTGCGCCGCCTCGGCAAGCTCCTCGGCGTGGCGCCGACGCCCGCCGCCGTGATGGAGGCCCGCAACGCGGTTGCCGCCGACCCGGCCGCCTGGAACCGTACGCTCTTCGACGACGCCGGCATCGCCGCCGTGCTGGTCGACCCCGGATTCCCCACACCGACGATCGAGGCGATGGACTTCGCGGAGGTCGTGCCCTGCCCCGTCTACGATGGCTACCGGATCGAGCGCTTCGCGAAGGGGCCGTCGCAGGAAGTCCCCTTTGCCTACGACGCCTATTCCTCCTTCGCCGACCTCGTGGAGGCCTTCCGCGCCAGGCTGGACGAGGAGGCCGCGAAGCCGGAGGTGGTCTTCTACAAATCCATCATCGCCTACCGCACCGGGCTGGCCCTCACCACGCCGACCGAGGCGGAGGCCCTGGCCGCCTGGAAGGAACGCCCGGAATACCGCTCCCCCGGCGAGAAGCTGCTGCGCGATGTCCTCTTCCGGGAGACCGCCCTCAAGGCCCTGGAGCACGACCTCGCCTTCCAGGTCCACACCGGGCACACCTCGCACGACCAGCCCTGGCGCAACGCCAACCCGATCGAGATGACGCTCTTCCTGAACAGCCCGCGGATGGACGAGGTGCGCTTCGTCCTCGTCCACGGCGGCTACCCGTTCAACACCGAGGCGGGATACATCACCAGCGTCTACCCGAACGTCTTCCTCGATTTCTCCCTCATGATCCCCTGGTCCTCCATCGGCATCGCCGACCGCATCTGGCAGACGCTGGAGAGCGCCCCGACCTCCAAGCTGATGTACGGCTCGGACGGGATCATGGTGCCGGAGCTCTTCTGGATCAGCGCCCACAACGCCCGCCGCGCGCTCGGGACGGTCCTCGATCGCCTGGTCGCCGAGGACATCGCGGACGAACCGGAGGTGGAGCAGATCGGCCACGACATCCTGCACCGCACGGCGGCGCGGGTCTACGGCGTGAAGGATGGAGCCACCGCCAGGGTGTAGGGCATGCCCGCCCAGAACACGGCTTTGCCATCGTGCGCGGTTGAACGACGGTGTTCGGCGCGTCGGGTCCCAATCGGAGATCGTTGCCACGACCATCCTACAGACGAGGACTGCCCAGATGACCGCATTCGACCGCCCCACCACCACCGCGTCCGCCGCCACGACCACGCCCTTGCAGGCGCGCACCGACCGCCGCTCGCTGATCGGCGCGGCCGCCCTCGCCGGCGGGGCGGCCGCCCTGCTCGCAGGCTCTGGCGGCTCGCTGGCCGGTGTCGCCGCCGCGCAGGGCGGTGGTGGAGGCACCCTGATCGTCGACCTCGGCTCCGAGCCGGAGAACCTCGACATCCAGCAGGGCCTCGCCGCCACGACGAACCTGCTCACCTCGCAGATCTTCGAATCGCTCCTGCGCGTGAAGCCGGGCACGCTGGAGATCGAGCCCTGGCTCGCGGAGTCCTACGAGAGCTCCGAGGACGGCCTCACCTGGACCTTCCATCTCCGCCAGGGCGTCACCTTCCACGACGGCACCCCGTTCGACGCCGAGGCCGTGAAGTTCAACTACGATCGCCAGTTCGACGAGACCAACGAGTACTATCCGCTCGGCCAGTGGTCGAACGGCGGCTATTTCGACTTCATCACGTCGGTGACGGTGATCGATCCGGCCACGGTGGAGATCGCGCTGAGCAGCACCTTCAACAAGTTCGAGTACCGGATGGCCGGCTTCTCCATCGTCTCCCCGGCGGCGGTCCAGCAGTACCGGGAGATGTTCCCGGAGAATCCGGTCGGCACCGGTCCCTATCGGTTCCAGCAATGGGACAAGGGGCAGCAGGTCGTCCTCACGCCGAACGAGGCCTACTGGGGCGTGAAGCCGACGCTGGACCAGGTGGTGTTCCGCGCAATTGCGGAGGCCGGCGCCCGCGCGGCGGCGCTCCTGAGCGGCGAGACGATGATCGCGGTGGAGATCACCCCCGAGATCATGCAGCAACTGGAGACGAACGACGCCTTCCAGATTGTCACCGGCCCGACCGGCGCGCTCTGGTTCCTGGCCATGAACGTCGAGAACGAGCACTTCAAGGATGTCCGCGTCCGCCAGGCCGCGAACTTCGCGGTCGACAAGGAGACCCTCGTCTCCGCCGTGCTGAACGGCACCGCGGACATCGCCCAGGGGCCGCTCTCCCCCGCCTTCACCGATTACAACCCCGCCGTCGAAGGGCTCTACCCCTACGATCCGGACAAGGCGAAGGCCCTGCTGGCGGAGGCCGGCTGGGATGCCTCCACCGAGGTCACCTTCTACTGCTCCATCGGCGGCTCCGGCATGCTCTCGCCGGAGGAGATGGCGACCGTCATCCAGGACAACCTCCGGGCCGTGGGCCTGAACGCCACCATCGTCACCCAGGACTTCGTGACCTGGATGGACACCATCCGCGACCCGCAGAACGACCTCACCGTAATGTCCTGGAACATCGCCCCGGTGGAGCCGGACGCCATGTTCAACGGCATCCTCTCCAAGGCCTCGCTGCCGCCGGGCTTCAACACCAGCTACTGGGTGAACGATGAGGTCGAGAAACTGCTGCCGGTCGGCCGCACGACGATCGACCCGGAGGAAGCGAAGCAGGCCTACCTCCGCATCCAGGAGATCGTGATGGAGGAGGTGCCGATCGTGCCGGTCTGCCATCGCCAGCAGCTCTTCGGTGTCTCGAAGGCCGTGCAGGGCTTCGTCGCCGTGCCGAGCATGGACCTCATCCTCGAAGGCGTCACCGTCTCCTCGTAATGCCCGCCGGGGAGGCCACCGCCACCCAAGCGCGGCCTCCCCACAGGCCCCCCGCAGCGGCCATCCGTCGCTCACCACCGGAGGCAGGACCAGATGACAGAGACCACGCAGATCCTGGCCACGACGGCGCTCGACCGGCGGCACCTCGTAAAAGGCGCGGCCATCGGCTCCGGGGCCCTCGTCGCCGGGATGCCGGCGGTCGTCCATCCCGCCGCCGCGCAGGACGCCACCCCGACCGACCGCGTGCTGGAGGAGGGCTCCGGCGGCACGCTGGTGGTCGACATCAACCTCGATCCGGAGACGCTCGATACCCACCAGACGCTCACCGCCGCGACCAGCAACGTGACTGCCCAGATCTTCGAGGGGCTGGTGCGCGCCAAGCCCGGCACCGTCGAGGTGGAGCCCGCGCTGGCGACCGCGTGGGAGCAGGCGGCGGATGGCCTCTCCTGGACCTTCACCCTGCGCGAGGGCGTCACCTTCCACGATGGCACACCCTTCAACGCGGCGGCGGTGAAATTCGCCTACGACCGCCAGTTCGACGCGACGAACGAGTTCTACCCGCTTGGGCAATGGACGCTCCCCTCGTCCTTCGACTTCCTGGCTGGCACCGAGGTCGTCGATGACTACACGGTGAGATTCACCCTCTCCAAGACCTTCAACAAGTTCCTCTATCGCATCGGCGATCTCACCATCGTCTCGCCCGATGCCGTCGCCAAGGAGCGCGAGAACTTCGGGGAGAACCCCGTCGGCACCGGCCCCTACCGGTTCCAGCAGTGGGACAAGGGCCAGCAGGTGGTGCTCATCCGCAACGAGAGCTGGTGGGGCGGCACGCCAACGCTGGATCAGGTCGTGTTCCGGGGCATTATCGAGCCGGGCGCGCGCACGGCGGCGCTGGTGGCCGGCGACGTCCAGATCGCGGTCCAGATCTCGGCGGAGATGGTGCAACAGCTTCAGGGCAACGATGCCTACAGCGTCGTCTCCGGCCCGACCGGATCGCTCTGGTTCCTGGCGATGAACGTGGAGTTCCCCGCCTTCAGCGACCTCAGGGTGCGGCAGGCGATGAACTACGCGATCGACAAGGAGACCATCGTCTCCGCCGTCCTCACGGACACGGCGGACATCGCCGACGGACCGCTCTCGCCGGCCTTCGCGGTCTACAACCCCACGGTGGAGGAGTTCTTCTCCTACGACCCGGAGAAGGCGAAGGCGTTGCTGGCCGAGGCCGGGTATAAGGACAGCGAGATCATCTTCCGGGTGCCGATCGGCGACCCGAACATGCTCGCCGCCGAGGAGATGGGCACCGTCATCCAGGACAACCTGCGCGCGGTCGGCATCACCACCACCATCCAGTCCGCCGAGGCCGTCACCTGGATGGACGAGATCCGTTCGCCGGACAACCAGCTCACGGAGATGTCCTGGAACATCGCGCCGATCCTGCCGGACGACATGTTCAACGGCATCCTCTCCAGAGCCTCGTTGCCGCCGGGCTTCAATACCAGCTACTGGGTGGACGACGAGTACGAGGACCTGCTGGCGATCGGCCGCACCTCGCTGAACGAGGAGGAGGTCGCCGCCGCCTACATGCGGATGCAGGAGATCGTGATGGAGCAGGTGCCGATCGTGCCCGTCTGCCACCGCCGCTCGCTCTACGGCGTCTCGAAAACCGTCCACAACTTCTTCGCGGAGCCGACTGGCGCCTTCTATCTCTATAACGTCTGGGTCGGCTAGCGGGAGCCGGGAGAGGCGGGACGCGCCTCCCCTCCCACGCAAGCGTCCAGGCACTCGGCAGAACCACGGTCACAGATCCGGATGAGGATGCGGCATGACACGATACATCCTGAGACGCATCGTCCAGATGATCCCGGTATTGCTCCTGACCACGATCTTCGTCTTCTCGATGCTGCACCTCGCGCCCGGCGACCCGATCTCGCTGATCCTGAACGCCAAGAACCGCCCCTACACGCAGGAAGACTTCGATCGCGTGGCGCAGCAGCTCGGCATGGACAAGTCGCTGCCAATGCAATACCTCACCTGGATCGGCAACATCTTCCAGGGCGATTTCGGAACCTCGATCTTCATGCGCCGCCCGATCGGCCCGATCCTGGTCGATCGGATGGAGGCGACCGCCGTGCTGGCGCTGGGGGCGCTGATCTTCGCGCTGCCGATCGGCATCGGCGGCGGTATCCTCTCCGCCCTCTGGCGGGGCTCGATCTGGGACAAGCTGATCAACGCCGTCATCGTGGCCGGGATCGCCTTCCCCACCTTCGCGCTCGGCCTCTTCCTGATCGTCCTCTTCGGCGTGCAGTGGCAGGTGCTCCCGGTCGGCGGCATGACCTCCTTCGGGGACGGGAGCCTGCTCGACCGCGCCCAGCACCTGATCCTGCCGGCCATCAGCCTGGGGGTCGGCCCGGCGGCGATCATCGCGCGCCTCACCCGCTCCTCCATGCTGGAGGTCCTCAGCCAGGACTACATCCGGACCGCCCGCGCCAAGGGGCTGGCCTCCGGCGTGGTGGTCCGGCGGCATGCCTTCCGGAACGTGCTGGTGCCGGTGCTGACCGTGGTCGGCCTCCAGGTCGGCTTCCTGCTGGGCGGCGCGGTGCTGGTGGAGATCGTCTTCTCCTGGCCGGGGATGGGCGAGCTGATCGTGAGCGGCATCCAGCAGCGCGATTTCCCGGTGGTGCAGGCAGGGGTGCTGGTGATCGCGGTGATCTTCATCCTGATCAACCTGCTGGTGGACGTCATCTATGCCGTCGTCGACCCGCGGGTGCGCTATGCCTGATCGTCCCCCCGTCCCATCCACCACCACGACGACCGCAAGGAGGCCGGAATGACCGATGCCCTCGCGGCCGGCGCCTCACCCCTGGCGCTGGCCGCCTCCAGCGCCGCCCCGACGCTCGGCGCCCGCAACCGCACCTGGTATCGCCGCCTCTCGCGCGACAAGGTCGCGATGACCGCGCTCGCGATCCTCATCCTCTTCGTCGTGCTCGCCCTGCTGGCGCC
>Ga0164243_10011288_pt1 | contig 12761 bp, 9 predicted proteins | sample OricompcompostOP_FD_108781 | JGI IMG/M metagenome (GOLD analysis project Ga0164243, IMG submission 108781) | Organic Plus compost microbial communities from Emeryville, California, USA - Original compost - Organic plus compost (OP) | ecosystem: Engineered > Solid waste > Mixed feedstock >...
CCCAGGCGACCCCGAGCTCCCCGTCTTCCCGCCCGGCGCTTCGTCGGCACCGCGTGCTGTCGGCGGGAACGAAGGAAGTATGGCACAGGTTTTCGGGGCGGGGATAAGTGGGATAGATTTTGGATTTGTTCATCCCACACAGTGTCGTCCCGACGAACGTCGGGACCCATCCTGAGATGGGGCACCCATTGCGATCGGAGAGGTGGAGAGCGTCCGGGATGGGCCCCGGCTTTCGCCGGGGAGACAGGTGGAGGGTGAAGTTGGTGGGGCCTCAAGCTGAGACTGTTGATTCGGTCGCAGTAACGAATCGATTTACACGGCAAATATCAGATACTAGTCTCCTGGTATTGGGGGACTTAAATGTCATTTAAGGAAGATGTCGCCGATCTGGCGAAGCGGGCTATTAGTGCCCAAGCGGTCGCGCAGACCGAAGAAGCCACCAAGAACGCAATTGTGCTGCCATTCCTACGAGTGCTTGGTTTCGATGTCTTCGATCCGACGCAGATCATTCCAGAATATGTCGCCGACCTGGGACTCAAGAAGGGCGAGAAGATCGATTATGCCGTAAAGATCGGTGACAAGATCGAATATCTCGTCGAGGCCAAGTCGGTTTCAACCAGCCTGCGCGATGCGCAATACAGCCAGCTGTTTCGCTACTTCCATGCCTGCGATGCCAATATCGGCATCCTGACAAATGGTCTGCAAATCTGGTTTTTCACCGACCTCGATGCGCCCAACAAGATGGACGCCGCGCCGTTCTTCAAGTTCGACCTGCTCTCCTACGATGACAACGACCTCAGGGAACTGGAGAAGTTCCACAAGAACAATTTCAGCATCGAAAACATCCAGGCCGCTGCTTCGTCACTCAAATACCTGCGCAGTGCCATGAGCTTCATCGAAGGCCAGTGGAGCAATCCTGATGAGGAATTCGTGCGCCTCGTGGCACGAGGATCTTATGACGGCAAACTCACCGGACAGGTGATCGATGGATTAAAGCCGATCGTAAAGCGCGCGTTCGACGATCTGTTCCGGCAGCGAGCCAGGCAAAAGATCGACGTTGCCTTTGACGGCACAGGCGACGAGAGCGTTCCGCCGGTCGATGAAACCAAGATCGAGACGACGCCCGACGAGATGCAGGGCTTTATGATCGTACGCGCCATCGCCGCGGAGGTGGCTCCGGTGTCCCGGATCGTGATGCGCGACGCGCAGTCCTATTGCGCCGTGCTGTTCGACGACAACAACCGCAAGCCGATTGTGAGGCTGCACTTCAACGGGAAGAAGAAGTTTGTGACGCTCTTCGACGCTCATAAGGGGGAGATGCGGCGGGATATCGAGGGGGTGGAGGAGTTATTCCAGCTGCGTGAGCCGATCAAGGCAGTGGTAGAGAGCTATACAGCCTAAGTATACCTGCTTAACCGCCGTCTACGGCGACGCCACGCATCCAAGGACTAATTTGTCTAATGCGCCTCGTCCCAATTATGTGCCGCATGCGCATCCACCTGGATGGGTACGGTTAGCCGCACGGCGGGTTCGGCGGCGCCTTCCATGACGCGTTTGATGACCGGCATGGCCTCGTTCTCGGTGCCGAGGGGGACTTCGAAGATCAGTTCGTCGTGCACCTGCAGCAGCATGTCGGCGGTGATGCCGGCGGCCTTGAGTTCGGGTTCCATGCGGATCATGGCTCTACGGATGATATCGGCGGCCGTGCCCTGGATGGGGGCGTTGATGGAGGCGCGCTCGACGAAGCTGCGCTCGGCGGCGTGCGATGAATTGGCGTTGGGAAAGTTGATCTTGCGGCCGAACAGGGTGGTGACGTAGCCATCGACCTTCACGCGGCGGCGCTGCTCGTCCATGTAGTCCTTGATGCCGGGGAAGCGCTCGAAATAGGTCTTGATGTAGTCGCCGGCGACGCCGCGCTCGATGCCGAGCTGGTTGGCGAGGCCGAAGGCGGAAATGCCGTAGATGATGCCGAAATTGATGGCCTTGGCCCGGCGGCGGACATCGGAGGGCATGCCTTCGATGGGGACGTTGAACATTTCGGACGCCGTCATGGCGTGAATGTCCTTGCCCTCTTCGAACGCATCCTTGAGCGCCTGGATATCGGCGATGTGGGCGAGAACGCGCAGTTCGATCTGGCTGTAATCGGCCGAGATCAGGATTTTGCCGGGCGCGGCGACGAAGGCGGTCCTGATCTTGCGGCCGTCCTCGGTGCGGACCGGAATGTTCTGCAGGTTCGGATCGTTGGACGAGAGCCGCCCGGTGAGCACGGAGTGCTGCGAATAGGTGGTGTGAACGCGGCCGGTGCGCGCGTTCATGTATTCGGGCAGGGCATTGGTATAGGTGCCCATGAGCTTGGTGAGCTGGCGCCAATCGACGATGGTGCGGGCGAGCGGCACGCCCTTGAGGGCCAGGTCTTCGAGCACATCGGCGCCGGTGGACCAGGCGCCGGTCTTGGTCTTGGTGCCGCCTTCGAGCCCCATGCGGTCAAAGAGGATTTCGCCGAGCTGCTTGGGTGAGCCGAGGTTGAAATTGGAGCCGGCGAGCTCATAGGCCTCGGCCTCAAGCGCTGCGGCGCGCTGGGCGAAATCGCCGGAAAGGCGCGCCAGAATCTGGCGATCGACGGAAATGCCGCGGCCTTCCATGCGGGCAAGGACCGGCGCCAGCGGACGCTCGATGGTCTCGTAGAGGACGGTCATGTTCTCGGCGGCAAGGCGCGGCTTCAGAATCTGCCAGAGCCGCAACGTCATGTCGCTGTCTTCGGCGGCGTAGCGGGCGGCCGCATCGATGGGGACCTGGGCAAAAGTCTTCTGGCCCTTGCCGGTGCCGATCAAATCCTTGATCGACTGGCCGGGAACGCCGAGCCAGTGATCGGCGAGCTCAGACATCGTGTTGAACTGCGGGCCATCGAGCGAATAGGAGAGCAGCAGCGTATCGTCGATGGAATTGACGGTGATGTCGTAGCGGGCGAGCAAGCCAAGGTCATACTTGGCGTTGTGGAAGATTTTCAGGATCGAGGCATCGGCGAAGAGCGGGCGCAGCATGTCGAGCGCCTGGCGCATATCCATCTGGCCTTCGAGGCGGCCGCCGCCGAAAATGTCGCCGTCGCCATCGACATGGCCGAGCGGCAGGTAGGCGGCGATGCCGGGCTGCACGGAGAACGACAGGCCGACGAGATCGGCGGTCTGGTTGTCGAGGCCGGTGGATTCGGCATCGGTGGCGACGAGCCCTTGCATGTAGATGGCATCGATCCAGCGCTGCAGGTGCTCGGCGTCGCGGATGATCTCGTAGGCTTCCGGCACCCACGGAATGGCGCGGGTCGCCTCGTGCATGGCGGCGGCGTGGAGGACGACGGGCTCGGCACTGCGACCCTCGGCTTCCTGGCGGGCGGCGCGGGCTTCGGCACGCGCCTCGTTGTTGAAGCCGACGGGAGCGACCGGTTGGGCGGCAAGCGCAGGATCGGCCTCCCAGGCGTCGGCATCGGCGCCGAGCAGGCCGGCGAGGCGCTTGGTGATGGTGGCGAATTCCATCGCCTTCAGGAACGGAAACAGCGTGCCCGGTTCGATGGGGACGCGGGCGAGCGCATCGAGCGGCAGTTCGAGCGGCACTTTCTGTTCGAGTGTCACCAGCTTTTTCGAGATGCGGGCGAGCTCGGCATTCTGGATGAGCTTTTCGCGGCGGGCGTTCTGCTTGATCTCGGAGGCGCGCTCGAGCAGGGTTTCGAGATCGCCATAGGTATTGATGAGCTCGGCGGCGGTCTTGACGCCGATGCCGGGAACGCCGGGGACGTTGTCGACGCTGTCGCCGCAGAGCGCCTGCACGTCGATGACCTTGTCGGGCGAAACGCCGAACTTGTTGAAGACCTCGTCGACGCCGATCCACCGCAGCGGCGGCTGGCCGGGGCGCGGGATGGTATCGAGCATGCGGATGGAGCCGTCGGCTTCGACGAGCTGCATCAGGTCCTTGTCGGAGGACACGATGGTGACCTTGCCGCCTTCTGCGCGGGCCATGCAGGCATAGGTGGCGATGATGTCGTCGGCCTCCCAGCCTTCCATTTCGATGGAGGGGATGGAAAAGGCGCGGGTGGCGGCACGCGTCAGCGGGAATTGCGGCACCAGCTCTTCGGGCGCCGGCGGGCGGTGCGCCTTGTAATCGGGGTAGATGTCGTCGCGGAAGGTCTTGGCGGAATGATCGAAGATCACCGCCATGTGGGTCGGCTCGTCCTCGCCCTTGAGGTCTTCCATCAGCTTCCACAGCATGTTGCAAAAGCCCTGCACGCTGCCGACGGGCAGGCCGTCGGACTTGCGGTTGAGCGGGGGCAGCGCATGGAAGGCGCGGAAAATATAGGACGAGCCGTCGACGAGCAGCAGGTGCATCAGTGATTCCGGTAGGTGGGCTTTGGCGAGACCTTAAGGGATCAGAGGCCCGATGCGAAGCCTTGCCAACCTGAACGGATTGTCATCTGGCGGAAAGGACACGGAAGCAACAGCCGTGCCAGCATGGCGTTAGGGATTTGCAGCCCCGAAGAGGCCTTGCCGATGGCGAACACGGACGGCGTAACCGCTTATTCCCGTTTCGGGCTCGGAGCCCGCCAGGGCGATCTTGCGCGTATCGGCAGCGATCCGCGCGGGGCGCTGAAAGCCGAGATCGCCGATCCGCACGTGGCGGTGATCCACGGCAAGGACCTGCCGGATACGGTGGCGGCGCTCACCGCCGTGCGTGACCGGCAGATGGCGCGCAAGGCGGGCACTCTCGACAAGGCCAAGATGGCCAAGCCGATGCTCATCGAGTACCGGGCGCGCATCGCCCAGGCCAAGCGCGCCGAGATCGGCTTCGGCGAGCGGCTGGCGGCGTTCTGGGCCAACCATTTCGCCATCGAGAGCGATGCCGGCGCATTGGTGCGCGGGCTCGCGGGCGCCTATGAGCGCGAGGCGATCCGGCCCAACATCCTGGGGAAATTCGAGGACCTGCTGCTGGCGGCGACGCGCCATCCGGCGATGCTCGCCTATCTCAACAACGCCACCTCGATCGGGCCGGATTCGAAAGCCGGCGAGCGGCGCGACCGCGGGCTCAACGAGAACCATGCGCGCGAGATCATGGAATTGCACACGATCGGCGTCGACGGCGGCTATACGCAGGCCGACGTGATCGCGCTCGCCAAGATCCTCACCGGCTGGAGCTTCGGGCAGAGCGAGAAACAGCCCAAACGCTTCGGGCGCTTCGCCTTCAACCCGCGGGCGCACGAGCCGGGCGCCGAAACGCTGATGGGCGTCAAATACAGCCAGGCGGGCGAAAAGCAGGGCGAGGCGGCGCTCGCCTTTCTGGCCCAGGCGCCGGCAACGGCCACGCATATCGCAACCAAGCTCGTGCGGCATTTCGTGGCCGATGTGCCGCCGCAGCCATTGGTCGACGGGCTCGCCAAGGTGTTCATGGATACGGGCGGCGACCTCAAGGCGGTGTCGACGGCGCTGGTCGATGCCGATGCGGCGTGGCAGGCGCCGGCGAGCAAATTGCGAACGCCGCAGGAGTTCCTGTGGGCATCGGTCCGGGCGCTCGATGCCAAGCTGCCGCCGCAACTGGCGCAGCGCAGCCTGACAGCGCTCGGCCAGCCCTTGTGGAACCCGCCCTCGCCGGAAGGTTTCCACGACGACACCGCGACATGGCTGGCGCCCGATGCCATGACCAACCGGCTCGATGCCGCACAATTGCTGGCACAACGCACGGATATCGACGATCCGCGCCTGCTGGCGGCGGACCTTTTCGGAGACGCGCTTTCGGCCAACACCAAACAGGCGATCGCGCGCGCCGAAAGCCCGCAGCAGGGGCTGTCGCTGCTGCTGATGAGCCCGGAATTCCAGAGGAGATGACGATGGCAGAGCGTCCCGTCGAGATGTCCGCGCTGCGCGATGCGCTGTTCTGCCCGAGCCGGCGGGTGTTCCTGGCTTCGGCCGGTGCGCTGGTCGCGTGGGCGGCTATGCCGAAGGCCGGCTTTGCCGGCCAGGCGCGCGATCCGCGCTTCATTGCCGTCATCCTGCGCGGCGCCATGGATGGGCTGGCCGTGGTGCCGCCGATCGGCGATGCGGATTACCCCAAGCTCAGGGGCGATCTCGCCATTGGCACGCCGGGCCATGAAGACGTGCTGGCGCTCGATGGGTTTTTCGGCCTCAACAATGCGATGCCAAAGCTCCACGCCCATTACCAGAAGGGCGATGCGCTGCTGATCCATGCGGCGGCGACGGCCTATCGCGACCGCTCGCATTTCGACGGGCAAGACGTTCTGGAAAGCGGCATGGCGGGCCCGCGCGCCAGCCGCACCGGCTGGCTCAACCGGGTGGCGGCGGCTTTGCCCAAAGGCGAAAATGCCCGGCCGGTGAGCGGGCTTGCGGCCATGCCGACGGTGCCGCTGATCCTGCGCGGAGACGCCCCTACCCTCACCTGGACGCCGCCGAACCTGAAGACGGCGAGCGCCGACACGCTGACGCGGCTGCTCGACCTTTATACCCACGAGGATCCGGACCTCGCCAAAGTGCTGGGGGCCGGCATCGACGTCGAGGCGATGGCGCGCGGCGACGGCGCCGATGCGGCGGGCAGTTCCGGCGGCATCACCGCCGCCTTCACGGCGCTCGCTTCGGGTTCGGCCAAGCTGCTCGCCGCCGACGACGGGCCGCGCGTGGCGGCGCTGAGCTTCGACGGCTGGGACACGCATACCAATGAAGGCGCCGACAGCGGCCGGCTCTCGGGCCTGTTGGGTGCGCTCGATGCCGCACTCGATACGCTGGCAACGGAATTGCAGCCGGTCTGGGCCGACACCGCCATCGTGGTGATGACGGAATTCGGGCGCACCGCCCGCATCAACGGCAACGAGGGCACCGACCACGGCACGGCGACGACGGCGCTGCTCATGGGCGGCGCGGTGAAGGGCGGGCGCGTCCTCGCCGATTGGCCGGGTCTCGGCCAGGGCAATCTCTACGAGGATCGCGACCTCAAGCCGACGACCGACCTGCGCGGCGTGCTGAAGGGCGTGCTGCGCGACCACCTGGGGCTCGCAGAACCCGTCCTGACCGCAGCGATCTTTCCCGACAGCATCGGCGTCAAGCCGATCGACGGCCTCATCGCCTAGAAAAGGGCGCCGGAGTTTCCGGCGCCCCCCCTGTCGTTACTTGCGGCCGATCTCGGCAGGGCTTTCGCCGGGCGTCATCAGGTAGCGCCAGATGAGCGCACCGAGCGCACCGCCGATAAGCGGAGCCACCCAGAACAGCCAGAGCTGGCCGGAAGCACCGTTCTGCGCAAAGAACGCCACCGCCGTCGAGCGGGCCGGATTGACCGACGTATTGGTCACCGGGATCGAAACGAGATGAATGACGGTGAGCGCCAGGCCGATGGCGATGGGCGCGAACCCGGCCGGCGCGGCAGCGCTGGTCGAGCCCAGGATGATGAAGACGAAAAAGCCGGTCATGACGATTTCGATGAGCAAGGCCGCCAGCATGCCGTAGCCGCCGGGGGAATTGGCATCAAAGCCATTGGAGGCAAATCCGCCGACGCCGGCAAAGCCGGTGGCATTGGAGACGATGATGTAAAGTATGAGGGCGGCGACAAGGCCGCCGACGACCTGGGCGATCCAATAGGGGATGACTTCGCTCCAGGGGCTGCGCCCGGCAATGGCGAGCCCGAGGGTCACCGCCGGATTGAAGTGGCCGCCGGAAATGCCGCCCACGGCATAGGCCATGGTGAGTACGGTAAGGCCAAAAGCGAGGGCGACACCGACGAAACCGATGCCGACTTCAGGGAAACCTGCAGCGAGAACCGCGGCGCCGCAGCCGCCAAACACAAGCCAGAAAGTGCCGAAGAATTCGGCCAAGAGTTTACGCGTCATGATTGCCTCTCCCACAAGACGTACGAGGCGAATCTATGAAGGTGCACGCCGCCGCAATAGCGGGGCAGCTGGAAAATACACAAGTATTTTAGGGATATAGGGCCAACGGTCACGCAGCGCAGGATGGCGCGGCCTCACCCCGCGCAAGTCCTGCGACGACAGCCGCGGCCCGTACCCGGGGTGTGCGACGGCAAGCGCTTTCCACGCCGGCGCCTGCGATCGGCTGCGTCTCCCTTTTCGAGAGCTTTTTCTCCGCAAACGATTTCAGTAGTATTTTATTCATGCCTGAAATCGTTTGCGTGTATTTGCACGAATTCGCTTCGCGCAGTTACGTAGCTTTTTATGAAAGTTTAACTAGGGGAATTTACTTTTGCCGGCGCCGTACTGCACCCGAGCCGGCGAACAGGCCAGAGGCAGGACGCAGTACGATTCCCAGCGGCGGATGTCGCCGCCGGGCAGGCCCCGCCACTGGATCGAAGCGACATGCTCAAGTTTCCCAACCTCTCTATCAAGGCAACGTTCACCCTCATTTCCGCGAGCATGATCGTGGCAATAATCATGGTCGCGGCCGCGGTCGGGATCTATTTCCTTGCCGAGGAAAAGATGACTCACGCCCTGCAACAGAAATACGATTCCCAGCAACTGGCGGAAGAATTCCGCAAGGGGTCCGACGACCTGACCAGCCTTGCCCGCACTTATGTGGTTACCGGCGACGTCGCGTACGAGCAGCAGTATAACGACATCATCGCCATCCGCGACGGCCTGAAGGCCCGCCCCGGCGGCGAGGCCGTCTCGCTCACCGAGTTGATGCACCGCAACGGCTTTTCGCAGGCCGAGTTCGACGCGCTCGGGCGCGCCAAGGCCGGCTCCGACAGCCTGGCCCAGCTCGAGTTGCAGGCCATGGGCATGATTGCCGCCGGCGCCACGCCGGCCGAGCGCGAACGCGCCATCGCGATGCTCTATTCGGCCTATTATCAGCGCTTCAAGGGCGAAATCATGGTGCCGGTCGGCGAGTTCTTCTCGGCGCTCGAAACCCGCATCCAGTCCGAGGTCGATGCCGCCGCGCGGCAGGTGGCCCTGAGCCGCATCGCCATGATCGCGGCCGGCCTCTTGCTGCTCGCCATGGCGCTCGCCACCCAGATCGTCACCACCAGGAAGATCATTCGCCGCATCGCCGGGCTCGATGCCAGCATGCAGGCCCTGGTCGCCGGCGATTTCAGCCATGCCGTGCCCTACCTGCACGAGCCCGACGAGATCGGCGCCATGGCCGACGCCGTCGGCACCTTCCGCGAGAACGCCATCAAGATCGCACAATTGTCCGACGACGAGCGCCAGCGCGCCCAGCAGCTGATGGATCGCGCCGCCATGGTGGAACGGCTGCAGAATTCGGTCGACGGTGCCGTCGGCGCTGCCGCGGCCGGCGATTTCAGCAAGCGCGTCGATATCGCCGTCGACGACCCGGCGCTCGCCAGCATGGTTCGCAACGTCAACGGGCTGATCGACACTGTCGGCCGCGGCCTAGGGGAAACCGGCAACGTGCTTGCCGCGCTGGCCCGCCAGAACCTTACGCTGCGCGTCGAGGGCGACTATGAGGGGGCCTTCCTGAACCTCAAGAACGACACCAACGCCGTGGCCGAGAACCTCACCAGGGTGATGGGCGGCTTGCGCTCCACATCCTCCGCCCTGAAGGTCGCCACCGGCGAAATCCTCGCCGGCGCGAACGATTTGTCCGAACGCACCACCCGGCAGGCAGCCACGATCGAGGAAACCTCGGCGGCCATGGAACAGCTCGCCGGCACGGTGTCGCAGAACGCCAAGCGCGCGCAGGAGGCGAGCAGCAATGCCGAACAGATGAGCCAGACCGCCGAGCAGGGCGGCGCCGTCATGCGCGATGCCAATTCGGCCATGGAGCGCATCACCGAATCCTCGGCCAAGATCTCCAATATCATCGGCCTCATCGACGATATCGCCTTCCAGACCAACCTTCTGGCCCTCAACGCGTCGGTGGAGGCGGCGCGGGCCGGCGAAGCCGGCAAGGGCTTCGCCGTCGTTGCCGTGGAGGTGCGGCGGCTGGCGCAATCGGCGGCCGAAGCCTCCGCCGAGATCAAGCAGCTGATCGAGCAGAGCGTGGGCGAGGTCCAATCCGGCTCGCGCCTGGTGGCCGACGCCGCCGTGCGGCTCGACATGGTTCTCAAGAGCATCCGCGACAACAATTCGCTCATGCACGGCATCGCCGAGGACAGCGTGCAACAAGCTTCCGCCATCGACGAGGTCGTCGTCGCCATCCGCCAGATGGATGAAATGACCCAGCACAACGCGGCCCTGGTCGAACAAACCAACGCCGCTATCGAGCAGACGGAATCGCAGGCGGGCGAGCTCGACCACGTGGTCGGCCTGTTCGTCATCGCCGGCAACACCGGCGAGCGGGCCACGGCCCAACGGCGTCCGCCTGCCGCTACGCCGGCCCCCCGGCTCCGCGAAACGGGTGGCCCGGCAAGGACCTATAGTGTCGAAGGCAACGCCGCCCTGGCGCAGGATTGGACCGAGTTCTGATCCGACCGGAAAAGCCGCTTCGCCGAACAAGGGCTTTCTTGACGCCAGCCGCTTCCCGCGGTTGGCGTTTTCGTTCACGGCAATAGCGATCAAGGCCCGATCGACGCACGCCGATCGGTCGCGGCATCAGCTGCGGAGGCCGACTTCGCGCAGCAGGCCCTTGTGCTTGGCGACGTAATAATAGCCGCTGGCATAAAGGCGCACGGCGCGATCCTGGCTGCCATCGGCACAAAGCCAGGCGCCGCGCAGGTATTTCACCGCATAACGCAGATTGGTTTCGGCATCGAGCAGGCCCGAGGCGGGGCCGCGATAACCCATCGACTGCGCCGTATCGTGCCGGATCTGCATCAGGCCCCAATAGGGCCCATTGCGGGCGGCGGGATTATATTTGCTCTCGCGCACGATGATGCGGCGGACCAGCGACTCGGGCACGCCATAGAGCGCCGCATACTGGACGACGAGGCCGTCGAGCCCGCTGGACGAAGCGGCAGCGGGCGCCGCATAGGCAAGAACCGGCGTATCGGGAGCGGCCATGTCGATGGCGGCGGTTGCAACCTCCGGCGTTTCGGCCGATGCACCGGGCTTCGGCGTGCTGGTGAGCGCGGCCGAGGAATGGGCGGTGGCAAGGCTGTCCACCGAGCAGCCGGACACGGCGAGCGCCAGCAATGGAACAAGACAGATCAGGGCCGTTGAACGCAAGCCGTCATCCTCGAAATCCGAAAGGCCGATGGAACAGCCCAACCCGTTAGCCGCCGTTTCTGCCCGATGCAAGCGCCTATGGGCAAGCGACACACGGCGCCGCATTAGCGCCGATTACGGCCCAAACGGGGCAGCTTCATGGCGGCGACGGCGAAATCCACCGGAAGGTTCGTAGCGCAACACGGACCACCAGACATGGCGCGGCGCCCGGAAATGCTCTAAGAGGCGGCATGACCGCGCCGCCCGCCAGAACCCTGCCTGACGATTTCATCTATACGCCGCCGCTCGATCCTTATCTCAGCGTGATCTACGAGGATGCGGACCTGATCGTGCTCGACAAGCCTTCGGGCCTGTTGAGCGTGCCGGGCAAGGACCCCAGGCTCTCCGATTGCCTGGAGGCGCGGGCGCGCTCGCGCTATCCCACCGCCTCGACCGTGCACCGGCTCGACAAGGATACGTCGGGCGTGGTGGTGATGGCGCTCAACAAGCGCGCGCATGGACGCATCGGCATCCAGTTCGAAAAGCGGCAGACGGAAAAGTTCTACGAGGCGCGCGTCTGGGGGCAGATGCAGGGCGAGAGCGGCACCGTGGACCTGCCGCTCGCCACCGACTGGGAGCGCAAGCCGCGCCAGCGCGTCGATTTCGAGCGCGGCCGCAACGCCGTGACCGACTGGCAGGTGCTGGCGCGCGAAGACAATGCGACGCGCGTGAAACTGATGCCGGTGACCGGGCGCACACACCAGTTGCGCGTGCACATGCTGACGCTCGGGCACCCCATAATCGGGGATGCCTTTTATGCCGAAGGCGAAGCGCTCCTGGCCGCCGACCGGCTGCAACTGCACGCCGAAATGCTGGGCTTTGCCCACCCGACCGACGGGCGGCCGATGCAGTTCGTGATCCCCTGCCCGTTCTGAAAAGATGGGTGAGCGCCTCGCCATCGACGAGAACCTCACGATCGATGCCGACGAGTTGGCGTTCAGCTTCATCCGCAGCCCCGGGCCGGGCGGGCAGAACGTCAACAAGGTGGCGAGCGCCGTGCAGTTGCGGTTCGATCTTTCCGGATCGCCATCGCTGCCGCAGGGCGTAAAGCAGCGGGCGGCGCGGCTGGCCGGCAGCCGGCTGACGGCGGACGGCGGACGGCGTGATCGTCATCACCGCCAGCGGCTCGCGTTCGCAGGCGCAGAACCGCGAGACGGCGATCGAAAGGCTGCTGGAACTGCTGCGGGCGGCGGCACCGGCGCCGAAGGTCCGGCGCGCGACGCGGCCGACGCTGGGTTCGAAAACGCGGCGATTAGCGGCGAAGACCCGGCGCGGCGCCATCAAGAGCCTGAGAAGCCGCAAGCCGCCGCTGGACTAGCATTCGCCGCGCCGCGCATCAGGATGCGAAACGACGTGCGAGCCGTGCAAAGCGCTGTTGCGCGTGACGGCGGCTTTCGCTAGGTTGCGCCGCAACTGGCCCGGCCTTCACGCCGTGGCCATCCAGATGCACCCGTAGCTCAGCTGGATAGAGCGCTGCCCTCCGAAGGCAGAGGTCCCGCGTTCGAATCGCGGCGGGTGCGCCAGTTTTCAAGGACTTTTTCAGTCTGGATTTCTCGGCCGCACAGTTTCCGCACAGGAACCTAAAGGGCTTCCGCCAAAA
>Ga0164243_10011289_pt1 | contig 12760 bp, 10 predicted proteins | sample OricompcompostOP_FD_108781 | JGI IMG/M metagenome (GOLD analysis project Ga0164243, IMG submission 108781) | Organic Plus compost microbial communities from Emeryville, California, USA - Original compost - Organic plus compost (OP) | ecosystem: Engineered > Solid waste > Mixed feedstock >...
CGGGCACGCCGCCTACCCGCACCAGACGAGCGATCCTGTGCTCGCCCTCGCCCACGTGGTGGTGGCGCTCCAACGCGTGGTCAGCCGGGACGTCGACCCCACGAACTCGGCCGTCCTCGGCGTCTCCACGTTGTCGGCGGGCACCGCCGCCAACGTCGTGCCCGACGAGGCGAGCGCGCGTGGCACGGTCAGGGCGCTGCGCGAGCGCACCCGTGAGCATGTCCACGCGCGGCTGGTGGAGATCGCCGAGTTGGTGGCCAGGGCCCACGGCTGCGAGGCCACCGTCGAGATCACGCGCGGTGAGCCCGTGCTGGACAACGACGTGGCGCTCGCCGTCCGGGCGGGGGCGCTCCTGACGGAACTCGGGCTCACCGTGTCCCGCCCGCTGACCTCCTTCGGGGCGGACGACTTCTCCTACCTGTCCGCGGCCTATCCCGGGCTGATGATGTTCGTCGGCGTGGACGGCGGGCCCGGCGCACGTCTCCACTCTGGCGACTTCCTGCCCACGGACGACGCGGTGCGCGACGTGGCCATGGCCATGCTCTGCGGCTACCTCGCGGCGGCGGAGCGGATAGCGGACGATCGGCTCGCCGCCCAGGCGAATCTTTAGAGTGCGTTATGGCGCTGGAGGTAGGCGAAGGAGGCCCAGCCGGGGAGGACGGGGAGCCAGAACGTCATCAGCCGGAACAGCAGCACGGCCGAGGTGGCGACCGTGTAGGGCAGGCCCGCGACCGTGAGGCCGAGCGACAGCGACGCCTCCACCGCCCCCAGGCCACCGGGGGTGGGCGCGGCCGAGCCGATGGCGTTGCCCGCCAGGAACACCACGGCGACGGCCGTGAAGCTGGCCGAGCCGCCGAAGGCCTGTACGCACGCCTCCAGGCAGATCACGAAGCTGAGGGTGAGCAGCATGGTCCCGCCCACCGCCTCGAAGACCTTCTTGGGCGACTGCACCACATCGAGCAGCCGGGGGATCACCCCCGAGAACATGGCGCGCACCCGCGAGGTGACCAGCCGCCGCAGCGGCCGTACGGCGAGGATGATCAGGAACAGCACGGCCACGCCGAGCAGCACCATCAGCAGTCCGCGCGACGGGGTGAGGGACGGCGCGGCCTGCGTGCCCGTGAGGTAGCCGAACAGCAGCAGCATCATGATGTGCATGGCCAGGCCGACGAGCTGCGACGCGCCGACGCTCGCGACGGCGGCGCCGGGCGGCAGGCCGCGTTTCTGCAGGTAGCGGGTGTTGATCGCCACGCCGCCGACCGCGGCGGGCGCGACCAGCTTCACGAACGACCCGGCGAGCTGGGCCAGGATGGTGCGGCCGAGCGGCAGCGGCTCGGGGACGAACCCGCGCAGCAGGATCGCCGCCGCGACGTAGCTCAGCGCGGCCGCGGCCAGCGCCGCCCCGCTCCACGCCCAGTTGGCGGTGGTCACGACGGAGACCAGGTTGACCTTGCTGAGCTGGGGAAGCAGCAGGTATGCCGCGATCACGCTGAGGATGATCGTCACAAGGGTCTGGGGGCGGAACCGTTCGAGCCGCACCTCCTCGACCTCGACCTGCGGCTTCAGCGCGATGATCTGCTCCCGGATGGCGGGCAGGAGCCTCCGGTCGCGGCGGGCGGCCGTACGGGTGTCCCGGCTCAGCGCGACCCGCTGGAGCAGTGGCATCGCCCCGGCCAGCGTGTTCTCCCCCAGCACCTTCGCCGCCGACCTGACGGAGCGCTCGGCTCCCACGCGGGTGCCGAGGTAGGCGAGGAGCTGGGCGATGTCGAGCCGCAGTAGCAGGTCGCCGGCCGCGATCTCGCCGCTGCGCGCGTCCACGAGGTAGACGTTGCGCTCGGCGTCGACGTGGATGCTCTCGCCGGTGAGGTGGCGGTGGGCCAAGCGATGGGCGTGCAGCAGCCGGACCTGCTCCCACATCCGCTCCAGCAGCTCGTCGTCGAAGTCCTCGTCGCGCAGGTCGCTCACCGGACGGGTGTCCACGTGCTCGTAGGCGAGCAGCGCCGCCTCGGTGCCGACCTCGCTCGTGCCGAGCAGGCGCGGCAGCCGCACCCCGGCGGCCTGCGCGGCGTACGCCATGAGCGCCTCGCGCTCCAGCTCGGCGCGCAGCGAGCGGATGGCCCTGCGCCGGGTCTCGTTGTTGAGCAGGAAACGCCGCCACAGCCGGTAGACGACGCCCGCCACCTGCCGGTCGCGGTCGAGCACGGTCACGTCGATCCGCCGGTCGTCGACGAGGCCGACCAGGTAGCGGCGGCTGCCGGAGCTGTCGTCCTCCACCCGCCTGGCGCTGACCGGCATGAAGCCGAGCTTGCGCAGCGCGGCCAGCACGGCGCTGCCGGGCGGCCTGGTGTTCGCGCTGCCGATGCCGTAGAGCGTGCCGAACCCGACGGCGAGGCCGACGACGTACGTCATGATCACGCCGAGGGCGGTGACCTTTGTGGCGGTGAAGAGCGCGAACACGTCGAGGGCCAGCGCGACCCACATCAGCGCCCGCCAGTTCGGGCGCCGTCCCATCCGCACCGCCGTGGCGTACGCGATGGCGGGGGTGAGCACGGTGTTGAGCGGCTCGACGTCCCTGCCACCGGTGAGGAGCTGCTTGAGATCGGCCGGGCCGGAGTGGACCAGCGACTCGCCGAGCACGTAGGAGACCAGCAGGGCGAGGATCGCGGCGATCAGTCCCTGGGTGACGCGCATGCCGTCGCGGTGGAAGACCCGCTCGACGGCGAACGCGACCGGCACGATCAGCACGGAGACGCCGCCGAGCAGCCCGGCGGCGGCCGACAGCACGTCGGGGGCGCGGGTGGTGCCCGCCTGTACGTCGGTCTCAAGGCCGTTGAGCGTGCGTTGCAGCGCCAGCGCCATGAGGATGACGGCGGCGAGGGCCAGCAGCGTGAGGAGAAACCGGAGTGCGTCGGAAGGCCGGCGGATCCGCTGCGGCAGCAGAGGCTCGACGACGAGGACAGCTCCTTGGCCAGGAGTGTCCAGCGTTATGTCCTGCTCCTTGATGCCTCTCACCACCAGCGATTCTGTGCGATCTTCGCACTCGGTGTCCACAATTGACGGCATGCGTATATCCCTGGCCTCGGACAGCCTCGACGGAATCGCGTCGGAGCTTGCGGCCGAGGTGGAACGGCGCGGCCATTCAGTCACACTCTATGGAGCACTGGCCCCCGGCGACCGGGCCGATTGGGCATGGTGCTGCTCCGCCGCGGCGCGGGACGTCGCGGAGGGGCGCGCGGACCAGGCCGTGGTCTGTTGCTGGACCGGCACCGGCGCGTCCATAGCGGCAAACAAGGTAGCGGGCGTGCGTGCGGCGCTGTGCACCGACGCCGCCACTGCCGCGGGCGCCCGCACGTGGAACGACGCCAACGTGCTCGCGCTCAGCCTCCGCCTCACCTCCCGGCAGGTGCTGACGGAGATCCTGGACGCCTGGTTCTCCGGGTCGCCGAGCACCGATCCGGAGGACGCGGCGAACATCGCCCACGTGGGGGAAATCCGGTAGAGACCGATTGTGGGCCGCACGCTAACGTCGATGCCATGAGCACGTCGCTACCCGTCCTCGGCGCCTGTCCGCTCGACTGCCCCGACACCTGTTCCTGGGTCGTCACCGTGCGCGACGGCGAGGCCGTCGGGTTGCGCGGCAACCGCGACCACCCCTACACGCGCGGGGCGTTGTGCGTGAAGGTCAACCGCTATCTGGAGCAGGTGCGGTCGGCCGACCGCGTCCTCCACCCGTTGAAGAGGGTGGGGCCGAAGGGATCCGGGCGGTTCGAGCTGATCAGCCTGGACCAGGCGCTGTCGGAGATCGCGGCCAAGCTGGCGTCGATCGTCGAGGAGCATGGCGGCGAGGCGATCTGGCCCTACCAGGGCACCGGGACGCTCGGCTATGTCCAGGGCGAGTCGGGCCAGGCCGGGCGGCGGTTCTGGAACGCCCTGGGCGCGTCGCGGCACGACCTCAACATCTGCGCGCGGGCCGGCAACGACGGGCTGCGCTACGTCAACGGGACTCCCGGCGGCATGGACCCGGAGACGTTCGCCCTGTCGCGGCTCATCCTGCTGTGGGGCACCAACACGCTGACCAGCGGCCACCACATGTGGAAGTTCGTCCAGGACGCCCGCGCCGCCGGGGCGTACGTCGTGGCGATCGACCCCATCCGCACGCGTACGGCCGACCAGGCGGACGAGCACCTGCCGATCCGACCGGGCACGGACGCCGCGCTCGCCCTCGGCCTGCTGCACGTCGTGCTGGAGGAGGGCGCCGAAGACCGCGCGTACATCGAGGAGCACACGACCGGCTGGGACGAGTTCGAGGCCGAGATCCGCAGGCATCCCCCGGCGCTCGTGGCGGAGATCACCGGCCTGCCCGAGGAGCGGATCCGCGCCCTCGGCGTACGGCTCGCGCACACCCGGCCGACCGGCATCCGGGCCACGATGGGCGTCCAGCGGCACGGAGGCGGCGGGGCCGCGATGCGGATGATCGCCTGCATTCCCGGCGTCACCGGCGACTGGCGCTATCCGGGCGGCGGCGTGGCCTACTCCACCTCGGGACACGCCCCCAAGGGCCCCGACCCGCGCGACGACCTGCTCCCCCACCCCGTGCGTACGCTCACGATGACCCGGCTGGCCGACGGGCTGGACGAGTCGGTGAAGTGCCTGTGGGTCTACGCGGCCAACCCGATGGGGTCGACCTCCGACCAGAACCGGATCAGGGCGGCGCTGGAGAGGGAGGACCTGTTCACGGTGGTGATGGAGCAGTTCCCGACCGACACCGTCGACTACGCCGACTACGTGCTGCCCGCGACCATGCAGATCGAGCACCTCGACGTGCACCACGGCTACGGGCACATGTACATGGTGTGGAACGAGCCCGCCGTCGAGCCGCCGGGCGAGTGCCTGTCCACGACCGAGACCTTCCGGCGGCTCGCCCGGCTGATGGGCCTGACCGAGCCGTCCCTCTACGACAGCGACCTCGAACTGGCCGAGCAGACGCTCGCCCAGGTGGGGATCTCCGTGGAGGAGTGCCGCAAGCAAGGGTGGGCGCGGCTGCGGGTGGCCGAGCCGTTCGTGCCGTTCACCGAGGGTTTCCCGACGCCGAGCGGGCGGCTGGAGTTCGCCTCCGCGAAGGCCGAGGCCGCCGGGCTGCCTCGGGTGGCGGGCTACGTGCCCTCGTTCACCGCCAGTACGGCTCCCGCCGACCGGCCGCACCCGCTCGTCATGATCACCCCGGCCGCGCACACGTTCCTGAACACGCAGTTCGCCAACAACCCGGAGCTGCGCAAGCGCTCGAAGGGCCCGCGGGTGCTGGTCAACCCGGCCGACGCCGCGTCGCGGGGCCTCGTGGACGGGCAGGCCGCCCGGGTCTTCAACGGCAACGGCGAGTTCCGGGCGTACGTGGAGGTCAGCGACCGGGTGGCGCAGGGCGTGGTGGCGGCGCCGAAGGGCCACTGGCCGAAGCTGGCGGGCGGGGCCAACCCCAACGCGCTGGTGGAGGAGCGGGACGCCGACATGGGCCGGGGCCCCATCTATCACGACAACTTCGTCGACGTCGCGCCGCTCTCAGACGAGGAGGAGTTTGAACCCCTCGTGTGAGGCGGTGAAGCCGAGCGAGCCGTAGAAGCGGTGGGCCTCGGTGCGGGCCTTGTCGGAGGTGAGCTGCACCAGCGCGCAGCCGCGCTCCCGGGCCCGCTCGATCGCCCACCGCATCATCTCCCGGCCGATTCCCCGGTTGCGGTGGGGCACGGCGACCCTGACCGCCTCGACCAGCGCGCGTTCGCCGCCCCGCCGCGACAGCCCGGGAATGTAGGTGAGCTGCATGGTTCCGATCACCTCGCCGTCCGACTCCACGACGATCAGCTCGTTGCGCGGGTCGGTGTCCACCGCCTCGAAGGCGGCGTAGTAGTCCGGCTCCCCGGAAGACGGGCGGGCAGCGGTGATCGCGTCCTCGTTGATCATGGCCACGATGACGGGGACGTCCTCACGCCGGGCCGTACGGAAGTGCAGATCCATGCCGGGGAGCCTAACCGGGGGGTGTCAGGGGCGGCTCAGGGACTTCCCCGATGCCGCGGAAACGCCCGAAAAGGCACGCTGTAGTCATGAACGAACTGACCCGCATGGACGAGATGTCCTTGGCCGGCGCGGCCCTGCGCGGCGCGCCCTGGCGAGCCGCGGCGACGTCCGGTGGGGCGGTCGCGGCCACGAGCTTCATCCTGGGCGTCATCCTGCCCGGCCCGGCCGACCTGACGTGGGCCCTGTGCGCGGGGATCACGGTGTTCGCCCTCGTCGCGGCGATCGGGGCGATCTCCAAGCCCGACGTCGGCGACCGGGTGACCCGGCAGGCCCGCCTGTGGGCGCTGCGCCACCCCTGGCGCTTCTCGCTCTACCCGGGCCTCGGCGCGGCGGCCCTCATGTATCCGGTGCAGCTGGTGATCGACCGCGAGGGCATCTTCGGCGCGGCCTTCGACGCGCTGTGGGGCGGCGCGCTCGTGCTGCTGATCACCGCCGTCCTCACGTTCTCGATGCGCGGCCGGGCCAAGGGCGCCTGAGCGTCAGGCCCGCCGTTCCGCCGCGCTGCGGCAGACGCAGAACTCGTTGCCCTCGGGGTCGAGCAGGGTGACCCATCCGGCGCCGTCCGGCGTCCGATGGTCCTCGTACGGCTTGGCCCCGAGCGCGAGCAGCCGCTCCACCTCCTGGTCGCGGGTGCCGTCCCCTGTGGGCCTCAGGTCGAGGTGCAGGCGGTTCTTGACGGTCTTGCCGTCGGGCACCCGGATGAAAAGCAGGTGCGGAGGGCCGCCCGGACGGTCGAGCATGACCTCGTCGTCCTCCGGCTCGGAGTCGACGAGCGGCCAGCCCAGGGCCTCGCTCCACCACTGGGCCAGCTCGTACGGCCGGGCGCAGTCGATCGTCGTCGTGTGGATCTCAATCATGCGCCCAGCCAAGCGCGACACCAGCAAAGGTGTCAAGAAGGTTACGTGGACGCGCGCCGGGCCGTCCGCCGGGGCCTCAGCTCCCGGACGAGGCTCACCGCCGACACCAGGGCCCAGACGCCCTCCAGCAGCAGGAATCCCCAGTCGTCGCCCGCGTACGCGAGCCACGCGAGCACCGCGGAGCCGACGAGATTGAGCACCAGGTGGATCTTCGAACGGTTGTCGAGGACGTTCATCTGGGAGAGCAGGAACGCGCCGAGGATGAGAACGGCGCCGGCGATCTGCAGAACTTGGTCCATGTCCTTCCGCCCACCGTCTTCGCTGGGCCGGGTACGGCGGGCACCTCGTCCGGGACGACCGCGGATCGCGGCCTTCTCACAACGGGACCATACCTGTTGTGCGTCACCAAACCGTGCGATGTGTGGCGCAGACCATGGATATCGCCGGTTACTCGCGGGTAGCATTCGTTTAGAGTTACCGACCAGTACGTTACCCCCGGGTTCGGTTCTAGGAGCGCACACAGATGGGTCACTACAAGAGCAACGTCCGCGACCTGGAGTTCAACCTCTTCGAGGTGTTCGGCCGCAGGGAGATCCTCGGCACCGGCCCGTTCGCCGAGGTCGACGAGGACACCGCGCGAAGCGTGCTGGACGAGGTCAACCGGCTGGCCACCGGCCCCCTGGCCGCCTCGTTCGAGGACGCCGACCGCCACCCGCCCGTCTTCGACCCCGCCACCCACAGCGTGACCATGCCGGAGAGCTTCAAGCGCTCCTACCAGGCCTGGGTGGACGCCGAGTGGTGGCGGCTGGAGCTGCAGCCGGAGCTCGGCGGCACGCCCGCCCCGCGCAGCCTGGTGTGGGCCATGGCCGAGATGGTGCTCGGCGCCAACCCCGCCGTGTGGATGTTCGCCTGCGGCCCGGCCTTCGCCCGCCTGCTCTTCGAGCTCGGCACCCCCGAGCAGAAGCGGTTCGCCGAGCTGGCCGTCGAGCGGCACTGGGGCGCGACCATGGTGCTCACCGAGCCCGACGCCGGCTCCGACGTGGGCGCGGGCCGTACGAAGGCGATCCAGCAACCCGACGGCACCTGGCACATCGAGGGCGTCAAGCGCTTCATCACCAGTGCCGAGCACGACATGACCGAGAACATCTTCCACCTCGTGCTGGCCCGGCCCGAGGGTGCCAAGCCCGGCACCAAGGGCCTGTCGATGTTCCTCGTGCCGAAATATCTGGTGGACCTGGAGACCGGCGAGCTGGGCGAGCGCAACGGCGTCTACGTCACCAACGTCGAGAAGAAGATGGGCCTGAAGGTCTCCACGACCTGCGAGCTCACGCTCGGTGAGAAGCACCCGGCCATCGGCTACCTGGTCGGCGACGTGCACGACGGCATCCGGCAGATGTTCATGGTGATCGAGAACGCCCGGATGATGGTGGGCGCCAAGGCCATCGCCACGCTGTCCACCGGCTATCTCAACGCGCTCGACTTCGCCAAGAACCGCGTGCAGGGCGCCGACCTCACCCGCGCGGGCGACAAGACCGCCCCGCGCGTCACGATCACCCACCACCCCGACGTACGCCGCGAGCTCATGCTGCAGAAGTCGTACGCCGAGGCCATGCGGGCGCTGGTCATCTACACGGCGACGATCCAGGACCAGATCCAGATCGCGGAGTTCGAGGGCCGCCGCGACGAGGCCGCCGAGGCGCTCAACGACCTGCTGCTCCCGCTGGTCAAGGGCGTCGGCTCCGAGCGGTCGTACGAGCTGCTTGCCCGCTCGCTGCAGACGCTCGGCGGCTCGGGCTTCCTGCAGGACTATCCGATCGAGCAGTACATCCGCGACTCGAAGATCGACTCGCTGTACGAGGGCACGACCGCGATCCAGGGCCAGGACCTGTTCTTCCGCAAGGTCCTCAGGAACCAGGGCGCGGCGCTGGGATCGCTGCTCGGCGAGATCAAGGCGTTCGCCGCCTCGCAGGCGGGCAACGGACGGCTGAAGGTCGAGCGCGGCCTGCTCGACGAGGCGGCCGACGAGGTGAAGGCGATGGCCGACACGATGGCCGGGTGGGCGATCGCCTCCATGGAGACGCCGCAGGAGGTCTACAAGGTCGGCCTCAACACCACCCGGTTCCTCATGTCGCTGGGCGACCTGGTGCTGGGCTGGCTGCTGCTGCGTCAGGCCGAGGTCGCGCTGAACGCCCTGTCCGCCTCGGAGGAGGACAAGGCGTTCTACACGGGCAAGGTCGCGGCGGCCTCGTTCTTCGCGCAGACCGTGCTCCCCCGGCTGGCCGCCGAGCGCCGCGTGCTCGCCGCCACCGGCCAGGACCTCATGGAACTGCCGGAAGAGTCCTTCTGACCGTCGGTGCGGCCGCCGCCCATGTGCCGGCGAGGCGGCCGCACCTCTTCCCGGGCCGGTCAGGTGAACGCGGGAAGCGGTGCGGCGGCCGATGGAGGCACGGGTGCCTTCAGGCCGAAGTGGGGAGCGGCCGGGCCGCGCTGTCCTCGTCGGTGTTGACGGTCTGGAGCAACTCCTCGCGCTCGGGGGTGCTCTCCGGGCGGATGAAGCCGATGATCGTGAAGAGCACCAGCGAGGTGGCCACCGGCGCGGCCGTCGCCACGGCGGTCGAGACGCCGCTCATGCCATAGTTCGTGAGCCAGAAGACGAACAGGCCGGCCGCCCACGAGACCAGCGCCGCCGTCGGGCCCGACCTGCGGAACAACGGCAGCATGCCGAGCAGCAGCGGGATCGAGATCGGGCCTATGAGCCCGGCCACCCACTTGATGACGACCGTGATGATGTCCTTCAGCACCGGGCTGTTCACCTGAGTGGCCACCGCCATCGACAGCGCGATGAAGGCCACCGTGGTGACCCGGGCCGCGACCAGTGCGGCCCTGGTGTTCCAGGCCCGCGCCGCGTGGGACAGCACCGGGATCACGTCGCGGGTGAAGACCGACGCGATCGCGTTGGCGTCGGAGGAGGCCATCGCCATCGTGTGCGAGAAGAAGCCCGCGATCACCAGGCCGAGCAGGCCGTGCGGGATGAGCTGGGTGGTCAGCAGCGCGTACGAGTCGCTCGCGTCGGGCTTGGTCGCCTGGACCAGCAGCGGCGCGGCCCACATCGGGAAGAACAGCAGCAGCGGCCAGATCGCCCACAGCACGGCCGACAGCCGGGCGCCGCGCGCCGCCTCCGCCGCGCTCGGCGCGGCCATGTAGCGCTGGGCCTGGTTCCACATGCCGCCGTTGTATTCGAACGTCTTGATGAACAGGAACGCGAGCAGGAACGTCACGGTGAAGGGACCGTTGAGCGGCTGGGCGTGCCCCTCCGGCAGGCGATCCCACATCCCGCCGATGGCGCCGATGCCGCCGAGCTTGGCGAGGACGGCGACCAGCATGACGACGCCGGCGAGGAGCTGGATGACGAACTGCCCGAAGTCGGTGAGCGCGTCGGCCCACAGGCCGCCGACCGTGCAGTAGATCGCGGTGACGACGCCGGTGATCAGGATGCCCTGGTTGAGCGACAGGCCGGTGAACGTCGACAGCAGCGTGGCGATAGCGGCCCACTTCGCGCCGACGTCCACGATCTTCAGCAGGCCGCCCGACCAGGCGAGCGCCTGCTGGGTCGGCACGTTGTAGCGCTTGGCGAGGAACTCCAGCGGCGAGCTGACCCTGAGCTTCGACCGGATCCGGTTCAGTCTCGGGGCGAACAGCACCGAGCCGATCGCGATGCCGATCGCGATCGGGAAGGCCCAGGTGACGTACGAGGTGGCGCCGTAGAGGTAGGCGATTCCGGCATACCCGGTGAACATGACGGCGCTGTAGCCGGACATGTGGTGCGAGATGCCGGCCAGCCACCAGGGCATCTTGCCCCCGGCGGTGAAGAAGTCACTGATGTTGCCGATACGCCGGTGCGAGTAGACGCCGATCGCCACCATGACGACGAAATAGGCGCCCAGAACGTACCAGTCCAATGGGTTCACGCGCGTCGTACCTCCGGGTGAACAGCGGCACCCGGACCGACAACCGCCTGGCCTCGTTACGATGCGCCCGCCTCCCGCCCCGCGTCAATGGCGGGTACGCAGGTCACGGGCGTACGGGAGAAGGGACAGCCATCGTGACACAGGTCACAGGCCGTTCACATTTCTGAACGAACTTCGCGTATCTGAATCGTTATCAGGAACGGCCTTGATCTCGCACAGGGTGGCGGGTGAAAGTGTGCGGCGAAATGAGATTCCAGCAAGCGGCACAGAACGGACCCGTCACCGCCTGGCATCGGTGATCGTCCAGCAGGTCAGACGGCCGCGACCACGGCGGAGCGGCGTTCGAGGGCGGCCGAGAGGACGGCGAGCACGAGCGCGGAGGCGGTGAGGAGGGCGCCCACCCAGTTGGGCGCGGTGTAGCCCAGGCCCGCCGCGATGACGAGGCCGCCGAGCCAGGCGCTCAGGGCGTTGCCGAGGTTGAAGGCGCCGATGTTGATCGCCGAGGCCAGCGTCGGCGCGCCGTGGGCCAGATCGAGCACGCGCTTCTGCAGCGGCGGCACGGTGGCGAAGCCGAGCGCCCCGACGAGGGCGACGGTCACCGCGGCGAGGATCTTGCTGTGCGCGGTCAGCGTGAAGGCGGCGAGGACGATCGCGAGGCCGCCCAGCGAGACGTACAGCATCGGCATCAGCGCACGGTCGGCGAACCGTCCCCCGACGAGGTTGCCGGCGACCATGCCGAGGCCGAACAGGACCAGCAGCCAGGTCACCGCCCCTTCGGGGTAGCCCGTGACCCGGATCATCATCGGCGCGATGTAGGTGATGGCCGCGAAGACGCCGCCGAACCCGAGCACGGTCATGCCCATCGCGAGCAGCACCTGGACGTCGCGGAGCGCCGCCACCTCATGGCGCAGGCGTACGCCCTCGGGGCGCGGCACCTCGGGCACGAGCGCGGCGACACCGAGCAAGCCGACGACACCGAGCCCGGCGACGATCGCGAAGGTGGTCCGCCAGCCGGCGACCTGGCCGACCAGGGTGCCCAGGGGTACGCCGACGACGTTGGCCACGGTCAGCCCGGTGAACATCAGGGCGATCGCGCCGGCCTTCCGGTGCGGGGCGACCAGTTCGGCCGCGACGACGGAGCCGATGCCGAAGAACGCGCCGTGCGCGAGCGAGGCGATCACGCGGCCTGCCAGCATCACCCCGAAGTTCGGCGCAAGGGCCGAGAGCAGGTTTCCGGCGATGAACAGCGCCATGAGCAGCATCAGCATGCGCTTGCGGGACATCGCGGTGCCCAGCACGGTCATCAGCGGAGCGCCGACGACGACACCCAGGGCGTACCCCGTGACGAGCAGGCCGGCGGTCGGGATCGAGACCGCGAGCTCGGACGCCACCTGCGGAAGCAACCCCGTGATCACGAACTCGGTGGTCCCGATCCCGAAGGCCCCGATGGCGAGGGCCAGGAGCGCGAGAGGCATGAGCGTCCCCCAACGATTGCATGAGCGAGTAACAGGCGCAAACAATAGTTGCAGGCGCGGGATAGTTGCAAGCGCGGGCTATTTCGGGAGTGGAGTATCCTCGACTGCGTCACCTGGAACGGAGGGAGAGCCGATGACGGCCACGGATCCCGCCCTCACCGCGCTCGCGCAGGGCTGGCGCGCCCTCTCCCTGTTGCACGAGAAGATCGAGGCGCACATCGAGCGCGCCCTGCAGACCAAGCACGGCCTGAGCGTGCGGGAATACTCCCTGCTTGAGACGCTCAGCCGGCAGCACGACGGCCCCGGCGGCCACCTGCAGATGAAGCAGGTCGCCGACGCCGTGGTGCTCAGTCAGAGCGCGACGACGCGCCTGGTGACCCGGCTCGAAGAGCGGGGA
>Ga0164243_10011290_pt1 | contig 12759 bp, 11 predicted proteins | sample OricompcompostOP_FD_108781 | JGI IMG/M metagenome (GOLD analysis project Ga0164243, IMG submission 108781) | Organic Plus compost microbial communities from Emeryville, California, USA - Original compost - Organic plus compost (OP) | ecosystem: Engineered > Solid waste > Mixed feedstock >...
CCCGCCCGGTGGGCGTTGCACGGGGATGGGTCTGGACCAGGGTGTTTCTCGCCACAGGGGAACACCCTGGTCAGGAGGAGAGCCGACTAGGGGGCTCGAACCCCTGACCTGCTGTTTACAAGACAGCTGCTCTACCAGCTGAGCTAAGTCGGCCTGGTGGCGGTCATCCTAGCAACCCCTGCCGGAGCCTCCGGATTCGTGGATGATCGGCTGAGTGGTGCACGCCACGGTTGCCCCTTTGCAACGCCCGCCCTGATCCGCGCGATGGGCCAGCCGGGAAGGCCATTGAGGAGGTGACGGCCGTATGAACAGCACCCAGCGCGTCCGGGGCCCGGTGACCCGTCGACGCGGCTGGCACATTCTGGAAGCGCCCGCGGACCCGGGCGTGGACAAGGCCAACCGGAGGCGGCGGACCACCGAGCCGCGCCGGCGGGCCTGGCACATCCTGGAGGCGCCGACCGGGGACACGCCCGCCCCGGACGCCACCACCGAACTCGGTCCCGCCCTGCCGGACGAAGCGACGGTCAACTTCGTCCTGGACCTGGTCCTGCGCATCGGTGAGGTGCAGATGGCCAGCGGCGCGGGCGCGTCCGACGTGACCGCGACGATCCTGTCGCTGACCGAGGCCTTCGGCCTCCCGCACTGCGAGGTGGACGTCATCTTCACGTCCATCACCGTCACCTGCCACCGGGGGACCGACACGAACCCGATCACCGCGCTGCGCGTGGTGCGCTCCCGCAGCCTCGACTACACCCGGCTGTCCCAGACGGAGATGCTCGTGCAGCGGATCCTGCGGGGCAAGCTTAGCGCCGAAGAGGCCTACACCGAACTGCACAAGATCACCACGGCTCCGCACCCGTACCCGCGCTGGTTCGCCACGCTGGCATGGGGCGGCATGGCTTTCTTCATCACCCTGCTGCTCGGCGGCACCCTGGACGTCGCGCTCGGTGCGCTGGTCATCTCCGCGCTCATCGACCGCCTCGGCCGCCTGCTCAACCGCGTCGCGCTGCCGTTCTTCTTCCAGCAGGCCGTCGGCGGGTGCCTGGCCACCGGGATGGCGACCTTCGCGGTCAACACCGACCTCGTCCCGGCCAAGTTCTCCACGCTGGTGGCCGCCTCGGCGATCACCGTGCTGCTGTCCGGTCTGTCCACCGTCTCGGCGGTGCAGGACGCGATCACCGGCTACAACGTCACCGCCGCGGGCCGCACCATGGAGACGGTCCTGATGTCGGCGGGCCTGATCACCGGTGTGGCGCTGGCGCTGAACATCGCCAAGGCCCTCGGCTTCACCCCGGCCGAACCGGTGCTGCCCGCGCAGACCGCCAACAGCCTCCTGGTCATCGTCCCGGCCGGCGCGCTGGCGGCCGCCTGCTTCGCCATCGCGAGCTACTCCACGCTGCGGTCCATGCTCGTCGCCGCGGCGGCGGGCGCGATCGGCGCCGGGGTCTACGGCGTGCTGCTGATCGTCGGCCGCTTCGACGCCATCACCTCCTCCGCCGTCGCCGCGATCGTCGTCGGGTTCTCCGGTGGTGTGCTCGCCCGCAGGCTCAAGGTCACTCCGCTGGTCGTGGCGGTGTCGGGCATCACGCCGCTGCTGCCCGGTCTGTCGACCTATCGTGGCCTGTATGAACTGGCCACCCAGAGCAACGGCAACCTGTCGACCCTGATCAAAGCTGCCGCCATCGGGCTTGCGCTGGCCGCGGGCGTGGTACTCGGGGAGTACCTCGCACAGCCGGTGCGCACCGGTCTCGGCCGGCTCGAACGCAAGCTCGCGGGACCGCGGATGGCGGGCCCGTTGCGGACGACCGAACGGCGACTGGAATAGCCGTCCACGACCACCGCGCGGTGGATCTCGGTTCGCCGTCGCGAGATAGTGTTCAGGCGAGCATAGGGAGCATGGGTACGTGAGCGAACCAGGGATCGGTGCGGCGGACTTCGTGGTGGTCGCCAACCGGCTGCCCGTCGACCTCGAGCGGACGGCCGACGGCAACCAGCGCTGGACGGCGAGCCCGGGAGGCCTGGTCTCGGCACTCGAGCCGTTCCTGCGCTCGCGCAAGGGCGCGTGGGTGGGCTGGCCCGGCGTCCCCGACGTCGACGTCGACCCGTTCACCGACGAGGGCCTGGTCCTCTACCCCGTGTCGCTGTCGGTGGCCGAGGTCCGCGACTACTACGAGGGCTTCTCCAACGCCACCCTGTGGCCGCTCTACCACGACGTCGTCGCACCGCCGGTGTTCGACCGCGGCTGGTGGGAAAGCTACGTCCAGGTCAACCGCCGTTTTGCCGAGGCCAGCGCGGAGGTGGCGGCCGAGGGCGCCACGGTGTGGGTGCAGGACTACCAGCTGCAGCTCGTGCCCAGCATGCTCCGCGAACTGCGGCCCGACCTGCGCATCGGCTTCTTCCTGCACATCCCGTTCCCGCCGGTCGAGCTGTTCATGCAGCTGCCGTGGCGGGCCGAGATCGTGCGTGGTCTGATCGGCGCCGACCTGGTCGGGTTCCACCGGCCCGGTGGGGCGCAGAACTTCCTGTGGCTGGCGCGCACCCTGCTCGGCCTCGAACCGAGCCGCGGCGCGGTCGGCGTGCGGTCCCGGCCGGGCATGATGCAGGTCGGCAACCGCACCGTCCGGGTCGGGGCGTTCCCGATCTCGATCGACGCGGCGGGCCTCGACACGCTCGCCCGCACCAAGGAGGTCGCGGAGCGGGCCGCATCGCTGCGCCGTGACCTCGGCAACCCGCGCACCGTCCTGCTCGGCGTCGATCGCCTCGACTACACGAAGGGCATCGACCTGCGTCTGCAGGCGCTGCACGAACTGCTGCAGGAGGGACGCGTCCAGCCCGAGGACGTCACCTTCATCCAGCTGGCCACCCCCAGCCGTGAACGCGTCGAGCACTACCAGCGGATGCGCACCGAGATCGAGCAGATGGTCGGTCGGATCAACGGCGAGTTCGCCCGCGTCGGTCACCCGGTGGTGCACTACCTGCACCAGTCGGTGGACCGCAAGGAGCTGGCTGCGTTCTACAGCGCGGCCGACGTCATGGTCGTCACCCCGCTGCGCGATGGGATGAATCTCGTCTGCAAGGAGTACGTCGCCTGCCGCCACGACCTCGGTGGCTCGCTCGTGCTCTCCGAGTTCGCCGGCGCAGCCGCCGAGCTGACCAGCGCTTTTCTCGTCAACCCGCATGATCTCGACGGGGTTAAGAACGCGTTGGAGGCGGCCATTACGCTCGACCCTGCCGAGGGCAGACGCCGGATGCGCGCGTTGCGGCGTCAGGTCCTCACCCACGACGTCGACAGGTGGGCACGGTCGTTCCTCGAGGCGCTCGGGTCCGAACCGGCCTCCTGAGTGGCCCCACCTGCGGCAACAGGCTTTTTGAGCTCCTTAAGGAGGAGTGGTGACCGCCGAGTCCCTGCCCGCTGAGCTGCGCCGTGCGATCGTGCAGATCGCTCGCACGCCGCGTTTGCTGGTCGCATGCGACTACGACGGGACGTTGGCTCCGATCGTGACCAACCCGGACGAGGCGCGCCCGCGGCCCGAGTCGGTGGGCGCCCTGCGCTCGCTGGCAGGACTGCACGAGACGACCACCGCGGTCATCTCCGGCCGCGCGCTGCGCGACCTCGCCATCCTGTCGCGACTGCCGCACGAGGTGCACCTCGTCGGCAGCCACGGTTCCGAATTCGACATCGGTTTCGTGCACGAGCTCGACGCGCACGCCCGTGAGTTGCACCGCCGCGTTGAGGAAGAGCTCAAACGCATCGCCGGTCACGTGCCGGGCGTCTCGCTCGAGGTCAAGCCGGCCAGCATCGCCGTGCACGTGCGCCGCGCCGACCGGGCCGACGCCGCTCGCATCCTCACTGAGGTCCACAGTGGACCTTGCACGTGGGAGGGCGTGACCACCACCGACGGCAAGGAGGTCGTCGAGCTGGCGGTCGTGCAGACCGACAAGGGCCGCGCACTGGACACCCTGCGCCACCAGGTGGGCGCCACCGCGGCGATCTTCCTCGGCGACGACGTCACCGACGAGAAGGCCTTCGCCCGGCTGGCCGGCCCCGACCTCGGCGTGAAGGTCGGCGACGGCGAGACGCTGGCCGCGTTCACGGTGCCCGACACCGAGTCCGTCGCGACGGTACTGGCGTTCGTGCTGGAGGAACGGCGCAACTGGCTCTACGGCGAGCAGGCACCGCCGATCGAGCGGCTGTCGATGCTGTCCAACGAGCGCGCGGTCGCACTACTCACCCCCGATGCCCGGCTCACCTGGCTGTGCCACCCCGGCCCGGACGCGCCCGCCGTGTTCGCCGACCTGCTCGGCGGCACCGGCGCGGGCCACTTCTCGATCAAGCCGCACCACAACGGCCTGCCGCTGGGCCAGCGGTACCTGCCGAACACGATGACCGTCGAGACCCGGTGGTCACGACTGCTCGTCACCGATTACCTCGAGCCGGACGGTCCGCCGCACCGCACCGATCTGGTGCGCGTGATCTCCGGCACCGCCGAGGCGTCCGTGGTGTTCGCACCGCGGCCGGAGTTCGGCGGCGTGCCGGTGCGGCTCGTGGCCGAGCCGGAGGGCCTGCGCGTGCTGGGCACGTCCGAGCCGTTCGTGCTCCGCTCCCCCGGCGTGGAGTGGGAGATCACCTCCGACGGTCTGCACGACACCGCCACGGCACTGGTCCGCCCCACCCAGGACACGCCGGTGGTACTCGAACTCCGTTGCGGCACAACGGATTTGGCGCCGCACGAGTTGTCCGAAACGGACCGTCGCGCGCGGGCGGGCGCCTACTGGAGCGACTGGGCGGCCACGCTGAAACTGCCGGACGTGGAACCGGAACTGGTCGCGCGCTCGGCGCTGACCCTGCGCGGGTTGTGCAACGGCGACACCGGCGCGGTGCTCGCCGCCGCCACCACGTCGCTGCCGGAGGAGATCGGCGGCGTCCGCAACTGGGACTACCGGTACTGCTGGGTCCGCGACGCGGCGTTCACCGTGCGCGAGCTGGTCGGTCTTGGCTCCCTGGCCGAGGCCGAGGGCTACCTGCGGTGGCTGCACGGCGTGCTGGCCACCCTGGCGGGCCCGGAGCGGCTGCACCCGCTGTACACGGTCAACGGCACCCAGCTGGGCGCCGAGGCGGTCATCGACTCGCTGCCCGGCTACGCCGGTTCGCGGCCGGTGCGCGTCGGCAACCTGGCCAACCACCAGGTGCAGCTGGACGTGTTCGGCCCGGTGGTCGAGCTGGTGCGCGAGCTGGCGCAGGTGCGCGGCGAACTGCGGGACGAGGACTGGCAGCTGGTGCGCGCGATGGCCGAGGCCGTCACGCGCCGCTGGTCCGAGCCCGACCACGGCATCTGGGAAGAGCGCCACGTGCCGCGGCACCGCGTGTACTCGCGCGTCATGTGCTGGGTCACGCTCGACCGCGCGGTCAGCCTCGGCGAGGTGTACGGGCGCGAGATCCCGGCTGGCTGGCACGAGCTGCGCGAGGAGATCGCCCAGGACGTGCTCACCCACGGCTGGAACGACGAGGTGCAGGCGTTCACCACCGCCTACGACGGCACCGACCTCGACGCGGCGTCGCTGTTCGTCGGGCTCGCCGGGCTGATCGACCCGTCGGACGAGCGGTTCCAGTCCACGGTCACCGCGATCGAGGCCGAGCTGCGCAGCGGGTCCACGGTGTACCGCTACCGCCGTGACGACGGTCTGCCCGGTGGTGAGGGCGGTTTCCACCTGTGCGCCGCGTGGCTGATCGAGTCCTACCTGCTGACCGGTCGCCGCACCGAGGCGGAAGAGCTGTTCGAGCAGCTCGTCGACGCGGCGGGCCCGACGGGGCTGCTCCCGGAGCAGTACGACCCGGTCGCCGAGCGCTCGCTGGGCAACCACCCGCAGGCATACTCGCACCTCGGCCTGATCCGGTGCGCCAAGCTGCTGTCCGGCGGCTGAGCGGCACCCACGGCAATTCCACAACGGCCCCCACCGGGTTTTCCGGCGGGGGCCGTTGTCGCTCGCGACTCAGACGACGGGCTGGATCTCCGGCGGCAGGACGGGCGGTCGGCCCGTCGTCCAGATCGCCCGGATCGACATCCGGTTGAACCGCCACCCGTTCGCGGTGCGCCGCAGATCGGCGTCGTAGGTGCCGCCCACGGTGAACACCGGGTTCGCGTCCGGACCGCGCCGGTCGAGGGTGGATTGGCGGTGGACGTGCACCATCAGGGCGTTCCAGGACGCGGTCGCCGCATCGCCGTCGACGTCGATCAGCACGTCGGTGGCCAGGTGCTGCGTGCGGTCGAACCGCTCGACCGCGTCGACTGTGTCCCGCACCGCGGCATCGCCCTCGGCGGTGCCGATCGGGGTGATCATCCGCACGTCGTCGGTGAGGAAGTCCCGGTGCCAGCCCTCGGCGAACTCGCGTTCGTCCAGGGTGCGGAACAGGCGGCTGATCAGGGTGGCGATGTCGCTGTGCTCGGTCATGGCCCCAGGCTGCTACCTCCAGCACGGTGGAGGTCAACTCACGCGTAGTTGGCCGCGTGCAAAGCCGCCGCCACCGAGTCCACCTCGAGCACTCGGATGCCGTCGGGCAGCTTGCCCGGGTCCGGCGGCACCAGCGCGTGGGTGAACCCCAGCCGCGCGGCCTCGGCGAGCCGTCTGCCCGCGCCGGTGACCCGGCGAACCTCACCGGCGAGCCCGACCTCGCCCACGACCACCAGCCTCGGCGACAGCGCGACGTCGCGCACCGACGACCACAGCGCGAGCAGCACGGACAGGTCGACCGCGGGCTCGGTGACCTTCATCCCGCCGACCGTGGCCGCGTACACGTCCCGGTCGCCCAGTTTCATCCCGCCGCGCTTCTCCAGCACCGCGAGGATCATCGCCACCCGCGCGGAATCCAGCCCGCTGACGGCGCGTCTGGGCTGCGGCGCGCCCGCGCTGCCCACGAGCGCCTGCACCTCGCACAGCAGCGGCCGCTTGCCCTCGACGGTGACCGTGACGGCGGTGCCCGGCACCGCGTCCTCGTGCCGGTTGAGAAACAGCCCGGACGGGTCCGGCACCCCGACGATGCCGTCCTCCCGCAGCTCGAAGCAGCCGATCTCGTCGGCGGGCCCGAACCGGTTCTTCACGCCGCGCACCATCCGCAGCGTCGAGTGCCGGTCGCCCTCGAAGTGGAGCACCACGTCGACCAGGTGCTCGAGCACGCGGGGCCCGGCGACCGATCCGTCCTTCGTGACGTGCCCCACGAGCACCACGGGCAGGCCGCGTTCCTTGGCGAGCGCGACGAGCCCGGCCGTGACGGCCCGCACCTGCGTGACATTGCCCGGCGCGCCCTCGACCTGCGGCGAGGCCATCGTCTGGACCGAGTCGACGATCAACACACCAGGTTTGACCGCGTCGACGTGGCCGAGGACGGCCGACAGATCGCTCTCGGCGGCGAGGAACATCTCGTCGTGGACGTTGCGAGTGCGCTCGGCCCGTAGCCTGACCTGGCCCGCGGACTCCTCGCCGGTGACGTACAGCGCGGGCCCGGAGCCGCCGCGGGCCCACTGGTAGGCCACCTCGAGCAGCAGGGTCGACTTGCCGACGCCCGGTTCGCCCGCCAGGAGCACCACCGCACCCGGCACCAGCCCACCGCCGAGCACGCGGTCGAGCTCGGCGACGCCCGTCGTGCGGGCGCGCGCGGCTTCGATGTCGACCTGGCCGATGGGACGCGCGGGAGCGCTGGGCGCGCCGGCGGCCACCCGGGCTATCGCGGGGCGGGTGTCACCGCGTTCCTCGATGGTTCCCCACGCCTGGCACTCGGGGCAGCGGCCGACCCACTTGGCGGCCTCGTACCCGCACTCACCGCAGCGGTAGCTCGTGCCCTTCTTGACCATGGTCGGTCACGCTAGCGGGCACCACCGACAGTCCTAGTGACCGCCGGCTTCCTGCGCGGCGGGCTGGCAGTTGAGGTCCTTGGTGGGCGCCTGGATCGGCAGCTGCAGCGTGACCGCGCCCGCATCGCGGAAGGTGAAGGTGACCGGGATGGTCTGACCGGGCCACACGACCTGCTTGATGCCCTGCAGGACGACCTCGGCCTGGCCGACGCGCGCGTCCCCACCGGTGGGACCCGCGGCGGCGGTGGACGACGGCGCACCCGCGCCGGAGCTGGGCGTGCCCGGAGCGCTGGCGGTCGCGCCCTGCTGGCCCGATTCGCTCTCGTTGGCCGGGCCGATCAGCAGCTTGCTGCCCGCCACGACGGCCTTCGAGCCCTCGACGGTGGCGCTCGCCGCGTTCGGGCTGCTCACGCTGACCAGCTCGTCGTCGGCCGTGCCGTCGTTGGCGATCACCACGGTCAGCGGGGCGTTCGACCCGCTGGCGTAGGCCTGCTCGCAGTCGTTGCGGTTCACCAGGCCCGCGTCGCGCACGACCAGCGTGCCCGCCTGGCCCATCGCGCCGTTGACCGCGGGCAGCATGGTGGACGTCTGGGTGATCTGCCCGGCCCCGCACCCGGCGAGGGTCAGGGCGGCACCGACGGCGATCACGCTCGCGCCGACCACACGACGATTCAGCAGCCTCACGGTCTCAGTCCTCCCTAGAGCGGTACGGCCTGAATCCTAGCCGCGCCTCCGCGGGCCGCCGTCGAGGGTGGCGCGAGGGGCCTTGCGCGCCCGGAAAGGGCGTCTCCGCGCGCGCCGGGAATAGCCGAACGCCGGTCCACAATGGATTAGTCAATCATTGCCGACGCGATTCGGCACCACCTGCATGAGCATGCACTTTATCGGTTTGTCAACCCCCCGGATGGCCCCTGACCTGCGACGACGATCTCGGCCCGCTAGGTGGACCCCCTCGCCACGTGCTAAGATGGATGCAGCGAAAGGGGCAGAGGACACATGGTTTTCAAGGTCGGAGAGACCGTCGTCTACCCGCACCACGGTGCCGCACTCATCGAAGCGATCGAGACCCGCGTGATCAAGGGCGAGGAGAAGCAGTACCTCGTCCTCAAAGTCGCGCAAGGAGACCTCACGGTTCGCGTGCCCGCAGACAACGCCGAGATCGTCGGCGTGCGGGACGTCGTGGGCCAGGATGGTCTGAACCGGGTCTTCGACGTGCTGCGTGCGCCGCACACCGAGGAGCCCACCAACTGGTCTCGTCGGTACAAGGCCAACCTCGAAAAGCTCGCCTCGGGCGATGTGAACAAGGTGGCCGAAGTGGTGCGCGACCTCTGGCGGCGCGAGAAGGATCGCGGCTTGTCCGCCGGTGAGAAGCGGATGCTGGCCAAGGCGCGGCAGATACTGGTCAGCGAGCTCGCCCTGGCGGAGGGCACCGACGAGGGCAAGGCCGAGACACTGCTGGACGAGGTCCTGGAAACAGCGGCCGTCTAAGAGAACACCGGGCTGACCTCGCAAGATGTGCACACGTCTGCGCGGACGCTGCTCGTCGCGCGAAGTGAGCGACCGGCGATGAAGGTCGTAGCACTGCTCGTCGTCGACCCCGAGGGGCCGGATCCCCGTGCGTCCACGCTCGGTGCGCCGCTGCTGCGGCACGCCGCGCTGGGTCTGCTCGAGGCCGCAGATCGCCTGGTGGTGGCGGTCACGCAGCCCCTGCTCGGGGATTGTGAATCAATCATCGAAGCCGTACCCGGCGCCGGTTCCCGGTGCCGGGTACTGGTTTGTGGCCCCGGCCGGGATCTCCGGGAGGCCGTCGAGGCCACCGGGCCTGCCGACGTCGTCCTCGTGCACGACCTCGCGCGGCCGTTCGCGCCACCCGCCACCGCTCGCGCGGTGGCCGAGGCGGTGTTCGCCGGGGCGGAGGCGATCGTCCCCGTGCTCCCCGTCACCGACACGGTCAAACTCGTCGACGGCGGCGTGATCCGCGCGACATCGGACCGCAACCGCCTGCGGGTCGCGCAGACCCCGGTCGGCTACCGCCCCGGCGTGCTCGCCGAACTCGTCGCCGACGGCGCGGATCCGCTGTCCGACCTGCCCGGTACGGTGCGCACCGTGGCCGGGCACCCCACCGCGCTCCGGCTCACCACCGCCTTCGACGTGACCGTCGCGGAGGCACTACTCGAGGAGCAGGGTTGAGGGTCGGAACCGGGGTCGACGTCCACCCCGTCGAGCACGGCCGCGAGTGCTGGATCGCCGGGTTGCTGTGGCCGGGTGTGTCCGGCTGCGCGGGTCACTCCGACGGCGACGTGGCGGCCCACGCGCTGTGCGACGCCATGCTCTCCGCCGCGGGGCTGGGCGACCTGGGTGCGGTGTTCGGCACCAGCGACCCGCGCTGGGCCGGTGCGCACGGCGCGGAGTTCGTGGCCGAGGCGCGCCGCCTGGTCGAGGCGGCGGGCTGGCGGCTGGGCAACGCGTCGGTGCAGGTCATCGGCAACCACCCGCGCATCGGTACCCGCCGCGACGAGGCGCAGGAGGTGCTCAGCGCGGCTGCGGGCGGCGCGGTCAGCCTCAGCGGCACCACCACCGACGGGCTCGGCCTCACCGGGCGCGGCGAGGGCATCGCGGCGATGGCCACCGCGCTGCTGTTGCCGGCGGACTGAGTCACACCTTGGCCGGCCACCGCGCCGGTAGCCTGTGCTCTGTGACGATTCAGGCGGTGATGTTCGACTTCTCCGGCACGCTCTTCCGTCTCGAGCGGAACGCCAGCTGGTTGTCCGACCTCACGACCCCCGACGGCGCCCCGCTCGACGTCGAGGCCCAGACCGAGCTGATGCGCCGCATGACCGCGCCCACCGGGCAGGTCGTCGAGCTGTCCGACGAGCACCGGTACGCCTGGGAGAACCGCGACCTCGACCCCGCACTGCACCACAAGATCTACCTCGAGGTGCTGCGCAAGTCCGGCATCGCGCACGTCGAGCAGGCCGAGGCGCTGTACGCCCGCCTCATCGACCCGGCCGAGTGGACGCCCTACCCGGACACCGAGGCCGCCCTCAAGGCCACCGCCGCCAAGGGCGTCAAGGTCGGGGTGCTGAGCAACATCGCCTTCGACATCCGGCCCGCCTTCGCGATGCGCGGGTACCACGAGTTCGTCGACGAGTTCCTGCTGTCCTTCGAGGAGGGTGTGATCAAACCGCAGCCGCGGATCTTCCGGCTGCTGGTCGAGCGCCTGGGCGTCGCGCCGGAGAACACGCTCATGGTCGGCGACAGCGAGGAGGCCGACGGCGGGGCGCGGGCGCTGGGCTGCCGGTTCGCCCTCGTCGACCCGCTGCCGACCGACGAACGACCGGACGGCCTGCTCACGGCGCTGCGCACGCACGGGGTGCTCTGACCGGCGTCGAGGTGACCCGTACCATTTCAGGGTGGCCCTACACCTATACGACACCGCGAGCAGGAGCGTGCGGGAGTTCCACCCCGCCCGTAGCGGAACGGCGTCCATGTACGTCTGTGGGGCCACGGTGCAGGGGGTTCCCCACATCGGGCACGTCCGCGGCGCCCTGAACTACGACGTGCTGCGCCGCTGGCTGCTCCACAGTGGACTCGACGTGCTGTTCGTGCGCAACGTCACCGACATCGACGACAAGATCCTCACCAAGGCCGCTGACGCGGGCAGGCCGTGGTGGGAGTGGGCGGCCAAGCACGAGCGGGCGTTCGAGGAGGCCTACACGGTCCTCGGCTGCCTGCCGCCGTCGATCGCCCCGCGCGCCACCGGGCACGTCACCCAGATGATCGAGCTGATGCAGCGGCTCATCGACGCGGGCCACGCCTACGCGGCGGGCGGGGACGTCTACTTCGCCGTGTCGACGTTCCCCGGTTACGGCGAGCTGTCCCGGCAGAAGCTGGACGAGGTCCAGCAGGGCGAGTCGCTGGCCGAGGGCAAGCGCGACCCGCGCGACTTCACGCTGTGGAAGAGCGCGAAGCCGGGTGAGCCGTCGTGGCCGACGCCGTGGGGGCACGGGCGCCCCGGGTGGCACCTGGAGTGCTCCGCGATGGCGACCACCTACCTCGGCTCCGAGTTCGACATCCACGGCGGCGGGGTCGACCTGGTGTTCCCGCACCACGAGAACGAGCGCGCGCAGTCGCAGGCGGCGGGCGACGGGTTCGCGCGGTTCTGGCTGCACAACGCGTGGGTGACGCTGTCCGGCGAGAAGATGTCCAAATCGCTGGGCAACGTGGTCTCGATCGAGGCGATGCTGCGCGACTACCGGCCTGCCGAGCTGCGGTACTACCTGGTGCAGCCGCACTACCGGTCGACGATCGAGTACTCGGACGGCGCGCTGTCGGAGGCCGCGCAAGGCTACCGCCGGATCGAGGGTTTCCTGCGCCGCGCGGTGCAGCGGACCGGTTCGGTCGAGCCGGGCGAGCTGGTGCCGGAGTTCGTCACCGCGATGGATGACGACCTGTCCACCCCGGCCGCGGTCGCCGCGGTGCACAACCTGGTGCGCGAGGGTAACGCGGCGCTGGACGCGGGCGATGACGACAAGGCGCGTGCTGCCGCGGGCTCGGTGCGCGCGATGATGGGTGTGCTGGGGCTGGACCCGCTGGCACCGGAATGGGCGGAGAGCTCGACGGCGGAGACGCCGGCGAGGTCCGCGTTGGCCGAGTTGGTCGAGGCGATGCTCGCGGAGCGTCAGGAGGCGCGAACCGCGCGCGATTTCGCCCGCGCTGACGCCGTGCGCGACCGCCTGCTCCAGGCGGGAATCGCGGTCGAAGATACTCCCGATGGTCCGGTGTGGACCGTGAAAGAAGCTTAAATGGCAGGCAATTCGAAGCGCCGCGGTGCTGTGCGCAAGACGGGCACCAAGAAGGGCGCGGTGGTCGGTTCCGGCGGTCAGCGTCGGCGGGGGCTGGAGGGCAAGGG
>Ga0164243_10011291_pt1 | contig 12759 bp, 9 predicted proteins | sample OricompcompostOP_FD_108781 | JGI IMG/M metagenome (GOLD analysis project Ga0164243, IMG submission 108781) | Organic Plus compost microbial communities from Emeryville, California, USA - Original compost - Organic plus compost (OP) | ecosystem: Engineered > Solid waste > Mixed feedstock >...
CTTCCCGGCCTTCACCGCCGGGGAACCGGCCCAGTGCTGCCGGGCCTTCACCCGGCCGAACACCGCGGAACCGGGCGCCACCACGGCATCCCGCCCGACGACCGCCCCCGGCATCAGCGTCGAGCGCGCGCCGATCGTGGCGCCGCGTTTCACCGCGATCTCGCCGATGTGGACGGTGTCGCCGTCGATCCACCATCCGGCGAGATCGACCTCGGGTTCGATGGACGCGCCGTCGCCGACGGTCAGCATCCCGGTGACGGGCGGGATCGAGTGCAGGTCGACGCCCCGGCCGATCCGCGCCCCGAGCGCGCGGGCGAGGTAGATCATCCAGGGCGCCCCGGACAGGTTGGCCGCACCGCTGGCGTCCAGGAGGCGTTCGGCGACCCACAGCCGAACATGCACACGTCCGCCCCGCGGATACTCCCCGGGCGTCAGGCCCCGCAGGAGCAGGCGGGAGCCCAGGGCGGCGACGCACATCCGGCCCGGCGGGGTGATGAAGAGCAGGAACGCGAGCAACAGAATCCACCAGTCCACCTCGACCAGCCACGGAATCCGGCGGTCGAGGCGCTCGGCGACCGCGCCGGCGACGTTGTTCACGATGCCGAGCCAGGTCGCCCACTGCAGGCCTGTCAGGGTCGTCAGCGGCACGGAGAGCGCGAGTTGTGCGATGCCGGCGGCGCGCGGGGTGGGCGAGACCCGCCGCTCCCGGACGTTGGTGGTCGGCGTGCGCGCGTCGAGCATCTCGGCCATCGATCCCAGGCGCGGGTGGTCGTAGAGGTCGGCGACGGAGACGTCGGGATGCCGCTCGCGGATCGCGGTCACCAGCTGGGCCGCGGCGAGCGAACCCCCGCCCTCGGCGAAGAAGTCGGCGTCGGGATGCGCGACGCGCACGCCGAGGACATCGGTCCACAGTCCGGCCAGCCACAGCTCGGTCTCGCCGAGTTCCACATCGTCGTCGACCGGTCCGCTGCTGCCCGGCAGGGGCCACGGCAACGCATCGCGGTCGACCTTCCCCGAAGTGCGCGTGGGCAGTTCGTCGACCAGCGCGAGAGTCGGCACCATCGCGGCGGGCAGGTGCCGGGTGAGCTCGGCGTGGGCCGCCGAGACGTCGAAGTCGGGATCCGCGGAGACCAGATAGCCGATGAGTAGGCTGTTGCCGGCAGCGGATCTGCGTACCGCGGCCGCTGCGCCGCTGACGCCGGGCAGGTGTTGGAGCGCGTTGTCGATCTCGCCGAGCTCGATGCGCCGCCCGCCCACCTTCACCTGGTCGTCGGCCCGGCCCACGAAGACGAGTCCGTCCGGGTCGAGCTTCACGAGATCGCCGCTGCGATAAGCGCGTTCCCATCCCAGTGTCGGCATGGGGGCGTACTTCTCGGCGTCCTTGGCCGGGTCCAGGTACCGGGCCAGGCCGACGCCGCCGATCACCAGTTCGCCGACCTCGCCCTCGGCCACCGGGTTGCCGTCGGCGTCGACGACGGCGAGATCCCAACCGCGCAGAGGCAATCCGATACGCACCGGGCCGTCCCCGCCCAGGGGTGCAGCGCAGGCGACGACCGTCGCCTCGGTGGGGCCGTAGGTGTTCCACACCTCGCGCCCGGGCACCGCGAGCCGGTCGGCGAGCTCGGGCGGGCACGCCTCGCCGCCGAAGATCAGCAGGCGCACCGCTTCCAGGGCCTCCGGCGGCCACAGCGAGGCGAGGGTCGGGACGGTCGAGACGACGGTGATGTCCCGGGCCACGAGCCACGGGCCGAGGTCCACTCCGCTGCGCACCAGCGACCGCGGCGCGGGGACCAGGCAGGCCCCGTTCCGCCAGGCCAGCCACATCTCCTCGCAGGATGCGTCGAAGGCGACCGAGAGGCCCGCGAGGACGCGGTCGCCCGGGCCGATCGGCTGTTCGCGCAGGAACAGGTCTGCCTCGGCGTCGACGAAGGCGGCCGCGTTGCGGTGCGTGACCGCGACGCCCTTCGGGGTGCCGGTGGAGCCGGAGGTGAAGATGATCCACGCATCGTCGTCGGGGGCGGGGCGCGCCGGCGTGCCCGGGACCGCGGAGGTCGTCACCGCGCGCGGGCCGTTGGCATCGACGATCGCGTCGACGCCCGCCTCGCCGAAGACCAGTTCGGCACGCTCGTCGGGGTCGTCGGCGTCGACGGGGACGTAGGCGGCCCCGGCGAAGAGCGTCGCGAGGATGGTGACGTAGAGGCCGTGCGAGCCGGACGGCATGCGTATCCCGACGCGGCTGCCGTGACCGACGCCGACGGCGGCCAGGCGGGTTGTCGTCCGTCGGATCAGCGCGAGCAGCTGGCTGTAGGAGAGGACCACCTCGCCGTCGTCGACGGCGGCGGCGTCCGGGTGTGCCTCGGCGGTCGCCAGGAGTATGTCGCACAGGGTGCGCGGCTCGTCGGCCTGAGCCGACAGCAGGAATCGAGGGGGGATCCGCACGCGTCACACCCACCGTCTCGTCACGGCTTCGAGAATATAGCGGCCACCGGAGCAGGCCGAACACACTCGGCGTCGACCGGCTGCAGGTTTTGCAATCCGTTTACCGGTTATTCATGGGTGCCGGGGTGTAGCTTCGGCGGAGACCAGGAGGAATCCCATGCCCATCGTCCATCACCGGCGGCCGAGTCTCCTGTCGTTCCCGCTCTGGCTCGGATCGCGGTTGCTGCTCAAGCCCGCCATGTCGCTGTGGCCGATCAGCAAGGCCGGCCTCGGCAGTCTGTTCGTCATCGACCAGATCGTCGCGATCGGCCCCAAGCCGCGCGGCGTCGTCCGCGAACAGCTGACCCTCGCGGGGCGTCCGACCGAGATGATCGTGCCCGCCGGTCCGTCCCGCCGGGACAGCGACACCGCGATGCTCTACCTCCACGGCGGTGCCTTCGTGATGTGCGGACTCGGCACGCACCGTTCGATCGCCGCGCGTCTGGCGAAGGCCTGTGAGATCCCGGTGTTCGCGTTCGAGTACCGCCAGCTCCCGGACGTGGGCGTGGGGACCTCGGTGTCGGACACCATCGACGCCTACGTCGAACTCGTCACCGAACGCGGCTATCGACGTGTGGTCGTCGCCGGGGATTCGGCGGGCGGGTTCCTCGCCGCGAAGGTCGTCGAGGCGGCCGCCGAGCGAGGGCTTCCCGCGCCCGTGGCCTACCTGGGCTTCTCCCCGCTGCTCGACCTCGACCTGGGCACCAACCCGGAACGGACCAGCGAGCACGACGCCTACCTCCCCAAGGACAAGCTCGCGCGGCTGACGCCGCTGTTCGACAGGGGTCCGATGCCGGTCACCGGCGCGCGCCGGATCGCCGATCTCGACCCCACCATCTTCCCGCCGACCGCGGTGGTCACCGCCGAGTCCGAGATGCTCGAACCCGACGCCTTCGAGTTCGTCGAGCAGCTCGACGAGGCCGGCGTCGAGGCGGTCGCCCACAGTTACGCTTGGCAGGTGCATGCGTTTCCGGTGCTGAACACGCGTCACCCGGAGACCATCCACGCGATCGAGGCGACCGCCGACTTCGCGAAGCGGGCGATACGAGAGGGCAGGAACGCTGACGAGCGAGAGGACCAGCGCGCGGTCTGACGCGGCACGGCCGGCGCCCTCCGCGCCGCCTCCGGGGGCGGTCGACGCCCGGTTCACGCTGGCCGCCGAGCGCACCATGCTCGCCTGGATCCGCACCGCGCTGGGATTCATGGCCGCCGGGGTGGCGATCGTCTACCTGGCCCCGGAGATCGACCATCAGATCCTCGACGTGATGCTGGGCCTCCTGCTCATCGCACTCGGCTGCAGCTTCGCGCTGATCGGGGCCTGGCGCTGGCGGCGCACGATGCGCGCGCTCGAGCGCGGCGGTCCGATGCCGGGCCCGGCCCTGATCCTGTACGTCGTGACTGCGATAGTGGTGGTGGCCGTCCTGATCGCGGTCGTGGTCGTCATCCAGGCCTGACCGAGCCCAGACGTGATCGTCCGCCACCACCGTCCACCCCAGGAGTTCCCGTGAGTACCGGCCCCGACTTCGCCCGCGGCGCGCAGACAGTGTCGACGACGATGACCATGGTCGGCGCGACCATCCTCATCGTCTGCCTCGGTTGGCTGACCGTCGACTGGTGGCGTGACGGCCGCTGGTTCTGGGTGGCCGTCGGCATCGCCATCATCGTGGTCAACATCGTGCTGATCGTCATGCAGTTCCGGCGCCGGCGCATGGAGCGCGCCGATCGGCCGGAGCGGCCCCGCCGCGGGCTGGTCGACACCTTCGACGACCTCGAGGACGAGCAGTAGCGGCTCACACGCCGATCGCGTCGCGGTCCGTGTCCTCAGAGTCGTCGTCCCCCGCGAGGTCGTTCGCCGAGAAGGCGTCATCGGCGTTGTCGTCATCGGCGTTGTCGTCCTCGACCGCGAACTGCGTGCGATAGAGCTCCGCGTAACGCCCGTTGCGTGCCAGCAGGCTCTGGTGGTCGCCGCGTTCGACGACGCGTCCGGCTTCCAGCACGACGATCTCGTCGGCCGCGCGGATGGTGGAGAGCCGGTGCGCGATGACGATCGAGGTGCGTCCCTCGAGCGCCTCGGCCAGTGCCGCCTGGACCGCGGCCTCCGACGTCGAGTCGAGATGGGCGGTCGCCTCGTCGAGGATCACCACCGACGGCTCGGCCAGCAGCAGCCGCGCGATGGTCATGCGCTGGCGCTCGCCGCCGGACAGGCGGTAGCCGCGTTCGCCGACGATGGTGTCGAGACCGTCCGGCAGGGAAGCCACGAGTTCGTCGAGCCGGGCTCGGCGCAACGCGTCCCAGATCTCCTCGTCGGAGGCATCCGGGCGGGCCAGGGCGAGGTTCGCGCGCACCGTGTCGTGGAAGAGATGGCCGTCCTGGGTGACGAGGCCGACGGTCCGGTGCACCGAGGCGATCTGCAGCTCGCGGATGTCGACGCCGGCGAGCTGCACCGACCCCGAGTCGACGTCGTACAGGCGGGTGGCGAGGTTGGCGATGGTCGACTTGCCGGCGCCCGAACTGCCCACGAGAGCGACCATCTTTCCCGCCGGGACGTCGATGTCGACGTGGTGCAGCACCGTGGTTCCCGCGCGGTTGTCCAGCTGTGCGACCTCCTCCAGAGAGGCGAGCGAGACCTTGTCGGCCGACGGGTAGGCGAAGGATACGTCGTCGAAGCGCACCGAGACCGGGACCGGCTTCCCCGACTCGGTGCCCGGGACCGGGCGGGCGGCCGGGGCGTCGGTGATCAGCGGCGGAAGGTCGAGCACCTCGAAGACGCGCTCGAAACTGACCAGCGCGCTCATGATCTCGACGCGTGCGTTCGCCAGGGCGGTCAGCGGCGCGTACATGCGGGTGAGCAGCAGGGCGAGCGAGACGACCGCACCGGCCGACAGGTGCTGGTTCACCGCCAGCCAGCCGCCGAGGCCGTAGACCAGCGCCAGGGCGAGCGCCGACACCAGGGTCAGCGCGGTGACGAAGTACGCCTCCAGCATCGCGCGGCGAACACCGATGTCGCGCACGCGATCCGCGCGTTCGGAGAACTCGCGCGATTCCCGGTCGGGCCGGCCGAACAGTTTCACCAGGGTGGCGCCGGGCGCCGAGAACCGTTCGGTCATCTGAGTCGACATGCGCGCGTTGTGTTCGGCGGCCTCCCGGGAGAGGCCTGCCATCCGCAGTCCCATCCGGCGGGCCGGGATCACGAAGACCGGCAGCAGGATCAGTGCGAGCAGGGTGATCTGCCAGCTGATCGCGAACATCACGCCGAGGGTCAGGGTGAGGGTCACCAGGTTCGACACGACTCCCGACAAGGTGTCGCTGAACGCGCGCTGCGCCCCGATGACGTCGTTGTTCAACCGGCTCACGAGCGCCCCGGTCCGGGTCCGGGTGAAGAAGGCGACCGGCATCCGCTGCACGTGGTCGAAGACCGCGCGCCGCAGGTCGTAGATGAGGCCCTCGCCGATGTTCGACGACAGCCATCGGACCGCGATGCCGGTGACGGCCTCCGCGACGGCGATGAGGGCGATCGCCACCGCGATCCACACGATCGCGGCGCCCGAGCCGCCGTCGGTGATGAGGTTGACGACGCGACCGGCCAGCAGCGGCGTCACCACGGTCAGGACCGCCGTGAACACCGAGAGCAGGAGGAAGAAGGCGATGCGCCGGCGATGGGGGCGCGCGAAATCGGCGATCCGCCGCAGGGTCGCGCGACGATCACCCCGCAGCCGTTTGGCGTCCGGCGAGGTGGAGGACTTGTACATCAGGTCCCAGGCGACCGATTCCATGCTCATGGCAGCCAGGGTAGAACTTGAAGTTCACTTGAGGTCTAGTCGGCGATTCGCGGGCGTTCCGGGACCGGAGGGCGAGACGGCCACCACGGCCGATGCTCTAGGTTGGTAACCGAGGTCACAGACGGCGACCCCGATCGGAATGATCGGCAACGGCGTGAGGTCGGCACGGGCCGACGGTTAGGGGCGAGGCTCATGGCAGAACTGAAGCTCGGGTTCAAGGCATCGGCGGAGCAGTTCGATCCGCGTGAACTGGTGGAGATCGCGGTCGCGGCCGAGGAACACGGACTGGACTCGGTCGCGGTGAGCGACCACTTCCAGCCGTGGCGGCACAACGGCGGCCACGCTCCCTTCTCCCTCGCCTGGATGGCGGCCGTCGGCGAGCGGACCAAGCGCGTGCAGATCGGCACGTCGGTGATGACCCCGACCTTCCGCTACAACCCGGCGGTCATCGCCCAGGCCTTCGCGTCGATGGGCTGCATGTACCCGGGCCGCATCATGCTCGGGGTCGGCACCGGCGAGGCGCTCAACGAGTACGCGACCGGATTCCAGGGCGACTGGCCGGAGTTCAAGGAGCGCTTCGCCCGGCTGCGCGAGGCGATCAGGCTCATGCGCGAGCTGTGGACCGGCGAAGAGGTCAACTTCGACGGCGAGTACTACCACACGCAGGGTGCCTACATGTACGACGTTCCGGAACAGCCGATCCCGGTGTACGTCGCCGCCGGCGGTCCGGTGGTCGCCCGGTATGCCGGCCGCGCCGGTGACGGCTTCATCTGCACCTCGGGCAAGGGCGCCGAGCTCTACACCGAGAAGCTGATCCCCGCGGTCAAGGAGGGCGCCGAGAAGGCCGAGCGCGACTTCGACGCGATCGACAAGATGATCGAGATCAAGATCTCCTACGATCCCGATCCCGAACTGGCCCTGGAGAACACGCGCTTCTGGGCACCGCTGTCGCTCACCCCGGAGCAGAAGCACAGCGTCAACAGCTCGGTGGAGATGGAACGGCTCGCCGACGAACTGCCCATCGAGCAGGTCGCCAAGCGGTGGATCGTCTCCTCCGATCCCGACGAGGCCGTCGAGAAGGTCAAGTTCTACATCGACGCGGGGCTCAACCACCTCGTGTTCCACGCTCCCGGACACGACCAGCGACGCTTCCTGGAGAACTTCGAGCGCGACCTCGCGCCGCGCCTGCGCAGACTGGCCTGACCCCGGGCCGGGTTCATCGCCCGCAGGTCGCGTTGCCGCGACCGGCGGGCGATGACTTCTGTTGTGCCACAGTCGTGTCGAGGAGTTTGAGCACTCGCCTCACCGGTGGCAGGTCGACTGCGGACCGGCGCACCCGAACCCGGATGGCGCGCGAGGGGGTCGGGTCGACGATGGGGACGGCCACAACGCCGTCGGGTAGATCGGCGAGCGCGAGCTCGGGTACGACGGTGAGTCCGATTCCCGCGGCGACGAACCGGATCGCGGTGGGGTAGTCCTGTGTCTCGACGCTGAAGTCCGGGCTGAAACCGACTGCGGTGCAGGCGTTCAGGAGCGCCTTGCGGCAGGGTCCACGGGCGACGTCGTTGTCGACCCACGGCACCCGGGAGAGCTCGTGCAGGGTGACCGACTCGCGGTCCGCCCATTCCGAATCCAGTGGCACCACGGCGAGATACGGGTCGTCGGTCAGTGGCCTGCCGACGAAGCCCGGGGCGTCGGTGGCCCGTCGCTCGTCGGCCTCCACATAGATCTCGACGTCGGGTGACGGTGCCGCCGGGTCGAGCAGTTCGATGAGCCGCAGATCCATTCGGAGACCGGGGAATTCACGCGAGATCGTCGCCACGATCGGCGGTATCCACACCGCACCGGCGGAGGCGAAGTAATTGATGCGGAGCTGTCCGAGACGCCCGTCGCGGAGCTCGGAGATGAGGCCATCGACGCGGGCCAGCTGTTCGAAGACCGCCTCGGACTCGGTTGCGAGGATGACGCCGGCCTCGGTGGGCACGATGCCGCGGCCGTCGCGTTCGACGAGCGTCAGGCCGGTCTCGCGCTGGAGCGCGGCGATGTGCTGGCTCACCGCCGACGGCGTGTAGCCGAGAGCGGCCGCGGCGCCGCCGATGGAGCGTTCTCCGATCACCGAACGCAGTACCCGGAGTCGATGCACGTCGACCATGGTCCCGACTCTACAGTTGTACTGAATCTATCGGAAGAAGATTTCACTTGTTCTGAAGTGAGTGATCGTCCACGCTGAATGCATGCCAGCAGATCATCGGACCGCTCGCCCGACCGGCACCCGCGCGGTCTCGTTGCCCGCCCTCGCCGCACTGGTCACGGTGGTGCTGTGGGCGTCGGCCTTCGTGGGCATCCGCGCGCTCGGCGAGCACTTCTCGCCCGGATCCATGGCGTTCTGGCGGCTGCTGTCAGCTGTCGTGCCGCTGACGGTGCTCATGCTGATCATGAGGCGTCGCGGGAGCGGCGGCGCCTCCGGCGCGCAGGCCCGGCCCTGGATACCGCGAGGGCGTGCGCTCGTGTCGGTGCTGGTCTATGGCGTGGCCTGGTTCGCCGGGTACACCGTCGTGCTGAATTGGGCCGAACGCCACCTCGACGCCGGGACCGCGGCGCTGCTGGTGAACCTGGCGCCGATCCTGGTCGCCGTCGCCGCCGGGCTCTTCATGGGCGAGGGGTTCCCGCGACATTTCGTGATCGGAATGACGATCGCCTTCGCCGGCGTCGTGCTGATCGCCACCGGTGGATCGGCGACCGCCGACGCGCACGCCGACTGGCTCGGCGTCGTCCTCGGGATCGCCGCGGCAGTCCTGTACGCCGCGGGGGTGCTGATCCAGAAGTCCGCGCTGCGCACCGTGGACGCGCTCACCGCGACCTGGCTCGGCGCGGTCGCCGGGCTCGTCGCGACCCTGCCCTTCCTCCCGGTCGCGATCTCCGAGATGGCCGACGCGACCCCCGGCGCCATCGCCGCGGTCGTCTATCTCGGCGTCGGACCGACGGCCATCGCGTTCTCCACATGGGCGTATGCACTGGCGCGCACCGATGCGAGCGCGATGGCCGCCACGACGCTGGTCGTCCCGGCGATCGTGATCGTGCTGTCGTGGGTGCTCCTGGGCGAGCTGCCCACCGGCGTCGGCATCGTCGGCGGTGTCCTGTGCATCGGCGGGGTCGCGATCGCACGGCAGGTCTTCGTCCGCCAGGCCCCTGCACGCGCATCGCGCGGTGCGAAGAGGCAGGCGAGGTCATCGGGCGACGGTCTCGACGAGTCCCGTTCGGCATCGCCGACCGGCCGGAGATGACGTAGTTTGTGGGCGGAACCACCGGGTGACACCCCGGTGGTGTTGCGGGGCACGCGTCGGAAGGGGGTCCATGAAGGCGAAGAACGCCCGGTCGGGGGCGACCCGCGTGGCGCTGATGGAAGCGGCTCTGCAGGTCATCATCGACAGTGGCGTCAAGGGCGTCACCCATCGAAAGGTCTGCAGCGCCGCGAATCTCGCGTTGGGGTCGGTGAACTACCACTACGACGACCTCGACGGGTTGCTCCTGGACGCGTTCGCCTACCACGTGGACCGGATCTCGGAGGAATACGAGAGCGCGTTCTCCCTCGTCCGCGGCGACGAGGATCTCGCCGATGCCGTCGTCGCCATGACCCGGAAGCTCGCAGAGGACACCAACTCGGTGGTGCTCATGTGGGAGATGTACGCGCAGGGCGCGCGGGAGAACGCCTACCGCCAGCTGATCCGCACATGGTCCAAGCGCGCCAAGTCGGGCGTCGAGATGTATTGCTCCCCGCGGATCGCCACGATCCTGGAGGCCATCTGGGACGGTCATGCCGTCCAGCAGAACGTCGGTGACGGCTCGCTGTCCGAGGAGGAACTCCGCGACGTCGTGCTGAGGATCATCCGCTCCGACGAGACCCGGGCCTACCCGCGTACCGGGGACCGCGCCGCCGGCGCGTCCTGAGTCCCTCGAGACTTCGTCGATCTCATTGTGTGTCAGGCGCTCTCGACGAGCGGTTCGGTCCGGCTGTCGAGGACCAGCAGGGCGGCGTGCAACGACGTCCGCGACTCGGCGTCATCGAGCGGGACGCCGAGGAGGCGTTCGATGCGGGCCAGTCGCGAGTACACCGTCGGGCGCGCGAGGTTCATGGCCTTGGCGAGTTCGGCCTTGTTGCCGCCCGACTCGATGAACCTCCGGAACGTCTCCAACAGGTCGTCACCATGCCGGGCGTGGTGTTCGAGCAGGCCGCGCAGCTCGGTCTCGGCGAACGCCTGGACTCGTGGATCGGATCGGATGACCGCGATGAGTCCACGCAACCGGACGTCGGTCGTCCGGTGGAAGGCCCGGTCGCCGTCGGGGAGTGACAGGGCGGCGTCGGCCACGTGCGCGGCTTCGGCAAGTCCTCGCGCGGCGTCGACGAGTCGTGTGGAATCCGGTGCGACTCCGATGGCCACGCGGGTCACGCCGTCCACGCGCAACAGCGAACTGCGGATCGACGAACAGACCTGTGTCAGTTCGGATTCGGTGTCGCCCGAGGCCGGTGAAGAGAGGATCAGGTCGATGCGGCCGTGAGGCCGCAGCGCGGTGAGTGCGGTGCGACGGGCGGCCCGCACCGAGTGGCGGACCGCGTCCAGTGCGCGTGTCAGCCGTCCCTGCGCGAGCACCTGGTCCGGATCGGACGACTCGACGATGCGAACCGTCACCGGCGCATAGCTGAGCCCCGGCCCCAGGCCCAGGGCGCGTGCGCGCGCGACCGCCTCGGCCTCGTCGGGGATGCGTCCCAGGCGCAGGTCGTCGACGAGCCCGTTCTGTGCCCGGATCTCCAGTTCGGTCCTGTTCTGTTCGGCCATCCGGTGCAGCGCCAGTGCCTGCGCAGCACGTTCGAGGGGCATCCGCGCGCGTTCGCCGAGATCGGCGGGGTCGGGCACGATGAGCCGCCCCCATTCCTGACGCGGTGCCCCCACCGGAGACACCAGCCACCCCTCGGGGCCGGTGACGGCGGTCTCCCGCGACGACGGTGTCAGTCGCGAGCGCCGGTCCCAGTCGCGCAGGAGTTCTGCCGGGGGCCCGCCCCGTCCGTCGAAGGCCAGGACCTGACGGGTGAGGTCCTCCAGCACGACCGGACGGCCGATGAGTTCCGCTGCCGCCGAGACGATCTCGGACACGCCGGCACGCCGCATGCCGAGCCCGGTGAAGACCTCGTGGACGTGTCGGGAGAAGACGACCTCTTCGTACTGGTCGGCGACGATCGACCGGTGGACTTCCTCGGTCACCTCGACGAACCGGATCGCCCGACGCAGGACGACGACGGGCAGGCCCAGGCGATCGGCCGTCGCGGCAACGGTTTGCGGTACCTCGGCGTCGAGGAGTTCGGCGATCACGCCGACCGCGCCGGTGGCCGCGAGTCCCTCGAGGTATCCCACCGGGTCGGCGAGCATCGCGCTCCCGGTGGTGAGGACCAGTTCGCCCCCCTGGAGAAGATCCGTGAGATCGGCGAGGTCGCTGACGTGCACCCAGCGCACCTCGCGGTCGAGACGGCTGCCGCCGACGAGCCTCGGTTGTCCGTTCTGCACCACGGGCAAGGTCAGAACATGGGCGATGGTCGGCCGCACGTTACACAGTGTAAGAGACAAGGCGACAGAACATGCAAAGTGTCGGCGTCCCTGTGGTCCCGCGGGCGGCATTCTGAGAACCGTCCCGGCCCAGCCGTCTCCGCCACACGAAGAGGACGTCCGTCATGACCACGACCGAGCGAGTCGCCCTGCCGACCGGCGAAGACCTCGAGGCAGCCAAGGCCCGCGGCCGCCGCGCATACGAGCTCGACCGCGAGCACGTCTTCCACTCCTGGTCGGCGCAGGCGCACGTCAAGCCGATGACGATCCTCGCCGCCGAGGGCTCCTACGTCTGGGACGGCGAGGGAAACCGCCTGCTGGACTTCTCGTCCCAGATGGTCAACACCAACATCGGACACCAGCACCCCGGCGTCGTCGAGGCGATCCGGGAGCAGGCCGCGAAGCTGTGCACCATCGCGCCGGCGCATGTCAACGACGCCCGGTCCGAAGCGGCCCGGCTCATCGCCGAGCGCACCCCCGGCGACCTGAACCGGGTGTTCTTCACCAACGGTGGCGCCGACGCCGTCGAGCACGCGATCCGCATGGCGCGCCTGCACACCGGCCGCCACAAGGTGCTCTCGCGTTACCGCTCCTACCACGGCGGGACCGACACCGCGATCAACGTGACCGGCGACCCGCGGCGCTGGCCCAACGACCACGGCAACAGCGGCGTCGTGCATTTCCACGGTCCGTTCCTGTACCGCTCGCAGTTCCACGCCGAGAACGAGGCACAGGAGACCGAACGGGCCCTGGCCCACCTCGACCAGCTGATCCGTTTCGAAGGTCCGGACTCGATCGCCGCGATCGTGCTCGAGTCGGTCCCGGGCACCGCCGGGATCATGGTCCCGCCGCCCGGCTACATGGCCGGTGTCCGCGAGATCTGCGACCGCTACGGGATCGTGTTC
>Ga0164243_10011294_pt1 | contig 12756 bp, 9 predicted proteins | sample OricompcompostOP_FD_108781 | JGI IMG/M metagenome (GOLD analysis project Ga0164243, IMG submission 108781) | Organic Plus compost microbial communities from Emeryville, California, USA - Original compost - Organic plus compost (OP) | ecosystem: Engineered > Solid waste > Mixed feedstock >...
GCGAGCTCATCTACTTCGACGACGCGGACACCACCCTCGGGCCCGACCGCGCGATCGACGAGCGCGAGCTCGACCCCCGCCCCGCGACCGCCCGGATGCGCCTCGACGTGCTCACGGGCGACTGGATCACGGTCGCCGCAGCCCGCCAGAACCGCGTCTTCCTGCCGCCCGCGGAGGCCGACCCGCTCGCGCCGCAGACGCCCGCGAACCCCTCGGAGATCCCATCCCGCTACGACGTCGCCGTCTTCGAGAACCGCTCCCCCTCCTTCGGGCCGGACCTCGGCGAGGTCGGCGACCTCGACGCGCTCGCCCTCGGCCGCGAGCTGCCCGCCCACGGCCGCTGCGAGGTCGTGTGCTTCTCCCCCGAGCAGGAGGGCTCCTTCGCGAGCCAGACCGTCTCGCGCGCCCGCACCGTGGTCGAGGCGTGGGCCGAGCGCACCCGCGAGCTCTCCGCGCTGCCCGGCGTCGAGCAGGTGTTCCCCTTCGAGAACCGCGGCGAGGCGATCGGCGTCACGCTGCGCCACCCGCACGGCCAGATCTACTCCTACCCCTACGTGACGCCGCGCACCCGGCGGCTGCTCGAGTCGATCGAGCGGACCGGCCCGCGGCTCTTCGACGAGCTGCTCGCCTTCGAGCGCGAGGGCGGCCGCGTCGTCCTGGCGGGCGCGCACTGGACCGCCTACGTGCCCTTCGCGGCGCGCTGGCCGCTCGAGGTGCAGCTGCTGCCGCACCGGCACGTGCCCGACCTCGCCGAGACGACCGTCGAGGAGCGCGACGAGCTCGCCGAGCTCTCCCTCACCCTGCTGCGCGGCGTGGACGCCGTCTACGACACCCCCACGCCCTACATCGCCGCCTGGCACCAGGCGCCCGTGCGCCGCGGCCGGGACGCGGTGCGGCTACGGTGGGAGATCACGTCCCCCCGCCGCGCCGCCGACCGGCTCAAGTACCTCGCGGGCTCCGAGGCCGCGATGGGGGCGTGGATCGCGGACGTCCCGCCCGAGACCCAGGCCGACCAGCTCCGAAAGGCGATCGCTTCGCTATGACCGACCTCCGCGACGACGCGCGCGCCCTGTTCGCCGAGCTCACCGGCCGCACCCCGCTCGGGCTGTGGTCCGCCCCGGGCCGAGTGAACCTGATCGGCGAGCACACCGACTACAACGACGGCTTCGTGCTGCCCTTCGCGATCGACCGGCGCACGGTCGTCGCGGCCGGACCGCGCGACGACGGCGTGATCCGGGTCGCGAGCACCTTCTCCGACGAGGCCGTGGAGGCCCCGCTCGCGGAGCTCGACGCGCTCGTCGCCGCGGGGGCGCTGCGCGGCTGGGCCGCCTATCCGCTCGGCGTCGCCTGGGCGCTCGGGCAGGCGGGAGCCGACCTCGCGGCCGTGCCCGGCCTCGACCTCGCGATCGACTCCAACGTTCCGGTCGGCGCGGGGCTCTCCTCCTCCGCGGCGATCGAGTCCGCGGTCGCGGTCGCCCTCGACGAGCTCTGGCGGCTCGGGCTCGACCGGCCCGCCCTCGCGCGCGTCGGCCAGCGCGCCGAGAACGACGCGGCGGGCGCGCCAACCGGGATCATGGACCAGTCGGCCTCGCTGCTCGGTCGGCGCGACGCGGCCGTCTTCCTGGACTGCCGGAGCCTGGACGCCTCCGTCGTCGACCTCGGCTTCGCGGCCGCGGGGCTCGAGATCCTCGTCGTGGACACCGGCGTCAAGCACTCGCATGCGACGGGCGGCTACCGCGAGCGGCGCGCCTCCTGCGAGGCGGGGGCGGCCGCGCTCGGCGTGCCCGCGCTGCGCGACGTCTCGGTGGACGACCTGGATCGGGCGCGCGGCCTGCTCGACGACGTGACGTTCCGCCGCGTGCGGCACGTCGTGACCGAGGACCAGCGCGTGCTCGACACCGTGCGCGCGCTCCGCGAACAGGGCCCGGAGGCGATCGGGGAGCTCCTGGACGCCTCGCACGCCTCGATGCGCGACGACTTCGAGATCTCCGTGCCCGAGCTCGACCTCGCGGTCGAGACCGCGACCGCGAACGGGGCGATCGGGGCGCGCATGACGGGCGGCGGCTTCGGGGGATCCGCGATCGCCCTCGTGCCGAGCGGCGAGCTCTCCCGCGTGCAGGCCGCCCTCGACGGCGCCTTCGCCGAGCACGGCTTCGCGGTGCCGGAGAGCTTCACGGTGACCCCCTCGGACGGGGCACGTCGGGACGCCTGACACGCGGCCGGACGCCCAGCAAGCTGGGGTATTCTCGTCGCGTCCGGCTCCACCTCCCGCACCAGGAAGCCCGCCCATGCGCACAGCACCGCTCGCCGGGGTCTCCGCCACCGCCGCCCTGCTCCTGCTCGTCCTGACCGCCTGCGGCCCGTCCGCGGATCCCGTCCCGACCGAGACCTCGACCTCGTCCTCCGGGCCGTCCGCGCCCGCCGAGCCGAGCTCGACGCCCACGCCGACCTCGCGCGCGGCCGACCTGCCGGAGGGCGTGCTGTTCCGCGTCTCCGCGACCGCGACCGCCCCGAACGGCGCGGTCGCGCACCTCGTCGAGACCGTGCACGCGCCGGTGCCGACCGTGGATGCGACCGTCGAGGCGCAGCTCGACCAGGAGTGCGCGCCGTCCTGGCGCAACTCCTTCCCGACCGTCGCCTTCGTCGCGGGCGACGTCGAGACGACGGTCGTCTCCGGCGACTGGGGCGACGACCTCGACCGGATCGCCGCCGACGTCGCGGGCTACCCGGTATGGACGGGCGACACCGAGCCCTACATGGCGTACTGCGCGAGCGCGCTCGTGGGCGTCCCGGGCGCGGCGCACGCGATCTCGCCCGTGAACGCGGGGGGCGCGGACACCGACGGCGGCTGGGCGGTGTTCCGCTACGGCTTCGGCGTCGCGGGCGACCCCGATCTCTCCTCCCCCGGCCCGGACGACGTCGTGATGAGCGACTGCGCGATCGAGATGAGCGACGAGGCGCTCGACAGCGCCCTCGCGAACGGCTGGGCGGACGATCCGAAGCTGTTCGGCGGGCTCGCCTGCTACTTCGGGGGGCTCTGAGCCGGATCAGCGGCGCGGCGCCGGCCCGGAGCTCGCACGCACGACGAGTTCGGTGGGCACCGACGTGAAGGACGGCACGGACTCGCCGTCGATCTCTGCGAGGAGCGCCGCGACCGCGCGACGGCCGACCTCGGCGAAGCTCTGCCGCACGGTCGTGAGGGGCGGCCAGAAGCTCGCGGCCTCCTCCATGTCGTCGAAGCCGACGACGCTCACCTCGCCGGGCACGTCCCGACCGAGCTCGTGCAGGGCGCGCAGCACGCCGAGCGCCATCTGGTCGCTCGCCGCGAAGATCGCCGTGACCGCCGGATCGCGGCCGAGCTCGAGGCCGTGCCGGTATCCGGCCTCGGTCGACCACGCACCGACCCGGGGCTCGGGAATCTCGACACCGTGCTCCTCGAGCGTCGCCCGCCAGGAGTCGCGGCGGCGCTCCGCCGAGTAGGAGTCCTCCGGTCCCGCGATGTGCCACACGGTCTCGTGCCCGAGCCCGAGCAGGTGCTCGGTCGCGAGCCGGGCGCCCTCCCCCTGGTCGGTGTCCACGATGGGGAAGGCGTGCCGCGCGCTCGAGTCCACGACGACGACGGGCAGCCCGGGCGGGATCACGATGTCGGCCTGGTCGAGCAGGTGCGCCTCGACGAGCAGCACGATGCCGTCCACCGCCTGCTCGCGCAGTCGCGTGAAGGCGCCCGCGACCTCGCCCTGGGTGGGATGCGGCACGGGCAGCAGCGTGATCGAGTACTCGGCCGCGGCGGCCGCGCTCGCGATCGCGTCGAGGGTGCGCATGTTCCCGAACGAGGAGAGCGTGAACATGATGACGCCGATCGTGCCGAACCGGCCGGAGCGCAGCGCGCGGGCCGCCCGGTTGGGCCGGTAGCCGAGCTGCGCCATCGCGGCGAGCACGCGCTCGCGCGTCGCGCCGTCGACGTTGTCCCGCCCGTTCGCGACGCGGGAGACGGTCTGCCCGGAGACCCCGGCGAGCTCCGCCACGTCACCCATGGACGGCCCGCGGGGCCGAGCGGGTCGAGCCGCCTGCCGGCGCTCCGTCGCGGTCATTTCTCTCGATCCCCTTGCGTGTTGACGTGAACATGCTAGTCTCCTTCTCGAGCATGTTGACGTAAACATGCTTCCGACCTCGAGGACAGATATGACGACGATGTCGATGCGCGCCCCGCGCCGGAGAGCGGCGCCGTCCCGCGGGTGGACGGGCCTCGCCTTCCTCGCCCCGTTCCTGCTCGTCTTCCTGTTCGTCCTCGTCGCGCCCGTCGTGTACTCGCTCGGGCTCTCGCTCTTCCGCGAACGCCTCATCGGCGGCACCTCGTTCGTCGGGCTCGCCAACTACGTGCAGGCGCTCCAGGATCCCAAACTGTGGGACGGGTTCCTCCGGGTGCTCCTGTTCCTCGTCGTGCAGGTCCCGATCATGCTCGGCCTGGCGCTCATCGCGGCGCTCGCGCTCGACTCCGCGCGCCTGCGGTTCCCCGCCTTCTACCGCATCTCGATCTTCCTGCCCTACGCCGTCCCCGCCGTCGTAGCCACCCTCATGTGGGGCTTCATGTACGGCACGCGCTTCGGCCTCGTGGGCAACATCGACCGCGCCTTCGGGATCACCCTCCCCGATCCGCTCGGAGGCGGGCTCGTGCTCGTCTCGATCGGCAACATCGTCACGTGGTCGTTCGTCGGCTACAACATGCTGATCTTCTACTCCGCCCTCCGCGTCATCCCCACCGACCTGTACGAGGCGGCCGAGCTCGACGGCGCGAGTCCGTTCCGCATCGTCCGCGCCATCAAGATCCCCGCGCTGCGTCAGTCGATCGTGATCGCGACCGTGTTCTCGATCATCGGGAGCTTCCAGCTCTTCAACGAGCCGAACATCCTCTCCTCGATCGTGCCGAACAGCATCAGCACCTACTTCACCCCCAACATGTACGCCTACAACCTGTCGTTCGCCGGCCAGCAGTACAACTACGCGGCGACCGTCGCGATCATCATGGGCGTCATCACCGCGGCGATCGCCTACGTCGTCCAGCTGCGCGGATCCCGGGCGGAGAACCGATGAGCGCCGCATCCTCGACCCGCTCCCCGCGGCGGCGGCCACGGAACTCCGTACTGCTCACGGTGTTCATGACGCTCTTCGTCGTCTACACCCTGCTCCCGCTCTTCTGGCTCGTCGTCAACTCCACCAAGACCCAGCCCGAGCTGTTCGCGAGCTTCGGCCTGTGGTTCTCCGACGGATTCCACCTGTTCGACAACATCGGCCGCGTCCTCACCTATCAGGACGGCATCTTCCTGCGCTGGCTGGGCAACACCCTGCTGTACGTCGTCGTCGGGGCCGGAGGCGCGACCCTGCTCGCGACGCTCGGCGGGTACGGACTCGCGAAGTTCCGCTTCCCCGGCAAGCGGGCGATCTTCGCCATCATCCTCGGCGCCACCGCGGTCCCCGGAACGGCCCTCGCCGTCCCCACCTTCCTCATGTTCAGCCAGCTCGGGCTCACGAACACCCCGTGGGCGATCATCCTCCCCTCCCTCATCAGCCCCTTCGGCCTGTACCTGGTGTGGACCTTCGCCGTCGACGCGATCCCCGACGAGCTGCTCGAAGCCGCGCGCATCGACGGCGCCGGGGAGATCCGCATCTTCTTCTCCGTCGCGGCCCGCCTGCTCGCCCCCGGATTCGCGACGGTGCTGCTGCTCACGACCGTCGCGACGTGGAACAACTACTTCCTCCCCCTGATCATGCTCAGCCGACCGGAGTGGTACCCCCTCACGGTCGGGCTCAATCAGTGGAACGCGCAGTCCACGACGGTCGGCGGCGAGGCCGTGTACGACCTCGTGATCACCGGCTCGCTCCTGGCGATCGTGCCGATCGTCGCAGCCTTCCTCTTCCTCCAGCGCTACTGGCAGTCAGGCCTCGCCGCGGGCGCGGTCAAGCAGTAGCCGACATCCCTCCACCACCGAAAGGAACACGAAGATGAGTTCACGGCAATCACGGCTGCTCCGAGGCGCGGCCGCTCTCGCGGGCGTCGCTCTCGCGGCCTCGCTGGCGGCCTGCTCCGGCACCTCCGACGGCGCCGAGAGCGGCGACGCGGACGACATCGCCGCCGCGCTCGAGGCCGGCGGCGAGATCACCGTCTGGACCTGGGGCACCCCGGTCCAGAAGGTCGCCGACGCCTTCGAGGAGAAGTACCCCAACGTCACGGTCGACGTCGTGAACGCCGGGACGGGCAACGACGAGTACACGAAGCTGCAGAACGCCATCAAGGCGGGCTCGGGGGCTCCCGACGTCGTGCAGATCGAGTACTACGCGCTTCCGCAGTTCATCCTGAGCGGCGCGCTCGCCGACCTGAGCGACTTCGGCTTCGACGCGTACGAGGACGCCTACACCGCCTCCACCTGGAACTCGGTCACGACCGACGACGGCATCTGGGCGCTCCCCCAGGACTCCGGCCCGATGGTCATGTACTACAACCAGGCGGTGTTCGACCAGTTCGGCCTCGACGTGCCGACCACGTGGGACGAGTACATCGCCGCCGCGGAGAAGCTGCACGCGGCCGACCCGAGCAAGTACCTGCTCAACGACGGCGGCGACGCCGGATTCACGACGAGCATGATCTGGCAGGCCGGCGGCCACCCCTACTCCTCGAACGGCGACACGGTCACGATCGACCTCCAGGACCAGGGCGCGCAGAAGTGGACCGCGGTCTGGAACCAGCTGCTCCAGAACGACCTGATCTCCCCGATCAGCGGGTGGAGCGACGAGTGGTACCAGGCGCTCGGAGACGGCACCATCGCCACGCTGCTGAGCGGAGCGTGGATGCCCGCGAACTTCGAGTCGGGCATCCAGGCCTCCGCCGGCGACTGGCGCGTCGCGCCGCTGCCGACCTATGACGGCACAGCGGCGAGCGCGGAGAACGGCGGCTCGAGCAACGCGATCACCGAGCAGAGCAGCAACAAGCTGCTCGCCGCGGGCTTCCTCGAGTACATGAACCACGATCCCGAGGGGGTCAAGATCCAGATCGACGCGGGCAGCTTCCCGTCCACGACCGCCGACCTGGAGTCCGATGAGTTCCTCGACTACGCGAGCGACTACTTCGGCGGCCAGCAGATCAACAAGGTGCTGGTGCAGGCGTCCGAGGACGTGCTCCCCGGCTGGGAGTACCTGCCCTTCCAGGTCTACGCGAACAGCATCTTCCCGGACACCGTCGGACAGTCCTACGCGTCGAAGGGCGACCTGAACGACGGCCTCGTGGAGTGGCAGGAGCAGACCGCCGCCTACGGAACCGAGCAGGGCTTCACCGTCACGACCGACTGACGACGCCTGCCCACCTGTCCCGAGGGGGCGGCGCCGAGCGCCGCCCCCTCTCCACGAACGAAAGATCCCCGTGAGCACGACCCGCCTCCTCGTCGATCCGGCCGCCCCTCTCGCCCCGGTCGGACGCCGCCTGTTCGGCTCCTTCCTCGAGCACCTGGGCCGCGCGGTCTACACGGGCGTCTACGAGCCGGGCCACCCCGCCGCGGACGAGCGGGGCTTCCGCCGAGACGTCCTCGAGCTCGTCCGCGAGCTCGGCGTCACGGTCGTGCGCTACCCGGGAGGCAACTTCGTCTCCGGCTACGACTGGGAGGACGGCGTCGGACCGGTCGACGAGCGGCCCGTGCGCCTCGACGCGGCCTGGCACAGCATCGAGACCAATCGCTTCGGCCTGCACGAGTTCGTCGACTGGACACGCGAGGCCGGCGTCGAGGTCATGGAGGCGGTCAACATGGGCACGCGCGGCATCGACTCCGCACGCCGGCTGCTCGAGTACGCGAACTTCCCCGCGGGAACGACCCTCTCCGACCGGCGACGCGCGAACGGCGCGGAGCAGCCCTTCGGGATCCGGCTGTGGTGCCTCGGCAACGAGGTCGACGGCGAGCACCAGATCGGGCACAAGACCGCCGAGGAATACGGCCGCCTCGCCGCGGAGACCGCCCGCCTCATGCGCTGGATCGACCCCGGGGTCGAGCTCGTCGTGGCGGGAAGCTCCAACGCCGAGATGGACACGTTCGGCGAGTGGGAGCGCACCGTGCTCCGGCACAGCGCGGAGCACGTCGATCACATCTCCCTGCACGCCTACTACGAGGAGACCGACGGGGACGTCCCCTCCTTCCTCGCCTCCGCGGTCCGGCTCGACCGGCACATCGAGGACGTCGCCGCCGCGATCGACGACACCCTCGGCGAGCTCGGCCTCGACAAGCGCATCGGGATCAGCGTCGACGAGTGGAACGTCTGGCGGCAGAGCGAGTTCAACGACGGAAAGGCCGAGCTCTTCGCGGGGCCCTGGGTCGAGCATCCCCGGCTCATCGAGAACGAGTACACGGTCACGGACGCCGTCGTCGTCGCGACCCTCATGCACTCGCTGCTGCGCCACGCGGACCGCGTGAGCGTGGCCAACCTCGCCCAGCTCGTCAACGTCATCGCGCCGATCCGCACCGAACCGGGCGGACCGGCCTGGCGGCAGACCACGTTCTTCCCCTTCGCCGAGATCGCACGGCTCGCCACGGGCGAGGTCGTCCCCGTCGCGGTCGACGCCCCCGCGGTGCCGACCGCGGCCCTGGGCGCTGTCGCGCAGGTCGACGCCGTCTCCGTGGTCGACCCCTCGGGCGGGATCGCGCTGTTCGTCGCCAATCGCGGGCTCTCGTCCGAGGCGGAGCTCGACATCACGATCTCCGCGCCCGGACTCTCCCTGGACTCCGCGCGCCTGCTCGCCGCCCCGGAGGGCGGCACCCGCGACACGTCGAACACCCAGGCCTCCCAGCCCGTCGGCCTCGTGCCGCTGGACGGCGTGACCATCCGGCACGTCGACGACGGCTCCACGCGCGTCGGCCTCGCCCTTCCTCCGGTCTCGTGGGCCGCGCTCCGGCTCGCCCCGGCCGCGGAGGACTCCCGTGCCTGAGTTCGCGATCGGCGAGACCGACTTCCTGCTCGACGGGCGCCCGCACCGCATCCTCTCCGGGGCGCTGCACTACTTCCGGGTGCACCCCGACCAGTGGGCCGACCGGATCCGCAAGGCCCGGCTCATGGGGCTCAACGCGATCGAGACCTACGTCGCCTGGAACGCCCACGCGCGCACCCCCGACGAGTGGCGCACCGACGGCGGCCTCGACCTCGGGCGCTTCCTGGACCTCGTCGCGGCCGAGGGGATGCACGCGATCGTGCGCCCCGGCCCGTACATCTGCGCGGAGTGGGACAACGGCGGCCTGCCGGCCTGGCTGCTGCGGGATCCCGCGGTCGGGATCCGGCGCTCCGAGCCGCGCTACCTCGACGCGCTGCGGCACTACCTCGATCGCGTCTACGAGACCGTCGTGCCGCGCCAGATCGACCGGGGCGGGCCCGTGATCCTCGTGCAGATCGAGAACGAGTACGGCGCCTACGGCTCCGACAAGGAGTACCTCGCCGAGCTCGTGCGGATCACGCGCGAGGCGGGCGTGACCGTGCCGCTCACGACGATCGACCAGCCCGAGCCGCAGATGCTCGCGGACGGCAGCCTGCCCGGCCTGCACCTGACGGCCTCCTTCGGATCGCGCGCCGCCGAGCGGTTCGCCGTGCTGCGCGAGTTCCAGCCGACCGGCCCGCTCATGTGCATGGAGTTCTGGGACGGCTGGTTCGACTCGTGGGGCGGGCACCACCACACGACGAGCCCCGACGAGGCGGCCGCCGAGCTCGACGCCGTGCTCGCCGCGGGCGGCTCGGTCAACCTCTACATGTTCCACGGCGGCACGAACTTCGCGCTCACGAACGGCGCGAACGACAAGGGCCGCTACGAGCCGATCACGACCTCCTACGACTACGACGCCCCGCTCGACGAGGCCGGCGATCCGACGGCGAAGTACGCGGCCTTCCGCGAGGTGATCGCGCGCTACGCCCCGGTGCCCGACGAGGAGCCCGCCCGGCGCGGTCCGGCCCCCGAGCTCGACACGGCCTTCGACGCCTCCTCGGCCCTGCTCGCCCTGCCCGGCGCGCTGTCGGCGGCGACCGAGCACGACGCGCTGCCGACTCTCGACGCGCTCGGCCTCGACCGCGGCCTCGCGGTGTTCGAGACCGAGCTGCACGGGGACGGCGCAGGCGTGCTGCGTGTCGGCGAGGTGCGCGACCGCGCCTGGGTGCTGCTCGACGGCGCCCCCGTGGGCGTGCTCGCACGCGACGGGCACGAGAGCGCGATCCGGCTGCCGCGGGCGAGCGGCCGGCTCGTCCTCGTCGTCGAGGACCAGGGGCGGGTCGACTACGGCCCGCGGCTCGGCGAGCACAAGGGCCTCATCGGCGGGGCGTCCCTGGACGGCGTCGAGCTACGCGGCTGGCGGGCGCGCGCCGTCGACCTCGACGCGCTGCCCGGCCTTCCGCTCGCGGGCGAGCCGGGCGCGGGGCCGACCGTGTCCCGCGCGGTCGTGGAGCTCGAGGCGGCGGCCGACCTGTTCCTCGACACGGCCGGATGGGGCAAGGGCCTCGCCTGGTTCAACGGCTTCGCGCTCGGCCGCTACTGGCGGCGCGGGCCGCAGCAGACCCTCTACGTTCCGGCGCCCGTGTCCCGGGCGGGCGCGAACGAGCTCGTCGTGCTCGAGCTCGAGACGCCCTCCGACCCGGCGGTGCGATTCGTCTCCGGCCTGCGCCTCGGCCACACCGAGGTCTGAGGTCCCCTCCCCCGCTGAGTGCGCGATTCGGGCGGGAATCCGGTCGCGATTCCCGCCCGAATCGCGCACGCGCGCGGCGGGTCTAGCGCAGGGCGCGCTCCGCGGCGTCCACGACGTTCTGGATGAGGAGGGCACGCGTCATGGGGCCGACCCCGCCGGGATTCGGCGAGAGCCAGCCCGCGACCTCGGCGACGCCCGGGGCGACGTCCCCGTGCAGCCGCGCCCGCCCGGACTCGGTCACGCCCACGCGGGTCACGCCCACGTCCAGCACGGCCGCGCCCGGCTTGATCCACTCCGGCTGCACGAAGTGCGGCACGCCGAGGGCCGCGACGACGATGTCCGCACGGCGCACCTCGGCCGCGAGGTCGGGGGTGCGGGAGTGCGTGAGGGTCACGGTCGCGTCGACGCCCTTGCGCGTGAACACGAGCCCGAGCGGGCGGCCCACCGTGAGGCCACGGCCGATGATCGTGACGTGCCGACCCGCGATCGGCACGTCGTGCCGCCGCAGCAGCTCGACGATGCCCGCCGGGGTGCACGGCAGCGGCGAGGAGAGCACGCCGTCCACGCCGAGCACGAGCCGGCCGAGGTTCGTCGGATGCAGCCCGTCGGCGTCCTTCGCGGGGTCGATGAGCTCGAGCATCGCGTTCTCGTCGATTCCGGCCGGCAGCGGCAGCTGCACGATGTAACCGGTCACGGCGGGATCGGCGTTGAGCTCCGCGATCGCGGCGCGCACGTCGGCCTCGCTCGCGGTCTCGGGCAGCTCGACCCGGATCGACTCGATGCCGACCTCGGCCGAGTCGCGGTGCTTGCCGCCCACATAGCTCACCGAGCCGGGATCGCTCCCGACGAGCAGCGTGCCGAGGCCGGGCACGACGCCGCGCTCGCGCAGCGCGGCGACCCGCTCCCGCAGCTCGGACTTGATGGCCGCCGCGGTCGCGACGCCGTCGAGGACCCGAGCGGTCATCAGGCCCACGATCCCGGCGAGGTGAGCCCCTCGTAGAGCGGGAACGCCGCGGCGAGCGACGCGACGCGGGCGCGCAGCGCCGGGATGTCCGCGCCGGGCTGCAGCGCGAGGGCGATCACGTCGGCCACCTCGCGGAACTCCTCGTCGCCGAAGCCGCGCGTCGCGAGCGCCGGGGTGCCGATCCGCACGCCGCTCGTGACCATCGGGGGCCGCGGGTCGTTCGGCACCGAGTTCTTGTTGACCGTGATCCCGACCTCGTGCAGGCGGTCCTCGGCCTCCTTGCCGCTGAACTCCGAAGTGCGCAGGTCGACGAGCACGAGGTGCACGTCGGTGCCGCCGGTCAGCACGTCAATGCCCGCAGCCTTCGCATCGGGCGCAGTGAGGCGCTCGGCGAGGATCGCCGCGCCACGCAGCGTGCGCTCCTGCCGGTCGCGGAACTCGTCGGTGCCCGCGAGCTTGAACGCGGTCGCCTTCGCGGCGATGACGTGCATGAGCGGGCCGCCCTGCTGCCCGGGGAACACGTTCGAGTTGATCTTCTTGGCGATCTCGGCGTCGTTGGTCAGGATGAAGCCCGAGCGCGGGCCGCCGATCGTCTTGTGCACGGTCGAGCTCACGACGTGCGCGTGCGGCACGGGCGAGGGGTGCAGGCCCGCGGCCACGAGGCCCGCGAAGTGCGCCATGTCGACCCACAGCGTCGCTCCCACCTCGTCGGCGATCGCGCGGAACGCGGCGAAGTCGAGCTGGCGCGGGTAGGCCGACCAGCCCGCGATGATGACCTGCGGCTTGACCTCGAGGGCGACGCGGCGCACCTCGTCGAGGTCCACGCGGAAGGTCTCCGGGTCGACCTTGTAGGAGTGCGCCTCGTAGAGCTTGCCCGAGAAGTTGAGCTTCATGCCGTGCGTGAGGTGGCCGCCGTGCGCGAGTTCGAGGCCCAGGATGCGGTCACCGGGCTGAGCGATCGCGGAGAGCACGGCCGCGTTCGCGGAGGCGCCCGAGTGCGGCTGCACGTTCGCGTAGGCCGCGCCGAACAGCGCCTTGGCGCGCTCGATCGCGAGGGTCTCGACGACGTCGACGAACTCGCAGCCGCCGTAGTAGCGC
>Ga0164243_10011297_pt1 | contig 12754 bp, 14 predicted proteins | sample OricompcompostOP_FD_108781 | JGI IMG/M metagenome (GOLD analysis project Ga0164243, IMG submission 108781) | Organic Plus compost microbial communities from Emeryville, California, USA - Original compost - Organic plus compost (OP) | ecosystem: Engineered > Solid waste > Mixed feedstock >...
AAGCATTAATCTTATTGCTGGTTGGTTGCTCTCCAGCAGCGCCAACTTCCTCTTCAGATTAACTGGCGGAATATAACAACTATTTTGATAAAATCCACCAACTATTTTTCAGTACATTACCTATAACAAAAAAAGTAGCTCTAAGAGCTACTTTTTTTGTTATCTAAAATAATCCAAAAATTATTTTTTGAATTTAGCGTATTTTGTTTTGAATTTATCGATACGACCTGCTGTATCAATCAATTTAGATTTACCTGTATAGAATGGGTGCGATGTACGCGAAATCTCCATTTTATAAACCGGGTATTCTACGCCATCAACTTCAATTGTTTCTTTTGTTTCAACGGTTGATTTTGTGATGAATACGTCATCGTTAGACATATCTTTAAACGCTACTAATCTGTAATTTTCTGGGTGAATACCTTTTTGCATGATAAATCGATTTTTAATGTTAATGCTTATTGTTTGTTCTGATGCTTTTATATTTCAAAAAGGTATAAACAAAACAATAGCTTTTTGTTTAAACTTGTTTATTTTTCAGACTGCAAATTTACAACATATTTTGAATTTGCAAACATAACTTTAGACTTTTTTTATCATGAAACAGCAAAAAATTCTACCATCTATTTTTGTATATTTGTAAGATTTTATAAAATTCTTAAAACTATGAATATTATCAATAAAACAACAGGTTTAACATTCGGTTATATTTTAATGGCTTACTATGTATTGGTAAACCTAATTGTTTTCTTTGCAGATTATACGTTGTTCGTACAATCATATTTTACTATCGTAAATATAGTTGTAGTTTTAATTTTAGGAATTTGCTGCGTTTGGATTACTAAAAGACGCTTAAATAACCTTATTACTTTTAAAGAAGGTTTTACTGCCTTTTTTATAATGATTGTTTTGGGTTTTCTAGCAAGTTATCTTTCAAAATACATTTTGTTCAACTTTGTAAATCCCGAAGCAAAGATTGTAAATAATGAATTGATGATTGAAATGACAAGAAAAATAGGAGAAGATTTAAATTTATCACAGGCTGAAATTAATGAAAAAATTAGTGTGGTAAATAATAACGCCGACGATAATTTCTCAATTAAGACTTTAATTTTCTCATTTGCTCAAGATCTTTTAGGTTCATCAATTGCAGGTTTGTTAATTGCATTGACATTTAAAAACAGATCAGAATTTTCAACTCCAAAAGCACACTAATGAACCTTACGATTTTAATTCCTTTATTGAACGAAGCTGAATCGCTGCCCGAATTATATCAATGGATTACTGCAGTAATGCAACGAAACAATTATTCGTACGAGGTTGTTTTTATTGATGACGGAAGCACCGATGAATCGTGGAATATTATTGAAGACCTTTCCAATAAAGATACTAATGTAAAAGGAATCCGCTTTCAGAAGAATTTTGGAAAATCACAGGCATTACATTCAGGTTTTGCCATTGCTAAAGGTGATGTGGTCATTACAATGGATGCCGATTTACAGGATAGTCCCGATGAAATTCCCGATTTATACAACATGATCGTAAATCAAAAATTCGATTTGGTTTCCGGCTGGAAAAAGAAGCGTTACGACTCCGTAATGGCAAAAAACTTTCCTTCGAAACTTTTTAACTGGGCAGCACGCAGAACATCAAGTGTAAAACTACACGATTTTAATTGCGGCTTAAAAGCGTACAGTAACAAAGTGGTAAAAAACATAGATGTATATGGCGAAATGCACCGTTACATTCCCGTATTGGCAAAAAATGCAGGTTTTACAAAAATCGGAGAAAAAATTGTAAAACATCAGGCACGTAAATACGGCGTTTCAAAATTTGGAATGAGTCGGTTCATCAATGGATTTTTAGATTTAATAACCATTTGGTTTTTATCAAAATTTGGCAAACGCCCAATGCACTTGTTCGGAGCCCTTGGTGTGTTAATGTTTATTGTAGGTTTTTGCAGTGCCGCATTCATTGGTATTTACAAATTGTACAAATTATCTGTTCACGAACCAGCAGTTCTGGTAGCAAACAATCCGTGGTTTTATATTTCGCTTACCGCAATGATTTTGGGAACCCAGCTGTTTTTAGCCGGATTTTTGGGCGAAATTATCCTTCGGAATAAAAATAACGAAGCTCGTTATAAAATTTCAGACCAACGTAATTTATAACTCAAAAAAACAATAAAATGGATATTCCAAAAAATATATTAAATCAAAGCAACAAATGGATTCAAGAGCCTTTTGATGCTGAAACTCAAAATTTAGTCAAAGAATTAATTACGTATTCTCCAAAAGAACTGGAAGATGCTTTTTATAAAAATTTAGAATTTGGAACCGGCGGAATGCGTGGAGTTATGGGGGTGGGTACTAACCGAATCAATAAATATACATTGGGTAAAAACACTCAGGGATTGTCGCAGTATTTAAAACAATCATTTCCAAACGAACAAATCAAAGTAGCGATAGCTTATGATTGTCGTCACAACAGCAAGACTTTAGCAAAAGTGGTTGCCGATGTATTTTCTTCCAACGGAATCAAGGTATATTTATTCGAGGATTTACGTCCCACACCCGAATTGTCTTTTGCTGTTCGTTATTTGAATTGCCACGCAGGAATTGTGTTAACAGCATCGCATAACCCGCCGGAATACAACGGCTACAAGGTTTACTGGCAAGATGGCGGACAATTAGTTCCTCCTCAAGATAAAGAAATTATTCAGGTTATTGATCGTTTAGATTATTCGGATATTTTGTTTGAATCAAATCCGGATTTAATCGAATACATCGGTGCCGAAATCGATGAAGCTTTTGCGAAATCCGCTATTGAAAACGCAGTGTTTCAGTTACCTGAAAATGCCCGTAAAAATTTAAAAATCGTTTACACGTCGTTACACGGAACATCAATAAAAGCCGTTCCAAATGTGTTGGAAAAAGCAGGCTATACCGATGTTCATATCGTAAAAGAACAAGCTGAACCAAACGGAGATTTTCCTACGGTTAAATCGCCCAACCCGGAAGAACCGGAAGCGTTGAAAATGGCAATTGATCTGGCTAACGAACTAAATGCCGATATTGTGATTGGAACCGATCCGGATTCAGACCGATTGGGAGTTGCCGTTCGTGATAATGAAGGAAAAATGATTCTTTTAAACGGAAATCAGGCAATGGTTGTTATGACCGCTTTTTTGTTGGAACAATGGAAACGCGAAGGAAAATTACAAGGCAAAAAACATTTTATAGGATCAACCATAGTATCAACTCCGATGATTTTGGCATTAGCAGAAGCTTACGAGGTTGATTGTAAAGTTGGCTTGACCGGTTTTAAATGGATCGCGAAGTTCATCAAAGATTTCCCCGAACAAAAATTCATTGGTGGTGGAGAAGAAAGTTTCGGTTATATGGTGGGCGATGCCGTTCGTGATAAAGATGCCGTGGCTTCTACCTTGTTAATCTGTGAAATAGCGGCAATTGCAAAAGCATCGGGTTCATCGGTTTACAAAGAATTACAAAATTTATATGTCGATTTTGGTTATTACAAAGAGTACTTGATTTCTTTAACTAAAAAAGGAAAAGACGGTGCCGAAGAAATTGCTAATATGATGACAGAATTCCGCAACAACCCGTTAAAAGAAATAGCAGGCGAACGTGTAGTTTTTATTGAAGATTACCAAAGTTCGGTAGCTACCAATTTGTTTTCTAACGAAACGGAACCATTGTATCTGCCAAAATCAAACGTATTGATTTATTATCTGGAAGACGGATCTAAAATTTGTGCGCGACCAAGCGGAACCGAACCTAAAATAAAGTTCTACTTTAGCAGCAATACCCCTATTGAATCGATTGAAGAGATTAAAGATGCCGATGATTATCTAACTGATAAAATTCAGCGCATTATTAACGATATGAATTTAAATTAATGGACGAGAATTTAAAAAAGATACTTCCTTACGCGTTACATTATAAGAAAAACATTGTTTGGAACATCATCTTTAACGTTTTATACGCTTTGTTTGGCACAGTAGGAATGGTATTTATTTTTCCTGTTCTAAAAGTATTGTTTGGCAACAGTGAAAAAGTTACCCAATTACCTACTTATAACGGTTTGGGAAGTATTGATACCTATTTAAACGACACGCTTTTTTATTACGTTACACATTATTCTGAAACTTACGGAGCTAATTACGCATTGGTATTAACGGTTTCGCTGGTAATTATTACCTTTTTGCTTAAAAACCTGTCGGGGTATTTGGGATTGCAACATTTAATGAAATTAAAAACCGGTGTTTTACGCGACTTCAGACGAAAAATGTATGCCAAAATTGTAGATCTACCCGTTGCCTATTATTCTGAAAAACGTAAAGGCGATGTAATGGCACGAATGTTAGGCGATGTAAACGAAGTACAAAATTCCTTTTTTCTGGTTTTGGAATTAATCGTAAAAGAACCGCTAACCATTATTTTTTCGCTGATTGCAATGATTAAAATTAGTTGGGAACTTACTTTGTTTGTATTCATTTTTATACCAATTGCCGGGTTTATTATTTCAAAAATAGGAAAATCATTAAAATCGCAATCTACGCGTGCGCAACAAGAAAACGGACATTTGATTTCGATTGTAGAAGAAACGTTGTCGGGATTAAAAGTAGTAAAGGGATACAATGCCGAAGGATTTTTCAAAAGATTGTTTAATCAATCAATCGACCGTTTATACGTTTTAACCAATAAAATTGGTAAGAAAAACAATTTGGCATCGCCCATGTCTGAGTTTTTAGGAATCATTACCATTGCCGTTTTATTGATTTACGGCGGAAACTTGGTTTTGGTAGAAAAAACATTAGACGGTGCATTGTTTTTAGCGTATATTACATTGGCTTATAATATTTTAACTCCTGCAAAAGCCATCTCTAAAGCAACTTATCAGGTTAAAAACGGTATGGCTGCGGCAGAACGTGTTTTTGAAATCATTGATACGCCAAATGTTATCCGTGATACTGAAAAATCAATAGAAATAAACGGTTTTAACGATAAAATATCCATTAAAAACGTAACGTTTTCTTACGATGGCGAACGCAATGTTTTAAAGAATTTTAATTTAGAAATTCCTAAAGGAAAAATGGTTGCTTTGGTTGGTCAGTCGGGATCTGGTAAAAGTACCATTGCCAATTTACTGATGCGTTTTTATGATGTAGAGAAAGGTGAAATCTTAATTGATCAAAACAATATCAAAGACATTCAACTGATTTCATTACGTGAACAATTAGGTTTGGTTACCCAGGACAGCATTATGTTTAACGGAAGCATTGCCGATAATGTAAGAATAGGAAAATTAAACGCTACCGATGAAGAAATAGTTGCTGCCTTAAAAATTGCAAATGCGTTTGAATTTGTTCAGAATCTTCCTCAAGGAATCAATACAAATATTGGCGATGCCGGTGGAAAACTTTCGGGCGGACAAAAACAACGGATTTCTATTGCACGTGCCGTTTTGAAAAATCCTCCGATTATGATTTTAGACGAAGCAACGTCTGCATTAGATACCGAAAGCGAACGTTTGGTACAAGACGCATTGGAAAAAATGATGGAAAACAGAACTTCGGTTGTTATTGCCCACCGATTGTCAACCATTCAAAAAGCCAATGTTATTGTGGTAATGCACAACGGTGAAATTGCCGAACAAGGTACACACGATGAATTAATGGCAAAGAACGGAACATATGCAAAATTAGTTTCATTGCAATCTTTTGAAAATTAAATAGTTAATTTTGTGTTTTTAAAAATCACTTGTTCAAAGTGATTTTTTTTGTGTAATTAATTATTGTTTTTCGATAATTTATATATCTTTTTCGATATTTAATTATTGAAATTCAAATCATGAGATCTTTACGTTTATTAGATTTAATCATTACAATTCTTTTCTATTCTATGTTAGGGATAGGAATAATAGGTTGCGGAGCTTTTCTTTTTTATTTTTTTGGAATTGAGTTAGGAATCAAAACCTCGGTAACATTTTTCGGTAAAAACCGTTTACCCTTATATCTGGCAATGTTAGCTATTGCTATTTATTATGCTTCTTAGGTTTATTCTATTTTCCTATTCAAAAAAAATATTACTTCATTTATAAAACTCAAGATATTCACAAATCAGGTAATTAATAATTTTAAAATTATGGGAATTATTTATTTAGTTGGTTATATAGCTTCGGTTATATCAAATTCTGTAATTCCATTTTATTTTAATGATTTACAAGGAATAATTGGCATAGACTATAACGAGAAATCTTTAACTGGATTATTCGACTTTCCTTTAAACGGATTTATTATGGGGCTTTTCTTTTTGGTATTGAGCAAAGTCTTTCAAATTGCCAAAATTCAAAAAGAAGAAAACATTGAATTAAAACAAGAAAACGAATTAACGATATAGCTTATGAGAACATTAAAAATATTTGGTTGGTTGTCGCATTTTTTAACTGTAGCAATCTTTCTATTCGGGATTATATTTTTTTTAGCTACAAAAAGTAGTTTTAGATATGATGATTTTTCAGGATGGACTTTGCTAATTAATGGCAGCGAACATATATATAACAAAGATTTAATTATTAAAGGTTTCTTTCTACTCGTTTGGTTTCTTTATCTTCTATATTTTGTTGCAGTATTTCTTTTTAACCTAAGTGTTCGGAATTTTGAAAAAAGAGACTTCTATAATCACAAACATTCAAAAAGATTTAATTGGATAGGAGGCATATTTATATTCAATTATATTGTAGCTCTAATATTATCAAACTACATAATCATTCAAAGACCCGATGATATTATTGATAAAACTTTACCAATTTCAGAATCTGTTTTTAAAGAATTTCAAACTCCTTTAGGTGGTTTATTAATTGGTTTCTTTTTCTTGGTATTAAGTCAGGTTTTCAAAGAAGCTAAAAAACAAAAAGAAGAAAACGAATTAACAATTTAAGCTATGGCAATAATCGTAAACCTTGATGTAATGCTTGCCAAACGCAAAATGCAATCGCAAGAACTGGCAGATAAAATTGGTATTACCACTGCCAATCTTTCTATTTTAAAAACCGGGAAAGCAAAAGCTATTCGATTTTCTACTTTAGAAGCCATCTGTAAAGAATTGAATTGCCAGCCGGGTGATATTTTGGAATTCATTCCCGATAACGAATAAAAAAGAGCAACTATAAGTTGCTCTTTTTTATTAACGTGATTTAAATTTACTTTTCAAGAAATTCATAAATCCGGGTTCTATAATGTCTACTCCAATTCCAAAATTACTATCGGCAACTTTGTGATAAGCTTGTTTAATTTCTTCTAATTCGCTTAACAAAATTTCTTTATTAGAAACAGGATCGTAGGTAATCTGTACTCTTCCTGAATTTTTGGTAATTGTTTTCTTGGTTTTATGTTTAAAAAACGAATTATTTATGTCGCATTCCTGAATCGTAAAACGTTCTTGGGTATCTATCTTTTGATCGGTTTCCAATAAAATATCATAGCGTTCGCTGTCAAAGTTATGCCAATACGAAGCATCGCTGTGCTGAAAATCCCTGAGATTATTTTTCAATACATTCCGATCGAAATACATTAAAAAGCGTTTGTTACTTTGATCGATAAAATAAGGCTGCTCAATTGTTGCGGTATATTTTACGGTAAATTCATTGGCATCTTTATCGTCGTTTACAATTTCTATTGCAGCATTTTTAAAAATGTCGCGAAAATCTTTCCCGTTCCGGTCGTTACAATAATTCAGGGTGTAAAACATGGCGTTATTCCACGAATCTAAAATTTCTCGTTTGTTGGTATTTTTAAAATAATTACGCATACCATTTGCCCTGTTAAAGCGATAGGTTGATTTAATACTAAAATCACCCTGAGCACCTATTGCTTTCAGTTTAATTTCTTCATCTACCGCATAATTGTTCCAAGTGGTAGGCTTACGCATTTGCAACTCTTGATTTTCATTTACCGGCAAATAGAAACAGAAACTAAGAACAGATCTGTTTTCAAGCAATCCAAATTCATTTCTTGCTGTAACATCAATAAAATATTCGGTTTCTTTATAGTTTATCTTTACAATAACGTGGTTAAAAGATAATAACGAAGGCAGATAATATTTAATATAAAAATCGGCATTGTAATTTACCAGAACAATTTGTGCATCGACTTGTAAATAATCTAAAATAACCTTGAGTAAAACAGATTTTGCCTTACAATCGCCTTGTTTGTTTTGATAGGTTATTGCAGGAGATTGCGGTTTGTGTCCGTTCATTTCATCTGCCGTGAAAATATAATAAATGTTATTTTGAACAAATTCTATGGCGTATCTTATTTTGGCATCTAAATTGGGTAATGTGTTTAACGTTTCTGCCAAATCGGGTGCAAATGTCTGTAAACGGACTTCTTCTAAAACATCTTCATAAAGCGGATAAATATAATTTGACAATTCTTTCCAAGTGGCATCGGTTGCAAAATCAATAAAAGGGTACAGTTCGCGGCTTGTATCTACCTGGTTTATATAATCTTTATAACTAATAGAATAGTTTTCTCCTTTTTCCAAATATCCTATTTCTTTAGGTAAAATCGTTCCGTTTTCATCTCTGAAAAAACATTCTTTATAAGCCACTTTCCGGTTTCTGTTGTTTATAAAACGATAATTATATTGTCCGTAAGCCCAGTAATTATCCGGACTGATAAATACGTGTTTTACAAAATCTTTTCTAAGAAATTCTTTTTCGGCAAAGGTTTTTATTCTGCAGTCTTCTAAAATAAGAACGTCGTTTAAACGTAAGTCCTTAATTGATATGTTCAGTTTTTTTGAGCTGCTTAAGATCCCACCGTGACTATTGGTTTCATTGTCAAGGACCTTAATTTTTGTATCGGGAATTTTATCGATAAGAACCCCGTCTCTCAACACACTTATCCTGTGAATTTCAAAAAGTTCATTTTCTTCGAGAACCATATCATTGATCGATGCCCGTTCAAGATTTTCAGGCTGGCTAAGCGTGTAGGCCATCAATGCATAATCAGCCGAAAAGCGGTCATCAGAATAATAATCTTTATTGATAAAATAACAATAATCTCTACCTAAATCTCTTTGTTCTAACGCAAAAGGTGTTTCCTTGATTAGATCGATAATTTGTTCGTCAGTTAACGTTGCTGCCCATGGCTGCGCCGTACAAAAACGGTATAAATTTTGAGTGTCTAACTCCATAGCATAATTTTTTTTGGTCTCTAAAATAAGAAAAATTTCATTATATTTCTCAATGAATTGTTTTGCTATTTTGTACCTTTAAATTAAAAATTCACATTTATGAATGATATAACACCAATTTCACCATCTATATTAGACAACGATTTTTACAAATTCACGATGCAATATGCCGTGATTAAATTATTTCCGTATGCTAAAGGTCGTTATCAGTTCATCAATCGTGGCAAACACGAATTTCCTGAGAATTTTGCTGGTCGGTTGCGTGAAGCAATTGATGATATGGCAAAACTGAAATTAACCTATAAAGAGAAAGAATTTTTGCGAGAAACCTGTCCGTACCTTGATCCCACGTATTTAGATTTTTTACAGGGATACCGTTATGATCCATCCGAAGTTATCATTGAGCAAACGGGCAATGATGTAAAAGTAAGTATAGAAGGTTATTGGTACCGAACCATTTTGTGGGAAGTGCCTATTATGGCATTGATTTGTGAATTGTTCTATCAGGAAACCCATCAAAAACGACATTCAGATGAATTGGTCATAAAAACCGTTGAAGATAAAATAAAAAAGTACCGCGATTTAAACATTGTGTTTGCCGAGTTTGGTACGCGCAGAAGGCATTCTTACGAAGTACACGATTTGGTTGTGAAAACATTAAAAGAAAACGGTCAGGGAACTTTTATAGGAACCAGCAATGTGTATCTGGCAATGAAATACAATACCAAACCTATTGGGACCCACGCACACGAATGGTTTATGTTTCACGCGGCAAAATATGGTTTTAAAATGGCGAATAGTATGGGATTGGAACATTGGACAGATGTTTACCGTGGCGATTTAGGAATTGCCTTAACCGATACATACACCACCGAAGTTTTCTTTGAACAGTTCGACAAGAAATTCGCAAAATTGTTTGATGGCGTACGTCATGATTCTGGAGATCCGTTAGAATTTGGCGATAAAACCATTGCACATTATCAAAAGTTAGGCATTAATCCGTTGACCAAAACCATTATTTTCTCAGACGGATTGAATTATGACAAAGTAGAACGAATCACAGAGCATTGCAAAGGTAAAATCGGGTTGTCGTTTGGAATCGGAACCGACTTAACGAATGATGTAGGTCTAAAACCAATGAACATCGTGTTAAAAATGACCGAAGCCAAACCCGAAAATGCCGATTGGACAGGTGTTGTGAAATTATCTGATGAGCCCATGAAACACACCGGAACAGCAGAAGATATAGATTTAGCAATACGATTGTTGAATATAAATAGACATGAACTTTTTAACTAAAAGACCTTAAATTAATTTAAGATGTTCCAAGAAAACCAAAAGTTACATATACCAACAGACGATACCATTATTTGGAAATACTTAGACCTTTCTAAATTCCTGGACTTATTAATGTCTAACAGAATGTTTATGGCTCGGTCTGACAAGTTTGAAGATCAGTTTGAAGGAACTTTTAGTGAGCCAACCTATGAAGAAATTAAAAAACTCTTGGCTGATAATCCGGAATATTTAGACGCTTACAAAGCCAAACGAAAAAATATTGTTATAAGCAGTTGGCATGCAAATTCATACGAAAGTTACGCCATGTGGCAGGTTTTTACTAAAAATAATGAAGGATTGGCGATACAATCAACCATTGGAAATCTCAAAAAAGCGTTAATCGAACCCAAAGCCGATCAGTTTGTTGGTGAAGTCAATTACATCGATTACAAAAAAGAACTTATTCCATTTGATGACGATTTTTTTCCTTTCCTGTTTAAACGAAAAAGCTTTCAGTACGAACATGAAGTTCGAATTATCACCGATGTTACTCATTTAGACCTAAATGTAAACGAAGGTGTAAAAGTCTTGATTGACATCAACAAAATGATTGAACGTTTGTACATTCATCCCAAATCTGAAAACTGGTACAAAAAATTAGTTATTGAAGTGGTTGAACGTTTAGGCTTTGAATTTACCATTGAAAAATCTGACTTAGAAAGCGATATTTTAATTTAACAGCTTATTACACTCAAACTTCAACTCCAATATTATGGACAGAAGATTTATGGGGGTATGTAAGATTTTATACCGAAATTTTAGGTTTTACTCGTGCCGAATTTAATGAAGGCTGGCAATGGGCTGCTTTGCGAAAAAACGAAGTCGAAATTATATTATCCAAACCAAATGCTCATGTTCTGTTTGATAAAATAGGTTTTACCGGCTCATTTTACATTGAAGTTGATGCTATAGAAACACTATGGCATCAATTAAAAGAGAAAGTAAACATCATATATGATCTGGATATTTTTGCTTGGGGAATGAAAGAATTTGTCATTACAGATAATAACGGATATATTATACAGTTTGGTGAAAACATTAATGATTAAACTTTAGGGCGTTCTTGTGCCATACTCATAAAAAAGATAGTTTGCATTTTTCGTGCTTTAAATTTTAATAACTCAACGTTATCGCCTTCAAAAAATTCATCAAGCGTATTTAACCAGTAAAACAGCCAAGTGCCAAAATTATGTGCAGTAATACTATAATTTGTAAACGCATCAACTTTATTGTGTGCTTCAATTGGGTTGCCTTTATATTTTTGAACGCCAAAAATATGTTGTTCCCAAAAATCGATAATCTTTTGTAAATGAGGTTCCCAATCGGTAATAATAGCATTAAAAATTGGTCCCAATTCATCATCTTTTCTTACTTTGTCGTAAAAAACACGTACTAATTTTTCTAAATCTTCCCTGTTTTTAATATCGGTTTTCATTTGATTATTTTTTATAAAATTACAAAGAATTTTTACAATAAAAATAGTTATTTTTGCCAACAAATTAAACTTAAAAAAAATGGCAGGTACAAGAACATTTACAATGATTAAGCCAGATGCGGTTGAAGCTGGAAGTATTGGTGGAATTTTAAATATGATCACTGAAGGTGGATTTAGAATTGTTGCAATGAAATTAACTCAATTAACAGTTGCTGATGCAAAAAAATTCTATGAAGTTCATGCAGAGCGCCCATTCTACGGAGAATTGGTAGAATTTATGTCAAGAGGCCCAATTGTTGCAGCAATCTTAGAAAAAGAAAACGCTGTTGAGGATTTTCGTACATTAATTGGAGCTACCAACCCGGCAGATGCAGCTGAAGGAACCATTCGTAAAAAATACGCGAAATCTATCGGTGAAAATGCTGTTCATGGATCAGATTCTGATGAAAATGCAGAAATCGAAGCTGCTTTTCACTTTGCAGGAAGAGAGCAATTCTAAAATCAGAAGAAAGCTTAAAGAATATAAAACCACGCATTATGCGTGGTTTTATTGTTAATTTAAATTTTTAATACCCCCCTTCAGTAGGTATTTTTTGATAGATGATTTATGTCTTTTTATTTATCTTTCCTTTTCCCAAAAGTTAAACCCCACTGCGTAACCCTTTAGTTTATAGCAAAGTAAAAAAAGAATAGAAAAAAGGATAAAAAAGATTAGGAATTAACCGGAAAAGGAGGTTATCTTTGCACTCGCAATACAGAA
>Ga0164243_10011298_pt1 | contig 12752 bp, 10 predicted proteins | sample OricompcompostOP_FD_108781 | JGI IMG/M metagenome (GOLD analysis project Ga0164243, IMG submission 108781) | Organic Plus compost microbial communities from Emeryville, California, USA - Original compost - Organic plus compost (OP) | ecosystem: Engineered > Solid waste > Mixed feedstock >...
CATCACCGTCTTCCACCCGGACGTGCGCTACCCCCGGCCCGCGCTCCCCCTGCGCACCTTGCCCGATGCGTTGCTCCACCACCTCTTCCGCGTCTTCGTGGAGGACCAGCGCGGCGCCTTCCCGCGCCCCCTGATCGAGCAGCTGCGCTTCCAGGTCTGCGCGTCCTGCGGCGTGGAGCACGCGCGGTCCACCTGCCCCACGTGCCAGCCCCATGCGACGGCGACGGTGGCGCCCGTCTCGTCCGTGCGAGGGCAGGTGACGGCGACACACCTGTTCTCCACGCGAGGACTCCTCGTCCACGCGAGCGTCGAGGACGGCGCGCCGCGATGGCTGTATCACGCGGAGGACGCCTATCGTCGGGAGGATGGTCGCGTCGTGTGGCGGGGGCCGCTCGACCCCTCCGCGCGCTGGGCGCTGCAAGGCGAGGTGACGCTGCGCGGGCGCGGGGGCCAGGTGGAGGTGCACACCCCGGGGCGCCCTCCCGAGGTCCTGGGCGTGGACGCGCCCGGCGGACAGCCAGCGTTCGCGACCAACGGGCGACATCGCTACTGGGCCACGGCCGGCGCGCTGTGGCGGGACGGGGTGCATGGGCCGGAGCGCGTCGGCGACGTGTTGCAGGGACAGACACGGCTGTTCGTGGGGCCCCGCTTCGGGCTGGGGTTCCATCGCGCGGGCGGCCTGCGCGGCGCCTTCGTCTTCGACGCGGAGCGCCTGGGGTTGCGGGATGGGCTGAGCCTGCCGTGGCCTTCGGGGCAGCTCACGGACGCGACGTGCTGCTTCGATGGGACGCAGGCGTGGTTGTTCCTGGCGGAGGAGACGGCGGGGCGCACGGTGCATCACTGCATCGTGATGGGCGCGGATGGCGCGGTCCGCGCGAGCGCCGTGGCCGACGCGGGGGACGGGTCGTGGCTCGGAGGCGCTTTTCGCGGCGGTCGGTGCGCCGTGGGGGAGTCGCTCTTCTGTGCCACGGACGCGGGGCTCGTGCGCGTGGAGGCGCGCAATGGTCGGTTGGAGGCGGTGCGCGAGTTCCCGGACACCGAGCCGTTCGTGGATTCGGGCTGTCAGCTGTTGCTGTCACGGAAGGGCCTGCTGGTGGTGGGCCGACAGGCGCTCACCACGCTGAGCATGGCGTGAGGGAGTTCATTCACCGCGCGAGGGCCTGCGGTCTTCGCGCCAGACAAGGGGTCGGACGATGAAGACGCAAGCGAGGGAACTGCCGCTGCCGGGCTTCTACCGGGCGGAGCACGCGGGGCGGTACGCCTATGGGCCGGACGCGGGGCGGCTCCAGGTGGAGGCGGGCGCGTGGCGGGCCGCGCACGGTGTCACCGCGTCGGCGGTGGACTCCTTCAACCTGCACCTGCTGCTCATCGACGTGCAGAAGGACTTCTGCTTCCCGGAGGGCTCGCTCTACGTGGCGGGCCGCAGCGGACGCGGCGCGGTGGACGACAGCCGGCGCATCGCGGAGTTCATCTACCGCAACCTCGGCGCGCTCACGAACGTGACGGCCACGCTGGATACCCACTTCGCGTATCAAATCTTCTTCCCGGCCTTCTGGGTGGACCAGGACGACCAGCCGCTCACGCCCTACCGCGAGGTGACGCGCGAGCAGATAGAGCGCGGGCAGGCGCGCCCCAACCCCGCCGTGGCGAAGTGGCTGTGCGGCGGCAACTACCCCTGGCTCCTCAAGCAGGTGAAGTACTACTGCGAGGAGCTGGAGCGCGCGGGCAAGTACACGCTGTACCTGTGGCCGCCGCACTGCCTGCTCGGCGGCGACGGGCACGCGCTGGCGGGCGTGGTGCAGGAGGCGCGGCTGTTCCACTCCTTCGCGCGTGGCGTCCAGTCCTGGGCCGAGGTGAAGGGCGGCAACCCGCTGACGGAGAACTACTCCGTGCTCCGGCCGGAGGTGCTGGGCCGGCATGACGGTCAACCGCTGGCGCAGCGCAACACCCAGTTCCTCAAGACGCTGCTGACGGCGGACGCGGTGGTGATTGGCGGCCAGGCCGCGAGCCACTGCGTGAAGAGCTCCATCGACGACCTGCTCGGTGAAATCGTGGCGCAGGACGCGGCGCTGGCGCGCAAGGTGTACCTGCTGACGGACTGCATGTCCGCGGTGACGGTGCCGGACGGGAAGGGCGGCTTCGCGGCGGACTTCACGCCGCAGGCGGAGGCCGCGCTCCAGCGCTTCGCCGACGCGGGCATGCACCTGGTGAAGTCCACCGACCCGCTGACGAGCTGGCCGGACCTGCGCATTCGCTGAAGCGACGGTTCCAGCACTTCATTCGACGAAGTCCGCCCGCGCGCTCGTGGACGCGGGACGGGCGGAGCCATGCCCTCGACGAGAGGGGAACAGGAGACGGACATGGGAAGCACGAGCAAGGGAGTCCTGAAGCTCTTCGACGACGCGCACGCGGAAGGCACGCTGAGCACGGCGGGCCTGCAGGCGCTGACGGTGGTGGACCTGGGCGCGCAGATTCAGGCGGGCCTCGGTGTCCGCGTGGAGGACGTGCAGTCGAGCGAGGTCGTGCTGGTGACGGTGATGCCAGACGACTCGGGCAGCATCTGCAACCACGCGAAGACGGTGTGTGATGGGCACAACCTGGTGCTCGACGCGCTGCTGACGAGCAAGCAGAAGGACGGCGTGCTCTTCCACACGCGCTACCTCAACGGCGACGTGCTCAATCCGTACCGGCCGCTGGAGGACGTGGTGCGGATGCACTCGGGGAACTTCAACCCGGACAAGGGCACGCCGCTCTACGACCAGGCCGTGGTGCTGCTGGGGACGGTGTTGGCGAAGGCCCAGGAGTTCAGCGCGAACGGCGTGCCGGTGCGCACGGTGACGCTGTTGATCACCGACGGCGCGGACATGCACTCGAGCCGCGCGAGGGCGAAGGACGTGGCCGCGCTGGTGGAGGACCTGCGGCGGGCGGAGAGCCACATCGTCGCGGGCATGGGCATCCACGACGGGAGCACCGACTTCCGGCGGGTGTTCCGGGAGATGGGCATTGAGGACCGGTGGATTCTCACCCCGGGACAGACGGCGCAGGAGATTCGCGCCGCCTTCCAGGTCTTCAGCCAGTCGGCCGTGCGGGTGAGCCAGGGGGCGGCGAGCTTCAGCCGCACGGCCCTGGGGGGCTTCGGGCGGTAGGCTCTCGGCCTGTCGACTCTGGGGCAGCGAGGAGAGATGGCACGGGCCTGCTTCGGGTGGACACGCTATCCTCGGGGAGTGGATGACTACCTCGAGGTTCTCGTGCTGGTGGGGGCTCGATTGGAGCGGGCGGGCATCCCGTACATGTTGAGTGGCTCCACCGCGATGAACTTCTATGCGCGGCCACGGATGACTCGTGATGTCGATATCGTGGTCGAGCTGGGCGCCGCGGATATCCCTCGTCTGCTCGGCCTCTTCGGGGACGATTTCTCCGTGGACGAGGAGGAGATTCGCGAGGCACTCACGCACCAGTCGTTCTTCAACCTCATCCACTTCGACACCGTGGTGAAGGTCGATTGCGTCATACGGAAACGCACGCCCTATCGCGCGGAGGAGTTCGGACGTCGACGGAGCATCGAGGTGCAGGGCCAGCGCCTCTGGATTGTCTCTCCCGAGGATTTGATTCTATCCAAGCTCTACTGGTCGCGAGAGAGCCTGTCAGAGATGCAGCTCGGGGACGTGCGCAACATCCTGGAGGCACTCCCCTCTGTCGACCGGGCGTACATGGAACATTGAGCCCGCGAGCTGGGAATCGAGATGCTGCTCATGCAGGTGACGCGATGAAAGACACGCTGCCTCGGGCCGAGGCGCTCGTCCGCACACTCCTGCTTCGCAAGTCCGGGGAGGAGCGGTTGTTGATGGGCGCGGACATGTTCTCGGCCGCACGAGCGCTCGTCGCGGCATCCCTGCGTGAACAAGGGCTGGTGCCGGGCTCGGTCGAGTGGAAGCTCCGTCTCCTCGACCGGACGTATGGCGCGGAGGTCTCACCCGCCCATCGCCAGCGGCTGCTGGAGCGATGGCGGTCGAGCGCCACCCCCCAGAACGACTGAGGCCTGGAGCGCGTCGTGCGCCCCAGGTCTCTCCGCGTCAGTGAACGCGGGCGCGGGGCAGGTTGGAGGGCGCGACGTGGCCGGACTTGAGCCCGACGTTCGGCGCGCACACCAGCGCCTTCAGGTCCTCCGCGCGGCGGCCCAGGTCATCGAACGTGCGCACGTTCTTCGTCACCGGGTCCGTCACCGTGGTGCCGCGCAGGAAGGGCGACAGCACCGACGCCTGCCCCGCCTGTCGAGGCGCGACGTGGAGGAACTCCGTCTGCGTCTCACCCGCGTGGCACCCGCTGCACGTGTTGATGGAGAACTTGTGCCGCACCTCGTTCGACACGTTCGGCGCCCGCCAGAAGAAATCCAACGGCACCAGCGCGTTCGCCCCCAGGAACGGGATGCCGCCCAGGCTGTTCGGCACCTCGTGGCGCTCCGCCAGCACGTCCGCCTGGTTCTGCATCAGGTAGTCCGCCAGCATCCGCGTGTTCTCGAAGTGGTTCGCCGGCGTCAGCTTCACCGTCGTCGGCAGCAGCCCCAGCGGCGAGAGCACGAACTCGCGCATCTCCCAGGGCTCCGCGAGCTGGATTTCGTTGGTGCGAATCTGGTTCAGCGCGCTGCCCACGTGCCGACCCGACATCACCCCCGCCTTCGAGAAGCGGTCCGTGAGCGCCTGGAGCCTCGCGTTGTAGCCCGCGCTCCCCACGCGCACCGCGCCCAGCGCGTGCCAGTCCTCCGCCCACGCCTGGATGGCCTGCGCCGAACCCCCGGGCAGCGCGTACTCCAGGATGACCGTGAACTCGAGCGGCGCCCCGTCCGGCGCCACCGCGCCGAAGATGAAGCGGCCCTCACCCGCCTGGAACCCCTCGTGCCGCAGGTCGATGCGGTTGACGATGGCCAGCAGCCGGAACGGCGCGCTGTTGAAGTCCAGCGGCTTCGACGGCCCCCCGCTGCGCGCCTCCCACGGCCCCAGAAGCTGCGTCTGCATCTCCGGCCGGGGCGGAATCTCCAGCCCGTTCACCATCTGCTTCGTCAGCCACGTCTTCAGCCACGCGCGCACCAACTCCGACGGGTCCTGCCCTCCCGCCATCTCCCGCATCACCGTGCCGAAGTGCCACGCCCCTCCAGGCGCCGTGCGCACCGGGTCGTCCACCACCGACACGTCGGTGATCATCAGCTCGCTCGGCTTGTGGATGCCGCACGTCTCCGGCGCGCACTGCGACCGTGACTCACAGCCGTTCGTCGTGTTCCCGTCGCAGTCGTAGTACCCCGGCGCGCAGGTGTTGCCGCACGTCGCCGCCACGCAGACGCCATCCGCGTATGGGTTGTCCTGACAGGTGTTGCCACACGTCCCGCAGTGGTTCGGGTTCGTCGTCAGGTCCACCTCGCACCCGTTCGATGATTGGCCGTCGCAGTCCGCCGTGCCCGGCGGGCAGCGCAGCTCGTAGGCGGGGCCCTCGAAGCAGGTGGAGAAGTTGTACGCGCGGTCCCGCGCCGCCAGATACACGCGGTGGCTCCCTCCCGCGCCGAACGGCGCGCTCGCGCCGAAGCGGCCCTGCGTGTCCGCCTGCACCATGCGGACGGGCTCGCCCGTGCAAGGCGCGTCCACGAACACCCCCACCGTCGCGAAGGGCTCCGCCGTGCCCGTCACCCACAGCTCCCGCCCCGTGTCGAAGTACTGCCACTTCACGTCCGTCACCCGGGGAGGCTCGGGCGGCGTGCTGTCGTTCTGGTACTCCAGCGGATTGGAGCACGTGGACGGCGTCGCGTAGCCGCTCGCGTCCCGGGCCCGCGCGGACACCTTCACCACCGCGTCCTTCGCCACCGTCACCTGGAAGGTGAACGCCCCGGCGCCATCCGTCGTCAGCGTCTTCTCGACGGGGCCCTGGCAGTCCGCGCTCTTGAAGACGTCCACCGTGACGTTGGCCTCGGCGCGGCCCCCGAAGGTCGGCGTCTGGCTCTGCCCCGGCGAACCGGGGCTGCTGCTCAGCAGCACCGGCGCCACCCGGCGCGGCCCGCCCGTGCCTCCGCCCGGGTACTCCAGCGTCGGGCTGCAATGCGAGCCATTGCCCACGGCGTCATGGACACGCACCGAATAGGTCGCGCCCGGCGTCGTGGGCACCTGGATGGGCACCTCGCAGTACGCGCTGCTTCCCACCTGCATATCGGCCACCGACGCGCCCGTGCAGCCCGCGCCCCGGAACACGTACACCCAGGCGTCCGGCTCCGTGTGCAACGTCAGGCGATGCTCCGGCCCTTCGCCCGAGCGGACCCATGCGGGAGCGGGCGTCTCCGGCGGCGTGCGGTCCACGTAGACGGTGTTGCCCAGCGCGAGGTTGTCCCCCTCGCGAGGCTCGACGACGAGCCCATCCGGGTCCGCCCGCCCACCCACGAAATAGACGCCCTCCTCGGTCGCCTGCGCGCTCACCCAGGAGGAGACCTCCTGACACTCGCCCGGCCGCAGCGAGACGCGCGGACCGCGCGCCAGCGACACCTCCGTCGCGCCCACCGACGCGGAGCTGGTGAGGAAGAAGCTCACCTCCGTCGTCCCCGCGCCGGTGCCGTGGTTGCAGAGGCGCGCGGAGACCTGCGCGCGCGTCTCGCCCAGGCGCGACGGTCCGGTGATGCGGCTCAGCTCGAAGTCGGGAGACTCGGGGCGGGGCTGGGGCGGACCGGGGTCGGGGTCCGGCTGGTTCCAGGGGGGCGGCTCCGGGTCGACGTCCGGTTCGCGGTCCACGATGCAGCCCGTGAGTGTTCCCGCCGCGAGCGCGAGCGCCCACCAGTGTCGAGCGTGCATAGGTCTGACGTGCCTCCAGGGAGCGCCCGGGACCGGCCCAGGCTGACTGACAGGGGTGCTCCCACCGAGCCCCTCGACGGGCCCTGTCGGTTTTTATTCATCCACGCGAGTTCCTGGGTTCGAGGTCGCCGCGGCCCCAGCCGGAGGGGCTTTCGCCCGCGACGTCACTCGGCGGATGCCGCGCGGGCCGGGGCGGGTAGAGTCGCGCCATGGCTGGCTCTCCGCGCGTGCTGCTCCTCGCCGAACGGTTCCCCCCGGATATCGGAGGGCTGGCGCGAAGTGGCGCGCGGACGGCGGGGGCGCTCACGCGGCTGGGGGCCCGGGTGGACGTGCTCGCGTGGACCCGCGCGCAGGCCCCGGGGGCGCTGAGCACGGTGGAGGACGCGGGGGAGGTGTCGCCCTTCGCGCGGGGGTCGACGCTGCATCGCCTGGGCCTGTTCGGGAGCCTGGACCTGTCCATGCAGCACACCCTGGACGTCCTGGGGCACCTGCACGCGAAGCGGCGCTACGACCTGGTGTGGGGACACTACCTGTCCCCGCCGGGGTTCCTCGCCGTCGTGTTCGCGGCGTCGGTGGGCATCGCCTCCACCGTCAGCGCGCGGGGCAACGACGTGGACCAGCTGATGTTCCCGCCCGGCGACTTCGCGCGGCTCCTGTGGACGCTCCAGCGCGCGGACGTGCTCACCGCGGCCTCGGCGGACCTGGGGCGGAAGATGGGGATGCTGCTCGGGCGCGAGGCGCGCGTCGAGGTCATCCCCAACGCGGTCGACACCGAGGTCTTCTCCCCGGGGCCCGCGGACCCCGCGCTGCGTGAGCGGCTGGGCATCGCGCCGGGCGAGGTGGTGCTCGGCTTCTCCGGCGAGCTGCGCCACAAGAAGGGCCTGCCCTTCCTGCTGTCCGCGTTGACGGAGGTGCGCCGCGTGCGGCCCGCGTGCCTGCTCGTCATCGGCGAGGTGCGGGCCCGCGACGCGGAGCACCTGGTGTCCTTCCGCGCGGAGCACCCCGAGGATGGCGCGCGCATCCTCGTCTCCGGAGCGCTCGAGACGCCCGAGGCCATCGCCGCGCATCTGCGCCTGTGCGACGTGTATCTCCAGCCCTCGCTCTGGGAGGGCATGCCCAACGCGCTGCTGGAGGCGATGGCCTGCGCGCGCCCCGTCATCGCCAGCGACGCGGGAGGCATCCCCGAGGCCGTGACGCATCAGCGCAATGGCTTCATCGTCGAGAAGGCCCTGCTGAACCACCTGGGAGCGGCCTGCCTCGACGTGCTCTCGCTCTCGCCAGACCACCGCGCGGCCATCGGCGCCGCCGCGCGACGGCGCATCCTGGAGGGCTTCACCTCGGACGCGGAGGCGGAGGTCCTGAGCCGGGTGCTCGCGCGCGCCACGCCTCGCGTCGGATGACGGGGCGGAGCGTGGGGGCGTCCCGTCACGGTGACACCCGGGCGTGTGTCGGGCGCGTCGGCGTGGGCGGGCGTCCCGTCACGGTGACACCCGGGCGCGTGTCGGGCGCGTCGACGCGGGCGGACGCGCTGTCATCGCCACACCTGGACGCGTGTCGGGCGTGTCGACGCGGGGGGCGCGAGCGCTGGCTACATCCCGACGGCGCCGCGTCGCGTGTCGGGCCGGGGCTCGCCTTGCGCCACCGACGGCGTGGCGTCGTGTCCCCGCCGCTTCAAGCCGAACGACGTCTCGTAGGCGCGCACCAGCGCCTCGCGTGCCTGCTCCCACGAGAAGTCCCGCTCCACGCGCGCCCGGGCCCGTGCGCTCAACCCGCGCCCCAGGTCCGCGTCCGCGCGCAGCGCCTTCACCGCCTCCGCGATGGCCTTGGGCGAGCCAGGCCGAATCAGCATCACCTCGTCGGGCTCCGCGAGGCTCCGCACCACCGGCAGGTTGCTGGCGATGACCGGCGTGCCGGACGCCATCGCCTCGAGCAGCTTCAGCGGGCAGCAGCCCTGCACGCAGTTGCGGTCGTTCACCGGGAGCGGCACCAGCACCGCGTCGCAGTCGTGGTGCAGCGCCGCGAGTGCTTGCTGGGGCATGGGCTCCAGCAGCTCCACCGCGCCCTCGAGGAGCAGGTCCCCACAGCGGTCCAGCAGCATCCGGCGCTGGTGCCTGCGCAGCGGCCCCACCAGCGTCAACACGGTGGGCAGCTCGCGCTTGAGCAGGCGACAGGCCTCGATGGCGTGGTGCACGCCCTGCCACGACGTCATCGTGCCGCTGTAGAGCAGGCGCACGGGCCGGGCCGCGTCCGGCGCGCGAGGCGGCGCATGACGGAACACCTCCAGGTCCGCGCCATTGGGAATCACCCGCACGCGCGAGGCCTCCGCGCCCCGCGCCACCAGGTACTCCGCCGTCACCGCGCTGGGGGTCACCAGCAGGTCCGCGCGGGCGATGCAGGCGTCCTCCTGCGCCACCAGCTTGCGGAGCAGCTCCACGTCGTCCGCCACGTCGGGGTGGTGGTACTTCAGCTCGATGGACGGCAGCCCGTTCACCTCGAACACCAGCGCGTCCGTCAGGGACTCCTTGGCGAGCGCCACCGGGTAGCCCTCGAAGATGGAGCGCACGTGGACCACCGCGGCGCGGGGCCTGCCCCGCCACCAGGCGGCCAGGTGCGAGCGGAACGACAGGGCCTGGGCCACCAGGTCCCGGCCTCGCGCCTCCAGGGGGTGATAGGTCACCCCTTCCGCGAGCGGAAGGGGCGCCACGCCCGGGGTGGAGTCGTCCCGCAGGGCCAGCAGGTCCACGCCGCCGAAGGCCCGCCCCAGCGCCTCCACGAAGGCCCGGATGTGCACGGCCGCTCCCTTGGGAGAGGGGAAACGGTCGAACGAGGCGTAGATGATGCCGGAGCCGGACGTGAAGGGCACGCATGGGTGCTATCGCGCCTCGTGGACCATCGCAAACGCCTGGGTTTGACCCCTACCCGATGGGCTCATACGCTCTCCCCCTTGATTCGGGCTCTGAGGGGGAGTCCTCACCTTGCCTAGCGATCTCGACCTCGAAAGCTTCGTCCTGCGTCAGCAGGGGCCGCCGCGCTACTCCAGGACCGCGTCGCTGGCGCAGGTGATGGACGACCTGGATTTCTTCGCGAGCATCGACGAGGCCGTGGAGGCGCTCCGCGCGAAGTGGTCGCTGCGCGGGACTCACGCCATGAGGGTGGCGGGCATCTCCTTCGCGGCCCGGGTCTTTGGCTCCTTCTCGGGCGTGTTCGCCGGAGCGCTGGCGAAGGTGCTCGGGGGGGCGGTCGTCGTCTCGCTCATCGCGGCCCTGGTCTGCTTGAGCAAGAACCACGGAGCGAAGCAGCGCGACCTGCCCAACCGCCGCTACGAGCTGGTGACGTACCTGCTGCGCCGGCTGCGCAAGGACATCCCCCCCGACGCGCCCTTGACGCTGAACCTGGACCTGACCGACCTGGACGCGCCCGACAAGCAGCAGCGCTCGGGTCAGGCCGGCGAGTGGACGACGACCGACTATGTCGACCCATGGCTCCAGCTCCAGGTCCGGCTCGCGGATGGCACGCACCTGCGCCTCACCATGGAGGAGTGGCTCCAGAAGCGCGTGCGGACGCGGCGCAACTACCGGGGCAAGCTGAAGACGAAGCTCAAGTCGAAGGGCGAGAGCATCCTCGGCGTCCAGCTGCGCGTGAAGCCCGAGCGCCACCCGGAGCTCGTCGCGCTGGAAGGCGCCGCCCGGCGCGCGTTGAAGTTGCCCGGGTGTGTCACGGGCACGCGCCTGGACGTCGCCGAGGACCGGCTCTCCCTGAGCACGCGCCTGCCGCTGGACTGGCTGGCGGTGAACCCCTCCGAGCGCGCCGTGCTGCCGGAGCGCTCGGAGGATGGGTACGAGCCCGTCCGGCCGAACCCGAGCCGCGACGCGTGGGGCCGCTGGGTGGAGACCGTACCGGACGCGACCCGGACGTTCCTGATGATGCTGCTCAGCCTCTACCAGGTGCTCAACTTCTCCTCTCGCTCCCAGCGTGAGTCGCCCCGGAGGGCCGCGCCATGACCCGACATCTGCCCTGGCTGGCCCTGCTCGTCTGGGTCGGCTGCTCGAAGCCCTCGGGCTCCGACGCGCCCGCCTCCGCGCCCCAGACCTCCGCCCTTCCCGCCGGCCGGGACGAGGCCGCGCTCCCCGGCAAGCTCAAGTTCAAGGACGCCGACGACCGCGAGCGCTTCTCCCTCAAGCCCAAGGACGATGGCGCCAAGCTGGTGGACGGCGACGACCGCGAGCTGGCGCGGCTCAAGTGGAAGGGCGGCTCGCTGAAGGTGTCCGGCCCGGACGACACGCCGCTGGCCCATGTCGTGGGCTCGGCCGGCGGCGCGCTCACGGTGCGCGACGGCGCGCAGCAGCAGGTCCTCTACACGCTCGCGCGCCAGGGGCAGGGCTGGCGGCTCAACGACGCGCGGGGCGCGGTGCTCTACACCGTGTCGCCGGACGACGACGGCGCGCGCGTGCGGGACGCGGCCGGCATGGAGGTGGCCCGCGTGAAGGCCCGCGAGGGCAAGGTGTCGCTGCGCGAGCCGGGCGGCGGGACGCTGCTCGCCACGAAGTCCGAGGTCCGGGCGGACGCGGTCGCGTGCCTCGCCTTCGAGAAGCTCGACCTCGCCCTGCGCGTGGCGCTGCTCCATCAACTCCAGACCTCGCCCACGGGGAGCCCTCCGTGAGCGCCTCGAACGCCCGGGAGTCGCACCGCTCATGAACGCCGAGACCTGTCAGGTGGACGCGGGCTTCCTCTTCACCCGCGCGTGCGGCCTCCCCGCGGAGGCGGTGTGCCCCAGCTGTGGGAGGAGCGCCTGTGGCGAGCACCTCACCTCGTCCGAGGACGGGGCCCTGGTCTGCACCACCTGCGCCGCGGCGGGCGCCGGGGCGACGGAGGACGACGCGAGCTACTACTACGACGACTTCGGCTACTACCCCTCCGGCTCCTTCTGGGGGAATCGCGGCGGTCGCGACCCGAACGACTTCACCGAGGCGGATGGGGGCAGCCTGCGCCACGAGGGCGACGCGGCCTTCGAAGAGGACATGGTCGGCAGCTGATGGGCGCGGCGCGGTGGCTCATCTACGCGCTGGGCGGAGGCATGGGCCACTTCACCCGCTCCTGCGCCCTGGCGCGGGTGGCCCTGGCGCGCGGGCACCGCGTCTCGCTGGTGACCAACAGCGACTTCGCGCCGGACATGCCCCTGGAGGCGCTGCTGGGGCCCAGGGGGCGCGTGTACCGGCTGAGCGCGGCGCTGGACAAGGCCGCGGTGCGCGAGGCGGTGGAGGCCCTGCTGGAGGGCGTGCGCCCGGACCTGCTCGTCGTGGACACCTTCCCGCGAGGCATCGCCGGGGAGCTGGCGCCGCTCCTGCCCGGGCTGCGGATGGGCAAGGTGCTGGTGCACCGCGACCTGAACCCCACGTACGTGGAGCGCTTCGACCTGGCGAGCGCGGTGGACGCGTTCGACCTGCTGCTCGTCCCCGGCGAGGACGCGGCCTTCGCCCGGCACCCGCGCGCGGTGCGCACCGCGCCCTGGGTGCTGCTGGGGCAGGACGAGTGGATGAGCCGCGAGCGCGCCCGCGCCTGGTTCGGGCTGGCGCCCTCGGACACGCGGCCCCTGCTCGCGGTGATGGGCAGCGGCAACGCGGTGGAGGTGGAGGAGGCGGGCGTCATCGCCGCGCGCCTCCACGCGCGGCTGGGCGAAGCGGCGCAGGTGCGGTGGCTGGTGCCGCCAGGGCCCTGGTCGCCGGAGCATCCTCGCGCGGGCGGCCACGCGCGCGGGAAGGGGCGGGTGCCGCCGCGCGAGGTGTGGCCCGCGCTGGCGGTGCTGCCCGGGGTGGACGTCCTGGTGGGGGCGGGCGGGTACAACACCGTGCAGGAGGCGCGCGTCACCGGGACGCCGCTGGTGGCGCTCGCGCGGGAGCGGCGCTACGACCGGCAGGCGCTGCGGCTGCGCCC
>Ga0164243_10011299_pt1 | contig 12752 bp, 16 predicted proteins | sample OricompcompostOP_FD_108781 | JGI IMG/M metagenome (GOLD analysis project Ga0164243, IMG submission 108781) | Organic Plus compost microbial communities from Emeryville, California, USA - Original compost - Organic plus compost (OP) | ecosystem: Engineered > Solid waste > Mixed feedstock >...
CGGAGCGAAGCGGAGCGGTCGTCGACCGACGACAACGCAGGCAGCGTGCGTGCATCACGGCGATCAGTCCCAGTCCAGTCCGCCGCGGCGCCATACATAGACGTAGGCGATGAAGACGGTGCCGATGAAGAGCAGCATCTCGACCAGCCCGAAGATCCCGAGCGAGTCGAACCGGACGGCCCAGGGGTAGAGGAAGATGATCTCGATGTCGAAGACGATGAAGAGCATCGCGGTGATGTAGTACTTCACCGGGAAGCGCGAGTCGGTGGCCTGCGGCGTCGGCTCGATGCCGCACTCGTAGGAGTCGAGCCGGACCCGGTTGACGCGCTTGGGGCCGACCAGCGTGCTGACCACCACCGAGAAGATCGCGAACGCCGTCGCCAGCGCCGTCAGCACCAGCACCGGGGTGTAGAGCTGCATGATGCCTCCTGCCTGCATCTGCACTGTGTGACCTTGTGAAGCGGATCACAAAGGGGGTGATGCAGGTCACCTTGCCACCGTGGCTGCCTGTTGTCACGCCTCCCCGGGAGATCGGTCCAGCCGACCTCGCGTACGCCGCGGCACGACCGCGCCACGGTCAGCCACCGAGCAGCAACCACCGAGCAGCCACCGACCAGCCACCGACCAGCCACCGACCCGGCGGCAGCCGGGAGGGGCGGTCAGAAGTAGACGCCGAGCCCGGCCAGGCAGGCGGGCAGCACGGGGAAGAAGAGCAGGCCGACCACGGTCCACAGGGCCGCGCGCCCGCGGGCGGAGCGGCCGACCGCCGAGGAGGCCCACGGGGTGGCGCGGACGACCTGGACGAAGCAGACGACGCCGATCCAGGTGCAGATCGGGAGCATCACCCGGAGCTCGTCGTACTCGACCGCGGTGTAGACGGCCGAGAGGGTGAACGACACCGCCAGCAGCGCCGTGATCACGGCGACGGCGATCGAGATGACGCGCCACAGCCGGCCCAGCTGGGCGGCGACGCTGGCGTCGAGCCCCGGCTGCCCTGTCATGCGGGTCACCCTACCCAGCACGTGTGGAGCTGCGACGTTCGGGCAGAGTGGCCTCCATGCAGTTCGACGTCACCACCTCTGTCCTGCGCACGCAGCAGGGCCGGCTCCAGAGCCTGGCCGACGACACCGCCGCTGCCGTCACGTACGCCGAGAGCCATCTGTCGCTGACCTGGGCGGACTCGATGGCGTTCGCCCACGTCGACAACGTCGCCCGCGACGTACGCGACGCTCTCACCAACACGCTCGGCCGGATCAAGGACGTGCTGTCCGCGAGCGGCACCGAGCTGACCCTCACGGCCGACGACTACGACGCCCGCGACGAGGAGGCCCGCGCCGCGATGGACGCGCAGGTGCGGCTGGTCGAGGGCGCGGAGGGTGGTCACTGATGGCCGGCCTGCCCTCCGAGGTGCTCAGCGCCCCGCAGCCGCAGACCGTCTTCCCCGACGGGCTCGAGGTCTGGCTGGGCATCACCGACTTCGTCTCGCCGTCGTTCTACCTGCGCAAGGGCATCGAGCTGGTCATCGGCGTCGACCCGGTCGACTGGATCGCCGGGCAGGTGGCCGGTGACTGGGAGGCCGTCTCGACCGCCGGGTCGGCGACCACGATCCTCGGCACCTACATGGAGACCCTGGGCCACGACCTCGCCTCGGTGCGTGCCGACCTCGACGGCGCCTGGGACGGCAACGCCGCCAGCAACGCGGTCCACTACTTCGACCAGCTCTCCTCGACCGTGAGCGGCCTCAAGGCCCAGCTCGACGACATCGGCCAGCAGCTGCAGACCACCGCCGAGGGCATCCAGCAGACCGGCAACACCATCGCCGACCTGGCCGGCATGCTGCTCGACAAGCTGATCGAGATCGGCTGCGCGGCCCTGGCGACCGGGGCGCTCGGCTGGACCGGTGTCGGCGCGGCCATCGGCGGCGCGGCGCTGGCGTACACGATCTACCGCGCCACCAGCATCTGGGCGCAGATCACCGACGCCATCGGCCTGATGAACACCATCGCCAAGGGCGTCATCGGCCTCACCGCCGGGCCGCTGGCCGCCATCAACGTCGACAGTGACCTGCAGCTGCCCGGCGCGTACGACAACCCCGCCGTCTGAGAGAGGACTCCCCATGCCCCAGGACGACGAGCTCTCCCGCTTCACCCGAGGCGACCAGGTGAGCGCCAACTTCCTCCACGACAACCTGCTCGCGATCGCGCGGCAGACCGACGACCCCGCCGTACGCCGCCTCGTCGGCGAGGTGCTGGAGGGCCGCACGTCGGTGCGCGAGATGGTGCGGCAGCCGGCGTTCGAGGCCGAGCTCAACCGCGGCATGGAGCGCTTCGCGGAGTCGTGGCAGGAGATGACGCCCGAGGAGCGGGCCGACCTGATCCGCCAGGGCCACGCCGAGGTCAGCCGGCAGCGCGAGGCGATGGGCCTGCCGCCCGAGCCCGAGCTGCACCTCGACCCCGACAACCCGGCACTGCGCGACTACGACGCCTGAGCGCCCGGCTGCGCCGGCGGCCGAGGCGGCTCAGGCCGTGGCGCGGTGCAGGGCGACGATGCCGCCGGTGAGGTCGCGCCACTCGGCGTGGTGCCAGCCCGCCCGGCGCACCATCCGTGCCAGGCCGGGCTGGTCGGGCCAGGCCCGGATCGACTCGGCCAGGTAGACGTACGCGTCGGGCGCGGACGAGACGGCGCGCGCCATGGCCGGGAGCGCCTTCATGAGGTACTCGAGGTAGACCACGCGGAACGGCTTCCAGGTGGGGTGGCTGAACTCGCACACCACCAGCCGGCCGCCGGGCTTGGTCACCCGGTGCATCTCGGCCAGGCCGGCCTCGGGGTCGACGACGTTGCGCAGGCCGAACGAGATCGTCACCGCGTCGAAGGTGTCGTCGGCGAAGGGCAGCCGAGTGGCGTCGCCGGCGGTGAAGGACAGGTGCGGCTTCGCGACCTTGCCGACCGCGAGCATCCCGAGGGAGAAGTCGCACGGCACCACGGTGGCCCCCGCGTCGGCGAACGGCTGGCTGGAGGTGCCGGTGCCGGCCGCGAGGTCGAGCACCACCTGGCCCGGCTGCGGGTCGACGGCCGCGATCACGGCCTTGCGCCAGGCGCGGTCCTGCCCGAGGGAGAGGACGTCGTTGGTGAGGTCGTAGCGCCGGGCGACGGCGTCGAACATGCGACGGACGTCGGTCGGCTGCTTGTCGAGCTCGGCGCGCGCCACGGCTCAGCCCTGCTCGGTGAGCTCGGGCAGGAAGGTGTCGAGCAGCTTCGCGACGTCGTCGGGCGCCGCCCCGGCCTGCACCTGGACGAGCAGGTCGCCGGCGATCCGGTAGCAGGTCGAGGAGGACTGGCCGGCCAGGCAGGTGGCGTCGTCGACCTGCTGCAGCTGCTCGCCGCTGCCACCGGTGAGCAGCGGCGCCTGGTCGGTGCGGGCGACGGTGACGGTGGCGACGGACTGGTCGCTGCCGACGTACGACCGCTGCGCGGCGGGCTCGTCGTAGGTGTCGGCGAGGGCCTTGTCGGTGGCGCTGCGCTGGCTGCGGTAGGTCGCCGCGATCTGCTGGAGCATCTGGTCGGCGGTGGTGCCCTGCTGCTGGGCGGAGGCAGCGAGCGACTCGGTGAGGGTGGTGGTCTTGCCCGCCTGGTCGGTGACCTCCATGTCGGCGAGGCGACCGGCGTCGTCGGCCGCGACGTACCCCGGCAGGGTCGCGGGCAGGGTGACGTCGGCAGGCTTGGTGAGCTGCGGCAGCAGCACGGCGAACCAGCCGATCAGCACCAGCGCGACGATGCCGTAGGTCAGTCCGTTGAGAACGACGGGGTACTTCTGTCCGTTCACGTCCGTGGTGCTCCTCGCAGGTGGGTGTGCGCGCCCGCTCCAGGCGCCCGGTCGAGGCTACCCGGCCGCCCTCGACGCCTGCTCATCGCCAGGCCGGGACTACCCTCACAGGGTGAGCAGTGAGCCCGACCTGGTCGCCTCGACGGCCGCCCTCCCGGCCGCCCAGGCCGCCGACCTGCTGGCCCTCGTGGCCGACGACGCCCCGGTCTCGTGGGTGCGCGACGGCGAGGGGCTGGTCGGCTGGGGCACCGCCGCCAGCGTGCGTACGTCGGGCCCGACCCGCTTCGCCGACGCCGCGAAGTGGTGGGCCGAGCTGGTCGCCCGCAGCCGGGTCGACGACGCGATCGGGGTCCCGGGCAGCGGGCTGGTCGCGTTCGGGTCGTTCGCGTTCGCCGACGGCACCCCCGCGGCGCCGGGCGAGGCCGTGCTGCAGGTGCCCGCGGTGGTGGTGGGCCGGCGCGGCGACCAGGCCTGGGTGACCACCATCGGGCCGGAGAGCACGCTCGGCCCCGAGGGCACGCCTCCGTGGACCCCGGCGCCGGCGCCCGTCGCGCCCGCCCCGCAGGTGAGCTTCGCCGACGACGCGGCCGACGCCGAGCGGTGGCAGGGCGTGGTCGCCGAGGCCGTCGCGCGGATCCGCCGCGGCGAGCTGGCGAAGGTGGTGCTGGCGCGCGCGGTGCACGCCACCTCCGGGGTGCCGATCGACGTCCGGGCGCCGCTGGCGCGGCTGGCCGAGGCGTACCCGATGTGCTGGACCTTCCACGTCGACGGCCTCTTCGGCGCGACGCCCGAGCTGCTCGTGCGGCGCGAGCACGGCCGGGTCACCTCCCGCGTGCTCGCCGGCACCCTGCCCGCCACCGGCGACAGCCCCTCGCTCGCGGCCGCCCTCGCCGGGTCCGGCAAGGACCTCGAGGAGCACGCGTACGCCGTCCGCTCGGTCGCCGACGCCCTCGAGCCGCACTGCGTCTCGCTCGACGTGCCCGAGGAGCCGTTCGTGCTGCACCTGCCGAACGTCGTCCACCTCGCCACCGACGTCGCCGGCACCGTGCGTGACGGGGTGACGGCGCTCCAGCTGGCCGAGGCGCTCCACCCCTCGGCCGCGGTCGGCGGCACGCCGCGGCCCGACGCGGTCGCGCTCATCGCCGAGATCGAGGGCCTCGACCGCGGCAGGTACGCCGGCCCGGTGGGCTGGGTCGACGCCCACGGCGACGGCGAGTGGGGCATCGCGCTGCGCTCGGCCGAGCTCTCGCCCGACCGGCGCTCGGTGCGGCTCTTCGCCGGCTGCGGGATCGTGGCCGACTCCGACCCGGCCACCGAGCTGGTCGAGTCGCGGGCGAAGCTGGTGCCGGTGCGCGACGCGCTCGCCTGACCCGGCACGAGACGGGCCGCGTGGGCTCAGGCGAGCCCGAGCTCCTCGCGCCACGACCCGAGCACGATGCTCCACTCGACGATGCTGCGCTCCACGACGAGGCCCTCGACGAAGAACGGGTCGTCGTCGAGCAGCTCCTCGACCTCGGCGGCGGAGGCGGCGTCGAAGACGAGCAGCGCACCGTCGTCGTCGGTGGGGCCGCTCAGGAGCAGGCCGTCGAGAGCGCCGAGGAACGCACGGTGCTCGGGGCGCACGCGGTCGAGGGCAGCGGTGTCCTTGGCGTAGCCGTAGGTGACGGCGAAGATCGGCATGGCACCATCCTGCCGCGCCTCACCAACGCTGGTCGAGAGGCGCTCCCGAGCGACCTCAGAGATCCTCGCCGTCGGCGAGGCGGCGGTAGTCGAGCCCGTCCTTCGGCAGGAACGTGCCGATCTGGCCGTCGAAGGCCGCCGCACCGAAGTCGGAGTAGACCTTGTCGTGGATGGCGACGTTGCGCGGCGCCTTGACCCTCCGGGCGAACTCGATCAGGTCCCGCGAGCGCGCCCACGGGGCGCTGACCGGCAAGAAGAGCAGGTCGACCTCCTCGCCCGGCCCGTCGAGGGCGTCACCTGGGTGGAAGAGCCGCTGGCCACCCGCCTCGACGAGGTAGCCGGAGTTGTCGAGGTGGGGCAGCTCGGGGTGGATGATGGCGTGCTTCTCGTTGACCGCTGTCACGGGCATGCCGGCGGCCGTGAACGACTCCCCCGGCGCCACCACGGTCACCCGCTCGGCCGCCTCGGGAGCCTGCTCGCGGATCCGGTCGGCGACGGCCGCGATGGTGTAGATCGGGGCGTCGCCGGCGGTGACCATCTCCGGCGTCCAGTGGTCGGCGTGCTCGTGGGTGATGAGCAGCGCGTCGGCGCTCGCGACCACCTCCGGGTCGGCGAAGAGGCCGGGGTCGATCACCAGCGCCTGACCGTCCTCGATGCGTACGCAGGCGTGGCCGAGCTTCGTGATCCTCACCCGACCGACCCTAGCGAGCGCGGCCGGGTGAGGACAGGGGTACGCCGGAGCAGCCCGGCCGCCCACGAAGCGCCGCGGGTCACCCCAGCGCGAGCGCCTCGAGCCGGTCCATCGACCCGTTGAAGAGGTCCTGGTCGAGCGGGCTGGAGGTGTACTGCCAGAAGGTGTGGTACGCCCAGCCCGCCGGCAGCGTGCCGGGTCCGTCGGCGTACCGCGCGATCCAGAGCGGGTGGGAGGCGCTGAACGCCGAGGTGTTGCCGGTGCAGGTGGTCCACCAGTCGGTGGTGGTGTAGATGACCGCGTCGCGGCCGGTCAGCTCGCGGTAGCGGCCGAGGAACGCGCCGATCCAGTCGACCATCGCGGCCGCCGAGAGGCCGTAGCAGGTGCCGCCGTCGTAGGGGTTGTACTCGATGTCGAGCACGCCGGGCAGGGTGCGCCCGTCGGCCGACCAGCCGCCGCCGTGCTGCACGAAGTACTCCGCCTGGGCGGCGCCGCCCGAGCTCGACGGGTTGGCGAAGTGGTACGCGCCGCGGATGAAGCCCGCGTCGTACGACCCGTTGTACTGCTGCGGGAAGTAGTCGCTGTTGGTGTAGTAGGTGCCCTCGGTCGCCTTGACGTACGCGAACCGCATGCCCTGGCCCCACCACGACGCCCAGTCGACGTTGCCCTGGTGGCCCGAGACGTCGATGCCGCCCACGGTCGCGGTCGGGGCGACCGGCGCGTGCGCCACACGGGTGCCGCCCTCGGCGTGCGAGCCGCGGGTCGACCAGCCGAGGTACGCCTCCCCCACCCGGTCGACGCCGTGGTGGCGGGCCGCCGCGGTGGGGGCGTCGGGGCGGGCAGCCCGTCCGCGGTCGGCGGTGGTGGTGCCGGCAGGCGCGGCGGCTGCGGCGAGCGGCGCGGTGAGGGCCACGGCGAGAGCGGCGACCAGAGCGGCGACCAGAGTGGCACGGGGGCCCCGGCGTACGCGGGGGCGGGTGAGCAGAGGCATGGCTGGACCTTTCCCGAGAGTCGGCCGGGACCGAGCGCCCGGCCCAGCGGCAGTCTCGGCGAGGCGCCGGCCGGGAGACAGGGCCGCCAGCCCCAGAGTTTATTCAACCAACCGGTTGACAAGCATCGCGGTGCGGCCTAGCGTCTTAGTCAACCAATGAGTTGAGGAGTGCAGGTGGACGACGACCGTCTCGACCGGGTGTTCGGTGCCCTGGCAGACCCGACCCGACGCGACCTGGTGGCCCGGCTGGCCGCCGCGGACGCGACCGTGGGCGAGCTGGCAGCGCCGTACGACATGAGCCTCCAGGCCGTCTCGAAGCACGTGAAGGTGCTCGAGGACGCCGGCCTGGTGACCCGGAGCCGTGACGCCCAACGTCGCCCCGTGCACCTCGAGGCGGAGGTGTTCGACCTGATGGAGAAGTGGATCGAGCGATACCGCCACCTGGCCGAGGCGCGCCACCAGCGTCTCGACGCCCTGCTGGACCGCCTGCAGGGCCGCGACACCCCACCGAACGAGCTACCGAAGGAAGCCTGATGACCATGACCACCACCGCCCCCGAGACCACGATCACCGCCTCCGACGAGGTGCCCACGATCAGCATCAGCCGCGAGTTCGACGCGCCGCGGGAGCTGGTCTTCCGTGCGTGGACCGACCCCGAGCTCGTGCCGCAGTGGCTGGGCCCCGACGACATCGCCACCGAGATCGTGCGCTGGGAGTGCCGCCGCGGCGGCGAGTGGGCGTACATCAACACCCGGATCGGCGGCGAGCAGGACTTCGAGGCCGGCTTCTACGGGTCGTTCCACGAGGTCCGCGAGCCCGAGCTGCTCGTGCAGACCTTCACCTGGGAGGGCTGGCCCGACGGCGTCAGCCTCGAGCGGATGGTCTTCGAGGAGCTGCCCGGCGGCCGCTGCCGGGTCTCGGCGACCTCGCTCTTCGACTCCTTCGAGGCGCGCGACGGCATGCTGAGCAGCGGCATGGACAAGGGCGTCACCGAGGGGTACGCCAAGCTCGACCGCCTCCTGCAGCGGCTCGGCTGACGCGCGCCGCCACAGCTCGCCGTCACCGAGGGTCTCGATACGCCGGGCCTCGCTCGCGCTCGTCCCGGCTACTCGACCAACGAACGCCACCCCGAAACGAGCCCCGCCCGCTGGTCGAGTAGCCCGGCCGGTGAGCGAAGCGAACACGGCCGGGCGTATCGAGACCGCCACCCCGGCCGGGTCAGCCGGTGAGGCGGTGCACGAAGCACCACCGCCAGCGCTCGCCCGGCTCGGCGGACTGGATGACGGGGTGCTCGGTGTCGTGGAAGTGGGCCGTGGCGTGCCGGCTCCGTGAGGAGTCGCAGCAGCCGACGTGGCCGCACGCCAGGCACATCCGCAGCGCGACCCAGGGGGTGCCGTCGCGTACGCACTCCTCGCACACCGGGTCGTCGGGCGGGTCGGCCGGCGGGTGCCGCCGCAGGTCGGCACAGCTCTCGCCGGCGTGGTGGCGCAGCTGCTCGGTGCGTACCTCCTGCTCGGCGTCGGTGGCCCGGTCGAGCATCGACTCCTCGACGTCGAGCGCGGCGAGCACCTCGGCGACCACCTCGGCCGGCACCGAGCCCTCACCGCGGATCTCGAGCACCGTACGCCGCTCCACCTCGATGAGAGCGAGGCGGACGCGGGCGTACTGCTCGCTCGGGGTCTCCTCCCCCTCGGCCGTCGCCAGCCGCTCCCAGGCCGCCAGGTCGCGCTGCTCGAGCCGGTCGCGCACCTGGGTCGCGACGCCGTGCTTGTCGTCGACCTCCATCCGGTCGAGCGCCTCGAGCGCGGCGTGCGTGGTCTGCTGCAGCAGGCCGGCGCGGGCGAGGGCGTCGACCCGCGGGTCGGGCGGCGGCACCCGCAGCCGGCGCGCCACCCAGGGCAGGGTCATGCCCTGCAGGAAGAGAGTGCCCGCCACCACGCTGAACGCGACGAGCAGCAGCACCTCGCGGTACGCCGTGTCCGCGGGGATCAGGAACGCCGCCGCCAGCGTGACCACGCCCCGCATGCCCGCCCAGCCGATGAGGAACATGTGCCGCACCGAGGTCTTGGTGCCGGTCACGGGGTCGGGCCGCATCAGCAGGTAGCGGGTCGCCAGCAGCCAGGCCATCCGCAGCCCCATCACGGTCAGCAGCGTGGCGCCGCAGGCCAGCAGCAGCCGCGGCCAGCCGAGCCCGCTGGCGAGCGCCTCGTCGACGATCCACCACGCCTGCAGGCCGATGAGGAGGAAGACGACGTTCTCGAGGACGTACGCGATCGTCGACCAGTTCAGCCGCTCGGCGATCCGCGCCTGGGCGGTCTGCAGCACGGGCGCCTGGTGGCCGAGCAGCAGGCCGGAGACGACGACCGCGATCACGCCGGAGGCGCCGACCTCCTCGGCGACGAGGTACGCCGCGAACGGCACCGCCAGGGACGCCGCCGACTCGATGACGGGGTCGGTGAGCAGCTGGCGGGCCTTGGCGACCACGACGTACACCACGAAGCCGACCACCCCGCCGCCGACGGCGGCGACCAGGAACTCCAGGCTCACGCCCCACACGTCGACCGCATGCCCGCCCGCGACGGCCAGGGCGGTGCGGAGGCTGACCAGGGCGGTGGCGTCGTTGAAGAGCGACTCGCCCTCGAGGATGGTGACCACCCGGCGGGGCAGGCCGATCCGGCGGCCGATCGCGGTCGCCGCGATCGCGTCGGGTGGGGCGACGACCGCGCCGATCGCGAAGGCCAGCGCCCATGACAGGCCGGGCAGCAGCCAGTGGACGACGACCGCGACGCCCGCGGCCGTGAAGACCACCAACCCGACCGAGAGCCAGAGGATCGGGCGGCTGTTGGCGCGGATGTCGACGAGGGAGGACTTGACCGCGGCGGCGTACAGGAGGGGCGGGAGGAGGCCCAGCAGCACGACGTCCTCGTGCAGGTAGACCTGCGGCACCCAGGGCACCCACGAGACCACGACGCCCGTGACGATCAGCAGGAACGGCGAGGGCACCCCGACGCGCTCGGACACCGCCGTGCAGACGAGCACGCCGACGGCCAGGCCGAGGAGCAGGAGCGCGACCTCCACGGCGGCCTCAGACCGGCGGCGCGACGAGCGCCAGCGAGCCGCGGCCGCCGAGCTTCTGCACGGTGTACTGGAGCCACACGGCGTCGCCGGGCGGCACCAGGATGCTGGCCGCGCCCCGGATCGCCTCGGCCTCCAGGTGGACGCTGAGGTGGACGGCCCGGTCGGCGGGGATCTCGAAGGTCACCTGACCCCAGTAGGTGAGGTACTGCCTCCCGTCGACGCTCACCACCGGCGGCGTGGTCGCGCCGAACGACGGCATCACGAAGGTGGCCGTACGCCGCGGCCCGGTGTGCCACTCGACGTACGGCACCACCGCCGGCCACTGCTCCTGCTCGCTGGTCATGACGTGATCGTGACAGATCGGGCCACGCGGGGCGGGTGTCGAGGCTCGGGCATGCGGGTCACGTCTCGGTCATGTTCGGCAAGGTATGCAGGCGAGCTCGCGGTTCCCGTGCGGAGCTCCACGAGGGAAGTACGAACCGGGCTGCATACCTTGACGAGCATCCAGCGGCCCGGCGCCCGCCTCACGGCCGCAGCGCGCGGATGGCCTGGTCGAGGGCACGACGGTCGGTGCGGCCCACGACGGCCTCGACGACCTCGATCCCGCCGGCCGGGCTGGCCAGCGCCTGCTCGAGCTCGGGCAGGCTGGTGACGCGCAGGTGCGGGGTGCGGCTGGCCGCGCACAGCGCGCCGAGGTCGGCGCCGTGCGGGGTGCCGAAGAGGCGCTCGAAGCGGTCGGCGTACGCCGGGGCACCGTGCTCGAGAGTGGCGAAGATCGACCCGCCGTCGTCGTTGACCACCACGATGGTCAGGTCGGGCCGCGGCTCGTCGGGGCCGAGCACGAGGCCGTTGCTGTCGTGCAGGAACGTCACGTCGCCCACCAGCGCCAGCGCCCGGCTCGAGCCCGGCCGCCCGAGCGCGGCGCCGATGGCGGTCGAGGTGACGCCGTCGATCCCGGCCAGGCCGCGGTTGGCGATCACCTTGCGCCGGTCGCCCACCCGGTAGCGCGCGACCATCAGGTCGAGGTCGCGGATCGGGTTCGACGCCCCGACGGTGAGCAGCCCGCCGGGCGGGAGGGCGCGGCTGACGGCCCCGGCGACGGCGTACGCCGTGAGCCCGGTCTGCGAGGCGAGCAGCTCGTCGAGCCGGCGGCCCAGCGCGCGGTCGGCCTCCTGCCAGCGCTCGAGCCAGGCCGGGTCGTCAGCACCGGCCACCGTGGGGCGACCCGACAGGGCGCGGTCGACGGCGAACGGCCGCTCCGGCCACACCCCGACGCCCGGTGCCGCGACGACCTCGACGTCGTCGCGCGCGAGCAGGCGCGAGACGGGCCGGGACAGGGTCGGGTGGCCCCACACGACGACCCGCTCGATCTCGTCGGCGAGCGGGGTGTCGAGCAGCAGGCGGTAGGTGCGGACCGCGTGGGTGCCCGTCCGCGCGCCCGAGGTGGGCTCGGCCAGCAGCGGCCAGCCGGCCTGCTCGGCCAGCACCCGCGCGGGCGGGCCGGCGTCGTCACCGGCCACCACGACCGTGCGCGGGCCGAGCGGCAGCTCCTCCCCCACCGGCAGGTCCGGCCGTGGCTTCGGCGCCGGGGACAGCGCGGGCACCGACCAACGGTCGGTGGGGACGAGCGGGTCGTCGAAGCGGGCGTTCCAGTGCACCGGGCCGGCCGCGGCGGCCAGGGCCGGGCGTACGCCGTCGACCGCGACCGCCTCGACCAGGTCGACCGTGGGCACGAGCGGCCCGAAGACCCCGACCTGCTCGGTGCTCTGGGAGGCGCTGGTGCCGCGCAGCCGCAGCGGCCGGTCGCCGGAGACGACGACGAGCGGCACCTGGGCGTGCGCGGCCTCGAGCACGGCTGGGTGGAGGTTGGCGACGGCGGTGCCGCTGGTGCACATCACCGCCGCGCGCGCCCCGACCTTGCTCAGCCCGAGGGCGACGAAGCCGGCGGACCGCTCGTCGATCCGGGTGTGGAGGCGCAGCAGGCCGGCCGCGACGGCGTCGTGGACGGCGTAGGACAGGGGGGCGTTGCGGGAGCCCGGTGAGATGACGACATCGGTGACCCCGGACTCGACCAGTGCCGCCACGACAGCGCGGGCGAGCGCGGTCGAGGGGTGAATCATCACCCCCGATCATCCCGCACGGCGCGCGTGGCACCCAGCCGGGCCCGCCAGTACGCCGTCCGCCCGTCGTCGGCCGCCAGCCGCTCGAGCGCGTCGGGGCTCACCCGCGGCTGCCGCACGGGCAGGTGCCCGTCGACCGGCAGCAGCGGCTCGTCGACCAGGTCGTCGGTCAGCAGCGCGACCGTGGCCAGACCGCAGGCGTGGTCGAGCTCGGGCAGCGCGGCGGCCAGCGCGACGCCGGCGGCGATGCCGACCGAGCTCTCCAGCGCCGAGGAGACGACGACCGGCAGGCCGATGTCGGCAGCGATCCGCAGGCACGCCCGCACCCCGCCGAGCGGCTGCACCTTGAGCACCGCGACGTCGGCGGCC
>Ga0164243_10011300_pt1 | contig 12752 bp, 23 predicted proteins | sample OricompcompostOP_FD_108781 | JGI IMG/M metagenome (GOLD analysis project Ga0164243, IMG submission 108781) | Organic Plus compost microbial communities from Emeryville, California, USA - Original compost - Organic plus compost (OP) | ecosystem: Engineered > Solid waste > Mixed feedstock >...
AACAAAAGGGCTGGAGAAATCCAGCCTTTTTTTATTTATATAATTATGATGGATTATAAATATGAATTACTTGAAAAGACAACTATAGTAAGAACTAATAATAATAAAATGTTAGATATTATTGAAGAAGTAATGAAAGATCCTTCTATATCTCTTGATTATAAATGGGAATGTCTAGAATATTATCCTCACATAGAAGATCATGATAAAGTACCAGATTTTGATTTAGATGTTTTTCAAAGATTTAATACTGATTATGATATTCTTGAAGAGGAATTACATTCTGGTATATCAGAACATAGAGAAAGTGATATTGATACTATTGGATGGAATTATATTACTGCTACAATATCTTTATTACAAGATAGTAGAAAACCTATTCCAGGTAAAATAATGTATGCTTATGATTTACTTAAATTAGTAGAAGATTTAATGAACAATGGTAATCTAATCTTTACTAAAGAATATGAGGATATAGATACAAATGATGAAGGTGATGAAATATATATAGATAAAGAAGAAATAATTACTTTTACTAAAACTGATCTCAAAAAAGCTAAAGAATATATTATTAATAAAAGGTTATTTAAATTTAAATACAAAGTAGATCATAATTGTAGTTGATAGAAGATATTATTATAGTTTTGAAACATACATTCATTAAATATATATGATTATAAAATTTAAAAAATTACATGAAGATGCAATAATTCCTCAATATCAAACTAAAGGAGCAGCAGGTTTTGATTTTCATGCTATTGAAGATATCATTGATATTGAAGAAGGAGATTACTTTCTAGCTAAGACAGGATTAGCTGTTGAAATTCCTGAAGGTTATGAACTTCAAATAAGAAGTAGGAGTGGGTTAGCTTTAAAACAAGGAATAATTGTATTAAATGCACCAGGGACTGTTGATTCTGATTATAGAGGAGAAATAGGAATTATTTTATATAAAGTTCCTGAAGTAATTCGCAATCATAATTATATTCTTAACTTAAAGAAAGGAGATAGGATAGCTCAAGGAGTTATTTGTAAAGTAGAGCAACCTACTATAGAAGTAGTAGAAGAATTAACTGAAACTCAAAGAGGAGTAGGTGGATTTGGTAGTACAGGTAAATAATTATTACTATGACTAAAGAAGAATTAATAGTTATTGAATATGAAAAAGAAAGTTATTAAATTATCAGAAGAAGAACTTAACAAAATTGTTAGAGAAGATCACAGTGATTATTATATTATTAATGAAGAAATATATGATTTTGACTCAGAGAAAGGTTTTGTTGATGTAAGATTAATTGTAGGTCAAGAATCTACAGGTAAATTATTTGCTTTAAACTATACTAAGGGAGGCCAAGGTGATAGATGGTATGATAAGTGTGAACTTCAAGAAGTAATTGCTAGAAAGAAAACTATTACTGTTTATGAATAAAATTATAGAGAGAGAAACTATTACTGTAGATGATAGATTATCTAAATATCTAACTGGTTCTTATAGATATGATGAAGATGAAGAAGATGACTGTAGTGGAGAAACAGATTTTGATATTATACGAAATCAATATACAGTTATTGATGATAATGTTATATATTATGATTTAGAAAAATCATACGAAGAGAGAGAAATTATTTTTCAGAGATTATCTGATAAAAAATTCTTTTCGTTTAAGTTTAATTATTCTCCTTATCTTGGAGTAGATTGTTATGATAATATAGCAACAGAAGTATTTCCTACACAAATAACAATAACAAAATATGAGTGACATGAATTATAACATTACAGATATAGTAAAAGGTATTTGTGTTTTTGAGTATTATAGAATAAATACTATTTATTATTCTACAGTAAATCAAGGTATAAAATATTTATTTCCAGTGGATATAGAAGATGTTGGTAGTGGTACTCTTGAAAAACATATGAAGGGTATCACTATGATGAGATGGATTAGGAAAGCTATTGAAGAAGGAAGTTTTGTCAAATATGAAGATTAATAAACTATAAAATTAAAAAAATGAAAAATTGGACCACTAGAAATAATTTATATTATCTTAGAGATATTACTGGAGTAATTCCTAAATTAAATAAAGGAATTTATAGATTAGAAATAGATCCTACTACTGATGAGTTTGTTTTAGCTTATGTTCAAGATAAATTTGAATTTAATTATAAGATCTATAATAAGGATAATAAGTTTGTTGAAAGAGTTAAAAAAACTTATTCTAATACAACAAATAACCTTGGTATATTACTTAATGGAATCAAAGGTACAGGTAAAACTGTAACAGCAGAAATGATTTGCAATACTCTTGAACTTCCTGTTATTATAGTAAATAGATATTATAATAATATGGATTCATTTTTCAATGATATTCAAGAAGATGTAATTATATTCTTTGATGAATTTGAGAAGCTCTTTGATAAGACTAAATTAGGAGATAATGCTGGAGCTGATATATTATCTATTATGGATGGTGTATTAAATGGAATTAGTAGAAAGGTATTTCTCTTAACAACTAATGATAAAAATATTAATGTTAATCTTGTTGACAGACCATCTAGAATTAGATATCTTAAAGAGTATGGTAATTTAGATGTAGATACTATTATTGAGATCATTGATGATAAATTAGTTGAAAAACAATTTAGAGATGAAACTATTAAATTTATCTCTCAATTAGGGTTAATTACCATTGATATAGTAAAGACTGTTGTTGAAGAAATTAATATTCATAAGGAATCTCCATTTGAATTCTTAGATTTTATGAATGTTAAATTACTTCAAAGAAAAGTGTCTATTACTAGAATAGAAGAAGATAGAAATGGTCAGGAAAAAACAACAATTATAGCTTGGTCTGCTATAGTACCTGATATGTTTTATGATACAGAAAATGCAGCAGATTGGGTTGGATATGATTTAACATATAAGAAGAATGATAGATATAGCTTTAATACTATTGGTACAATCAAGAAAGTAATAGATCATCAACATGTAGTAATTAATGTGTATGATGGTGAAGATGAAAAGGGTTATGATTGCTATAAAGATGTAATATATAAACTTGAGGAAGTTGAAGAGTATCATTCTTCATTTAAGAATTATAAATTGACAGTTTAATTAACTGAATATGAATAAAATTCAACAAGAGATTCTTGATCTTGACCATAAGGTTAAGAATCTCTTAAATTTTAAAAGAAAATGGCTTGATGATAAATCTGGTTATTGGTGGGAAAAAAGATTCAACTGTAAGTTCTTTACAGTCAAATTTGATTATAGTACAGATACAAAATGGCTTGTAATTGAATTGTTAAGTGGTAAAGATAGCTTTGGATATGAAAAATATCTTCAAATTTATTCAAAGAAAAATGTTACCTTTGAAAAATTAAAAGAATTGCATTCATATTGGAAAAAACAATCAAACCTTGATAAAAGTAAAAATAATCAAAGACAGCACAAATTGGTTAGGAAGTAGATTAACTACTATGATCTTGGAATATCCAAGATATATTCATAGTGAGTTAATGACTCATAGAGTATTTAGTAGAAATGCTTCTTCTACAAGAGCAATTCCATATAATACCTTTAAAGAAACAACAATTAAAGAATTCTTCTATCCTATATGGACTTTTAATCAAAAAGGTATGCAAGGTAAGATAGTAGATGAACTTGATATTATACAACAAAGTAATAAAATTCATGATGAAATTTTTAAATTAATTATTCCTAAGCTTGATGAACTTAATAATCTTAATATTCATAAACAGAATATTAATAGATATATGGAGTCTTTTCAGGTTATTAAAGTATTAGTTACAGCTACAAATTGGGATAATTTTCTATTACTCAGAAATCATGAAGCTGCACAACCTGAGATTCAAGAACTTGCTAAGTGTATAGATAAAGAACTTAAGAATAGTAAGCCTGAATATTTACAACCTGGTGAGTGGCATATTCCTTTTGATATAGATAATGATTTGGATATTATAATGTCAGAAAGATTACAAATGTCCACTGCTAAATGTGCTAGAATATCATATAATAATGTTGATGGAACTAATAGTAGTTTACAGAAAGACTTAAATTTATATGATAGATTGGTAGGAGCTAATCCTAAACATTTAAGTCCTACAGAACATCAAGCTTGTGTACCTAAGGAAGATCAATTAGATGGATTTAATTGTTATTATACTAAGAAATTTAATGGTGGAAATCCAAAGATGATTTATGTTAAAGGTCCATATCATTCTAATTTAGAAGGATGGATACAATATAGAAAACTTATAGAAAATGATTTAGATATTAAAAATTATGTATCATGGGATTAGACATGTGGCTTACAAAGAAGTATTATATTTGGCAGATTGACAGAGTAAATAAAATTGTTCCTTTATCTCGTGTTATAGGAGGAAATGTAAAATTAGATGAAATGGAAACAGATTTTGATAGTTCTGAAATAAAAATTGATTTATCAACTTTAAAAGAGTTATCATTTGACTGTGTATATTGGAGAAAATCAAATCATATTCATAAATGGTTTGTAGATAATGTACAAGGAGGAGTAGATAATTGTGAAGAATATTATGTTGATATTGACAAACTGAAAGAACTATTACATATATGTAAAGAGGTTAAAGAGGATCATAGTAAAGCTAATGATTTACTCCCAACACAATCAGGATTTTTCTTTGGAGATACAGATTATAATAAGTGGTATTATGAAGACATTGAATATACTATAGGGATGTTAGAGAAGATTTTTAATGATCCAAACGCTGACGAATATGAGTATTTTTATAGATCAAGTTGGTAATTTATGTTTATGGGAAGTGGTTATAAAATACAACCTGTATTTTCTTTAGGAGAAAAGGTTAATAAAATAATGGGATTTGATATGGATGGTAAAACCATTCCTGATGTACAGGGTTCTATATATTCTATAAGATCTTATATAGATGTTAGAGGATATAAAGAATATTGGTATGATGTTATTATAGATAATAAAACTTATTATAATATTAATGAGTGTTTATTAAAGAAGATATTATGAGTAAATATAAAATGTATATAGAATCCTATAATGGAATACCTACAGATGATTGGGGTTTTGCTGCTTATTTAGGAGCACAAAGAAGACAATTATCTGTAGTATTTTATGAAGATATAGATGAAGTACCTGTATCTAAGTACAATATTGTTGTAGGTTCTATAGAAAATACAGAGAAATACTTCAAAAAACTAGGGGTTGATATACCCCAAGCACTTAATATTCCCTATTGTTTAAGAGATTATACAGGAAGATATGTGCTTTATACTACTATGAAGGGTGTGAGAAGTGGTACTACTTTTCCTTTCTTTATTAAACCAAAAAGACTAAAAAAGTTTATACCTGGTGTAGTAAATAATGAAAAGGATTTAGGATATTATTTTCATAGTGTACCTGATGAAGAAGAAGTAATGATATCAGGTAAAGTAGAGTTTGTTTCTGAATACAGAGTATTTGTATATGAAGATAAAATCCTTGGAGTTAAACATTATATAGGTGATAATCTAGTATTTCCTGATGGTAAGATGATTCAGAAAATGGTAGATACTTATAATGATCCTACACTAGGTAGAATAGCTCCTATAGGTTATAGTCTTGATGTTGGAGTAACTAATACAGGAGAAACTCTCTTAGTAGAATGTAATGATGGATGGTCATTAGGTAATTATGGACTTGATGGATTATCCTATACTAGTCTTCTCATAGGAAGATGGATTGAATTAACTAAAAACTGTTTAAAGTAAAAATCAATAAAATGGAAACTAAAACATTTTTTGCATATACACCCCAAGATTTCAAAATGGTGTATACTATGGATACAAGGAAGCCACATCAGGCAAATACTGTAAAAATTCCTTATGGTGAAAGAGCTACAATAGCTGTTAAAATAACAGGTGATAAAATAGTATATGGAATTGCTGTATGTGATCATGAGGATAAATTTGATAAATCTAAAGGTAGATTTATAGCTCAAGAAAGAATGTTACAAGGATTTGGAACAGTAGCTATATCTAACTTTAAATTTAAAAATAAAGTTACTCCTGATCAAATAGCAATTTATTTCTTAAATAGTTTAACTAACTCTGTTTATAATAACTTTGGTAAGTATAAACATAAAATTAATGAGTTTAGAAAAAGAGGAAAGAAGAAAAGTGCTGAAGTTACATTAACAGAAGCCATATAATAAAAAAGGAGGGTCAATGCCCTCCTTACTTCTTATTTTTGATATGTACCCTCTACATTTCTTTTAATCCTATCTTTAGTTCTCTTTTCTAACCACATCAGAGCTTCTTCTAATTTAGTTATAGCTATTGAAGTTTCTCTACTAGGTAGTTTATTTGATAAATATTTTAACCTATCAATCAATATTTCTATAACTTCTTCATTGGTAGTTCCATTGTTAACAGTAACTAACTTTTCAGAACCATCTGAATCAGTAACTTTTTCTTTTTGTATAAATTGAATTAATTGTCCAAAGTATGGATTATCAAAGTTAGTAGATTGTAATCCTTTTGGTTCTTCAAAATTATCTGCTATATATCTATATCCTTCTGTTAATACTTTCATATTAATTATTTAGAAATTGCTTCAAAAAATCTATTGATATCATCTCCTGTTAGTTCTATTTCTGAAGCTAAGAATAATCTCTTTTTAACTCCTTCTTTTTTAACTTTTCCAGTCTTAGGATCTCTCTCTTCAGGAATAATCTCAATAGATTCCTCATGACCATCATCTAAAAGTACTATAAGAGTCTGTGTATCTCTCATTACACTTCTAATAACTTTATCAAGATTAAAACTTTCTTTGAAAGAAGTTACTTCTTTAGATATATTTGAAGGATCATCAGGATGAGGTAAGTTTTTAGTTACTGTTCTTGTATATATAAAATGTCCCATCTTACTTATTTGCTTCATTAACTTCATCAGTTTGTAATTCACTCCTAGGTATAATCTTACCTTCCTCTACTTGTTGAGCTAAAATACCCTCTACAATCCTAAACATATTGTAATCTTTTAATACAGATTGAGCTTCAGGAGTATTTAATTTTTCTGCTAAAGTACTATGTAAGTACTGTAAAGATGCTCCATTTAAAGGAAATACATCATCTGCTTTCCAAGCATATTGAACTTGAGGATCAAATTTTTTACTTTCTTCCATGATTTGATTTTTTATTATTGATAACACAAAGATAAATAGAATATTTATTACTACCAAACTTTTACTTTAAAAGTTATAAATTTTGATATTAATAAAGATTTAGAAAATTCTACTTTAATATCTAATAAATAATGATATTTTCTTATTGTATGAACAATAGCATCTCTAAACTGAGGAAGTGAAGGTAAAACATACACTACTAATCCTTCTATTGAAGATTTTACAGTTATATCTGCTAAAGAATCTACAGATTTAATCTGATGTTCTAATGATTTAAAATAATGTTCATCATTATCTGGAATAATATCAGGTATGTTTAATTTCTTCATTTAGCTCTGGTTTTTAATTTTAAATTCTTACAATTTTAATTTAAGAGAGAGTAAGTAGATATCTAGTAGAAGCTGCTAATCCTGATAATTCTTCAGCAAGATTAGATAAATTACAATATCCTGATGTTTCACCAAATTCTTCTAGTTGTTTAGAGAATAATTGAATTTCATCTAAAAAGCTTTGTACAGCTTGAGGAGAATAATTAATAAAGGGATAAACAGGAAGATTTTTTGGTTTAGCTTTAAAATAGCCCATAGATTGTTCACCTATTTCATCTTTAAAATCAACTAGTTTTTTATATAATTTATCTAATGCTTTATGTTCAGCATAACTAGGAGTTTGAAAATGAAATAAATGAGCTTGTGTATGGAAATGAAATAATTTTCCTATTATAGTTTCTAATGTTAATCCTGATGTAGGAGATTGTTTCTCTCCATTATTAGACATCATTGTTTCTGGAAATATACTTGCCATTTTATTTTTTAATTTTTATTAATGGTACTTGAACTGAAACCCCTACTGACACCTTATTTTGAAAAGGATCATATTGGACTGATGGTCCAATTGTCAACCAGGTAGTCTTCTCTTTAATAGTAAAGGAATAACCTTTATTATAATTAATATAAGGAGATTTACTTCTTAAATGTACTTTAGTTTTAGGAAAGAATCCTAAAAATCCTGGTTTATATTCTTCTACTCTATCTAATTCATCAGATAATTTAACATGAATATATCCAGTATCTTTTCCAGCAACTGCTTCAGCAGTTAACCATTTATCTTTTTGTGTAACTTTGTATGCAGTATCCTTACCATAAGGCACAGGTACTGGTTTTGGATAAAATTGTGTATCAGTAGATGATATATAATGATCTACTGTTTTTATATTCTTCTTAGAGATTTTTAACTCTCTTGATAAAGAATCAACTCTAGTATTTATCTCTTCTCTTGATAACTTTAATTGACTAACCTCAGATACTAGATTACCATTTCTGTCTTTATATTGCTTTAATTCTTGAAGTATATCACTATTATCTTTCTCTACAACCCTTACTTTAGGCTGTTTCTTAATAAAGAAAATAAGCATTATAATTAATAAAACTATTAATACTTCTTTCCAGTATTTTTTAATAAATGATAATATTCTACTCAGCCATTTTGTGTACCACATACTTCATTTGTTCTAGTCTGTTAATATTCTTTATCCTTTCCAGATAAAGAGAATCTTGTATTTCTTGAGATTCTTCTCTAGATAACCTAGTAGTAGGTTCAACAGCTTCTGTTTTACCTCCTGGTAATGTAAAGGACATAAATATGAATAATAATAAAATTTTATAATCTAATCTTTTCATTATTAAAATATTTAAATTTTGTTCATTGTAGTATCTTTTTTATCTGTTTTAGAGTACATTCTTAAGATATCATTAAGTAGTTGTTCTAAAGTATGAGATCTATTTCTCTCATATTCTAGAGAGCTTTTAGCAGAATTATCTAATTTTAATCTTTCTTCTTTAATTTCTTGTCTGTATAAAGCTCTTTCTTCTTGACTATTTAAGTATTGATAAATATTTCCTAGGGTTAATATAATTATGATGAAAGTTATTTTATTTTTATTTATCCATTGTAGTACTTTTTCATTGAATAGTAGTTTTATCATAGTGTAGTTTGTTCATATCCCTGTTTATGAATTTTGTTTTCTTCTTCTTTCTCTACAGCTAAACTAGATATAGTTGCTGCAATAAACCCTCCATAAGCTATAATCTGTCCTATTTTGTCTACAATAGATGGAAGCTCTAGATTAAATTGGGAATTACCAGCAAGTACAATAACAGATATAGTTGTCAGAATTATCCCTACTTTTCTTATTTTTTTAAAGAACTTTGGAGTTGGTGATATTAATCTTTTATATATACTTAGTTTTTTTCTCATAATCTAAAAAATAAAAGTCCTAATGGAGTGAAAACCCCACTAGGACATAATTAATTAAGGACCAGCATAAGCTACTGTAAAGGTAAATCCTTCACAAATAGGTGATGTAGCTGTTATAGCACCTCCTGATACAGCCCAAGTAGCAACCCCTGGGAAATTAGTACTTAACTTACTAACAGTATCAGCTAAAGAAGGGGATACAGCAGAATAACTAAATAACTGTGTACCTCCACATGAACCAACTACAGTTACTGTAGCTCCAGCTTGAGGAGTTCCTGTTGGTGTAACTGAAACCACATCAGCAGGACAACATTTTGGAGGAATAATCTCTAAAAATCTACCTCCACTAGAAACAGGTCTGTGTTTTCTAGCAATAAGAGATCCCATAACAGGTTTGTTTCTGGAATCAAGCCTTACAAAATATCTGAGATTTTTGATACTCATTTTCTTGAAAGTTTAAAGGTGATGAAAATGAAACTACACATTGCATGTAGTTCTTTGTAAGCCAATATGTAATAATGAACTAATGTAAAGTTATAACTTAAGGTAGTTATAACCAAATGTATAACTCTAACTTTTTAAATTAATTTAAAATATTTAGTTATTGTTCTATTATTTGTAAAGCATTTAAATGTCCAGTTTGTCCTGTAGTACCTTTATTAAAATAAATATACAATTTACCAGAAGCATCTGGAACTTTATTAATAAATGTAACTCCTTTACTAGTGTTTTGATAAGAGTTAACTGTTTCTATTAGTTCTGTAGTACTATTATCTTTAACTCTAAATGCTGTACTATAAGGAGGATTAGCATTTAAACTACTTCTTGAAGCTATCATTTTAACAGTATATTGTTTAGCAGGATCTAAATTAGATATTTCTAACTGCCATTTTAAAGCATCAAATGAGTTTGAGTAATTATAAAAGTTATTTTCAATAGTATTATTAGGACTAAAGAAGAATCCTCCTCCATCATCAACAGTTTCACCAGTTCCATTAACAGAATTAGATTCTCCTAAAGCTCCCCAATTAGTAGGGGCTGTAGCTGTTACTGTAAATCCAGTATTAGAGTCTGTAACTGTAGCTCCAGTAGTTGCTGGATCACCTACAACAGGTATCCATTGAGGACCATAAGAAATAGCTGTTTTACAGAATGCAAAACTTGATGTTTTATTTGTAGGTATTGTAATGGTTACTACTGGAGAAAAGTCTGTTGTTGAACCATCTTTTAATATACCTCTTATTTTATACTGACCATTACTAGAGGGATAAGACTTACTATTAAGAGTAACATCTGTTATGGTATCAAATAATGAGAAATTAACACCTCCATCTGTACTTACATATATCTGATAAGATGTATAGGCAGTAACAGGAAATAATACCTTTGGAATAAAAGTAGTAGTATTATCTGATAAATGTGTAGTACCAGTAGAATTTAAATGTATACCATCTCCTTGATCCCAATCAGTTCTTAAATCAGCTGTAGTTCCTGATTTTACATAATCTTGAAAATCATTATTACATACATATTTAAGATAAGGATGTACTTTAAGTAAATTAGATAAATTAACTAATCTAGTTTTTTGTGTTGTATCATAAGGAGTTCTTGGTCTAGGTCCATTAAATATAACAATTACTCCTCTATTATAGGCATAATTAAAGATAGTTTCCCATTTAGTTATTTGAGCATTTTCATCATAATTAGCAGCCCAGTTTGTAGGTTCATCTAATATAACTATGTTAGGATTATAGGTTAAAGCAGTATCAATATTTCTACCTACAGTTCCACCTTGAGTAGTTGGTAATAGATTATTAGTATCTTGACCTCCTAATCCAATATTAATCATATTAGGACTAGTAGATTGAGTATTAGCCCAAGCTGTTACTTTATCCCAAAATCTATTAGGAGCACTTAAACCATATCCTTCCATAGTAGAAGATCCAATTCCTACTATAGTTAAAGGTCCATTTTTATATAATTTATCTGATAATCCAAAGTTAAAGGTCATTGTAGATCCAGATAAATATCCTCTAAATGGAACAGTATCAAATCTTGTTATTGGATATAAAATTCCATTAGACTTAACTAAGTCCCCCTCTCTAAATAGAGAATTGTTTGTTCCTTTTTTTCTATATGTTTTATAGAGTAAAGCATCATATACTGATGTTCCACTTTTTATATATAACTTTTTAGCCATAATTATTAATTATCCAATAATAAATAAAGTACCATCAGGATAAATAGAAGTATCTGGAGGTAAAGTACTAGCTACAACTACTGTTGGTATAGAATTATTTACAAATGCTGTAGTAGCTATTTGAGTAGTATTAGTACCTGTTGTTGCTGTAGGTGCTGTAGGAGTACCAGTTAATGCAGGAGATGCTAAATTAGCTTTTAAATTTAGAGCTGTTTGTTGTGCTGTACTTACAGGTTTATTAGCATCAGAAGTATTATCTACATTAGATAATCCTACAGCAGCTTTATTAAGGGTTGCTAATGCTCCATTACCTTGAATATACTGAGCTGTAGTTCCATTAAAAGCTAATGTTATAGTTCCTGAATCAGTTATAGGACTTCCTGTAATAGTCATAGAAGAAGGTCCAGATATTCCTACTGATGTAACAGTACCTGTACCTCCTCCACCAGAATTACAACATAATTCTCTTTGTATTCTATCAAGTTGGTTACCTAAGTATATAACTGAATCTACTAAACCTTTTTTAGGTAATCTGTTTGTTGACATTTAAATCTATTTAATGTTAAAAATAATATTATTCTAATTAGAATGTTATGATAACTAATTACTAGTGTATCTTAAAGTAATTATCTTATTAGTAGGTACAACCCATTTACATGGATTTCCTATCACAGGAGGATAATTTGCCTGATCAGTAGAATGATATTGATTAGTTTGCCCAGCATCTAAACCAACTTGACCTACACCAAATTCACCACAATTTGAATCTCCTGGTATTAAAAGAAGAGTTCCTCCTGTAACAGATGAACCTCTATTTATTAAAGTAGTAGATATATCCCATGGACCTTGAACTGTTACTGTACATGGAAAATCTCTACTTGTTCCAGGAGTAATAGGATTTGAGGTTAAATCAAGATCTACTACTATCTTTTTATATACACTAAATTTTACTTTAATAATATCTGCTCTAGGTAATCCAGTACTACTAGCTATATTAACAATTCTAAATGTAGCAGAATCTGTTGGTGTACTTATAAACCAGCTCTTAGGTGGACACTGATTGTCTGGTGATGGAGTGCTAGGGTTTCTAGCAAATACA
>Ga0164243_10011301_pt1 | contig 12751 bp, 10 predicted proteins | sample OricompcompostOP_FD_108781 | JGI IMG/M metagenome (GOLD analysis project Ga0164243, IMG submission 108781) | Organic Plus compost microbial communities from Emeryville, California, USA - Original compost - Organic plus compost (OP) | ecosystem: Engineered > Solid waste > Mixed feedstock >...
GCTCACCTCCAAGCTCACCGCCTTCTACCTGCCTGCGCTCGGCGCGGCGGTGGTGCTGGTGATGGAGGGAGTTGGTCTGGCCGCCCGCCGGATCGGAACGGACAAGGCCGAGGCCGCCGCCCCGTGCTTCGACTGGCGCGTCCTGGCGGCCAGCCTGGCCCTGGCGACCGGCCCCTTCGTGCTGCTGTTCGGTTGGGCCGCCATCGACGGCGCCGGCATCCTGCCCTACATCCGCGCCGCCCTCTCCGCGACCTGGACCGACGGGATGAGCGTCGCCGAGCGGATCGCCTTCTACACCCCGCCCGCCAGCCCCGACTGGGGCTACATGCATCTGTCCTTCGCCCTCCTGGCGGCCGGGGCGCTGCTGATGGCGTGGCGAGGGCGGGCTCCGCTCTATCCGCTGTTCCTCGCCGCCGTCCTGGTCGTCGCCGTTGCTTTCGGACTGCCGCTGGCGGTCGCCGGCACCTCGAACCGAGAGTTCGCCGGCGCCTTTCTGGGGGTGGTGCTGGGGGGCGCCCTCGTCAGTCTCTACGCCTTCGTGGGAGAGTCTCGCGTGCGGGGGGCGGCCGCCCTGGCGCTGGTGGCGGCCTTGGCGATCAAGACGCCGCTCTACTCCGCCAGCCTGGGGTCCCCGCCGAAGGAGAGGCTCGTGGCGCAGAGGGCGTTCTCACGCGTGGTCGACACCATCCTCGCCACCGAGCCGCGGGACGAGCCGGAGCTCCTGACCCTGTTCGAGGACACCGAGGCGCCGTATCCGAACCTGTCGATCATGCACTTTCAGCGCAGCGGCCACGTGCTGAACGTCCACCGGCTGGACACCATCGACGCCGGCGCCGGCTCGGCCGACGCCTTCGACAAGGCCGACTACCTGCTGGCGCTGCACGCGGCCGGCGCATCGGCGAAGGTCGGCTACACCCTCGATCCCCGGTTCGACACCTCGCGCGACCTCGCCGCCACCGAACGTGCGGTGCAGGCGCTGCCGGCCTTCGCCCTGGCCGGCGTCTATCCCTGGCGCGGGGGGGAGCTCAGGCTCTACCGCAACAAGACCCACGCCCCGGCGCCCTAGTCCGCCGCCCCGGAACCCGCTCCGCGCAGCGGCGTTCGCCCGCCTGTGCGATCCGTGCGAGGAGAAGGGCGCCATGGACGAGACGCTGAAACGGCAGTTGCTCGATTTGGAAACCCGCTACTGGCGGGCCCTGCAAACCAAGGACGTGGACACGGCGCTCGCGCTCACCAGCGATCCTTGCGTGGTCGCGGGCGCCCAGGGCGTGGCGCTGATCGACAAGGACAGCTTCGCCGCCATGATGCAGAGCGCCGACTGGACGCTGAAGACCTTCGACATCCGCGACGTGCTGCTGGAGCAGCCGGCCCCGGACGTGGCGGTCGTGGGCTACAAGGTGCGCGAGGCCCTCACCGTGCACGGCGAACCGGTCGAATTGGAGGCCGCCGACGCATCCACCTGGGTGCGCCGGAACGGCGACTGGGTCTGCGCGCTGCACACCGAATCCCTGCTGGGCGATCCTTACGGCCGCGATCGCGCCTCGCCGCCCTGATCCGCGGCCGCCTGCGCGGCGCCCAGCTCCGCCAGGCAGCCGCGAAGCCGCGCCTCGCCGCCCCACGCCTCGAAGCGCGCGCGGCTGAAGGCTACGGCGCCCTCGCCCGTGATCGGATAGGGCATGCGGTTCTCTTCGCCGGGGAAGACCATCACCACCGTGTCCGGCACGCCGAAGAGGTTCTCGACCTGCCGGTAGTTCGTCGGGTTCTCGGGCAGGCCGTTGAGGATGCGGTTCATCTCGATCGAGCCTTCCCCCAGTTCGTCCGGCGGCCCCAGATCGCCCACGATCCCGTAAGCCAGCCGGGACGCGCCGCCCAGGGTCATGGCCGCCACGGCGCTTCGCGTCAGTGCTCCGCGCGCCTCGAACCCGCCGCCGTCGCTCGGCAGGACCATGGAGGGAATGGTGAGCGCGTCGAGCCACTTGCTTTGGTCGCAGTCGCCGATCCGTCCCCATCCGTCGGCGACGGCCACGTCCGCCGTCATCGAGACCAGATAGCCCTCGGCGTCCATGCAGGGCTTGCCGGTCCGCGCGTCCTTCTCGATCACATAGTCCTCGACCACCGACCAGACCTTCGATTCCGGCCGCCAACCGGCCCGGGCCAGGGCCTCGAAATCCTTGACCGTCTTTCCCGGTTTGATGGCGTAGCGGATGTCGTTGATCGCTTGGCGGTCGCCGTGCGGGTCGTCCACCTTGTAGGAGGTGCGGGTCCCGTCGGAGTTGGCCTTCAGGCTCGTGACGAAGGCGAGCGGCCTGCGCCCGCCGAGAGCCGGGTCCGGCGCGCCTTCATAGACCTGCACGCGGGTCGAGCCGCCCTCGTCCGGCCGTTCGAACGCCGGCGTGAAGCCGCAGGGCGCGGCTCCTTGCGCCGCCGTGGCCGCCATCAGTGCAGCCGCCGCGGCGGCGGTGCGGATCATGGGCTTGCTCACCGTGGTCATGATCGCGCCTCCTGCGGCCCAGGTTGCGCGCGCGGACTCCAGGTCGCAAGGCCCGTCAGATCGACAGGCGTGCGTCCTCTGCCAACCTGAAGGATTCGGTCCAGTCCCCGCCCGCTTCATCCCGAGCCGACGCGAGGAACCAAGGCTCTTCCTGCGGCACGGGCGTGAACCTCAGGCCTGAGGCCCGGCGCGTCCCCGGCGCGGGCGCGAACCGCAACGGCCGCCGCTCCGGCCCTGGACCGGTCGCGCGGGGCGGCCGAGGCGCGGCCCCTCGCAACTCGCTGTCGATAAGGGCCAGCCGGACGTGCAGGGACTGCAGCAGCCGTACGGCGGATCTGGAGGAGGTCTTCATGACTGAACCACACCGTCTTCCACCCGCGCATCATGCGCGTCACGGATGAACGTGCGGTTAGCCGCGGCCGCCCGCGGGCCGCCTCGCCGATCGGAGCGCCCGCGAGCGGCCGGTGAGGCCGGGCTCAGCCGGAAGCCAGCCAGGCGGTCACGTAGGCGTGGGTTTTCCGGACCAGGGTCGCTGGTCCCATGAAGTAGAACTCGCTGCCGAAGAGCTTTTTCCGCTCTTTCCAGCGAAGCTCTCCGGTATCGGCGGTCATTAGCACATGGCGCAACTTGCCACGCTTCGACTTCGGAACGAACGAGACGCAGGTCAGTTCTGACACGGCCGCTCTCCCTGAAAGGGATCAACCGCCTTAGCGTCGCGTGATTCCGCCCCCCTGACGAGAGGTCGCCCGTTCGGCGGTTCGCCCGGCAAATCGCGCATCCCGGAATAAAGCTGGACACCTAGTCGCATGGCTAGGTATCCGAACAGCCACTACCTGAAGTTGCGGCTTTGTGGCAGGTGCGCCGCGAGGGAAGCGTAATGCGTGACAGCACCGTACACTTGATCGACGACGACGAGGCGGTCCGGGGCTCGTTGTCGCTGCTGCTCGAGGCGGCGGATTTCCAGGTAGTGACCTACGAGTCGGCCGAGGCCTTCCTCGGCGACCTCGATGCGGTCGACGGCGGATGCGTCGTCACCGACGTCCGCATGCCTGGGATGAGCGGCATGGACCTGGTCTATCGGCTCCAGGACCTCGGCTGCGTCGTGCCGGTGGTGGTCATCACCGGCCATGGCGATGTGGGCATGGCGGCGGAAGCGCTGCGGGCGGGCGTGTGCGACTTCATCGAGAAGCCGTTCGACCATGGGGCCATCCTGCGGGCCCTCGACCTGGCCTTCGCGCGCGCGGCGGGAGACATAGAGCGGCTCGAGACGGAGCGGGCGCAGGCGAAGGCCAGGCGCCGGGCGCTGTCTCCTATCGAGCGCGACGTCCTGGACCGGCTGATCGCCGGCCGGACGGAGAAGCAGATCGCCCAGGAGGCCGGGTTGCGCCCTGACCAAGTGGCCGTGCATCGGGCGCAGGTGATGACCAAGATGAAAGCGACGAGTCTGCTCGACCTCGTGCGTATAGCCCTGCTCGCCGAAGGCTGATCGGCGCCCCAATTCGGAAATGGCGCGAGCGCCCAGCTCGCCAAGCAGGCTGGGCGCTCGGAGGCCGCCGGCTTTGGGGAGGAAGGAGCCGACGACGCTGTAAGGAGGAAGAAGGGCGAAAGAGAGGGTCCGGAAGACCGGAGGAAACCGGCCTCGTCTCGGCGCTAGCAGCCTGGACCGGAGGCCGGATACGCTACTGAAATCACGCCACACAACCACAAACCGCGCAAACTAGATAATTAGTCGACCACTAAACTGTAAGCACAAACCACTGACGCCAATAAGATGAGAATACGGTGCGCACACGAAACGGATAAAATCTGTAATGACTTAACAATACTTTCTGAGCCAACACACGCTTATATGCTTCACCAGGTACGCGTCACTCGAAGCATCATTACTCGAACTGGCCAGCCGGGAGAGCGTCTCGTCGCCCGATCACCGACCGTGCGAGCATTCTGTTACAGCCATCGCCCCTTCGCGTCTCTACGGGACTTCTACGATGGGGGTTCTACGACGCCGATTCCGCACCCCGCTCGTCGAGCGGCTGCACCCCGGCGGCCAGCGCCGTCCGCACTGCGGCGGAAAGGCCGCGCGCCTTCAGCTTGTCCATCACGTTGGCGCGGTACATCTCCACCGTCCGGATGCTGATCTGCAGCTCATAGGCGATCAGCTTGTTGGGAAGCCCCGCCAGCAGTCCGCGCATCACCTCCAGCTCCCGGTTGGAAAGCTTGGCGATCAGGGCCTTCGCCTGCTCGGTGCGCGCGGCTTCGGCGGCCTGGCTCTCCATCTGGATGAAGGCGTTGCGCACCGAATCCAGCAGGGCCTCGTTCTGGTACGGCTTCTCGATGAACTCGAACGCGCCGTTCTTCATAGCCCGCACGGCGACACCGACGTCGCCCTGACCCGTGAGCACGATCACCGGGAAGGCGTGGAACCCACGGCTCTTCAGCGCCTCCTGCACCTCCAGGCCGCCAAGTCCCGGCATGTTGATGTCCAGCAGCACTACGCCCGGCCGGTCGCTCTTCACCTTGTCCAGGAACACTGTCCCGGACTCGAAGCTTTCCGTTTCATAGCCTACGCCCTCTAGAAGCAGAGAAGCGGACGTCCGCACGGCGTCATCGTCGTCGACGACATAGACGACCCTTTCATTCGGCATGCTCAGCCTCCGGATCAATGACAGGCAGGGTGAAGCGAAAATCGGCCCCACGAACCGCCGGTTCCAGCCAGAGCCGGCCTCCGTGAGCTTCGATGATCCTGCGGCAGATCGATAGCCCGACGCCCATTCCCGTGTTCTTGGTGGACAGGAACGGCGTGAACAGTCGCTCGCCGATGGTCGGTTCGATGCCGGGCCCGGTGTCCGAGACGGACACCTCGGCCATGCCGCGCGTCACCGTGCTGCGCACCGTCAGGACCCGTGCTCCGTCGGCGCCCCGCATCGCCTCCAGCGCGTTCCTGACCAGGTTCACCAGCACCTGCTGCACCTGGACCCGGTCCGCGAGCACGTGGGCGCCGTCGGACGCGAACTCGCGCCGCAGCTCGACGCCGGCGCCGCTGATGGTGGGCGCGACCAGCGCCAGCGCGTCCTCGATCATGCCTTCCAGGTCCTCGACCCGGGTGTCCGCCTCGCCGCGCGCGATGAATTCGCGCAGGCGCCGGACGATCTCGCCGGCTCGCAACGCCTGCGCGCTGGCGAACTTCGCCGCTTTGCGGGCGCTCTCCAGCGCGCGGGGCTCGGGCGGCTTCTCGCCGTCGCCGAGGCTCATCTCGATCACGCCCATGAAATTGCCGACCGCCGTCAGCGGCTGGTTGAGCTCGTGCGCCAGGGCGGCGGCCATCTCGCCCATGGCGCTGAGCCGCGACACGTGGCTCAGCTCCGACTGCAGCTCCATCATACGCGCGTCGCGGGCGGCCAGGTTCTCCTGCACGATCACCTTCTCTGTGACGTCCCGAAGGATCACCACCATGCCGATCAGCACGCCTTGCGGGTCGTAGCTGTAGCGCACCACGCCGTGGACGTGCCGGACCTCGCCGTCCGGACGGCACATCCGGGCCGAATACTCGCGCGACGGAAGCCGGTTGCGCCGGGCGTGCTCGGCCTCGGCGATGTTCCGCTCCAGGTCTTCGGGCAGCACGTGGTCGAGCCAGCGCTGAAGGTCCGAGTCCAGCGCCCCCGGCGGCACGCCGACGATCCGCTCGGCCTCTTCCGAGAATTCGGTGTGGTTGGCGATCGGGTCGTGCTCGATGATCGCGAGCCCATAGGCGGCCACGGCCTGCGCCATCCGCTGCTCCGACTCGCGCAGGGCGGCGCCGGCGCGCTTCAACTCGGTGATGTCGTTGAGCGTTTCGAGCACGCGCGGCGCCTCGCCGGTCCCGCGCCGCTCCAGCACCCATTGGGCGGCCATCCACCGCCATTCGCCGTTCCGGGTCCGTTGCAGCACCTCGCCGCGCCATTCGCCGGTGCGGCGCAGCGTTTCCTCGATCTCCTTCAAGGGCCTGGGGAAGGCCGTGCGGAACAGGTCGTGCGAAACCTGCCCCAGCGCTTCGGTGGCATGCCAGCCGAACAGCGCCTCGCACCCGCGGGTCCAGAGCTCGATCCGGCCGTCGAGCGTCCGGCAGAACACCGGCGAAAGGTCGAGGGCGGTGGCCATGCTGGCAAGCGTGTCGCGCCCCTGCCCCAGGCGGTCGGCCACCCAGAACACGAGCATCACCAGCACGATCGTGCTGATCGAAGTGATCAGCAGCATCCGCACGTTCGGCTCGTAGAGGCCGGACTGCACGCCGAGATTGGCCACGTAGGCGGAAAGCACCGGAACCGCGACCAGCGGCCCCACGAAGACGAGCGCGCGACGGCGGCCGGTGCTGCGGATGAGCGGCTCCACCCAGCCCGCGTCGCGGCGCAGCGCCAGGAGGGCGATCGACAACCCCAGCATGGCCAGCACGCTGTTCAGCGGCAGGTCGAACGCCCAGTTCAGCACCTGCAGGGCCGAGCTGCCCAGCAGCAGGTAGAACGAAAGCCACAGCACCGTGATCAGCAGCGCCCCCGTCGCCAGATCGGGGGTGGCCGTGCGCAGCCGGCCGCTCCGGTGATGGGCCAGGACCAGCGCCGCTCCGAGCAGCAGGAACAGCACCGAAGTGACGTTGCCCGGCATCCCGGGCCAGGGCGGCATCGGATCCTGCAACATCACCCGCCGGGGGAACAGCAGCAGGCCGACGCCCAGGCTGAGTCCGCTCATCCTCTCCAGGAGGGCCATCGCGCCGACGAGCGCCATGGCCAGGCCGCACCCGATCCGGAGTCGGTTCCACTGCAACGTCGCGGCCAGCAGCCCCACGCCGCCCAGCCCCATGCCGAGCGCCGCCAGCGGCTGCACCGCCGCAGCGCCCTTCAGGATGGAAACCAGAAAGTTCGAGCCGGTGGCCCAGCCGACCAGCACCGCGCAAGCCAGGAGCACGACGAGGGCCGCGATCGCCAAGATGGCCTTGTCGATCTCGGAGAACTGTCCAGGTGCACCGCTAACAGACGCCATTTTGCACGAACAGCCCGGATACAGGCCGCCCACTCCTCCTATGGGGAAGAATCGTCAAATCGTCGCGGCTCAACCATGAAGTGTAAGAGCACGGCGTTCACGCCTGCAACACAATTGACGAGATTAAGCCTAAATTGACCGCCGCCGTGGCCAGCTTGGCCGTTCGGACACCGTGGAACTCCCGGCTGTTCTTGGTGCGGCGCGGCTCTAAGCTAGGAGCCGGGTTCGATTTTGGCCCGTCAACTGGAACCTGCGTGTGAGCCGCAAGCGACCATCGATGGGGCAGACCCTGATCGCCGTAGCCGCCCATGACGACGCCTTGCGCGAGTCTTTGGACCTGCTGCTGCGTGCGGCTGGATTCGAGGTGCTCTCCTACGCCGACGAGGAAGCCCTGCTCGCCGACCCGGCCGCTCGCGAGGCCGCATGGCTGCTGATCGACCAGTCGCTTCCCGGCGCTGGAGGGACGGCGCTCGTCCAGACCATGCGCGACCACGGCTGGGACGGAGTCGCGCTGCTGATGCTCGAGCATCAAGACGGGCGCGTAGCGGTCGAAGATCCTCATATGCTGGTGCTCGAGAAGCCCTTCGACGCGACCGCCATCATGGCCGTCGTCAAGCTGCCCTAAGCCCTTTCCGAGACCGGTCCGGCGACAGGCCGCCCGCCCTTGGCGCATTACGCCAAGTCCTCGCGATGCTCCTTATCAAATGAGAGTCCGGTTTTTGGCCCGGCCGACCCTCGGGACGTCGGCGGCCCCGCAAGCTGAACGCTCCCGTATTCCTACGTGAAGTAGAACTACGGTCATGACAGAAACCGCAATCGTTAACGAATATGCACCTGTCGCACGGCGCTGAAGTCGTGCTCCTCAAGTGGTGGGTGTTGCATCATGCGTCTGTTGGTCGCAGCCGAGCCTTGCATGGCCTCCCAGAAGCTCGTCGACAACTTGGCGAGCCACCGGATGATCGTTGATTATGCCCCAACCAGCTCGGAATGCCTCGAGATGGCCGGGCTCTACGACTACGACATTATCGTACTGGATCTCGGCCTGGCCGGATCGGGATACGACATCCTGAAGAAGCTGCGCCGCGACGGCGAGGACGCGCCGGTCCTGGCCCTGGCTCCCACGCCCGACGCCGACGGCCGCACCCTCGCCCTCCAGCTCGGCGCCGACGATTGCATGGCCCGTCCGCTCGACCGGGCGGAATGCCTGGCGCGCATCCAGGCGGTGGTCCGCCGCGCCAAGGGATATGCCCAGTCGGTGATCTCGCTGGGCGACTTCCAGCTCGACATCGCCGCCAAGCGCGTCCAGATCGCCGGCAAGCCGCTGCATGTGACGCGGCGCGAGTATGCGATCCTTGAGCTGATGGCCTTGCGGAAAGGCAGCGTGCTCACCCGCGAAGCCATCATGCAGCACATGTACGCCGGCGAAGAATGGCCGGACGCCAAGATCGTCGACGTCTATATCTCGCGGTTGCGGCGCAAGATCGCCGAGGCCGGCGGCGACGGCGATTGCATCCGCACGGTCTGGGGCCGCGGTTTCTGCCTCGATACGACCCCGCCGGTGATGCAGGCAGCCGCCTGATCCAGTCACTGCGAAGCTCTAAGCTTGGCAGTTTCAGAACTTCTGGAACTTATGCTCAAGGTTGGAGTTATCGGGGAGTCCTTCCCAGAGTGGATCCGATGTTCGCCCGGTCTCGCTTTCCAGCGCTCCACCGCGAACTGCCGCTGCTCCTTGGCAGCGCCGCCGCGGCCATTGCCGGCGTGCTGACCGCCGGCGGCCTCGAATACGTCGAGACCGGCGGCCCCGGGTCCGCGGAAACTCTGAAGAACGGCGTGCTGGTCGCCGGCGTCTCCCTGTTGCTGACCGCCGTCGCGGCCGTCTTCATCCGCCGCAAGCTGGCGATGATCTACGCTGAAGGGTTGGAGGCGCTCGAGCGTCTGGCCGGCCAGCACATCGGCGAGCCGTCGGCCGACCCGGCGGATCGGCTGGATCAAGTGCACGCCGCCCTGCAGCGGCGGTTCCGCGCCCTGGCCGACGCCGACACGGCCCGCGCCGCCGAACTGGACGCGATGCGGAACCGCTGCGCCGACATGGCCCGGCGCAGCGACGAGGAGCGGCGGATGCTGCTCGCCGCCGCGCTCGAGCACCTGACCAACCGTCCCGCAGGCGGTCCGAGCGCCTTCGCCACGGCCCTGATCAGGAACCTTCCGGCCGAGCCGGCGACGCCCGCCGCCACCGCCAATGCTGTGGCGCCGGCCAAGCCCGCCCCGAGAGACCTGATCGACGAGGACGAGCTCGACGGGTTGCGCGATCTCCTGAACCGGCTCGACCGCGGCGCCGCCCGCCGGAACAAAGCTCCGCCCGCCACGGCCCACTAGAACTGCTACGCTTCTTGCAGGCTTCGCCCCGACCGTTCCAATTTCGGTCGCCCGGAGCCCTGCCTGTGACCCCAGCCCGTCTGTCCGCCGTCCTGTTCGGCGTCGCCGCAACCTCGCTTCCGGCGACGGGACCTGCCCTGGCGCAGATCGCCCCGGCCCAAGCGGCCCCTCCTCCGTTCAGCCTCACCCTCTATGCCGAGCGGGATTACCGCGGGGCCTCGGTCACGCTCTACGGCGACAACGCGAACCTGGGCTCCACCGGCTTCGCCAACCGCGCGGCCAGCGCCCAGGCGCGCGGGACTTGGCGGCTATGCCAGGGCGGCGGCTATCGGGACCGTTGCGAGACGCTCAGCGGCCCGGTCCCGGACCTGTCGCCCTACGGCCTTGCGGGCCAGGTCGGCTCGGCGCAGCTCTTGAGCGGCGGGGCCGTACGCTCCTATGGCGAGGGGTCCTATCCCGAGACGCCCTATCCGCAAGCGCCCTATCCCCAGGCCCCTTACCCTCAGGCCGCGTATCCCCAGACCTCCTATGCCCAGGCCCAGCCGCCGGCCTATCCGCCTCCCGGCTACGGCTATCCGCCTGCGACTGCGCAGCCGCCGCTCCAGCCGGTCGCGCCGCAACCCCGCGCCGGCGACCGCGACCAGGTCCGGCGGGCCAAGGGAACGGCGGGCGAGACGGCGGTCTTCTTCCCGCGCCCGGCCATCGCGGGCCGGCCGGTTTCCGCCTGGGGCCCCCACGCGGCCGACGACTTCTGCCGCAGCCAGGGCCTTGGTTTCGCGATCTATTACGATGCGAGGCGCTGGGCCGAGCGGCCGGTGGACGCCTATGGACGACCGGCCGCGCCGAACTCCGTGCTCGGCGACGTGCTCTGCCGCAGCCGCTAAAGCCGCGCCAGCGCGGCCGCTCCGGCGTCGGTCAGGCGACAGACCAGCCAATCGGGCGCCATCGGGTTGGCGAACCAGCGCTCCGCCCAGCCCCGCGCCAGGCAGATGCGGATGACCTGCGGCCGGATCGGCTTGCCCTTGGTGTCGAACAACGGGAGCTTTCGGCCGGGCTGGCTGAGCCCCGGCCTCAGATAGGCCGCCTCGGCGGCGCTGGGCGCGGGAAGCGGCGCCGGGGGCTGTTCCGGCGTCGGCCTCGCACCCGCCTGCCCTGTCCCGTCCGCCATCGCACGCCCCCGTGTTAACGTCACATTAACCAGGACCGCGGCGAGCGCGCCAGCCCTCGGGTCGATTCGTCGCTTCCCGCCCCGACGGTTGATCTGTAAGGTTTTCCCTCGTGGCGCGAAGTCGGGCGGGGGCTGACGCGCCGGCGCCTCCAGCCGCCAGGTTCCAAAGCCGCAGCCGGGCCGTTCATGAAATCCAAACGTCCGAAGCCCCTGGTGTTCACCGACCTCAGCGGATTCGAACCGCCGCCGGGACCGGCCCGCGCCGCCCCGCCCGCCGAACCGGCGCCGCAGCCGGTCGAGCCGTTGGGAACGGCCCCGAAAACCGCCAAGCCGGTCGAGCGCCCGCCCCGGGCGGACGATCTCGGCGCGGCCCGCCATGCCTATCTGATCGCCGTGATGGCGGCCCTGGTGTGGGCCGGCGGCCTCGCCGCCTTCGTGGCCGGCTTCCAGACCCAGTTCGGCGCATTCGAGTACACGCCGCTGCAGTGGACGGTGATCGGCCTCCTCGCCCTGCTGCCGGCCGCCTTCATCTTCCTGGCGGCGTTCATGATCCGCCAGGCCGCCCGGCTCAGCGCCGAGACCCGCCGCGCCCGCGCGCTGGCGGACGACCTCGCCATCCCGGCCGCCCTCGCCGTCGACCAGACCGGCGGCGCCATGGAGGCCATGCGGCGCGAGATCGAACGCGCCGCCGAGGCCGCCCGCGCCGCCCGCGGCCCGATCGCCTCGCTGCGCGAGGCGCTCTCGGCCGAAAGCCAGCGCCTGTCGCAAGCGGCGGCCGACGCCGAAGCCACCAGCCGGATGCTGTCCGAAACCCTCGGACGCGAGCGCACGGCGCTGGGCGAGCTTTCCAGCGCCTTGCAGCTGCAGGCGAGCGACGCCGCCGAGGCCCTCGCGCGTCAGGCCCGGATCGTCGCCGACGCCTCCGATCTCGCCCAGGCCCAGCTCGACGAGGCTCAGGCTGCGCTGACGGCCCGCGCCGCCGGCCTGACCGTGGCGGCGGACGACGCCCGCCGCGCGGCCGAAACCGCGGGAGCGCAGATAGCGAGCGCAGGGGAGCAGCTCTCCAGCCAGGTGGATCGGCTCGACACCACCGGCGCCGCGCTGGGCGGCCGGGTCCAGGACCTGTCCGAAGGGCTGAAGCGCGAGCGCGAGGACCTCGCCAGCGTCGCAGACATGCTCAAGGCCGACCAGGAGGACCTCGCCGCGCGGCTGGAGACACAGCGCGCCCAGCTCTCCGAAGCCGCCGCCGAGGCGCGCACCGGCGCGGCGGCCCTGACCGCGGCCTCGACCGAGGGCGCCGACGCCCTGCGCAGCCTGATCGCCATCGCCGCGGAGGAGGTCCGCCGCCTGGCCGAGACCGCCCATCGCGAGCACGAGCAGCTCGACGCCCAGGCGCGCGACGTGCTCGGCCTGTTCTCGGGCGCGGTGGCCGAGGAGCGCGCCCAGATCGAGGCGCAGACCCGCGCCGCCATCGGCGAACTGGCCGCCGCCGCCGAAGAAGCCCGCCGCGCAGCCGCGAGCCACGTCGAAGCGGCCGCCGACGCCGCCCAGGCCCACGTGGACTCCGCCCGGGCCGGTCTCGACCATCTAGCCGCCGACGTCGCCGAGCGCATCGACAGCCTGGGCGAGGCCGCCTTCGCCGCCAGCCAGGAGGCCGACCAGGCCTTCGAGACCCGCATGTCCGCCGCGCGCCGCATGATCGA
>Ga0164243_10011302_pt1 | contig 12750 bp, 13 predicted proteins | sample OricompcompostOP_FD_108781 | JGI IMG/M metagenome (GOLD analysis project Ga0164243, IMG submission 108781) | Organic Plus compost microbial communities from Emeryville, California, USA - Original compost - Organic plus compost (OP) | ecosystem: Engineered > Solid waste > Mixed feedstock >...
AGGAGCGGGTCGGGCGCGACGGCCGGCGCTTCCGGCTCGTGAAGTTCCGCTCGATGGTCGACGGCGCCGACGCGATGCTCGAGGAGCTGATGGCGCGCAGCAGCGACCCGAACTGGCTGCAGCTCGACGACGACCCGCGCCTGACCCGCGTCGGGCGCCGCCTGCGCCGGACGAGCATCGACGAGCTGCCGCAGCTGTGGAACGTCCTGCGCGGGGACATGAGCCTCGTCGGCCCGCGACCGCTGTCGGTCCGCGACGATGCCCGCGTCGGCGAGTGGGCGCGTGGTCGGCTGAACCTGACGCCCGGCCTGACCGGGTCGTGGCAGGTGCTCGGCCGCAAGGCGGTCCCGTTCGAGGAGATGGTCAAGCTCGACCACCTCTACGTCACGAACTGGTCGCTCTGGGGCGACATCAAGCTGCTGCTGCAGACCCTGCCGGCGGTCCTGCGAGGTCGCGGGGCCCGCTGACGCCGGGCCACGGCGCGGCGGCGGGGTGAACCGGGCGGCGGGGACTGGGCCGCCTGCCCGGGGCGCACTACCCTCCAGTCCATGCCCGGCCCGCTGGAGACCCGCAAGGACCTCGTGCAGGAGGCGGTCGAGTCCGGCGCCACGCACGTCGGCCGGATCGCGACGATCGTGACCGGCGCGGTGCGGGACGTCGCCCGCGAGGTCGGCTCGTTCGCCACCGACCTGTTCGAGCTGCGCGAGGCCCAGCAGCGGGCCCGCCGCGACCACGAGCGCCAGGTGGGCGACGCCGACGTCGCCCCGGCGGCGCTCGATGGCGAGGACGCGTGACGGTGTTCCCGCGCGAGGTGCGCGCCGCCGGCGGCGTGCTCGTCGACGACGAGGGACGGATCGCGGTCGTCCACCGGCCGCACCGGGCCGACTGGTCGCTGCCGAAGGGCAAGCTCGACCCGGGCGAGGACTTCGAGCAGGCGGCGGTCCGCGAGCTCGAGGAGGAGACCGGCTTCCGCGTCGCGCTGGGCGAGGAGCTGGCGCCGGTCCACTACCAGGACCACAAGGGCCGGCCGAAGGTCGTGCGCTACTGGTTGATGACGATCCTCGGCGGGTCGTTCGCCCCCAACGACGAGGTCGACGAGCTGCGCTGGCTGACGCCCGAGCAGGCGATCGAGCTGCTGACCTACGAGAACGACCACGCCGTCGTCCGCGAGGCCGCGGCGAAGGTGCGCGCCCGGTGATCGACCTCCACTGCCACGTCCTGCCCGGGATCGACGACGGTCCCGCGGACCTGACGGGCAGCCTGGAGATGGCGCGGCGCCACGTCGCCGCCGGGGTCGGCACCGTCGTGGCGACCCCGCACGTCAGCTGGGACCATCCCAACGGCCCGGAGCTGATCGCCCGGCGCACGACGGAGCTGAACGCCGCGCTGGAGCGGGAGGGGCTGCCGCTGACGGTGCTGCCCGGCGCCGAGGTCGCCCTGACCCGCGCGGTGGAGATGTCGGCGCAGGAGCTGCAGGCGCTGCGGCTGGGCGGCGGGCCCTGGCTGCTGCTGGAGGCGCCGATGGCCGTCGACGCGCCGGGCATCGAGGGGATGGTCGGGATCGTCCAGAGCCGCGGCGTGCGGGTGCTGCTGGCCCATCCCGAGCGCTGCGCGTGCTTCCACGGCGACCCGGAGATGCTCGGCCGCCTGGTCGCGGGGGGCTGCACCGCCCAGGTGACGGCCGGCGCGCTGCAGGGCTTCTTCGGCCGGACGGTCCTCGCCGCCGCCCGCCGCTACGTCGAGCAGGGGCTGGTCCACGTCGTGGCCTCGGACGCCCACGACCACGAGCGCCGCGCACCCGGCTTGGCGGCGGCCGTCGACGACGCCGGATACGGGCCGCTCACCGCCTGGCTGACCGACGAGGCGCCGCGCGCGATCCTCGACGGCGCCCCCTTGCCGCCGCGTCCGCCGTTCGAGCCGCCGGCGCCGCCGAAGCGGCGGTTCTGGCGCCGCAACCGCTGATCGGGGCCAACCCTCGACGTCCAGGTCGAGGTCGAGGGATCCGATAACCCGTGGCCCTACGGCGCGGAGGTGCCCTCGCGGCCGTACTGGTCCTGCAGTCGGACGACGTCGTCGAGCTCCGGCGTGGAGACCTCGAAGAACGTCGCGTCCTCGATCGCCTCGACGGTGTGGACGGTGCCCGGGGCGTTGCGCCAGGTGGCGCCCGGCTCGATCACGCGCTCGGTCAGCTGGTCGGCGCTCGGCCCCTGCCAGAGCCGCATGCGGCCGCTCAGCAGGTGCGAGGTCTCGTCCTTGGCGTCGTGGTACTGCAGCGACAGGCGGTGGCCGGCGTTGACGGTGATGATCTTGCCGGCGTAGCGGTCGGTGTGCGCGAACCAGACCTCGTGCCCCCAGGGCTTCTCGACCCGCCTGGGGAGGTCGTGCGCCGGACCCTCGGCGCCGACGGTGGGATGCGTCATGCCCGGCATCCTGACGGAGCGCCGCCGGAATCTCGACCCCTCGAGCCCGAGAAGCGCGCGGGCCCCGCCGGCGACGACCGGCGGGGCCCGAGGCGGGCGGCGACGCCGTGCCTCAGTTCGTCTTCTTCGAGCGCTTGACGACCTCGACGGTCTTGGAGACCTTGTCGCGCTTGCCGACGGTGGCCGTGTCGCGGCCGGTGCCGCCCAGGACCGTGTCGCGCTTGCCGTTCTTGGAGTACAGGCGGTCCTTGCCCGATCCACCGGACAGCCAGGTGACGGCCTTGCCGGCGGTGATCCGGTCGTTGCCGGAGCCGCCGTACAGGCGGGCCTTGCCGGTGCCGCCCTTGAGGATGTCGTTGCCGGCCTGACCCCACAGCAGGGCGTTGCCGCGCCCCCCGTAGATCTCGTCGGCCCCAGCGCCGGCGTAGACCGTCGCTCGCCCGTTGCCGGTGCGGATGGTGTCGTCGCCGCCGAACGTGCGAACGACGTTGGAGACGTAGGAGACCTTCTTCGTGGCGCGGGCGCTGCCGGCCGTCGCGCGCGGCAACGTGAGCGCGTTGTCGCCCCCGCCCAGGTTGAAGGAGCTCTTGCCGCTGCCCTGCCCGGTGCCCCGAACGGTGACCTTGTCATCGCCCGAGCCGAGGATGACGGTACTGCCGCCAGCGTCCTCGAAGCTCAAGGTCACGTTCCCCGAGCCGGTGTAGGCGATCGTCTGCGTGCCCTTGCCGAGGGTCAACGACACCGGCGCGTTGCCGATGATCACGATGTTGTAGTTGCCATCGCCGCCGGTGATCGTCAGCGGGACGTTGGCGCTGAAGATCAGCTTGCCGCCGCCGGGCGGGAGCGTGAAGTTGGTGGTATTGGGCGGCACGACGACCGTGCCGTCGGGCAGCGTGACGATCGGGCCGCCGGGCTGGCTCGGGCCGCCGGGCTGGTACGGGTTGTACGGGCTGTACGGGTCGTACGTGCCCTGCGCCGCCGCCGATCCGGCGAACGCCAGCGCGGAGGTGGCGAGGATCGCCGAGACCGCCGGCAGGGTGACTTTGCGCTTCACGAGCATGCTCCTGTGCGGGCCCCGACCCCGGGCACCCGATGGTGGTTGATGGACGGTCATACGACCGAGGGTCCGGCCGCCTGACACAACGTGGCGCGTTCGCCCCATCCGGCTGGCCGCCGGAACCGGGGCGCGCGGCCTATCGGCTCGCGGCCGACAGCGACCAGGCGTAGGACGTCGTCCTGCCCACGACGCCGCGGAACGCCCGCACGCCGCTCCGGCGACCGATCCGGACCGTGACGACCTGGTCCTTCTGCAGCTTGCGCCGGCGGAGGACGGTGCGCCAGCGCCCGCCGCGCCGGGCCTGGATCGCGACGGTCCCCGCGGCGGGCGTCCGGAACCAGACGTAGTGGCGCTCCGGGGTCGTCCGCGTCACCAGCAGCGGGAACCGGAAGGCCCGGAGGTCCGCCTTCGCCCGGCCGTCCCGCACGTAGAGGCCCGACTGGTAGGTCGCCGCGAAGCTCGGCGTCGGTGCCTGGTCCTGCAACAGGTACCAGTAGACCGCCGGGACGCCGGCGCGCCACATCCGCCACAGCGCCTCGCTGATCCAGCGCGCCCGCGTCGCCGTCGGCACGCCCTTGGGGTCGGGCGGCGACGAGTCGTAGCCGAACTCGGTGACCCACAGCTGGGGCCGGCGCGGCCCGAGCGTGCCCGCGGTACGGGCGGCCGAGATCACGCGCGTCAGGCGCTCGAGGTCGGGGACGGTGGCGTCGTCCCCGGCGTACGCCGCGCGTCCCGGGCGGTCCACGCCGTAGGGGTGATGGGAGAGGACGTCGACGAACGTCGGTTCGGCGCAGCGCTTGCGCAGCGCGCCGTCCAGGCAGAGCATCGAGCGGAGGAACTCGACCGGACGCGTCCGCCGGGGGTTCGCTCCTGGATCGCCGAACGGGGCGAGGCCGGCGGCGACGACCGTGGCGTCCGGCTGCACGGCCTTGACCCCGGCGTAGCCCGCGTTGACGAGCTGGCGGAAGCGGACCGGGGCGAACGGCTCGCCGCCGATCTTCTGCGGCGCGAGGTAGAGGTCCAGGTTCGGCTCGTTCCAGACCTGGAACTGCCGGACCCTCGGCAACGCGGAGCCCGGCGCGAGGGGGTCGGGGAAGCGCCCGGAGTACCGCTCGGCCGCGGCGCGCATGAACCGCCCGAACGCTCCGGGATCCGGCTTCCAGGCGCTCGCGACGACGCCGTTCGGCCGTCCCGGCTCCTGCGCCCAGGCCGGCGCGCCGTTGAACGAGAGGAGCGGGGTCATCCCCGCCGCGACGACGGCCCGCACCTGCGCGTCGACGGCGTCCCACCGGTAGCCGGGCCATGCGGCGGAGGATGCCTGGTCGACCGGCGGCGCCGTGGGCGAGATCGCCGGCCAGCCGAACGCGAGCCGCACCCGCTCGATCCCGGCCTTGCGGGCCCGGCCGAGCCAGACGTCCCGCTGCGGCGAGCCGAGCGCCGCCTGGTCCATCACCCCGGTCTGCAGCGTCTTCGGGGCCGCGCCCGCCGGCGCGGCCAGGAGCAGCGACGCGCCCAGCGCCGCGGCCGCGACGGCGCGCCTCATGCGGCGCGTCGGCGCAGGACGGCCAGCCCGGTGGCGCCCACGAGCACCAGGAGCAGCGCGACCCAGAGCTTCGTCGGTCCGACGTCCGCGCCGAGGCTGGCGCTCACGGTCGCCTTGGCGCGGGACTCGTCGCGCGGTTCGTCGGCGCGGGTCGTTCCGCCCGGGTCCCTCCCGCTCGAGGACGCCGCGCCGCCGTCGGCCTTCGAGGACGGCCCCGCTGCGGACGCCTCGCGGCCACGGTCGTCCTGCGACGGCGTCGTGCCGGCGTCCGCCCCGCTCCCGGACGCCGCGGCGCCGCTGCCGTCGCCGTCCCCGGCGAGCACGCGCACGAGCTGCCGTCCGTCCTCGCCCTCGCGCTCCAGCGCGCGGCTCTGGCGCCGACTCGGCCCCCGGTCGCCCGCGCCCGCCGGGATGTTCTCGCGGTACTGGTCGATCGCCGAGCTGCCGGGCGGCGCCTGGGCCTGCGCCGACGCTGCCGAGGGGACGGCGGCACCGAGCACCAGCGCGATGAGCAACGAGAGGGCGAGGGGGCGCACGTCCTCTCCTACGTCGCGACGTGTGCGAATCTGACACCCCGTCGTCAGGCTCCGCGACCGTCCGACGTACGACTCCATGATGGCGACGAGCTTGACGACCCGAGCGGCGCTCGGCACGGCGGTGCCGCGGATCCTCGCGCCCGTGGGAGCGTTCCTGGCGGGCCTGGGCCCGGTCGTCCTGCTCGGGTTCAACGAGGGCGGCTACGAGGTCTCGGTCGTCGCCGGCTACGGCGTCCTGCTGTGGTGGCTGCTGCTGGTCGGCATCCTGACCGGGACGCTCCCGCGTCCGCGGCCGACCCGAGCGGGGATCGTCGCCCTGGCCGCCATCGTCCTGCTCGCGATCTGGGGCGCGATCTCGCTGGGATGGAGCGCCAGCAGCGAGCGCGGGCTGACCGAGGTCGTCCGCCTGGTGGTCGTCGGAGGCTCGCTGCTGCTGGGATTGAGCGCCGTGGCCGGCGGGCAGCCCCGCCCCCTGGTCGGCGGCGTGCTGACGGGACTGTCGGCGATCGCCGCGGCCGGGGTGCTGTCCCGGCTCCAGCCCGAGACCTTCTCGGGGGCGAGCGCCGTGTCCGACGCGCTCGGCGTCGACCGGCTCTCGTGGCCGCTCAACTACTGGAACGGCATGGGCGCCGTGGCGGCGCTCGCGCTCCCGCTCGGCGTGGTCGTCGCCGCCCGGGCACGCACCCGGCTCGGCGCCGGCCTGGCGGCCGCCGGCCTGCCGGTGGTGGTGCTGTGCCTGGCGATGACGCTGTCCCGCGGCGGGATCGCCGCCGCGATCGTCGGACTGGCCGCGACGGTCGCGTTCGTCGCGCCGCGGCTCGTGGTCCTGCGCACGATGCTCGCGCCGGCGGTCGGCGCCGCCGTGCTCGTCGCGGCCTACCTCGACCAGCAGCCGCTGGTGGACGCGGTCGGCGGGACGGCGCAGGGCGACGCCGGGCGGGACCTCCTGCCGCTCGTCGTCCTGGTGACGCTCGGCGTCGGGCTCGTCCAGGCGGGCTGGAACGCGGCCGACCGGGCGCGGTGGACCCCTCGGACCCCCCGGCCGGGCCCCCGGACGAGCCGTGCCCTGCTGGGCTCGGCGGCGGTGGTCGCCGTGGTGCTCGCGGCGGCCGCCCTCACGTCGGATCGAGCATCGCGGGCCTGGGACGACTTCCGCGACCCCGACACGAGCGCCCTGAGGGCGGCGGAGGGGTCCACCGACCGGCTGTCGATCGCCAACGGCGCCGGGCGCTACGAGGAGTGGTCCGGTGCGGTCCGCGCGCTGCGCGAGAACCCCCTCGGCGGCATCGGCCTCGGCTCGTGGCAGGACTGGTGGAGCCCCCGGCGGGAGACCTCGCCCGCCGTTCGCAACGCCCATTCCGAGCCGCTGGAGATCGCGGCCGAGCTGGGCGCCCCGGGGGCCCTGCTCTTCCTGCTGATCGTGCTGACCCCGGTCGTCGCCGGGCTCGCGGCGCTGCGCCGCCGCGAGCCCCGCTACGCGGTCGTCGCGCTGCCGACCGCGACGGCGTTCCTGATCTCCATCAGCGTCGACTGGGCGTGGCAGCTGAGCGTCGTCCCCGTCGCCGTCGCCCTGCTGGCCGCCGCGTCGCTCGGCCGGGCGAACGACGACCTGACCGCCGACGCCTCGGCGACCGACCGACCGCGGGCGGATCGGCGACGGCTCGCGGCGCTGCTCACCACGGCCGTCCTGTCGGTCGGCTCCCTCGGCGTGCTGGCCGTGGCCATGATCGCTCCCGAGGGGGTGGAGCGCAGCCAGGCGGCGGCGTCCTCCGGCGCCTTGGATCGGGCGGCCGGCGAGGCGCGCCGTGCGCAGAGCGCCGCGCCGTTCGCCCTGTCGGCGGTGCTGCAGCGCGCGATCGTCGCGGAGCAGGCCGGCGACCTCGATCAGGCCGCCGCGGCGGCGCGCGAGGCGACGACCGTCGAGCCGCGCAACTGGCGGCCCTGGATGGTGCTGGCGCGGATCGAGGCCCGACGCGACCGCCCCCGGGCGGCCGTGGGGGCGTATCGTCGGGCGAAGGCCCTGAACCCCCGTTCGGAGCTCGTGAACCCATGACCAGCGAAGACACGCAGCACGATCGCTCCGGCGACGCCGAGGTCGCCGCGTGGCTCGCCGCGCAGCGGCCGGCCCCGCCGCCGGCCCTCCAGCGGCTCGGCCGCGTGCTCGTCCGGCGAGCCGTCCACGAGCGGGTGCTGCGCCGCAGCGCCCAGGTGCTGCTCGCCAGCGGCTGGGTCGCGCTCGTGGCCTCCGCCGCGATCGTCCTCGCCCGCTGATCCGGCTCAGCGCGGCGGCATCGCGGTGCGGAGCCGGCGCAGGCTGCGCGACAGGATCTGGTGGACGTTGGCCTCGCTCAGGCCCGTGAGGCGGGCGATCTCCTTGCCGCCGAGCTCGGCGCCGTAGCGCAGCGCCACGACCTGGCGGTCGCGGTCCCCGAGCTGGGCGAGGGCGGACTCCAGCGCGGGGTCGAGTCCCAGCCGCGGCTCGTCCTCGGTGGCCGTCCCGACCTGCTCGTGGTCCTCGACGAGGTCCTCCGGTCGACGCCCGCGCTGGCGATAGTGGTCGATCAGCGTGTTCTGCGCGATCGCCATCAACCACGTCGCGACGCTCGCCCGATCCGGGTCGTACCGACCTATGTGACGCATCGCACGCTCGAAGGTCGTGGCCGTCAGGTCCTCGGCATCGGGGCCTGGCCGCAGGCGAAACGCGAAGTACCCGTACACGCGGGACAGATGCGCCTCGTACATCTTGGCCAGGTCCAGCGGTCGATCGCCGTCCCCGAACTTACGATTCGCCGACACGAAGCCCGGGAGTCTGACGCGTCCGTGCCGTACGTCCAGTGCGGGCGCCGGGGATTCTCAGCTCGTTCAAACCAAACGGGCCCCGAGCTGTCACCCTGCAAGACGGTCAGCGACGGCACGGGTCCGAGCGCCGCCGCCTTTCCGCATGTCGAGCCCTCCTGCTGCCACCTCTGCCGTGGCGTACCAACCACGCCGCGAACAGGCCGAGCCCTACGCTCCGGCGCCTTGGCGGGTGCCGCTGAGCCGGCTCGCGACCGATGCCGTGACCGTCGCCGCCGCCCTGACGGTCCTCTCCGTGGCGACCGGTCGCGGTCCGTCCGGATGGCACCTCACCTTCGCGGTCTGCGCGGTCGCCATCATGGGCGCGCGCGGCGCCTACTCGCGCCGGCTCGAGGACTCGATCACCGTCGTGGTCGCCCGGCACGTGGTCGTCAGCACGGTGCTGGCGATGCTCATCACGGTCGCGGCCCGCGCGGTGCTCGCCAACGAGGCGACGTCGGCGCGGAGCCTGCTGGTCCTCTGCGCCGTGACGTCGGTGATGCTCGCCGTCGCACGGGTCGGCGGGGCGTTCCGCGACAAGCGTCGCCACGCCGCCGGGATCGGGGTGTCGCGAGCGATCCTGATCGGCGCCGACGAGCTGGCAACGCGGGCGGCCAAGCGACTCCACCAGCGGCCGCAGATCGGCCTGCTGCCGATCGGCTACCTGGACGACGGACGCAGGCCCACCGCAGCCGTCGACAGCGCCGGTCCCGTCGGCGTGCCGATGCTGGGGCGGACCTCCGACCTGGCCGCGGTCGCCCATCGCCACCGCATCGACGCGGTGGTGATCACCGATGACCACGGACCGCACAGCGAGCGGCGGCTCTGCGACGTCGTCGCGACCGCCCATGAGCTGCGCCTGACGGTGTTCGTCGTACCGCGCCTGCACGCCGCTGTGAACACCCGGACGCGCCGCCACCGGCTCGGGACGGTGTCGATCGACCAACTACGCCCGGTCGATCCAAGGTCCCGGGCGTTCCAGGCCAAGTACGCGATCGACCGCATCATCGGCCTGCTCGCCGTCGTGGCGCTCGCTCCCCTGCTGCTGACCATCGCGATCGCGGTGAAGCTGTCCTCCCCCGGTCCGGTGCTCTACCGCCAACGGCGGGTCGGACTCGACGGCCGGGAGTTCGACATCCTGAAGTTCCGCTCGATGCGGGTCGCCCCCGAGACGCCGGCGACCTGGACTCCGGGATCCGGCATGGCCCCCGGCGGCGTCGAGGGCGACGACCGGCGCACGCCGATCGGCAAGTTCCTCCGCAGCTCCAACCTCGACGAGCTGCCGCAGCTGCTGAACATCGCCAAGGGCGAGATGTGCCTCGTCGGCCCCCGGCCCGAGCGCCCGGAGTTCGTCGCGCGCTTCCGCGAGGAGCTCACCGCCTACGACACCCGCCACCGGGTCAAGGCGGGGCTCACCGGTTGGGCCCAGGTCCACGGCCTGCGCGGCAAGACCTCGATCGCCGAGCGCGTCGAGTGGGACAACTACTACATCGAGAACTGGTCCTTCGCGCTCGACCTGGCGATCATCGTCCGCACGGTCAAGACGTTCTTCCAGCAAGCCGAATAGCGGGGCCTCGGACCATGCTGACGGACGCCAACCGACGAGCAACGCCGGCCAAGCTGCGGTGCCGTGCGCTGATCGTGCACGACTGGTGCCAGGGTCTTCACGGCTCCGAGCGAGTCGTCCTCGCGATGCAGGATCTCTTCGAGCACGGTGCCGACATCGCGACGTTCATGGCCGACCCCGAGCGGCTTCCGCCGCAGATGGCGGAGCGCATCGTCAAGACGTCGCGCCTCCCGGACCTCCCGGGCCTTCGGCAGACGGCGGACGGCGAAGGCCGGTGGCGCTACCTGCTGCCCTACATGCCCCGGTGGTTCCGGAAGCTCGACACGTCCGGCTACGACTTGGTCCTCAGCAGCTCGCACGCCTGCGCCGTCGGCGTCCAGGCGCCGGAAGGCGTCCCGCACGTCTCCTACGTCCACACGCCGATCCGCTACGTGTGGAACGAAGGCGGCGACGCCTCCCGGACCGGCGGCTTGCGCGGTCTCGGCCTGGCCGGCTTCCGTGGGATCCTGAAGCGGGCGGACCTGCGAGCGTCGCGCTCGCCCGACGTCGTGATCGCGAACTCGACCGCGGTGGCCGACCGGATCCACCGCCTGTGGGGTCGCGAGGCCCAGGTCATCCATCCACCGGTGTCGCTCTCCCCGCCATCGATCGCGGTCGACCGCGATCCTGATCACTTCCTCTGGGTGCACCGCTTCGTCGACTACAAGCGGCCGCGCGAGGTCGCGGCAGCCTTCGCCGAGCTTCCAGACCTGCGCCTGACGATGGTCGGCGTCGGTGCCCTCGAACACGAGATCCGCGCGACCGCTCCGCCCAACGTCACGATCCATGGCTGGCTGGAGCGCAGCGAGCTCGAGGCGCTGTTCGCGAGCGCCGGTGGCTTCATCCATGTCGGCGAGGAGGACTTCGGCATCAGCATGGTCGAGGCCTTGGCCGCGGGCGTGCCGGTGCTGGGTTTGGCGCGCGGTGGAGCGCTGGACATCGTGCGCTCGGGCGTGGATGGAGTCCTGGTCGACGGCCCTGAGGTCCCGGCCATCCGCGCGGGCGTACGCGAGCTTCGAGCCCGGTCCTGGAACTCCGACGCACTGAAAGGCCGGGCGGGCGTGTTCCGTCAGGACTCGTTCGCGCAGCGCATGATCGACACGCTCCGCGCAGTGGGTGTCGCGTGAACGCAGCACCGCCGCTGCTGAGGGCGATCGGCCCAGAGGGTTGCGCGCCCCTTGATCGGCAAGGCATCGCTCCGACTCCTTTCGAGCACGAGGTGACGCGCCGTTGATCTCCTCGCTCGCGGGCTCTACGTCCGCGCGACTGGCGGTGGCCACGAGGCTTGTGCGTTCGCAGAAGCTCCGGAGCCTCGTCGCCTACGGCGTGCCGCCAGCGCTGGGCCTCCTCACCGCACCGCTGCTCGCTCACGCACTGGGTCCGGACGGCCGGGGCCAGCTCGCGGCGGTGCTCCAGCCCGCGACGCTCGTCCTGGGCCTGGCGACGTTCGGATTCCCCTCGGCGGTCGTGTACTTCATCGGCAGCGGTCAGCACGCCGGCTACGTCCTCCGGCTGGCGGTCCGGCAGTTGCTCTGGCCATGTCTCTGCGTCTTCGTGGGACTGCTCGGCTACGGGTGGTTCGTGGCGGACGAGGTCGGAATCTCATTCGCCTTCATCGCGGCCGTATGGCTCGTGGTCCCGGTGGCAGCGATGGCGTTGGTGCTACGGGCGTACTGGCAGGGCTTGGGAGACTGGCGGCGCCTCGACTTGGAACGCGCAACGCAGCCGGTTGTACGCCTCGCCGGCATCGCGCTGCTTGTCATCCTTGCGGTCGATCATGCCGAGCCTTACGTCATCGCGAGCTTCGTCGCGATGCCGATAGCTCTGCTTCCTCTGGTAATCGGTGCCGCTGCCGCGCGCCAGAGCGGCTCCGGGAAGCGCACCCTCACTGCACGAAGGTTGTGGAGCTTCTCGCTCGCGGCTTGGCCAACGACGGCGTTGCTCTACGCGGGCGCCCGCCTCGATCAAGCGATCATGCCGCTCGCGAGTCCAGCCGCCCAACTCGGGTACTACGCGGTTGCGGTTTCGTTCGCCGAGGTCCCCAGCATGGCGACCGCGCTGATCGTCCGCGAAGGGCTCCACCTCGTTGCGACCGGCAAGAGCCTCGTCGCCACGCTCCGCGCCCTCTGGCCCTACTGGGCCGCGTTGGTGGGGGGCTGCGCCATCCTGGCGGTCTCCGCCGGTTGGATCATTCCGAGAATCACGACCTCGGAGTTCGCTGCCTCTGTCGCCCCGCTGCGGATCCTGACGCTCAGCACGCTCCTGAGCGCCATCATCTTGTTCACGGTCGCATACCTCGAAGGCTCCGGTCGACCATGGCTAGGATCGATCGGGCCACTCGTGACCGTTGCCGGCACAGGTGCGGCCTTCGCGCTCGAGTGGGGACACGTCTCGGCGATGGACGCCGCGTGGATCGCGGTCAGCGTCCAAGGTGCGGCGGCAGTGCTGTGCATCGCGTTGACGTGGATGGTCGCCCGCAGCCGGAGGAGCGGAGCGCAGTGAGGCGCGCTCTCCATGACGCCGGCGACGGAGCTTCGGCGGTGGGGCTCAACGTGGCGGTGGGCTTCCTTGCGACCGCAGCCGCCGTGGGGGCCTCACTCATCGTGGTGCAGTCTGCAGCGGCCGCACTCGCGCTCGCCGCGTTGCTGGCTTGGTTGCCGCTGGCGCGCTTCGCGCGGACATGGGTGGCAATTGCCAGCGGGCTACTACCGTTCACGCCCGTACTCATCGTGCAAGCGGGGGGCCTCGCGCTG
>Ga0164243_10011305_pt1 | contig 12747 bp, 11 predicted proteins | sample OricompcompostOP_FD_108781 | JGI IMG/M metagenome (GOLD analysis project Ga0164243, IMG submission 108781) | Organic Plus compost microbial communities from Emeryville, California, USA - Original compost - Organic plus compost (OP) | ecosystem: Engineered > Solid waste > Mixed feedstock >...
CGGCGTCAGACCGCGCTTCCGCTTTGCGGCTTAGAAGCCGCGAGGAAAAGAGGGAGAAGCAAGCCGCCGGTAACATCGCTGGTGAGGCAACCGGTAACAAAGTTACGTGAGGCAACACGACACAGATTGGATGGTGTGGTAACCCCAAACTTACCAAGACTCACGGTGACCGCTGCCCCCGTCGCCTTCGGCGACGTCGGCCTTTCGGTTCAAGAGCTCAAAAAGCTCCGATCAGAAGATCCCCTCGTACACCACGCCGCGGGACGCCAGCGCCTTATGCGCTTGGAGCGCAGGTATCGGCCACGAAGAGGCCGCATTCACGGTGGCGAATGTGACTCGCCGCAACCTCGTCGATGACAGTTCGACCTACAGTATCGCACCCGGAAGAATATGGCGGTCCGCTCAAGGACCGACGAGAACGTACCAATGTCACGCTCCCTCAATGCGGCTGATCTGGGCAAGATCGGCGAGACAAATTTCGAACTGCTTTGCGACAAAGCGGGCCTGGTGTGTAACAAGAGCAGCCGCGACGTTAACGGCTGGGATTTTCTGGTCGAGTTTCCGATGGCCGCTCCAAGTCTCGACGTGACGTTGGACCAGCGTACAACTACCGCATGCCGTGTCCAGCTTAAATCGACAGTGGCTGGAGGAAATGATCGAGTCTCCCTGCGGTTGTCCGCGGCCGAGCGTCTCGCGAAAGACGCGGGTCCTGCGCTGGTTGTTGTGTTCTTACTGCGCCCGAACGGCGACGGAATTTGTGGCTACCTCGTTCACCTTCTCGGCGAAGAGCTGGCTCAGATCCTGAAGCGACTGCGGTCTGCCGAGGCGAGCCAGACGTTCGCGATTAATCACAAGTCGATCACCTTGGACTACCGAAAGCAGGGTACGCGTTTCGAGTTCACAGCCGAGGGCCTTCGGAAGGCCATTGCGGACGCATGTGGACCGGACCCCGCGCGCTATGCGCTTGAGAAGCAGCGGCAATTGAAGGAACTCGGGTATGAAGACGGTAGGTTCGAGGTGGAAGCGTTGGTTTGGGTTGAGGGACCCGAGCATCTGAGCAATGTCTTGCTCGGACTCGTCCCACTCAAACCGAAACGCGTGAAGGTATTCGATGCCCGTTTTGGGATTCGCATCCCATATCAGGGTCCGTTATTTCAGAATGTCGAGGAGTTCACCATTAACCCGCCGCACGTAGGCGAGTGTCAGGTCGCCATCCACGGAGGTGTGCTTGCGCCTGTGTCGATATTCTCGGCAGATGTGTTCATCGCTCCTCCGATCAGTGCTCTCGTTGGTCCGCAACTTTCACTTCGGCACCCTGATTTCTTAATTACGCTCAGTCCTGCTCAGATGGAGTTTGTAACTGCCGGCAATTTCTATACCGTGCCGAGATCACTTGAGCGCTGGATAAACCTCGTGCGCGCGTTGGTGAATTTAGGGACCGGACAAGGACGTATCACTATTTCGGGGCTGCCGAAGTCGGGTCCGTTCGCATTACCTAGCGGGCCACTCGATGGGCCCGACCAGGAACAGCTCCCTCAGTTGCAACAGTTTTTGGAAGGGTGGCATCAGCTTACAAATAGAGCGGGAGTCGCCTCCAGTGCCGAGTTCACCATCGAGGCGATCTGGGCCACGCCATCGGCGCAGCAGGCCGCCGCCATGTGGATGACCCCAGGAAAAACGTATATGGAATTCGAGAACCTCGGTGACTACGGGGTGACCGATGACACTATCGAGGCGTTGTACTTCAACAGTGCCGAGCTGGCCGATGCCGCGATCAGTTTCGCGGTGAAGATCACTGTTCAACGGCGTGAAGCCTCCGAATGGCGGTACCGCTCCACTGCACTCGAGTTTTTGGACATTCGGCCCGCAGTAAGCGATCTCCGCGCGTATGCGAAGCGGCAGGCCGAAGCCCATAACCTGCACATTCTAATCGATCCTGCCAACCTATCTCTGGCCAACTCCGCGGAGGAACATGCTGTTCGCAGCAACGCGAGCTGAAGTGGGGGTAAGGTCAAGCTCAGTAGCGCTTGCCTGTGCTTGAGGGGTAGCGCGAAGAATTCTTGGCAGATCATGACGGCGGCAGAGGTATTTGCGGCAGCACAGTTGGCCCGGTGTGGCTGGGACGTTTCGGTGCAGTACGGTGAGAACCAGCCGCAGTACGATCCGCAAGAACGGTAGTTGGGGACTCACCCGGTCATTGTTGAAAGACGCGAATTGTTTGATGAGGAGGCAATTAGGGGCGATTTTCCGCGCGATGGGCGTAAGTGATTTCTTGCGACATGTCCAACGTAGCGTGGTGAAGAACTGGCGACTGTCGCTTTTGAGGCTGGTGCGGGCTCACGCGGCCCTGATTCCGACATTTGGTCCGCAAGTCGGGCAATTCGCTCGTCGAGCGACGGGTGACCGCCAAATTCCTTCCGGTCTAAATGGCATCAGGTAAGTGTACTGCTCCATCACAGGTACGCTCTCGCCGGCTCGCATGCGCAAGAAGTAACAAGCCAGCATCAGCCCCGCGAAGAAGCTCACGAAGGCGGCCGTTGGCAGTGGTCCGTCGGTGACCTCGTCACGGGGATGAAGGCAGTGTGCGCAGCCTAGGCGGGCCGCGTGATACGACGCCATCGCATTCCAGTGACTGGTTGCGCCGACGCCGAGCCAGGCAGGATTCTCTGCCTGGACCTTCCAGCGAACCGGGATATCGTCCGCTCCGACCAGCACCGCCGGGGCGAAGCTTCCCAGCTGTGGCATCCGGCCGCCTTCATAGCGTGCCGGGATTGCTTCCAGCTCGAGACCTTGTGGCATCAGCGAGCCCAGCATCAATCCTTTCGGCTGCTCAATCGCCGAACGAAGCAGCAGCATGTAACGATTCAGATTCGAAGGATCCGAGCGCTCCGGTTCGACCACACGAACGTGTCCAGTGACCTGTGGCAGCCGAGCGAGTGTAAACAGCGTGCTGTTGGCGATGGCGCCGCCGCTGATGAAATCAAAGGCGCCGAGCGCTGAGGTGCGCGGAGTGCCGGTTGGCGCAAGCTCAACCCGTGCATCTTCAGAGTAGGAAAACTGCGCCTCGAATTGAATGTCGTCACGTGCGAAGGGGCGCAGTCGGAGCATGGCCGCCTTGAACGCCTCGACAGCGACCATCGCTCCGGCCGCCAGAGCGCCGCAGGGCCAGTCGCTTTCTATCCAAGGTTGTGCCGAAGCGGAATTAAGCTCGGCGCTCCATGCCGAGGCGTTCACGCTCACCACGCGACGGGCCTCGTATCGTTGCGGGCTGTCGCCAAAGCACACGCAGATCGCTGCCGTTTTTCGCGGGGCACCGGTCGCGAAGCCGACGCCGGGCAACAGGTCGACTCCGGCTTTCATCACCGCACTGACCAGCCGATCGCCTTGCAGGGGAGGTTGCGTGCCCCGCAACCGAACGTCTGGTGCAGCGAGGTAGACACGATGACCGGAGCGTGCCATCAATAGCGCCGCCGCGATGTACGTGCATTGGGCGGCGTGCGTGGACAGATTGTGTGCATTCCCGGCGAGCACCACCTCGGTGTCGGTCAATGCGGCGAGCAGTTCAGTGTCGCCTATGTCATCGACGAGGTTGTCGCGCATCAGTCGAAGAGTGCGATCGAGGCTTTCCTGCAAAGGGGAGATCATGGACAGATCTCCAGCCGAGATTCGGGAGCGCGCTCCTGCCACTTCCCGCTCTCGTCGATTTCGGTCAGGTAGGCACGATCGAGTCCGATGGCGCCAAGTCCGAAATCTGGAATCACGAGCGACAGAAATCCCGTCGTGTGGATGATCGGATACGCATCGTCGATGTGAGAATGAAACGCCTCGAACGGATGGGTATGAATCTGCACGCGGATGCCGCGATTGGTGCGGGCGAGGTCGAGCCAGAACTGGTTGATCCAGTCGGAAGACAACTGAAAGCCGCCACTGTGCGCGAGATGCCGAGGATGCACGACGTCCGTGATGGTCTCGGGGGCGTCCCAGGAGCTGACCCACAGCACCTGACATTCGCGGCGACCCCCGCCGCATTGACGAAAGTGTTCGAAGGTCTTTTCGAACAACGCGGCGGGGATCCGGTAGCGCATGTGTGGCTCAGCCCCCCTTGACCGCGCTGGGGCGCAGAAGCAGGCAGTCTCCGTCCTTCACATGCGCGTCCTTCAGCGTCTGATCTTCCTGAGTCAGCTCGACCCCCGCGGCCGTCCACAGCGCCAGCGTGTGCGGGTTCGGCGGGCTGCCGAAGAGTGCGATCGAACGCTCGAGCAGAGTCTTCACGGTCGCATCACGGTTGATCTCCAGCGGCTTCGACTGTCCGTTGTACGTGATCGTCAGATGCAGCTGCAGGCGGGGCGCGGTCCGCAGGCGCTCCGTGCCGCGTGCGCTGAGCGAAACGTGGTCGCCGGTCTTGAGCACCAGGTCCGGCTCGTCGGATCGCTCCAGGACGAGCACCCGATCCGCCGGCACGTCCGCGATCTGGCGGAGCACCCCCTCGGCAATCGAGTCGTCGCCCCATTCAAAGCCCGTGCCGTCCACGGTGAACACGAAGACGCGATCACTGCGGAAGGCGCGGAAGCTCTCCTTCCCCGGCGTGGTCAGGTCGACTTCCTCGTCGAGGCCAACAGACTGCGTGCGACCGGTCAGGAGCCGGATCAAGACGTGCTCGTCAGCGGGCACGAAGCCACAGGCCATCAGCAGCTGGCGGCCCAGAGGCACTGGATCCGCCAAGCTGCCTTCGCGCTCGTTCACCACAAACCGGAAGGGGCCGGCTCCCACAACCGCGTGCGACGCGGCAGACTGAAGTTCGCTCATAAAAATTCAAACCTCCATCGACACACGGCACAGTGAACGAGACTGAAAAACCTGCGATCGGACGCGCGCGTGCCTTGACGCGAAAATCGCGTTCTGATTCAATGCGTTCCAGATATAGGACGCTTCGCATATGAAGCGATTCGTCTTACATGTAAGACAGGCTACCAGCGCGTTTGCCGGACCGTCAAGGTCTGGCACCGGTTTTTTCCTTTGGGGGCTTAATGGCTTTAAGCATTGGCGACCTCGGGAGGCTGCTTACAGCTAAACGAGGAAGCCGTGGTGTGCGTGCGGCCGCCCTGGAGGCGGGCGTCAGTTCTGCAACATTTTCACGCGTCGAGAATGGGCACATGCCCGATCTCGAAACCTTTGCGAAGCTGTGCAAATGGTTGGGACGAGATCCCCGCGAATTTCTCGGCTTGGAGGATCAGGCGACCAACGCCACCTCTCCTGCTGCCGTCGTTCACTTCAAGAAGAAGAAAACCGTGAGCATGGAAACCGCTAAAGCACTTGGAGAGCTGATTCTCGCCGCGCAGAAGGCTATTCGCGCTCGCGAGGATTTAATCGGCCGCTAACTTCCTTGCGACATGGTTTCAAAGCGCGGGCGGAACGACATGCCGTTGCAGCCCGTCGGGCGCTCGGCCTTGAGCCCGTTGCTCGTCTTGATGCCTTTCAGTATGCGCAGCACCTCAACGTACAGGTCACCGAGCCGAAAGCGCTTGGGCTTTCGCAGGCATCGCTGCATCAACTGCTCGTAGCAGACAGCGAAAGCTGGTCTGCGATGACGATCCAAGACCAAGGCGTCTTCATGATCGTCATCAATTCGGCCCACGCTCCTACTAGGCAGCAAGCTGATGTGATGCATGAGCTTGCGCACATCGAATTGGGGCATGCGGCGGCTCGGGTGGAAGTGTCGAAATCTGGCGTGATCCTACTCAGTGACTACTCGGACGATCAGGAACAGGAGGCCGACTGGCACGCAGCAGCGCTTCTGGTGCCGCGAGATGGCATCTTGCAGATGCGCGGACGAGGGGCATCAACCGGTGACATCGCCGGCTTCTATGGAGTCAGCGACGCACTGTGTGAATGGCGCATTCGCATGACGGGCGTAGATGTTCAGATGCGAAGACGCGGTCGCTGATCAGATGGTAACCGTTCGGCTGCTTCCTGCTCGCTGTGCCATCGCTCCTAGAACTCAGCTTCCCTCTTGAACGCTAGCGGATCTACCACACGCGGTCGCATATCGATTAGGTCTTCATTCGGCTCAATCGTAAACACAAACCGGTGCGCGTGTTTCGCTGTCATCCGCCAGATCAGTTGCGCGATCTCGAGGGACGCCGTGGCCCGACGTGGCTTGCTGCCGACCTTGGTGTACAGCAAGCGTTCCGGACCCAGCGGAAGCAGTATCTCGGTGCCTGCGCTGCCCCATCCACCTCAAAAAAAGCGTACTTGCCCGGTGGAGCGGCGAAACGCTCCCGCCCGAAGCGCAAGGGCGTTCGGGCTTCATGGCATGGGGAAGCGGAGCGCGGGGAGCTCGCAGGCTCCCCGGATGGCGCAACGGCTCGATGCCTGAGCACGCCATTTCCGCAGGGGTCCACGGGGGCAGGCACGCCCCCTGGCAAGATGGCGAACTGTGTGTGTCACCTCTCGGCACAAAGGAGCCATTCAGTTTTCGGCGTATAGGAGCCACCCGGTTTTCGCCGTAAGGCGCCACCGGATTTTCGGCATAAAGGAGCCAGCCCAGCTCAGGGCCGGGCATCTCGGGGCAACGCACGCCGCCTACGCTCGCGCACTGGTTACCCGGCGCGGAGGGTTGCGGCACAACGCGTATTGCCTGGTTCTCGACGGCGAGCCCTTCCGTGCGCCACGGCTCGCTCCTGCCGGGGCAAGGACTCGGGTTGCCTCGAACGGGAGGTCAGCGCAGTCTTGAAACACCCGCAGATGTTCGGCTCTGATCACGAAATACGTGGCGCCATTACGCCGAAAAGAGCCGGCTCCTTTATGCCGAAAGGTGACAGTGTGGGCGCACCCGTAAGGGTGTGGCCACATTTCGCACATCTTGCGGTCGGCGCGGGTGGTAGGTCCGTGTGTGGGCACTGCACGATGTGGCTACTGCCGGGAACAACGAGGGCTGGCGCTTCCGGCTTTCCTCTTCGGCATGCAGGCGCGTATCACGCGGATGCATGCGGCCTCCAGCGCATCAGGCCGTGATATGGAAAGCGCGGGTCGATAGACGCGCGGCTTTCTGCCGTGCTACGGATTGAAGGCATGGAAGCACCGAGGAAGAAATTTAGAGATGAAGATTTGCCGACGCTGGCCGTCCGGTATCTCGATCATCCCATTCGTGACATGGATACGATTGCCGCGCGGCCGGACGCCCCCCAGAGCATCCGGGACCACAAGCACTACATCTACAACGTCCTTTCAACACTGATCGGCTTGAAGGATGGCGGCGTATATCGCCTTGCCGAAATGAGAGGCCAACGGCGCTAGCAACACCGTTGGACTCGGAGCCCATGCGTCTGTAGAGGCGCGCTGATAGCGGGCAGAACCCGCTCAACATCTGAACTTACGGGAGGACCACGCAATGAGACTGACCATCTGCGCTGCCCGCCACCACTTCGGTGCGTGACGGTTTGGCTTGCGCCGACACTCTAGTAAGTTGATGGGCTTGCGGGCGGCATTCTAGGCCGCCCGCGCCTTTTTCTTCAATAACGCGTAACCCCTGTGCGCATCTGACAAATTCGGCCGGTGAATCGCTGAAGCCGAAGGGACTCATTCGTTCACCTTCTTCTGGCTCTTGATGGAGCCGGGGATGGATAGTTCGTCCTCGAATTCCAGCGTGAGCTGCCTAGAGATCTACGAGCGCAGCTCCAGCGCATATTTCGATCTTTTTGACCTTCGCTGTTGTGGCTGTCCGTCAACCAACCGCGCTACCAGCTACCGATAGGTCAACCACTTGCCACCGATGCCGCGACCCATCAAGGGCAAGGGCTTCGACAAGGTGAAGCAGATGCTGCGGGAGAGCGTCTCCCCGAACGCGCGCCTCGCAAACCGACGAATACCGCGCCTATCGCAAGATCGGCAAGCTGTTCGCCGAGCGTTGTGGCCGCAACGCGAAGCGTTGATCCCCTGTTCGGCTCGGAGCTGACGTAATGGGGCGACGTTCTAGCCCTTGGAGGCGCGTCGTTTTCTCACGTGTTGTGTTTCGAGCGAGCGCTTGGTCATGCGTTCTTGGCCGACTCCGTTGCAATCTGTTCGACCTCCAGAAGAATGCTGTTCGCCAGTTCGACGATAGCGCCTACCTGCGCTAGCTGGGGCTCGACATCGTTGTGGGCATATCGGTTGCGGTAGACGCCGTAGAACCCACTGACGAGATTACGGAAGGCTTGCTTTCTCGGTTCGTCTAGGGCGATGGGGATCCGCCCACCCCTTCCAAATACAAGATTGACGAGATCTTCTCCATCAAGCTGCTCCTTGACGCCGAAAGCTCTTCTTAAGCGGTCGGTAAGAATCACGAATGACTTTCGGATCGCGGAATCGTAGTGACCGCCGTGGATGAGCGGCAGCACCGCATTCTTCAGGCGCTGGTCGATATGACTTTGCTCGGTGGACTTCGCGATGAGGCTCTTCAGAGCCGCCGGTAAATCGGAAAACAGAATGTCCTTGATGTCTTGTTGGCAGCTCTCCTTCTCGCCTTTCCGGAGGTAGTGTGCGAGAAAGGTCAAGTGACGACCAAGATTGCCGCAGTTCTCCCATTTAAGGTTTGCCACGCTGAGCAGCGTCTCTGCTTCCGTCGCGAGCGATTCCTGCATGCGCAGAAGCTCTGGGGGATCGGCATCGTCGAAGGTGCTGAAAAGTTCAATGGCTTCGTCGTATGTTTTCTGATACTGCTGGACGGCAAGCAGGAGCGAAGGGGATCCAAAAGCACTCATGAAGATTGGTCCTTGGTAAACACGCGTATTCCTTCCCGACAAGGGACTACGAAGCAGAAGCTGCGCTAGCGGTGATCTCGGCAGCTCCATTATCGACTGGACACAAAGGCGCGAGCAACAGTCAACTCCGTCGATGCTCGTCCGGCTGGGCGTTCGCAGCGCGGCTCTGTGATTCACAAGGGCTCGCGCTATGCGATCACGCCCGGATCACGAATTCCTAGTTAGCCCAAAGCCGGACTTTCAGCAGGACGAGCCGCTCACGGCGCGCGCTGCATGCATTGCCCGGAGAATCCGGGGCAGCGTAGAGACCCTGTATCCATTATCCTTTCGGTCGATCGGGACGGCGGGCCGTTCGTACCGATGATTGCCATGGGCCGAGGACATTCTGCCGATGAAGCCATGCCATGAGGTGTTGAGATGACCACGCCCGCGCGCGATACGATTTTCATCAGTCATGCTCGTCCAGACGAGGATGATCTCACGCATTGGCTATCGGGCCGGCTAACGGCGCGGGGCTATAGGATTTGGGCTGACCTTGAGCGACTGGTCGGGGGCTCGCCGTTCTGGTCTGAGATCGAGGCGACGATTCGCAATCGTGCCGCGCGCGTCATTATTCTGGTGTCTCGTAGTGCAGTCACGCGAAAGGGAGTTCTGGACGAACTAGCCGAAGCGGGCGATGTGGCCAGACGCCTGAACGATGATCGATTCATCATTCCGATCAAGGTTGATGACCTTCCGTGGGATGAGTTCCCGATACAGCTAAAGCGCCTTAACGGGCTGGACTTCTCAAGCGACTGGTCGCGCGGGCTTTCGGAGCTGCTCGCTGCGCTGGAGAGCGGCAGTGTCCCCCGCAGCGCTGGAAACCCGGAAGTCTCGCGCGTTTCGGACCTTCTTACGCGAAGCCGGACTCGAGTTCTTTCGCAACCAGAAAACGCGTATCTCAACTGGTTGCCGATACTGAGCCTGCCGCAGAGCATTCATTATTACCACACGTCGTACTCTGCGACTGACTTGAGTCGTGCGCGTGCACAGGTCTCCATACCCCATGCGCCTCGCGATAGACTGCTTCTGTCGTTTGCTGCGGAAGAAGTTGTCAGGCGCGCAGTGCCAGGGAACATGGAAATCGAGCCGCGATATAGCATGTCTCTTTCGGAGTTTCTAAGCGGCCAGCCCAAGCGCGGTCCGAAAATGAAGCCGTATGAGGCACGCGACCTGCTCACCGAAATTCTTCGGCAAGCGTTCGACGCGATGTTACGCGAGCGTGGACTGAGCCAGTTCGACAACCGCTGGTTCGTGCCGCGAGATTGGCGATCTGATAACAAAGGCTGGTATCTGAGAAAGCCGGACGATGAGACCTACCGAGTGCTGGTAGGAAAATCCAAGGAATTAGTTTGGCATTTCGCACTGTCGGCTTATGTCTTCGTAGATTCGCCAGCGCGGATACAGATCATTCCGCACGTGCTGTTCTCGCCAGACGGCGTGACGCCTCTCGCCGATCAGAAACAGCTTAGACGTACTCGCTGCAAGCTATGGTGGAATGATAAATGGCGAGATCTGATCCTTGCACTTCTCGCCGAGCTGTTCGACACAAACGTAGAGTCCGTCGCGATCGGATTGGGCGGCAGCGCGTCCATGTCTATCGGCCCGCGGCTCATGACGCTGGCGCTCGCAGCAAGTTACGTAGCTGACGATGCGTTCGTGCCGGATTTTGAAGAAGACGTCGACTGGGTGCAGGATGATAACGATGAGGGAGAGCCGCTAGCATGACGGCGCCAAGAGCCCTGCATCTTCCCGAGCCTCGACTCCTGTTCGCGCATGAGCAGCTATCGGAGTATGTGAAAGACGGCCTCTTCTTGTTTGGTCCGCTCTCGGCCTTGCCAGGTAGCGGCGGGATGCGTTTCGGTGTGATCGGCGCGCCCGATGGACTAAGGCGCTTCAATGCATGGTCGGCCCAGGTTCGAGCGGGAATACCTTGCGCCGATCTTAGAGCGCATCGCATGAGCTGGCCTGGGTTCGCCGCGGTCTTCGATGCCACCTGGCCTGAAAAGCCGGTGGCTCAGATCGTGGTTGATGCAGATCGTGTGCGCGAGACCATCCGTCGCGCCAACCGCTCCGAAGCGGTTTTTGAAACGGTCGCCATCTACGAGAAAGCTATCGAACAGTACCTGGCGCGTGAAGAAATACGCCCGGATTTCTGGTTCGTTATCATCGAAGAAGAGGTGTATCGGCTGGGCAGGCCGGAGCAGAAAGTCCCGCTTGCAGTACGCACGAAATCGGAACTGCCCATGAGCAGTAAGAGCGCTCGTCGACTGGCGCAAGGCGGCGCCGGGTGGCTGTTCCCCGACTTGCAAGCGGACGTCGAACGGACCCTGCGCGTTGATGAGTACGAGGTCAATTTCCACAACCAGTTAAAGGCGCGGCTCCTTAAGCATCACGTGGTTGTGCAGATCATTCGCGAAACGACCATCGCGCCGGATGAATTTGTCGATCGACGAGGCCGACAACTGCGCAATGTGGATGATCCGAGTACGATCGCGTGGAACCTGTGTACCACCGCTTTTTTCAAAGCTCAGGGTCGCCCATGGCAGTTGTACGGCGTACGACCGGGCGTCTGTTACATCGGCATCGTCTTCAAGCAGCTGCACCAGCCAACTGCAACAGCAAATGCCTGCTGTGGCGCGCAGATGTTTTTGGATTCAGGCGATGGAGTCGTGTTCAAGGGCTTGGACGGCAACTGGTTTGAGGGTGACAAGAAGGACTGTCATCTGACCACCGAAACAGCCGCGGAGCTCATGGACCGGGTCATCGAAATGTACAAAGACAAGCACGGAGGCGAGCCGCCCTCCGAGCTGTTTGTACACGGACGCGTACGTTTCAATGACAATGAATGGCAGGGGTTCCGGTCAGCGGCTCCCGCAGCGACGCGTATCGCAGGGGTGCGGATTCGTCGCTCGAAGACTCACCGGCTTTATCGCATGGAGGGGCCGACCCCGGTGCTGCGGGGGACGGCGTTGGTATTGAGTCGCAACCGGGGCCTTCTGTGGTCCTTGGGATATGTCCCAAGGTTGCAAACGTATCCAGGATGGGAAGTGCCAGCGCCGCTTGAGGTGGAAGTGAGTAAGGGGGAGGCTGACATTGAGCAAGTGTTGAGCGACGTACTTGGACTTACGAAGCTTAACTACAACGCCTGCATTTTCGGGGACGGAATGCCGGTCACATTACGCTTCGCGGACAACGTGGGAGAGATACTTACTGCGGCACCGGGCGCCGAGACTTACAAACCACTGCCGTTTCGCTATTACATCTGAATAGCGCATCGGGTTCGCAACACAAGACTCGACTTGGTCTTGTAATTATCCGTGGTAAGAACTGGAGCCTGAGCAGCGGCAAATACATCGCTTCCTGCCACAGCCCAGGGGAGAAGGTGCCAAGATGATGACTAGGTAGCGCGCGGCCGGTGATCGCATAGAGGAATGCGCGTATAAGAAGGCTCCTGCACGCGAAAAAAACCTGCTCAACGGCGGCTAGTGGCGCGCATTCTGGACGAGCAGACGGGATCGCTTGTGGCAGGCGGGCGCGAAGTCGGCCTTCGCGACGAAATGCGACCGGACGCGACTGCCAACCAGCCGCTGCTCGGCGCATCGTTTCGATGCCGCGTCGTATCAGATGGGATACGCGTGAGCCTGTTCGGTCGCGTGGACGGGTGCCACCACGGTTAGTATCATTCGACGCCTTTTTCACGAGAGCCTGTAAATCGCCTCGAGAAGCCGGTGGCATTTCTGGTGGCAGCTCTGGTGGCAGCGCTGGGCTTTCGAGGGGGCTGAAGGGGAAAATCCGCTTAGCGCTTGGCGCCGTAAGTTGAGGATTTTCCGGAAAATTAGGGTCTTGTGTAGCGGTCAAGGCCCTACTGGACACTCGGTTGCAGTAAATCGTCCTTCTCAGGCTGCGCATTGCGCAGTGGCCGCGTAGTACTTGCGCCGCCGCTGGGCAGGCGAGATATAGCCGTGGC
>Ga0164243_10011306_pt1 | contig 12747 bp, 12 predicted proteins | sample OricompcompostOP_FD_108781 | JGI IMG/M metagenome (GOLD analysis project Ga0164243, IMG submission 108781) | Organic Plus compost microbial communities from Emeryville, California, USA - Original compost - Organic plus compost (OP) | ecosystem: Engineered > Solid waste > Mixed feedstock >...
ACTACTTCGGCACCGCCATCGAGACCGCGCGGATCGGCGTCGACATCTGGTCGCCGGCGATGTTCGACGTCCTGCGCGAACGGCTGCCGCGGGCCACGTTCGTCAACGGCCAGGGCGCGATGATCAGCGCCCGCCAGATCAAGACCCCTGACGAGATCAAACTGCTCAAGATGGCGTACGCGATCACCGAGGCCGGCATGCAGGCCGCCGTCGACATCCTGCGCCCCGGCGTGCGCGAGTGCGAGCTCGTCGGCGAGTGTTTCCGGGCGATGTGGGCGCTGGGCACCGAGACCACCCAGTGCTCCGAGGTCGTCAACTCCGGGCCCGGCGCGCATCCGTACCGGCGGTTCCACACCGACCGCATCGTCCAGCACGGCGACATCGTCAACATGGACTTCGGCGGCTGTTTCTCCGGCTACTTCGGCGACTACTGCCGGGCCTTCGTCTGCGGCAACCGCCCGACGCCGGCGCAGGTCGCCCTGCTCCAGCGCGCCTACGACCTGCAGATGGAGCAGCTCACGGCGCTCGGCCCGGGCGTCTCGCCGGCGGAGATCTGCGCCAAGCTGGGCCGGCGCACCCTCGGCCACGGCATCGGCATCTCGGCGTTCGAAGGCCCCCACCTGCGGGCGATCGACGACTACGAGCTGCGGCCGGGCATGACGTTCTCGGTGACCAGCCCGCCGCTCGGCGAGGACGGCGTCGGCGGCGTCCACCTCGAAGACGAGATCGTCATCACCGAGACCGGCATCGACCTCTACTCGACCTACCCCTACACCCTGAGCTGACCATGCCCGCCTCCACCCCGGCGCCGGCCGGCTGGCTCGTCGTGGGCCTCGGCCGCCACGCCGACCGGCTCGGCCTGCCGGCGCTGGCCCGCGCCCGCTCGTCACGGGCGGTCGCGGTGTGCGGCTCCGACCCGGCGCGCGCCGCCGACGTCGCCGCCCGCCACGCCGTGCCGGCCTGGGGCACCTCGCTGGAGCCGCTGCTCGCCGACCCCGCCGTCACCCACGTCTACGTCTGCTCCGCCAACGACCGGCACGAGCGGGACACGGCGCTGGCCGCGGCGGCCGGCAAGCACATCCTCTGCGAGAAGCCACTGGCGCCGGCGGTGGACGCGGCCCGCCGCATGGTGGCGACGTGCGCGCGCCACGGCGTGGCGTTGGGCACCGGCTTCCACCTGCGTCACAACGCCGCACACCAGCGGGCACGCCGGCTCATCGCCGGCGGAGACATCGGAGACCCGTTGTGGGTACGGGTCGACTACGCGCACACGTTGACGCCCGGCGACTCGGTCGAGCGGCTGGCCGCCTCCCGCAGTGTCGCCACACCGAGCAGGGGCGCGCTCAGCGGCAGCGGCGCACACGCCGTCGACCTCGCCCGGTGGCTGCTCGCCGACGAGATCGCGCCGGTCTCGGCGACGCTGGCCGAGGCCGGCACCGACCCGCAGCGGGTCGTCCACGTGGTCGCCACGGCGGCGCGCGGCGCCCTCGTGACGCTGAGCGCGGGCCGCTCGCGCTATCCCGCCAACGGCGTCACGGTCGTCGGCACCCGCGGCCGGCTGACCGTCGACGGCTCGCTCGGCGCCGGGGGCGGCGGCACCCTCCGCGTCGCGTCGGACCGCCGTGAGGAGAGCGCCGTCGTCCCACCGGCCGATGTCTACAGTGCACAGTTCGACGCGTTCGCCGGCGCCGGCGACATCGGCGCGTCCGGCGCCGACGGCGTGGCCGCCCTCGAGATCGTCGACGCCGTCGAACGCCTCCTGGCCGGCACCGTCCCCGAAGGAGTCTCGTGACCACCGTGATCACCAAGCGTCTCGGCTATCTCGCCACGGCCGAACGCATCCTCCAACCGCTGGGCCCGGTCGAGTACTGCGAAGACCAGCGGGCCGAGACCGTCCGCCGCCACCTCGCGGGCGCCTCGGTCGTCCTCGCCACCAAGGGCGTCACCATCGACGGCCCCGTCCTCGACGCGGCGCCGGGGCTGCGCGTGGTGGCCGCACCGACGGCCGGCTTCGACTGGATCGACGTCGACGCCGCGACCGCGCGGGGCATCCCGGTCATCGCCAACACCGGCGCGGCCGCCGACGCGGTCGCGGAGTTCACCCTCGGCACGGTCCTCGCCCTCACCCGCCGGATCGTCGCCGCCGACCGCGAGCTGCGCGGCGGGGGCGACTGGGCGGCGGTGCGCGACCGCTACTCCCGCGCCGACCTGCGGGTCGGTACCGACCTGACGACCAGCACCGTCGCCGTCGTCGGCCTCGGCCACATCGGCCGCAAGGTGGCCGAGAAGCTGGCGATCCTCAAACCCGCGAACCTGATCGGGTACGACCCGTTCGTCACCGCCGAGCGCGCCGCGTCGGCCGGCGTCGAGAAGGTCGACGACTTCCTGGACTGCGTACGCCGCGCCGACGTGCTGCTGCTCCACGTCCCGCTCACACCCGAGACGACCCGGCTCGTGACCGCCGACGTGCTGGCCGCCCTGCGCCCGACGGCCCTGCTCGTCAACTGCTCCCGCGGCGAGGTCGTCGACGAGCCGGCGCTGGTCGAGGCGCTGCGCGGCGACCGGATCGCCGGCGCCGCGCTCGACGTCTTCGCCGAGGAGCCGCTGCCGCCCGACTCGCCGTTGCGCCGGCTCGACAACGTCGTCCTCACCCCGCACATCGCCGGCGTGACGGCGCAGTCCGACGAGACCCGGGCCCGCGAGATCGGCGAGCGGGTCCTCGCCTGCGCGGCCGGGAACCGCCCCGCCGGCCTGGTCAACCCCGAGGTCTGGGACAGCCGGCGCCCCTTCGACGTACCCCTGGAGAGGTCATGATCTTCTGTTTCTACGACGGCGGACGCCTCGGCACCGTCACCCACGGGCGGGTCACCCCGGTCCCCGCCGAGGTCGTCCCCGCCGCCGCGTCCGCCCAGCAGCGGCTGGAGTCGCTCATCGCGAGCTACGACCGCCAACGCGACGCCCTCGCCGCGCTCGCCTCCGACCCGGCGCTGACACACCTGCCGATCGCCGAGGTCTCGCTGGAAGCGCCGGTGCCGTCGCCGCGCCAACTGCTGTGCGCGGTGAAGAACTACGCCGACGACCGCACGGGCGTCGCCGCCGACTTCTTCCTCAAGTCGCCGCTGTCGATCGTCGCGACCGGCGCGACCGTCACCCTGCCGCCGATCGAGGCACGGGTCTTCCACCACGAGCCCGAACTGGCCGCCGTCATCGGGGTCGGCGGGCGGGACATCCCGGCCGACCGGGCGATGTCCCACGTCTTCGGCTACACGGGCTTCCTCGACCTCTCCGCGCGCGACGTGGGCACCACGTACTACATGAAGAAGTCGTTCGGCGGTTTCGGGCCGATGGGTCCGGTGCTCGTGACGGCCGACGAGATCCCCGACCCCCACGACCTGACCGTCGAGCTCTCGGTCAACGGCGAAGTGCGGCAACGGTTCTCGACCGGCCAGATGGCCAACCGCATCGACCGGCTCATCGAGGTCGCGTCGTCCGTCAGCGGGATCGCGCCCGGCGACGTCATCGCCACCGGCACCTACCACATCGGCATGGGCCCGGTGCAGGACGGAGACCACGTGAGCATGACCGTCGAGCGCATCGGCGAGCTGACCGTCGACGTGGTCGACCCGAGCCACCGCTCGTGGACCCACGCCGGCGTGGCGGCGGTGACGCCCGCATGAGCGTCTCCGCCGTCTTCGGGTCGAGCAGCGCGATCGCGGCGCTGCGCGGCCACGCCTTCGACGTCGACCTCCACGTCGAAGAGGTCAAGCCGATCCACCGCGCGTTCCCGACGGTCGTCAACGAACAACGGTACGACGTCGCCGAGCTCGCCCTCGTCACGTTCCTGCAGGCCCTCGACGCCGGCCGCCCGCTCTCCCTGCTCCCGGTCACGCTGCTCGGCCGCTTCCAACACCACTGCCTGGTCACATTGGACGGTCACGGTGTCGCCTCGGTCGGCGACCTGGCCGGCAAGCGGGTCGGCGTGCGCTCGTGGAGCCAGACCACCGGCGTCTGGGTGCGCGGCATCCTCCACGACGACCACGGCATCGACCCGGCCCGCGTCGAGTGGGTCGTCTACGAGAACGGCCACGTCACCGGCGCCCCCGATCCCGACTTCGTGGTCCGCGCCCCGGCCGGCGCGACCGTGCCCACGGACTTCGTCGCCGGCACGCTCGACGCCGCGATCCTCGGCAACGAGCTGCCCGAGGACCCGCGGGTGCGTACGGTGCTACCCGATCCCGCCCGGTCGGCGGCGAGCTGGTACGGCCGCCTCGGCGCGATCCCGCTCAACCACATGGTCGTGGTCTCCGACGCGTTCGCGGCGGCCAACGGCGACCTCGTCGCCGAGATCTGCGAGGTGATCGCCGCCGCTGCGCCCGCCACGCCGCGGATCAGCTCGTCGCCCAACTTCTACCCGGCCGGCTTCGACGCCATCGCGACCTCGCTCGACCTGGCCGGCCGATACGCGCACGAGCAGGGGATCATCTCCCGGCCGGTCACCGCCGACGAGATCCGGACCAAAGTGGAGGGGTTGACGGGACGGGACCTCGGCCGGGTCGAGGCGAAGGCCACAGCTGCATGATCATCGACGTCCACGGGCACTACACGACCGCGCCGGCGGCGCTCGACGCGTACCGGGGACGGATGCTGGCCCGGCTCAACAAGCCGGCGCGGGCACGACTCGCGCTGCCCGCCGAAGCCGTGGCCGCCTCGCTCGAACGGTACGTCGCGCAGATGGACGCGCGCGGCATCGACCTGGTGCTGCTGAGCCCGCGCGCGTCCGGGATGGGTCACGAGATCGGCGGCGAGGCGGTCAGCCGCGCCTGGACCGAGGTCTGCAACGACGCCGTCGCCGCGGCCGTCGCCGCCTTCCCGGACCGGTTCGTGGGCGTGTGCCAGCTGCCGCAGAGCCCCGGCGTCTCCCCGGCGGGCTGCGTCGAGGAGCTGCGGCGCTGTGTCGACGAGCTCGGGTTCGTCGGGTTCCTCGTCAACCCCGACGTGTCGGGCGGGCTGCCGCCGCTGACGCCGTCGCTCGGCGACCAGTGGTGGGACCCGCTGTGGGAGACGGCCGTGGAGCTTCGGGTGCCCGGGATGATCCACGCCAGCGCCACCCGGCATCCGGCGTTCCACCTCAACGGCTCCCACTACATCGCGCAGCACTACGCCGCGACGGTCGAGATATGCGGCTCCGACCTGCTCACGTCGCGGTTCCCGGAGCTCGCGCTGATCGTGCCCCACGGCGGCGGCGGGGTGCCGACCAACATGAACCGCCACCGCGCGCTGCACATCACCGAGCGGCGGGAGCCGTTCGACGACGCCGTGCGGCGGCTCTACTTCGACACCGCCGTCTACGACCCCGACACACTGCTGACCATGATCGACACGGTCGGGGCCGACCGGTTCCTCTTCGGCTCGGAGATGTTCGGCACCGCCAACGTCGTCGATCCCCGGACCGGCACGGCCTTCGACGACATCGCGCCGGCCCTGCTCCCCCGGCTCCCGGCCGCGGCCGCCGACGCCGTGTCGCACGCCAACGCGCTGCGGGTCTTCCCCCGGCTGGCAGCGGCCCTCGCGGCACGGAGCACGTCGTGACCGGCCCGCCGGTCGGGCCGCCCCGGGTGCGGCGGCGCGCGGTCGGCGTACCCGCCGATCTGGTGGACCGGTTGGGGCGCCACGGCGTGGCCACCGTTCACGAGGCCTACCACCGGCGGGGTCTGATGACCGGCCTGACCGCGCTCGACCCGGCCCGCGACGCGTGCGGCCCGGCCGTCACCGCGCTCTGCCACGCCGGTGACAACCTCATGCTCCACGCGGCGATCGCCGAGTGCGCGCCCGGCGACATGCTCGTCGTCGCGACCCTCGCGCCGTCACACCACGGCATGTTCGGCGACCTGCTCGCCACGCTGTGCCAGGCGCGCGGCGTCGCCGGGCTCGTCATCGACGCCGGCGTACGCGACACCCGCGACATCCGCCGCGCCGGGTTCCCGGTGTGGTCACGGACCGTGTCGGCGGCCGGCGCGACCAAACAGGCCGCCGGCTGGGTCAACACGCCGGTCGTCTGCGGCGGGGTGCTCGTCTCCCCCGGCGACGTCGCCGTCGCCGACGCCGACGGAGTCGTCGTGGTCGCCGCCGACGAGGTCGCCACGGTCCTGGCGGCGGCGCAGGCCCGCGAGCGCGACGAGGCCGCCATCCGGGCGCGGTACGCCACCGGCCAGGGCAAAGACGTCAGCGAACTGCTCGCCCGGGCCGGGGTCGTCATCGACACGTCCGATGTGGGCGAAAATAGCGTCTCATCGCAAACGGTGGCGTAGCCGATGATCCGAGAGTCTGTACGGAGTGAGCCTGGATGACGATCAACACACCGGTGGAGCCGATCGAGGAGAGCTCCCAGCCGGGCACGGTGCTACGTGCCCGGCGGGAGCTCGCCGCGGCGATCCGTCGCGGCGACTACCAGCCCAACCAGCGGCTCGTCGAAAGCGAGCTGGCGGCCACCCTCGGCATCTCCCGGCCGACGCTGCGCTCGGTGTTCGTCGCGCTCGAACAGGAGAACTACATCTCGCTCGAACGCAACCGGGGGGCCCGGGTCCGCCAGTTCTCCCCCGAGGAGGCGATCGAGATCCTCGAGACCCGCGAGATCCTCGAGTCGGCGGCCGCCGGCCTCGCCGCCCTCCGGATCCAGCCCGAAGAGTGCCGGCGGCTCGAGGCGATCGGCGACCGGATGGTCGAGGCCGACCGCCGCGGCGACGGTGACGAGTACTCGGCGTGCAACCGCGAGTTCCACGCGCTCGTCCTGGCCTCCGCCCGGCAGCCGACGCTGGCCAGGTTCATCGCATCGACACCGTACCCGCTGGTAATGAGCCAGTACCGCAACATCCAGACGCGCCACCCACGCGACGGCTCCCTCCGCGAGCACCAGGCGATCCTGGCGGCCCTCTGGACCGGCAACAAAGACGCGGCCGAGGCCGCGATGCGCCACCACCTCGCCGCGACGCGGCGCGCCCTGACCCTCAACACGATGGCACAGCGGACAATGTGAAGCGCCCACGCGGCAACCGGTGACTGCCAAGGCGCCAGACCGTCGACCTGTCAACGGATGTCGACCACAACGGGACTCCCAGCCAGGCATGAAGCTCCTCGACGATGATGGCGAACGACTCGATCACGCGGGCGCCGTCGGGTGACGTCGAACAGGGCTCAGTCGGTGTAACACAGCTGACACAGTGGACGCCTGTGGGGAGGTAGGTGTTCGAGGATGAGGTGCTGAAGGTCGGTGGCGGTGATGTCGGCGCCGACCCTGGTTCCGCACGGATCAGGATGTCGTTGGCCGCAGGTTCGTCGTACTGGATGGTCCAGATGCCTCGCAGATACGTCTCCAGCCGGTCCCGGGGAGTCGGCGCGGTGCGGGCGGCCTCGATGGCATGGCCGACGCACTCGCTCACGAGTTCCTCCACCAGGCCGGCGACCAGCCTCTCCCGGCTGCTGAACCGGTGGTAGATCGTGCCCTTGCTCACCCCGGCGTGTTCGGCGCCGCGCGTCTGCACGCAGCCGCGGAGCCTCCGCCACGGGCACCCCGTCTCAGCGGCCTCAGTCACGATCCAGCCCAGGGGTGCCGTTGAGCACGAAGAATGGCACACCCCGGATGCCGAGCCCGCGCGCCTGAGCGATGTCGCCACCGACTGCCGCGTCGAACCTGCCGTCCTGCAGCGCGTCGAGCGCCGCGGCACGGTCCAGGCTGATCTCGTCGGCGAAGTCCGCGAGCGTGCCCAGGTCCCCGACGTTGCCGCTTTCCGACGGCGAGTCATCCCGGGAGACTCGCGACAGAACGTCACGGCGTATGGGCATCTGTCGCGAACCCGCCGAACCCCGCCGTAGCGTCCACTCCCGGCGTACGCCCTCGGCGTCGGCCTACCCACGCTGCTGTCGGATTGAAGTCGAACTGAAGTCGCTCCCCGATAGCGTCCATCGATACATGAATACGGGGGTGGGACTTTGAGAAGATGTTTGGCCGGCTTCACTCTGTCGGTCCTCGCGCTCGGCGCGAGCGTGTTCGGCGCGGCAGTGCCTTCGGTCGCCGTGCCCAGTGCGTCGGCCGCGCAACAGGTTGTCGCTAGTCAGCTGGTCGCGCTCGAGCAGCTCCGCGAGTTCGTCGAGCGGCAGTCGGAACGCTTCGCCGGGCTCTCGACGCGCGGCTCCGACCAGGTGACCATTCACGTAGTCAGCGACCGCTCCGCGGCAGCGGCGGCGGACCTGCCGGAACTCCAGCGGCTGGCCTCGGCCGCCGGCATCAAGGTCGCCGTGGAGCACGAAAAGTACAGCCTGCTCGAACTCAACCGGATCCAGGACTCCATCCCCACCAAGGGGCCGTTCGCCGCCGAGGACGCCGGGCTGAGCCGGTGGGGAGTCAACCCCGATACCAACACGGTCGACGTCGGGGTCCTGGAGGTCACCCCTGAGCTGCTGGCCCAAGCCGAGGAGGCCTACGGCGACAAGGTCGTGGTGACCCGCCAACCCCGACCCCGATACGGCACGGCTCAGCCGGACACCCAGCAAGCGCTCGCGTCCGGCCGGCGGACCGACACACCTCCGTACTACGGCGGGGACATGATTGATGTGGTCGGCCACATGATCTGCTCATCGGGCTTCACCCTCACCAACCTTTACGGCACCAGGTACGCGATCACGGCCGGGCACTGCGGAGCCCTGAACGCGCGGGTCGAGACGAACGACCGCTCGTACTTCGGCACCATGTACTTCCACCGGCTCGGCAACGGCAATCTCGACAACGCCCTCGTCGGCGGCGTCAGCTACGGCGGGCGCATCTGGGTCGGCGGACCGGCCACCACCTCACACCTGCCCGTGCACTCGGCCCGCGACTCGTGTAACGGCTGCCTCGTCAACTTCGACGGCTCCTTCACCGGAGAGGCGGTCGGGCGGCTCCTCGGCGAGCCGTTCTGCGCGACCTTCGAAGGCGGCGACTACTCCTGCGGCCTGCAGCGGGCGACCAGCGTCACCGGGGCGCAACTCTGCCAGAATGGCGACAGCGGCGGTCCGATCTTCGCCCACGACGGCCAAGGCGGCGTGATAGCCGTCGGCATCTTCACCGGGTACTACGCGACCTGGGACTGCGTATACACCCGGCTCCCGCCGATCCTCAACTCCTGGCAGAGCACCATCACGACAGGCTGAGCCACAAAGGACGGTGGCGGCCACAGATCATGGCCGCCACCGTTTCACCATGCCGCACGCCTGGCACCGCAGGATCTCCTCCACCCGCGAGCAAGTGCGACGCCAGGTCCAGGCCGGACGTGATGCCGGCCGCGGTGACCAGGCCACCGTCGTCGACCACCCCCGCGGCCTCGACAATCACCGCCCACCGGCAACAAACGATCTGTCCCCGCCATTGTGATCGACCAGCCGCGGTCGGTGAGCCAGGCGAGCACGATCGGCGGCAGATCCGGATGTATGGCCCGCCCCGTCCCAGCGGCCTGGTCGTCATCGGCCACGCGCCGCACGTGCGGGTCCGCCGGCCGAGCGACACGATGCGCAGCCGAGCGTGGCGGTGCTGGACTCCCGGTCGGCGAAGCCGACCCATCCAACGGGTTGCCCGCGCCACGCATCCGCTGGGATCTGTTTCTTCGCCTGGGCGCGCTGCGCCCGCGCGCCCTGAACTGAACCACCGCAACGGCGGTGACGCCAAGGACGTATGGCGATGGACGCCACATTCGGATACGATCTAGGAGACGAAATTGTAGCCAAGGCGGTGACCGTGAAGCTGTCCCACGCTCTGGCCCGTGCGTTGCGCGATAGCGACATCGAATGCCTCTTCGGGGTCGCCGGCGACGCCAACCTCTACCTGATCGACGCATACGTCCGGGAGGTGGGCGGCCGCTATGTGAGTGCGTCCAACGAGTCCGGCGCGGTGCTGATGGCGGCGGGCTACGGCAGCGTGTCGGGCGGCCTCGGCGCCGCGACCGTCACGCACGGCGCGATCACCAACACGATCACGGCGCTCTGCGACGCGGCCGCGGGGCGTCAGCCGCTGCTGCTGATCGCCGGCGATACCGCTGTCGTCGACAAGCCCAACCTGCAGAACCTGCCGCACCGTGACCTGGTGCTGCCGACCGGCACGGGCTTCGAGCAGGTGCGTTCGCCCGAGACCGCCCTTGCCGACCTCGCCGTGGGCCTACGTAGAGCGGCCACGGAGCGCCGCCCGATTGTGCTCAACGTGCCCGTCGACTTCCAGGGGGCAGAGGTCGCATACGAGCCGGTTCGCGCCCATCCGCCGGTCGTGGCCGGCATCGCGCCCGCGGAGCCCGCAATGGAAGAGGCGGCTGCCGTGGTCGCGGCGGCCAAACGCCCTGTCGTACTCGCCGGACGCGGCGCGACCACGCCCGCGGCGCGTGCCGCGCTGTTGCGCCTGGCGACCCGGATCGGCGCGCCTGTCGCCACCACGCTGCGGGCGAAGGACCTGTTCCGGGGCGAGCCGTATGACATCGGAGTCTTCGGCAGCCTCAGCACCGCCGCGGGCCTGGACGTCATCGCGCGCAGCGACACGATCATCGCGTTCGGTGCTGGCCTCAACAGCCGCACGACCGACCGTGGCGCGCTCCTGCGTGGCAGGCGCGTCGTCCAATGCGACGTCGACCCGCTCGCGTTGGGCGCCTTGTCTGATGTGGACGTGACGGTCGTCGGCGACACCGTCGAGGTGGCGGAACGACTCGTCGCCCTGCTCGACGAGGCGGACGTGCCACCTACCGGGTTCGCGTCGCCGGAGATGGCGGCGCGACTGGCCGCCGCCGACCCGTCCGGCTGGCCGGCCAGGCCCGGCGACCGGGCGCCGGGAACAGTGGACCTGCGCGCGGCGCTGCGCGCCGTCGACGAGGCGGTGCCGGACGATCGCACGCTGACCATCGACGGCGGGCGTTTCTTCTTCGAGGCGGCCTGCCGGACACCCGTGCAACGGCCGGGCGACTACGTACACACGATGAATATCGCCTCGATCGGGCTCGGTATGGGCATGGCCATCGGCGCCGCCTGCGCGGCGCCTGAGCGGCCAGCGCTGCTGATCGTGGGTGACGGAGGCTTCATGCTGGGCGGTCTGGCCGAGTTTTCGACCGCCGTCCGGCACGACGCCGACCTGATCGTCGTGCTGCTCAACGACTCCGCCTACGGGGCGGAGCACGTCCAGTTCCGCGACAAGGGCATGGACCCCGGCCTGTCGCTGTTCGACTGGCCCGACTTCGCCCCGGTCGCCCGTGCGCTGGGCGGTGAGGGCTACACCGTGCGCGGCCCGGCCGACCTCGACGGCCTGGCAGACGTGGTCAAGCGGCGTGAGCGACCGCTCCTGGTCGACGTCAAGCTCGACCCCGACCGCGTGCCGATGCCGGGCGCCTACCACGGCTAGGTCTGATCGTCGCTACGCGAACAGGTCAGGCCAGCGGCGCGCCTCCTCGATCTGCGCGCGGATCCCTGCTTCGAGGTCGTGGCGGCGTCGCACGCCGAACGTCTCAACGAACAACTGGTCGCTGAACTCGCTCGGCATACCGAAGGTGAGGTCGGCCGAGTCGCTGTCGCCGACGTGGATGCGCGCGTCCGGCACCAATCGACGCACGGTCTCCACGATCTCGCCCACGGTGTGCGCGGTCGAACCGCTGTTGAAGAACGGCCCGGCGCGCAGCTTGTCGGCAGGCGCCGTCAGCAGCGTATGGAACTGGTCGACGACGTCCTCGACGTAGACGTACGGCACGCGGCCCGCGGGGCCGTCGACGGACACCGGGCGTCCACACGCGGGGCCGTCGACCAGTTCCCCGGTCACCGTGCCCAGCGGTGGCCGGCTCGGCTTGCCCGCGGAGGCGATGAACGCGGGACGCAGACCCGCCACCTCCATCCCGTACGCCGTGGCGTACCAGCGACCCGCCGCCTCGAGGTATGCCTTCCCCGCGCCGTAGAGCGGGGCGCCTGGCGCGAATCCGAGCAGCGCCCGCTCGGTCAGCGGCACCTCGTCGGGGCGGTAGGCGCGCTGCGGCGCGTAGACCGAGACGGAGGAGCAGAGCACCACCCGGCGGATGTCCCGCACACGGCACGCCTCCAGCAGCCCGACGGTCGCCACGCAGTTCGCCATCGTCGCACCGAAGGGGTCGGTGTTGGCCACCGACGAGACGGCCGCTGCGACGTGGACGGCACGGTCGACGCGGTGGGTGTCGAGTGTCGCGCCGATCAGCTCGGGGTCGGCGGTGTCACCGACCGACCACCGCACGGCGTCGGGGTCGAGACCCCGGCCCCGCAAGAACCATGTCGACTTCGCGCGTGCCAGCAGCACGACGCGGTCGCCGCCGGCGAGCAGGCGGCGCACGATGGCGGAGCCGAGCATCCCGGTCCCGCCGGTCACCAGCGTCGTTGTCATCTCTCCTCCAGCACCTCCGTGGCTCGGCTCCGGCCGGGGAGCGCCGGAAGGATGTCGCGGGCGACCGTCCGCGCCATGTCGGCCCAGTCGGCCGTCGGGCAGGCCAGCGTGACGATCGCGGAGCCGGCGCCCGCGTCCGCGTACTCACGCAGGCGCGCGACGCAGTCCTGCGCCGTACCCGCGACGAGGTACCGGCGCCGGGTTCCGGTGAAGTCCTGGCGGTAGGTGTCGCCGACCTTCGCCGCCGCGACCCGCTCGGCGTCGGTGCCAACCGTCACGAAGCAGTTGATGCTGACGGCGACCGAGCCGGGATCGCGGCCGGCGTCGGCGAGCGCGCCGCGGACCTC
>Ga0164243_10011307_pt1 | contig 12746 bp, 12 predicted proteins | sample OricompcompostOP_FD_108781 | JGI IMG/M metagenome (GOLD analysis project Ga0164243, IMG submission 108781) | Organic Plus compost microbial communities from Emeryville, California, USA - Original compost - Organic plus compost (OP) | ecosystem: Engineered > Solid waste > Mixed feedstock >...
CCGAACAGCTCCAGCGACTCGCAGATGTGCTCGTGCCGGTTGCCGCCGGCCTGCGCCACGAAGATCACCTGGTCCACGCCGACGTCGGCGTACCGCTGGATCAGGTCCGCGACCTGCTCGGGCGTGCCGATCGCGCCGCGCAGCGAGCCCAGGCCCTGCTGCATCAACCGCATCCCCAGCGGCGCGCCGTCCGCGGTCACGACGTGCCGGGCGAACCCGGCCTCGTCGCGCCGCTCGGCGAACTCCTCCGCCACCGGCTGCCCGCCGACGGTGTGCCGCATGCCGTAGTAGTGCGCCAGGGAGTACCCGAAGAAGTGCGCGCCGTCGATGCCCCGCTCGATCGCCGTCTGCTCGTCCTCGGCGATCATCATCGGCACCGTCACCGCGATGTTCGGGTTCACCGCGAACCCGGCCGGCACGCACTCCTCCGACGCGATCAGCTCGTAGTACCGCTTCACGTACTCCGCGGCGTCCTCCGGCTCGACGAAGGAGAACGACAGCGCCCCGATGCCGTTGCGCGCCGCCAGCATGATCGTGTCCCGGCGGCTGCACGCCACCCACAGCGGCGGATGCGGCTTCTGCACGGGCGCCGGTACGACCTCGCGCGGCGGCATCCGCAGGTATGAACCGGTGTAGCCGGGGAACGGCCGCTCCACGAACATGCGGGTGATGGCGTCAAGCGCCTCCTGCCACATCGCCCGCTTCTCACCGCGCGGCACTCCGAACCCGCCGAGCTCGGCCGCCGACGACGACTCGCCCGTACCGAAGTCCACCCGCCCGTTCGACACCAGGTCCAGCGTCGCGACCCGCTCAGCCACCCGTGCCGGGTGGTTCACCGCGGGCGGTACCTGCACGATCCCGTGCCCCAGCCGGATGGTGCGCGTCCGCTGGCTCGCCGCGGCCAGGAACACCTCCGGCGCGGAGGAGTGGGAGTACTCGGCCAGGAAGTGGTGCTCCACCTCCCACACGTGGTCCACGCCGACCCGGTCGGCGATCTCCACCTGTTCCAGCGCGTCGTTCAGCAGCTTCCGCTCGTCGCCGTCGTCCCACGGCCGGGGCAGCTGATGCTCGTAGAAGATCCCGAATCGCATGGAAGCCTCCTGGGAGGGGGATTCCCCACGAATCTAGAGGCGTTCCGCCGTACGGGACAGGGCCGTACGGTCACACCCCCAGGTACCGCGTCACCATGCGCGCGATCCGCGCGGCCACCACGTCCGGGGGCTCGCTCGGGAGCATCATGTGGCTCATCGTCAGGCGTACGGCCGCGTCGACCACGGCGTTCACCTCCGCGGCCGGCAGGGACGGCCAGTGGCCGCGTACGTGTTCGGACAGGCGGGTGCGGGCGGTGAACAGCTGCGGCTCGGACTCCGTGGTCAGCAGCGGCAGTAGCTCGCGGACGTCGCCGGTCAGCACGGCCTTGCGCAGCGGCTCGTCGGCCGCGGACGTCAGCGAGTACAGCACGGCCTCGGTGACCGCCGTCTCCAGGTCGTCGTGCCGGGCCAGCGCCGCGTCCACGTCGTCGAGGAACCGCTCCGTGTCGCGCATGACGATCGCCTGCGCCAGCCCCCACTTGTCGCCGAACTCGTTGTAGATCGTCTGGCGGCTCACCCCGGCCGCCTCCGCGACGTCGCGCATGCGCAGCCGCCGGTACCCGTCCGCCACCACCCGCTCCGTCGCGACGTCCATGATCCGGTCCCGCAACGTGCCCGATGACGTGGGTGATACCGGTTCCGGTCCGGCGGCGGCGGTCATGCAGGCATGGTCGGCAGACGGGCGGCGCGCGTCAAGTCGGGCGGGCCGACCGCTCCACGGCCGGCGGTCGCCGGGAAGGTAGGGTCAGCGTCGGGGGAACGCCCTCGCTGCGAGGGGAGAGGCATGCGGTGAACGCCGACGCACGCGACCGCCAGGACGGTACGCCGGAGCGGCGGTCCGGGTCCGCCGCCGTGGTGGAGGCGGGCCTGTGGACCGTCCCCAACGTCATCAGCATGGCGCGGCTCGCCGGCGTGCCGCTGTTCCTGTGGCTCGTGCTCGGTCCGCACGCCGACTTCTGGGCGCTGCTCGTGCTCATCCTCGCCGGGCTGTCCGACTGGCTCGACGGGAAGATCGCCCGCGCGTTCAACCAGTTCAGCAAGTACGGCCGGGTGCTCGACCCCGCCGCGGACCGGCTCTACATCCTGGCCACGCTCCTCGCCCTCATCCTGCGCGACATCGTGCCCTGGTGGCTGGTCGCCCTGCTGGTCGGCCGCGAGGCGTTCGCGTTCGCCGTGCAGATGCTCGTCCGCCGGCACGGGTACGGCTGGCTGCCCGTCAACTTCCTCGGCAAGACCGCCACCCTCTGCCTGATGTACGCCTTCCCGCTGCTGTTCCTCGGCGACCAGCCCGGCGTCACCGGGATCGTCGCCACCAGCATCGGCTGGGCGTTCGCCATCTGGGGCACCGCCCTGTACTGGTGGGCCGGCGCGATGTACGCCGTCCAGGCCCGGCGGCTCATCGCCGCCGACCGCACCGGGCCGCCCCGCACCGGCGCGCCCCCGGCCGGCACCCGGACCGCCCGGTGAAGGCCGTGGTGATGGCCGGCGGCGAGGGCACCCGCCTGCGGCCGATGACCGCCAACCAGCCCAAGCCGCTGCTGCCCGTCGTCAACCAGCCGATCATGGAGCACGTGCTGCGGCTGCTGCGCCGGCACGGCTTCACCGAGACCGTCGTCACCGTCCAGTTCCTCGCCGCGCTCGTCCGCAACTACTTCGGCGACGGCGAGGAATGGGGCATGCGGCTCACCTACGCCACCGAGGAGACCCCGCTCGGTACGGCCGGCAGCGTCAAGAACGCCGAGGACGCGCTGCGCGACGACCCCTTCATCGTCATCTCCGGCGACGCGCTCACCGACATCGACCTCACCGACATGGTGCGCTTCCACCGCGCCAACGACGCCAAGGTCACCATCGCCCTCAAGCGCGTCCCCGACCCGCTGGAGTTCGGCATCGTCATCACCGACGACGACGGCCGCATCCAGCGGTTCCTGGAGAAACCCACCTGGGGCCAGGTGTTCTCCGACACCGTCAACACCGGCATCTACATCATCGAGCCCGAGGTCCTCGCCAGCGTCCCCGGCGGGCAGGCCGTCGACTGGTCCGGCGACATCTTCCCCGACCTCCTCGCCCGCGGCGTCCCCCTGTACGGCTACATCGCCGACGGCTACTGGCAGGACGTCGGCACCTTCGCCAGCTACCTCAAGGCCCAGGCCGACGCCCTGTCCGGCGCCGTCGACGTCCGCATCCGCGGCTTCGAGGTGTCCAAGGGCGTGTGGGTCGCCGAGGGCGCCGAGGTCGATCCGGACGCCCAGCTCACCGGCCCGCTCTGCGTCGGCGAGTACGCCAAGGTCGAGGCCGGCGCCGTGCTGCGCGAGTACACCGTCCTCGGCACCAACGCGGTCGTGAAGGAGGGCGCCTTCCTGCACCGCGCCGTCCTGCACGGCAACGTCTACGTCGGCGGCGGCGTCAACCTGCGCGGCTGCGTGATCGGCAAGAACACCGACATCATGAGCACCGCCCGCGTCGAGGAGGGCGCGGTGGTGGGGGACGAGTGCGTCATCGAGGCCGAGGCGTACCTGTCCTCCGACGTCAAGGTGTACCCGTTCAAGACCATCGAGGCCGGCGCCGTCGTCAACACCAGCGTCGTCTGGGAGTCACGCGGCCAGCGCACCCTGTTCGGCCCGCGCGGCGTGTCCGGCCTGGTCAACGTCGAGATCACGCCCGAGCTGGCGGTACGCCTGGCCTCCGCGTACGCCACCGGCCTGAAGAAGGGCAGCGTCGTCACCACCGGCCGCGACGCCTCACGCGCCGCCGGCACCCTCAAGCGCGCCGTCATCGCCGCGCTCACCGCCACCGGCATCGACGTCTCCGACCTTGACACCGCGCCGCTCCCCGTCACCCGCTTCGAGACCGCGCGCGGCGAGTCCGCCGGCGGGATCATGGTGCGCACCACGCCCGGCGACCCGCAGGGCGTCGACATCGTCTTCCTCGACAACCGCGGCGCCGACCTCTCCCAGGGCGCGCAGCGCCGCCTCGAACGCGTCTTCTCCCGGCAGGAGTACCGGCGCGCCTTCCCCGGGGAGATCGCCGAGCTGCGGTTCCCGCCGCGCGCCATGGAGACCTACGCCCGCGAGCTGCTCCGCTGCGTCGACATGAGCGGCGTCACCGAGACCCGGCTGAAGATCGTCGTCGACTGCGCGGGCGGTACGGCCGCGGTCGTGCTGCCGTACCTGCTCGGCGCGATCGGCGTCGACGTGCTCACCGTCAACAACCGCCTCGACGACCATTCGCCCACCGAGACCCTCGCCGAGCGGATGCGCGACCTCCAGCGCCTCGGCGAGCTCGTCGCGTCCTCCGGCGCGGCCTTCGGCGTCCGGTTCGACACCGTGGGGGAGCGCATCTGGCTGGTCGACGAGACCGGCCGGCTCATCAGCGACGACCGCGCCCTGCTGTGCGTCCTCGACCTCGTCGCCGCCGAGCGCAACACCGGCCACGTCGCGCTGCCCGTCACCACCACCCGCGTCGCCGAGCAGGTGTGCCGCTTCCACGGCGTCGGCCCGCACTGGACGCCCACCTCCTCCGACGCCCTCACCGAGGCCGCCCGCGACCCGGACATCATCTTCGCCGGCGACGGCCGCGGCGGCTTCATCGTCCCCGAGTTCACCCGCACCATCGACGGCATCGCCACCTTCACCCGCCTGCTCGGCCTGGTCGCCCGTACGCGGCTGTCGCTGTCCCAGATCGAGCGGCGTATCCCCGAGGCGCACCTGCTCCGCAAGTCCGTGCCCACGGCCTGGAACGCCAAGGGCTCCGTGATGCGGCGCGTCGTCGAGGAGGCCGGCGGCCTGACCATCGACACCACCGACGGCGTCCGCGTCGTCGACGGCGACGGCTGGGCGCTCGTCCTGCCCGACCAGTCCGAGCCCATCACCCACCTGTGGGCCGAGGCCACCGACACCGATGCCGCCCAGGACCTCCTCGACCACTGGGCCGCCGTCGTCGAACAGGCGGCCACCTGAGGCCCATGGACGACCTACACTCGGCGGGCATGGGGAGGGCCCGTCCGGACGCGTCGATGTCGCTGCTCGACGACATCACCGCCACCGCGCTGGACCCCGCGTACGCGACCGCCAAGGGCACCCGCACCCGGCACACCGGCCTGGCCACGTTCGTCGTGCTGCTCGTGCCCGGCCTGCTGCTCGCCATCGCCGTCGTGCACGCCCAGCGCGGCGCGCCCGCCCTGGCCCGCCAGCACGGCCAGCTCGTCCGCGCGATCCACGACCGTGAGCACACCGCCGACCGGCTCCGCCGCCAGACCGCCGCCCTGCGTGCCGACGTCGCCGGCCTGCGCCGCGAGCGCCTCGCGCACAGCCGCCGCGGCCGCGCCGCCGAACGCGACCTCACCACCGCCGCCCGCGGCGCCGCGCTGTCCGCGGCCACCGGCGACGGCGTCCGCGTCACCGTCGACGACGCCCCCGCGCGCAGCGGCCAGCCGCAGGCCCGCGTCTACGACCGCGACCTGCAGACCCTGGTCAACGGCCTGTGGGCGGCGGGCGCCACCGGCATCGAGGTCAACGGCCAGCGGATCACCTCCACCACCGCGATCCGTGAGGCCGGGTCGTCCATCCTCGTGGACTTCTGCCCGGTCAGCCCGCCGTACCGGCTCGACGCCCTCGGCGACCCCGACGCCATCCCGGCGCGGCTCGCCGACTCCACCGCCGGACGCCGCATGAACACGCTTGCCAACGGCTTCGGCATCCGGTACGACATGCACTCGGCCGACGATCTCCGGCTGCCGGCCGGCAGCGGCGGCACACTGCGTTACGCCCGTACGGCGGCGCGATGACGACGAACGGGAGGACGCGTTGATCGCGGTCATCGGTCTGGCGGCCGGGGTCGTCCTGGGCCTGATCCTGCACCCCGACGTGCCGCTGTGGCTCCAGCCGTACCTGCCCATCGCCATCGTCGCGGCCCTCGACGCGCTGTTCGGCGCGCTGCGCGCCCGCCTGGAGGGCACCTTCGACGAGAAGGTCTTCGCCGTCTCGTTCGTGTCCAACACCGTCATCGCCGCCGTCATCGTGCTGCTCGGCGACCTGATCGGCGTCGGCTCCCAGCTGTCCACCGCCGTCGTCGTCGTGCTCGGCATCCGCATCTTCGCCAACGTGGCCGCCATCCGCAGAAAGCTCTTCCACGCGTGATCACCGAACGGCTCAAGCGGCTCGCCCGGCTCACCCGCCCCCGGGCCACCCCCGGCCAGGCCCTCGCCGGGATCCTCTGCCTGCTCGTCGGCTTCGCCGTCGTCGCCCAGGTCGGCTCCAGCACCGGTGAGACCCGCTTCGCCACCGCCCGCCAGGACGAGCTCGTCGGCGTCCTCGACGACCAGAACACCCGCCTGGACCGCCTGCACCGCGACGTCGACGACCTGTCCCGCACCAAGACCAGCCTGGAGAAGGACGGCCGCGGCGACGCCGCCCTCAACGAGGCGCGCCGCCGCGCCGACACCTACGGCATCCTCGCCGGCACCCGCCCGGCCAGCGGCCCCGGCATCACGCTCAGCATCACCGACCCGCAGCACAAGGTCACCGCCGACCTGCTGCTCAACACCCTCCAGGAGCTGCGCGACGCCGGCGCCGAGGTCGTCCAGGTCGGCGGCAACCGCGTCGTCGTCAACAGCTACTTCCTCGACGGCCCCGGCGGCGTCTCCCTCGACGGCCACACCCTCGCCGTCCCGTACCGCTTCCTGGCCATCGGCGACCCCCGTACGCTCACCACCGCCCTCAACATCCCCGGCGGCGTCCGCGACTCCCTGGACCGGGTCGGCTCCTCGGTGTCGGTGACCCGCCACGACCAGCTGACGATCTCCGCGACGCGCTGATCCGTACCGAACACGCCCGCCGCGTGGTGAGATCATCCACAGTGGCCGGTTCCGGAGGGTTGGAGAGCGCGCCGACGTGGACCGGCGGAGCGCGGGCCGGGTAACTTGGGGGTGTCCGGCAGCCTCCCGGTTGACCCACGTGGTCATTCCGCATAGGTTGCGGCAACCATCCGCACCCTGGGGGTCTGCGCTGCAGGGCTCCAGGGTCTGGTCACCCGACGATGACCGCGCGCACCCGCGGTAGGAGGCCGAGCCGATCGATGCCGAGCGTTTACTGCACCCAGTGCGGTCACGCGAACCCTGCTGACGCCCGTTTCTGCGCCAACTGCGGCAACCCGCTGACCAAGAGCACACCGCCGCCGGCCGAGCAGGTAGGCGAGACCACCTCCACGATCTCCCTGTCGAAGATCCAGGAGATGGACGCCGCGGAGCAGCAGGTCGTCGAAGAGGCGCCGGATCCCTCGATGGTCGAGGCGCTCCCCCCGGGCGCCGCCCTCCTCGTCGTCAAGCGCGGACCCAACGCCGGCAGCCGGTTCCTGCTGGACTCCGACCTCACCACGGCCGGGCGCCACCCGGAAAGCGACATCTTCCTCGACGACGTGACGGTCTCCCGCCGCCACGTCGAGTTCTACCGGCAGGGCGCGTCGTTCACCGTGCGCGACGTCGGCAGCCTGAACGGCACGTACGTCAACCGTGAGCGCATCGAAGAGGCCCCGCTGTCCGGCGGCGACGAGGTCCAGATCGGCAAGTTCCGCCTGGTGTTCCTCACGGGCCCGCGCGTCGCGGGCGACGGCGGCAGGCACGCGGCCGTCTGAGCCCCCGGGTCGCTGCGAATGGCCGCCGAGGCAGCCCGGGCCTACATGAACATCGGGGAGGTCCTGGCGCAACTGCGCCAGGACTTCCCCGACGTCACCGTGTCGAAGATCCGCTTCCTGGAGTCCGAGGGCCTGATCGAACCCGCGCGGGCGCCCTCGGGGTACCGGCGGTTCACCCACGCCGACGCCGAGCGGCTGCGCTTCATCCTCACCGCCCAGCGTGACCACTACCTGCCACTGCGCGTCATCAAGGAGCACCTCGACGCGTACGACCGCGGCGACGGCCCCGCCGAGCTGCGCGGCACCGGCCTGCGCCCGCCGCGCTCCCTGGTCGCCGCCGACTCCGGCGCCCGGCCCTCACCGCTGCTGACCCGCGAGGAGCTGATCGAGGCCACCGGCCTGGCCGGCGACGCCCTCGACGAGCTCGAGTCCTACGGCCTGGTGCACCGCGAGGACGGCCGCTACCCGCCCGCCGCGGCCGTCGTCGCCCGCGCCGCCGCCGACCTGGCCGGATACGGCATCACCGCCCGCCACCTGCGCGCCGCCAAGGCCGCCGCGGACCGCGAGGTCGCGCTGATCGAGCAGGCCGTCGCCCCGCTGGACCGCCGCCGCGGCCCCGGCGCCCGCGACCGCGCCCGGGAGACCGCCCGGGAGATCGCGACGCTGGCCAACCGCCTGCACACCGCGCTGGTCGACGCCGGCCTGTCCGCGCGCGACCGGTGATCGGGCGCCGAGGGGAGAGTGTCCTGTGGAGATGGGCACGCGTTACAGGTGTACGTTGGGATGTGGGATTGAGATGGCGCGACAGATGCACGGACCCACAGCTAGGGCGGTGTCGTTGTGAAGCAGATGGAGGTCGTCGGCGTCCGGGTCGAAATGCCCTCCAATCAGCCGATCGTGCTGCTGAAGGAGGCAGAGGGCGACCGCTACCTGCCGATCTGGATCGGCGCGGTCGAGGCGACCGCGATCGCGTTCGCCCAGCAGGGCGTCCTGCCGGCCCGGCCGCTCACCCATGACCTGTTCCGCGACGTGCTCGACGCGTTCGACGTGCAGTTGCGCACCGTGAACATCACGGCACTGCGCGAAGGGATCTTCTTCGCGGACCTGATCTTCTCCAACGGGCGCGAGGTGTCCGCCCGCCCGTCGGACTCCATCGCCCTGGCGCTGCGCACCGGCGCGTCCATCTTCGCCAGCGAGGACGTCCTCGACGAGGCGGGCGTGGCCATACCGGACGAGCAGGAGGACGAGGTGGAGAAGTTCCGGGAGTTCCTGGACACCATCTCGCCGGAGGACTTCGGACGGACCTGAACGCGCGCCGCGGCCGTGGATTTGGCACGCCACGCCGGACGCGATCGTTGATTTGTCCCTGTGAGCGCCATACCGTTCAAGTGAATACCCGCCGTGCAACCAAGCCCCCCAACGCGCGGCGGGCGGGCTCCTGACGACGGTGTATCGGTCATCGGCGGGGCAGGGACTTCGCGGAGGTCGGCGTGGCGGTTTCCAGCGGCGAGGACAGAACGTCGGACACCCGGCGTGACGCTGTCCTCAGGGCAGGTGAACAGGGCCTGCTCTTCGACACGGAGCCGCCCGCGGTGCCCGACGACGTCGGCTATCGCGGAACGACCGCGTGCGCCGCGGCGGGCATCACGTACCGGCAGCTCGACTACTGGGCGCGCACCGGGCTGGTCGAGCCGAGCGTCCGCGCCGCCCACGGGTCCGGCACCCAGCGGCTGTACAGCTTCCGCGACATCCTCGTCCTGAAGGTCGTCAAACGGCTGCTGGACACCGGGATCTCGCTGCAGCAGATCCGCGCCGCCGTGCAGTTCCTGGCCGCCCGCGGCAGCCACGACCTGGCCCGCATCACGCTGATGAGCGACGGCGTGAGCGTGTACGAGTGCACCTCGGCCGACGAGGTCGTCGACCTCCTGGCCGGCGGCCAGGGCGTCTTCGGCATCGCGCTCGGCACCGTCTGGCGCGAGGTCGAGGGCAGCCTCGCCGAGATGCCCGCCGAGCCGCTCGACGACGCCGAACCGGCCGACCACCCGAACGACGAGCTCACCGCGCGCCGCCGGGCCCGCAAAACCGGCTGAAGAGGCGTACGGAGGCCCGCTCCGCACCGCTAACCTGGGGCGCATCATGAGCGAAGCCCAGACCCCCGCGCGCCCGCACCGCGGCCCGCTGCAGCCCGGTGACCTCGTCCAGCTGACCGACCCCAAGGGGCGGATGCACACCGTACGGCTGGAGCCGGGCAAGCAGTTCCACACCCACAAGGGCTCGCTCGACCTCGACGAACTCATCGGCGCCCCCGAGGGCGTGGTGGTGAAGTCCTCCGGCGGCACCGCGTACGTCGCGCTGCGCCCGCTGCTCGCCGACTTCACGCTGTCCATGAAGCGCGGCGCCACCATCGTCTACCCCAAGGACGCCGCCCAGATCGTCGCCATGGCCGACGTCTTCCCCGGCGCCCGCGTCATCGAGGCCGGAGCCGGTTCCGGTGCCCTGACCTGCTGGCTGCTGCGCGCCACCGGCCCCGAGGGCGAGGTCGCCTCCTTCGAGCGGCGCGAGGACTTCGCGAAGATCGCCGAGGCCAACGTCGAGCGCTACTTCGGCGGCCCGCACCCCGCCTGGCGGCTCACCGTCGGCGACCTCGCCGAGCGGCTCACCGAACAGCCCCTGGAGCACCGCGCCGACCGCGCCGTCCTCGACATGCTCGCCCCCTGGGACTGCCTGGAGCCGGTCGCCGCCAACCTCGAGCCCGGCGGCATGATCTGCTGCTACGTCGCCTCCACCACCCAGGTCTCGCGCATCGTCGAGGCGCTGCGCGACCACGGCGAGTTCGCCGAGCCCGCCACCTGGGAGACGCTGGTGCGCAACTGGCACGTCGAGGGCCTCGCCGTCCGCCCCGACCACCGCATGGTCGGCCACACCGGATTCCTGGTCACCGCCCGCCGCCTCGCCGACGGCGTCCGGGCCCCGATGCGCCAGCGCCGGCCCGCCAAGGGCGCGTACGGCGACGACTGGCAGGCCGCCGGGGGCCGTCCGGGGGACCGCGGCTGACACGCCGTCCCGCATGCCGGACGCCTCTCCGACCAGCGAAACCGTGTGACGATCTTGTTTCGTCCATTCGGCCCACTGCCCCTGACCTGGCCCTTCGTGGAACGCTCCGAACTCGTACGACACGGCGGCCGTTCGGTCAGGTTACGAACGGCCGACAGATAGGTAGGGTCTGAGTTAGTCGTCGTCTCTAGGAGGAGGTGACGGGCGTGGCAGCTCGCGACGACGAGGCACGCGCCGCGCAGCATGCTCGGGAGGCCGAAGACCTCCGGGCGCAGGTTTCCTTTCTCGAAGAGGAAATCTCAGTGCTGCGGCGCAAGCTCGCGGAGTCCCCCCGCCAGTCGCGGATGACCGAGGAGCGTCTCAGGGAACTACAGGCGAACCTCGCGGCCGTCAACGCTCAGAACGAGCGTCTCGTGGCCACCTTGAAAGAGGCCCGCGAGCAGATTGTCGCGCTCAAGGAGGAGGTCGACCGGCTGGCGCAGCCACCGTCGGCGTTCGGCGTCTTCCTGAAGGCACGAGAAGACGGCACCGCCGAGATCTTCACCGGCGGACGCAAGCTCCGGGTGACCGTCAGCCCGTCCATCGAACTGGACAAGCTGCAGCGGGGCCAGGAGCTCATGCTGAACGAGGCCATGAACGTCGTCGAGGCGCTCGAGTACGAGACCGTCGGCGACATCGTCATGCTCAAGGAGGTGCTCGAGGACGGCAAGCGTGCGCTGGTCATCGGGCACACCGACGAGGAGCGCATCGTCCAGCTCGCCGAGCCGCTCATCGGGCAGACCCTGCGCGCGGGCGACTCGCTTCTGCTGGAGCCGCGCTCCGGCTACGTGTACGAACGAATCCCGAAGTCCGAGGTCGAGGAGCTCATCCTCGAGGAGGTCCCGGACCTCAGCTATCTCGACATCGGCGGTCTGTCCGGGCAGATCGAGCAGATCCGCGACGCCGTGGAACTGCCCTACCTGCACCGCGACCTGTACCGAGAGCACCAGCTCAAGCCTCCGAAGGGGGTCCTGCTCTACGGGCCGCCCGGTTGCGGCAAGACGCTGATCGCCAAGGCCGTCGCCAACTCCCTGGCCAAGCAGACCGCGGAGGGCGGCACCCAGGCGCGCAGCTTCTTCCTCAACATCAAGGGTCCCGAACTACTCAACAAGTACGTCGGCGAGACCGAACGTCATATCCGGCTGGTGTTCCAGCGGGCCCGTGAAAAGGCCAGCGAGGGCATGCCGGTCATCGTGTTCTTCGACGAGATGGACTCGATCTTCCGCACCCGCGGCTCCGGGGTGTCCTCCGACGTGGAGAACACGATCGTCCCGCAGCTGCTGTCGGAGATCGACGGCGTCGAGGGCCTGCAGAACGTCATCGTCATCGGTGCCTCCAACCGCGAGGACATGATCGACCCGGCGATCCTCCGGCCCGGCCGGCTGGACGTCAAGATCAAGATCGAGCGGCCGGACGCCGAGGCGGCGAAGGACATCTTCTCCAAGTACCTCACCGATGAGCTTCCGCTGCACGAGGACGACCTGAAGGAACACGGCGGCAACTCCCAGGCGACCGTCAGCGCGATGATCCAGCGGGTCGTCGAGCGGATGTACGCCGAGAGCGAGGAGAACCGCTACCTGGAGGTCACGTACGCGAACGGGGACAAGGAGGTCCTGTACTTCAAGGACTTCAACTCCGGCGCCATGATCCAGAACATCGTGGACCGCGCCAAGACCAGCGCGATCAAGGACTACCTCGACAACAAGCAGAAGGGCATCCGCGTCAACCACCTGCTCCAGGCCTGCGCCGACGAGTTCAAGGAGAACGAGGACCTGCCCAACACCACCAACCCCGACGACTGGGCCCGCATCTCCGGCAAGAAGGGCGAGCGGATCGTCTACATCCGTACGCTCATCTCCGGCAAGCAGGGCACCGAGGCCGGCCGGTCCATCGACACGGTCGCCAACACCGGCCAGTACCTCTAGGCCGGCG
>Ga0164243_10011309_pt1 | contig 12745 bp, 5 predicted proteins | sample OricompcompostOP_FD_108781 | JGI IMG/M metagenome (GOLD analysis project Ga0164243, IMG submission 108781) | Organic Plus compost microbial communities from Emeryville, California, USA - Original compost - Organic plus compost (OP) | ecosystem: Engineered > Solid waste > Mixed feedstock >...
CCAATGTGCCTTTGCGGGTTAGTTACAACGGATACCTAAGTTTTAACTATCCCGTCAATAACATCAAGCTCCTGACACCGGAACAATACCGGCTGGTGAGTAACGCTATTATTGATGCTGGCGGTGGCAATCCGGAAGACCGGGTTGAAAGTACGGGCGCAGGAACGGATTGGATGGCTGAGATTTTCCGTCGCGGCGCGCCTGAGCATAACCACTCTCTTTCGTTCAGCGGCAGCCTTAATGACCTGAATTATTACGTGTCTTTGAATACAACCAACGAAGCCGGCGTCATCCGCACGTCGGATTTTAAACGCTATGGTGGTCGCATCAACCTGAACTACGGTGGTTCCGGCAAGCTGAGCTTCGGCACTAACCTGCGGTTTGCGCACATTGACGACAAAACCATTAATAAGGCCGGTGTAAACGAAAATGCCGGGGCAGTATATTCTGCGCTTTTCTTTGATCCAACGCTGCCCGTGCGGGATGCGTCAGGCGCCTTTATCCGGAGTGAACAGCTGACGATCAACAATCCGGTGTCCATCCTTGAGGGCGAGGATCGCGACCGGCGCATCAACCAGTTTGCGGGGAATGTTTACGGCGAGTATGCATTTCTGCCCAGCCTGCACCTGCGGGTAAATGTCGGTTTTGATATTGCGAACAGCCGCAGTGACAATTACATCAGTCGGCTGACCATCGTAGGGGCTGCCCGGGGTGGCGTAGCGAATGTGGACCAAAGTCAGAACTTGGATCATGTTACCGAAGCCACCCTCCGATTCAACGAAACGTTCGGCGATCACCAGCTGAACGCACTGGCCGGATTGGAGCTGCAAAACTTCAAAAGTTCAGGGTTAACCCTGCATGCCGAGGGATTCCCCGCCGACGGAACGGGAACCGATAACCTAGCCTTGGGGAATCCGGAAACATTTACCCTCGGAAGCAGCCGCAACAGCAACCGCCTGACCTCGGCATTCGGGCGTGTAAACTATACCTTTAGCGAACGTTACCTGCTTACGGCTACCATGCGTGCTGACGGATCAACACGCTTCGGTACAAACAATAAATTCGGTTACTTCCCTTCGTTTGCGGTTGCATGGCACCTTGGCAAGGAACCGTTCATGGAACCTCTGACATTTATAAACGAGTTGAAACCCAGGATCAGCTGGGGACAAACCGGGAATCAATCCATCGGTAACTTTCTTTCCCTCACTACCTTTGCCCGTGGTGCTACCGCCATCCTGGATGGGTCGCAACAAATCGGCCTGACACCCGCACGCCTGCCGAACGAAAATATCCGGTGGGAGACGTCGCAGCAGGTGGATGCCGGCCTTGATTTCGCCTTCTTTAACAGCCGAATTGTCGGACACGTCGATTACTTCTACCAAAAAACCTTCGACATGCTGATGGCTGTTCCGCTTCCCGTGGAAACCGGCTTCCAGACGCAGATCCAGAATGTGGGCAGCATCGCGAACCGCGGGTTCGAGGTTGACGTCATCACGCGGACCGTCTCACGTGAGCGCTTTAACTGGACGACTAACCTGAATATAGCCACGGTTCACAACAAAGTCACAGACATCGGCAATACGTCACAGGTGATTTCGGGCTCATCAGGATTTACCAGCAACTTCCTGATCACCCGCGTAGGGCAGCCACTGCGGTCGTACTTCGGTTACCAGGTGGAAGGGGTGTGGCAAATAGATGATGACTTTTCCAAAACTACGCAGAACGTTCAACCCGGCGACCTGAAGTACGTCGACCAGGATGGGAATGGAGAAATCAATGCCAACGACCGGGTCATACTGGGCAACGGCTTTCCCGACCTGACGTTCTCTTTCGGCAACACGTTTTCATACCAAAATTTTGGGCTTTCTATTTTTCTTGAGGGTGTTCAGGGCGTAAAAATGTTGAATAACAACTTGGTGGATACGTACTTTCCTCTCCAGAACCGTCGGAATAAGTATGCAGAACCGTACCTGAACCGCTGGACACCGGAAAACCCGTCCAACAAATACCCGTCCTTTGTGAGCCCGGGCAGCCAGGGGCAGAATGTTGTCAATTCCCTGACGGTAGAGGATGCTTCCTACATCCGGCTTAAGAGCGTACAGATGAGCTATGACTTCCCTTCCCGCTGGCTGGGAAGCGGGCTGCGGGCAGCCCAGTTGTATGTCGCCGCAACCAACCTGAACACATGGAGCAATTACTCGGGCTTTGACCCGGCACTTAATTCGGGAGGCGACCCGAATGCAATGATCGATTATAATGCTTACCCGCTGGCGCAGAAATTCCAGGTGGGCGTAAAAGTAGATTTTAAATAAGGATGACTACGAAATATTTTTTCCCGCTCTTGACGGTGCTCGGAATGGCGTTTGCAGGTTGTGAAAGTCTGCTGGAAGAGCATCCGTACGCTGAATTGGCCCCAGATGATGTGCTGACCACGGCCAACGGTATTGAGAAAGTGCTGGTTTCTGCCTATGGAAATATGGTGTGGAACAACATCAAGTTCAAGCTCACGCGTTTTGAAGGGTGGTCGGCCGATCTTTCTTGGCAAACGGGAGGCGTGGAGAACAGGACGGCGCTCACCATTATGAACTGGACGTGGGACGCTTCGCAGGATCATTTCCAAGGTGCGTATAACCGTCATTACGCCGCTATACGGGATGCCAATATCATTCTGGACAACCTGGACCTGGTGGCTGAAATCGCTCCGGATAAACGATCTGCCCTTACCGCAGAAGCTCGGTTTATACGGGCGTGGGCCTACTACCGGCTTTACCTTTATTTTGGTCCGACACCCCTGCGGATCCACGTGAGTGATCCCGCCGAAATGCGCAGGGCAACGCAGGAGGAGATGCTCCGGTTTATTGAGACGGAGCTCCTGGCGGTGATTCCCGATTTGCCTGAATCCGGCACTGAACCTCAATATGGGAGGGCTACCCGTGGAGGAGCCACGGCGTTGCTGGCCAAATTTTACCTCAACACCAAGCAGTGGGAAAAGGCGGCCGACGCCTGCCGGGAGGTGATCGATATGGGTACCTACGAGCTTTTTTCGGATATTGAAGGTTTGCTGAAGGCCGAAAACGACGGCAACAGCGAAATCATCCTGGTCACGCCATTGAGCCCGGACGGTCCCGCCATGAATTACATGGAAGGAGCTTTCCCGCCGGGATTCGTCGCGTGGCCTGAAAAAAATGTGGTCAACACCTCCTGGGAAAATCACGCGACGCAACATCGACTGCGGGAATCGTTCTATTACTCGTTTGCTCCCGGGGATAAGCGCCGCCGTGCCATCCTCACCGCTTATGTGAACGACCGCGGTGAAACGGTCGACCTCCTGAACAGCGCGGAAGACAACATCCGTTCGTTCCGCTTCTGGCCCGACGCGAACGCTCAGGGCAACCGGCATGGCAATGACTTGCCGGAAATCCGTTATGCCGACGTCCTCCTGGCCAGGGCTGAAGCGTTAAATGAACTGTACGGACCCAGCGAAGAGGCGATTAGCCTGATCAATCAGGTGCGTAGACGGGCCGGCGTTTCGGAGTTGGCCGTTGCCGACTTCGCAACAAAGGAAGCGCTGAGGGATCACCTCGTGAAAGAACGGGCATGGGAGTTTTACGAAGAAGGACACAGGCGGACCGATCTGATCCGGATGGGTAAACACGTTGAATTCGCGAAACATCGGGGTGTGGTAAACGCGCAGGAGTACCGGAATCTGTATCCCATTCCGCAGTCGGCACTGGATGCGAATCCGTTATTGGTACAGAATCCGGGGTATTAAGTGGAGAAAGATGGTTTCTATGCCTAATTTCAACGATAATTTTATAAGTTTATCAAAAAATCGGTAGGCAAAATGGTTATGCGCGATATAATATATGTATTGACCCTGGTGGGCAGCGTATTATTTCTGGAAGGAAAGGCTCAGCAGACAGGGGCGAATAAAAAGCCCAATATCGTATTGATTCTGGCGGACGACATGGGGTTCTCCGATATCGGCTGTTATGGCGGCGAGGTGCAGACGCCTGCCATTGACCAACTGGCAAAAGAAGGCGTTCGGTACAAGCAATTTTACAATGCTGCCCGCTGCTGTCCTACGCGCGCGTCGCTCCTCACCGGATTATATCCGCATCAGGCCGGTATGGGATGGATGGCCGCTGCCGATATGGGTACGCCGGCCTATCAGGGAAACCTTAACGACAACGCTGTAACCATTGCGGAGGTACTGAAAACCGCGGGCTACCGCACATACATGACAGGAAAATGGCACCTAACCAATGAACGTAAGATTGACGGCATGGTTACGGATAACTGGCCATTGCAGCGGGGGTTCGACCGTTACTTCGGCATTATTCCCGGAGGAGCCAATTACTTTACCCCGATTATTTATAGCGGAAACCAACGCTATCCTGCTCCGGAAAATTTTTACCTCACCAATGCCATCAGCGATACCACCGTCCGGTACCTGGATGAACATTTCAATCGTACTCCCGATGACCCCTTATTTATGTACGTCGCCTACACGGCGCCCCATTGGCCGCTGCACGCACTGCAGAAGGAAATTGACAAGTACAAGCAGACGTATCTGGCGGGTTGGGACCGCCTGCGCGAACAACGTTTCCAAAGGCAACGGCAAATAGGACTGTTCCCGGAACAGGCGGCTATGTCTGAGCGCGATTCGGCCGTGGCGGCGTGGGACCAATTGACACCGGCTGAACAGGAAGAAATGGCCATGCGCATGGCCATCTATGCGGCACAGATCGACATCATGGACCAGGGGATCGGCCGGATTGTCGACGAGCTGCGCAAACGCAGTCAGCTTGATAATACCCTGATCTTCTTTTTAAGTGACAACGGCGCCTGTGCGGAATTCATCAGCTCTGGCCAGCGGAAGGCGGTAGACGGAAAGGAAGATACGTTTGAAAGTTATCGGATAAACTGGGCCAACCTAAGCAGTACCCCTTTCAAAGAATACAAGCACTTCACCTATGAAGGGGGTATCGCGACGCCTTTGGTGGTGCACTGGCCCAACGGGATTGACCGCAAATTGCAGAATACATTCGTCACCCACTACGGACACATCAGCGACATCATGGCCACCTGCGCGGAGGTGGCCGGCGCCACCTATCCCACCGAGTGGAAAGGTAAGGCTATCCACCCCATGGTAGGGAAAAGTCTGGTACCGCACTTTAGCGGCCATGACAACCAACGGGGCAAGGTCTTCTGGGAACATGAAGCCAACATGGCCATGCGCGACGGAAAGTGGAAACTGGTTGCCAAAACGCCGGAAGAACATGAATTTAGCACGGCCAGCCTTCGTCTCTACAACCTAGAGGACGACCCGGTGGAATTGAACGACCTGTCGGCCGCTGAGCCCGGGCGGGTGAAGCGTATGTACGCGGAGTGGCAGGCGTGGGCAGCAGATATAGGCGCCTTCCCGTTGGATACGCGCAACTACGGCAAACGGGCGCAGGATTATCGCCGCCAAATCAACGGCGATTTTAACGACAACCTGGGTGGCTGGAACGTGAAGATCAACGGAGAAAGTACAGCCATGGTAACCATTGACGAAACGGGCAAACTGGGAGCACAGAATGCAGCCCGCATCAGCTTGAACAAAACCGGCACCAAGCCATCGGATGTAGCTCTCCTTTGGCCTTTCCGCGGAAATAAAGGTGAGCGGTTTGAGGTGGGAATACATGCAGTGGCCAGCCGGGCAACTACCTGTTACGTGCGCTTGGAAAAAGTGGGGGAAACCGATACCCGGGTGATCAATCAGGCGGTCGCGCTGGATACGAATCCAAAGAACAGCCGTTTTGAATCCGTAGAACTTCCGGCCGACGGACAATACCGCCTGGCTCTCTATTTCGGGAACGGCGGGGAAGGAACTGACATTTGGATTGACGATGTGGCACTGACGGTCGCTGGCAATTAATTAACATCTTCATCCGGAGTACGCGGCCTACCGCCCCCCGTTATTAACGATAGCCCATCCAGGACATGTCAGTTGCTTTTTATCAATTAAATTAGCTAAGTTTGCGATTAGATAACTAATCAAAAATTGATATAGCCGATGTCCGTTGCTCCTGAAGTTCTCATCGTGCATTAACGGGAGACATTATGGATCAAAGCTATCACGACAAACAAGCTTCCTCTGATGAAGCGCTCGTCTCGCGTATTCAGCAGGGCGATGAGGTTGCTTTCACCTTATTTTTCGAGCGGTATCATTCGAATATGTATCTTGCCGCTTATCATTTACTGCGTGATGAAGATGATGCCCGCGACGCTGTACAGGAGCTTTTTTGTGATGTATGGCAACGCTCAGACCGCATCGATATTACTCGCAATATCAAAGGGTACCTTTACACGATATTGCGAAACCGGATTTTAACTGCCATGAGCCGGAGTAAATATGTCGATGATTACATTAATTCGTACATTGCATTTGAACGGCAGTTCGAAGCTAGTACCGAAGAAACCGTGTTAGTCCGCGAATTGGAACAGCTGTTAGAGGAAAAAGTCGATCAGTTGCCTCCGAAAATGAGAAAAGTCTACGAGTTGTCGTGGCATCATCAATTAAGTAACAAGGAAATAGCAGAACGAATGTCTATTAGTGAAGGAACGGTGAAGCAGCATAAGCATCAGGCAATTCGTATTTTGCGGGGAAAGCTCCAACGACTGGTTTCTATTATTTTTTTCTAAAAAAAGCAAGTTGCCACTATAACCTTTTCCTTTCTCATCAGTATACGCTATATACGACGAGAACTTCAGGAGTTAACTAACCCGTATGCAGGATCGCGAAAAAATCAGGCAGTTATTTAAACGGTATAGCAGGGGAGAGTGCACCCCTGATGAACAAGCAAAACTGCATGCCTGGTTTAATATGTATGCCCGTCAGGAAGCCCATGGGTTGGACGATCTGCTAGCGACTTATCGGGCCGAACAGGCCGCCGCGCGGCGAGGAAAGTTAGGGTGGTTGCCCTATGCAGCCGTTTTTATTGCGGTATTGGCGGGGCTTTGGTGGTTTTATGACGCAGCGCAAAACGACCTGAACGTTGAACGAACTGCCGCACAGACGTATGATATTCCTCCTGGGAGAAACAGGGCCATGCTTACGCTGGCAGACGGTCGCACCGTCGATTTAAATGAAGAGCAGAAGGGGATTGTTTTGGGGGATGTCATCAGATACTTAGATGGGAGCTCCGTCATTGAGGAACAAGCGGATATACCCGGCCGTTCACTTGAACTTAGCACACCCAAGGGAGGGACCTATCAGGTGGACTTGCCAGACGGCACACACGTATGGTTAAACGCTGCATCGAAGTTAAGTTACCCGGAACGGTTTGCCGACCTTGATCGCACAGTAGAAATACGTGGAGAAGCCTACTTTTCGGTAGCTAAAGACAAACACAGACCTTTTAAGATAAGAAGCAGGGGGCAGGAGATCGTTGTAACCGGAACGGAATTCAACGTGTCTGCATATGAAGATGCGGATGTAAAAACCACGTTGGTTGATGGCATAGTATGGTTGCGAGCGGAAATTTCAGGCAGGAAGATACAACTTTTCCCTGGTGAAGAGGGCGTTATCCAAAATGGGAATATCGTTAAGTATTCCGTTGACCCTGCCGCTGCCGTGGCTTGGAAAGAAGGGAACTTTTATTTTGACAATACCCCGCTCGACGAGATGATGAAACAGATAGAGCGCTGGTACGATGTGGAAGTGATTTACCAAGGACCGGTCCCACAGGAGCGCTTTAGCGGTCAAATGTCCCGGAACATTACGTTGCAGACGGTATTGCAGCTTTTAAAATTGTCGGAAATCAAGTATACGTTATCGAATAAACAGCTAATTATTGAATAATGTCTTAGACGAATTTTTGCTTATGGATATGACCAATTCTACGTGACGAACCCCCGGGGATAGTAAACGTACAGGGAGAAAGCATCACCATCCTCCCTGTTATGTTGGATAACCGATCTTTTCTGTGAACTTACTAATCAAATTATCCAATCACCGCAAACTTAGGTATAAAATCTGAAATGCGGTTTAAGTACCTACCATGTATGTAATGACGAACGCCTTTCGATGTCGGTTCGACGATCGGGGCATAACCAAATTACTGTTAATTATGAAATTGACGGCGATGTTTGTGTTGGCGGGATGCCTTCACCTCAGTGCCGCCTCTTACTCGCAGACGATTACGTTAGAAGCCAAGAGGTATTCAATAAAGGAAATCTTTCAGGTGATCCAGAAGCAAACGGACTACAAAGTGGTTTATAACGTTCGCTTCCTGGAAAATACCCGCCCCATCGACATGACGGCAAAACAGGCATCTTTAACTGCCGTCTTGAAAGAGGTATTGGAAAATCAGGCGTTAACCTATGACATTCGCGAAAAAACAATTCTCATAGGTAAGGCAAAGCCAACGGGACTTGAGTCGGAACGACGACAAACGGGTGAGCCTCAAGAACGGATTGTGGCTGGAAAGGTTACTGACGAGCTTGGAAACCCACTTCAGGGGGTGACCGTAGCTATAAAAGATACGGATGTAGCCGTGCAAACCGACGCTTCAGGCAATTATCAAATTCAAATCCCCAACGGGGGAACCGATCTGGTTTTTACCATTGTCGGTTTCGAACCGAAGGAGCTCCCCATCGGCAAAGAAGCGATAATAAATGTCGCCATGACGCCATCGGTCGATAGTTTGGATGAGGCGGTCGTCGTGGCTTTCGGCACCCAGCGTAAGGCGAGTGTGATAGGGGCCATAACAACCGTTTCTCCCAACGATTTAAAAGTACCGGTTGCCAAAATAAGCAGCAGCCTCGCTGGACAAATGGCCGGCATCGTATCGGTCCAAGGATCGGGAGAGCCCGGCTCGGGGGCCTCGTTCTGGATTCGAGGGGTCAGCAGCTTTGGTGCTAACAATCGACCTCTAATTTTGGTGGACGGCATTGAACGGCCGTTGGACCTCGTTGATCCGGAGGACGTAGAATCATTCTCCATCCTTAAGGACGCTACGGCGACTGCCGTTTATGGCGTACGTGGAGCCAACGGAATTGTCTTAATTACAACCAAAAGAGGCAGAAAATCTGAGAAGCCGATCATTAATGCCCGTTTTGAACGAGGCGTACTTCAGCCCACACGTCTACCGAAGCTAGCCAACGCATCCCAATGGATAGACTACTATAACGATATCAGCTTTGAAGGGTCCTCAAGGTATGCTTACCCACAGGAATTAAAAGATCTTTATGTCAATAAGGTCGACCCAGATATTTATCCGAACGTAGATTGGATGCAGGAAATATTCAAAAACACGACCACGAACGATCGGCTGAATGTGAACATAACTGGAGGAGGCGAAGTGGTTAGGTATTATGTTTCCGGCTCTTATCTGCGAGAGAACGGCATTTTTAAACCCAATAAGTCGCCTAATTATGACCCTTCAGTAGACTACGACAAGATCAATTTCCGTTCAAATCTGGATATCCGGCTGTCGCCGTCTACCGAATTGAGCCTTAATTTATCTAACCAGTATGAAACCAAAAACAGACTTGGAGTTGACATGGCCAGAATGTATGAAATGGTCTTGCATACGACGCCTATTGCAATTCCAACTGTTTACTCCGACGGGACTCATGCGCAACCGTTAGTGGGGCAAAATCCCTATTATGCTTTGAATAGCACCGGCTTCTCTGAAGACTTTTGGAATAACGCTCAATCGCTGGTAAGTCTAACTCAGGATTTTTCTGATCTGGTGACCGAAGGATTGAAAGCAAATGTCAAATTTTCCTGGGACGCGGTCAACGAGTCAACTCTGGACAAGCGGAAAAATCCGGCGACCTATTACGCTACCGGAAGGGATTCGGAAGGAAATCTGATTCTACATAAAAATGCAGACGGCAGCGATTATTTGTCGCTCGCGCGTTCCAACCGCGGAGAACGCACCCTCAATTTTGAATCTTCATTAACTTATGAAAGGCTGTTAGTTGAAAAACACCGCGTAGGAGGGTTGTTTTTATTCAGCATGCGGCAACGTACTAATAATTTTCCGGCCGATTATATTGCAGCCTTCCCCTTCCGTAATATCGGTATTGCCTCAAGGGTAACCTATTCCTTTGACGACCGATACTTTGTAGAAGGTAATTTTGGATATAATGGTTCAGAGAACTTTGCCCCGGGAAAGCGTTTTGGGTTCTTCCCGTCGCTGGCTCTCGGTTATATTATCAGTAACGAGAAGTTTTTCAGTGAATTGCTCCCAACGATTAATCTGTTGAAAATACGCGGATCCTGGGGAGAGATTGGCAACGACCAGATCGGAGGTGACCGTCGGTTTGCTTATAATTCTGAAATGGCTTGGACAGGAGGCTATCATTTTGGAAGTACCGGGCAACAGTGGAGGGCGGGCATTGCCACCGGACACCCCGGAAATCCGAACGTCTCTTGGGAAAGTGCTATCAAGAAGAATATCGGCCTCGAATTGGGACTATTCAATAAACTGACCGTAAATGCAGATTATTTTTCAGAAAAGCGGGAGGGTATCTATATCCTTCAGGAGAGTGTGCCATCTGTAGTCGGAGTAAATGTACAGCAATATGTAAACTTGGGCCGCATGCAGAACCAAGGGGTCGATGCATCCATTGAATTTTCACATCAAAGAGGTGATTTTGCGTTTCAGGGGCGTGGAAATTTCACATATAACCGCAACAAAAAACTTTATGATGATCGTCCAACCCCCATTTGGGCATATCAGACGGAGGTTGGGCAACGATTGTACCAACAAAGGGGATTGGTTGCGCTGGGGTTGTTTGAGTCCGAAGAGGAAATAGCAAATAGCCCTGAGCAGAAATTTTCAACCGTGCATCCGGGAGATATCAAATACAAAGACATCAATGGAGACGGCGTGATTGATTCGTATGACCGTATTGCGATTGGCCACACGCACATTCCTGAGCTGAACTATGGCTTTGGTGCAAGCATGTCCTATAAAGGGGTTGATGTGTCGGCGTTCTTTCACGGGGTCGGCAACGTTACCCGGATTATAGGTGGAGGCCCCCTGTATGGCCAGAGCGGAAATATCCTTGTATACGGTCAAATCTACGCCGACGTTGCCGATAATCGATGGTCTGCGCGTAACCCGAATCCCAATGCAACCTATCCGCGCCTATCTATGACACAGAATACCAACAATGCGCAGGAATCTACATTTTGGCAGCGCGACATGAGCTTCCTCAGGCTAAAAAACGTAGAGCTGGGATACTCCTTACCGGAGAAGTGGGTGAAATCTGTCCGACTCGCCACCGTGCGCTTCTACGTGCAGGGACAAAATGTGCTCACCTTCAGTAAATTTAAGCTTTGGGATCCTGAGCTGGGGACTTCCTACGGGGGGATTTATCCGCAGATGCGCGTCTTTAATTTTGGGTTGAACATCATATTGTAATAGAAGATGAAGATACATGCTTTTTTACTGTCAGGAATTCTGGCAATTGGAATATTTACCTCGTGCGAGAAATACCTGGAGGTCGAGCTGCAAAACCAGATGAGTTTAGAGGAGGTCTTTAATAAACGACAAACAACCGAGGCTTATCTCGCACAGGTGTATGGTTTTCTCCCCGACGAAAACGACATGGTTGGAGGTGAAGGTGGTATGGTTCCGTTGAGCGACGAGGCACTGTTTTCTTGGTTGGCCGGGGTTCCCTGGCTTAATATCAATAACGGATCCTGGGGCCCTACCACGGGAGACTACCATATTTGGGAGCATAATTACCGCGGAATAAACCAGGCTACCATTTTCATGGACAATGTGGATCGAAACGTTGAACTGAATCAACAATCGAAAGATGTGATGAAGGCAGAAGCTCGATTTCTCAGGGCTTACTTTTATTTCTGTTTGCTGCGCCGCTATGGGCCGGTTTTCGTTTGGGGGGACCAAAATTCTGACATTCTGATTTCTCCTGACTCTGTAGACCGCCATACGCTGGCCACAAACGTCGATTTTATTGTGTCGGAATACGATAAGAGCATTGCGGTATTACCTGCCCAAATTACAGACCAAGCGTGGATGGGACGGGTAACCAAAGGGGCGGCAATGGCCGCTAAAGCGGAGCTGTTGCTTTACATGGCTCGGCCCTTGTTTAACGGGGCCAAGCTGTACCAGGGAATGACGAATAGACACGGGGAATACTTGTTTCCCCAAAATCCGGATCCAAACAAGTGGGAACTGGCCGCAAAAGCAGCGAGGGATCTGATTGACCTAAATCAATACACGTTATATGAAGACAAGACCGAAACCGATCCCTTCCGGAAGGCTATCAAATCGTATATGGGCGTATACTTTGACAAATGGAATTCCGAAATTATCTGGGCAAGGTGGATTAATGACGGCTTCGGCTACAATGTACGCACCGCGCCACCGCGCGTAGTAAAGGAAGGGTATGGAGGCTACGCACCTTCATTGAAGCTGGTCGACACGTATCCCATGGCAACCTCGGGACGATTTCCGGTAACAGGCTACCAATCCGATGGTACGCCGATTATCGACCCGCAATCAGGCTATGTAGAAACCGGATTCACGGATGATTTCGTGCATCCGCTGGATGATTTCGCCCCGTTTAAAGCGCACAACAGTGTTGTAGGGCGTGACGCTCGGTTTTACGCTTCCATACTGGCCAACGGTATGTATTGGATCAATACATTTCACGGACAGAAACAGGTTACTTTTTATACGGGCGGTACATCCTCCTATACGCAAACAGGCGA
>Ga0164243_10011310_pt1 | contig 12745 bp, 7 predicted proteins | sample OricompcompostOP_FD_108781 | JGI IMG/M metagenome (GOLD analysis project Ga0164243, IMG submission 108781) | Organic Plus compost microbial communities from Emeryville, California, USA - Original compost - Organic plus compost (OP) | ecosystem: Engineered > Solid waste > Mixed feedstock >...
ACGCGAGGGGAAGGATGTCACGATCGTCGGCCACAGCAAGAGCTACCATGTGGCGATGAAAACCGCCGAGGAGTTGGAAAAGGAGGGCATCGATGCCGAGGTTATCGATCCGCGTACGATTCGCCCGTTCGATTTCGATACGGTCGTGAACTCAGTGAAGAAAACGAACCGGCTCGTCATCATCGATGAGAGCAATCCGTTTGCAAGCCTCTCGTCAGAAATCGCTTTCCAGATTCAGTACCGCGCTTTCGACTACCTCGATGCGCCGGTTCACCGGGTGACGGCGAAGGACGTACCTGCTCCGTATGCCAAGAACCTCATCGAATACTACATGCCGCGCGTCGATGAGGCTGTGGACGCTTGCAGACGCGTACTCTACAAATAATTTGGATTTTAGATTTCAGGTTTTGGAATCGGGGACTTAAGCCACCCGGACCGAAATCGCAATCCAAGATCCGCAATCCAAAAGCCAAATTCGATAGATGGCAATACCTGTTGAAATGCCGAAAATGAGCGACACCATGGAGGAAGGTGTGCTCGTGGCCTGGATGAAGGAGGAAGGAGATGAGGTTGCTGCCGGCGACGTGATCGCCCAAGTGGAAACCGATAAGGCGACCATGGACCTCGAGGTCTATGACGACGGTGTCCTGTTGAAGAAGGTCATCGAAGAAGGGGCCGCGGTGCCGATCGGGGCATTGATCGCCGTGCTCGGGAAGAAGGGGGAGGACATTTCGGGTATTCTGGATAAATACCAGGGTGGTGCCGCTACGGCTCCGCCCCCGGAAGAAACCCCGGAAACCCCTTCCGAAGCGCCTCAGGCTGAGCGCGTCATCGGAGGTGAGCCCGTTCAAACGGCGGGAGGAGAACCCCGTCCGGCCACAGAAGGGGGAGATGGCGTATTCGGCCAAGAGGCTGCCGCCCATGCCGGTCCGGCTCCTTCCGTCACACCAGCGCCCGGACAGGTCGCTGAGGAGCGGATCAAGGTGTCGCCGCTCGCTCGCCGTCTGGCCAGCGAACATAATCTCGATCTCAGCGCTCTACGGGGATCGGGACCGGAAGGTCGCATCATCCGGCGCGACATCGAGGCTGTGCTTCAGCAGCCGGCAGCCGGACGTCCGCAGCAGCCTGCACGAGCCGAAGAGGCTCCCGCTTACGCGCCGCAACCTGCTCCGGCGCCGGTCTCTCTGCCGGGCGACCAGTACGAGACGGTGAAGGTCAGCCAGATGCGAAAGGCCATCGCCCGTCGCCTCTCGCAGAGCAAGTTCACCGCGCCGCACTTCTACCTGGTCGTGGACGTCGACATGGAGAAGGCGGTAGCGTTCCGCCAGCAACTGAACGAACTCGCCGAATCGCAGCAGCGTCCCAAGATCTCGTTCAACGATTTTATCACGAAGGCGTGTGCGCTGGCACTCCGGAAGCACCCGGAAGTGAACGCCTCGTGGTTGGAGAAGGAGGGCGAGATACGGCTCCACAAGCAGATTCATATTGCGGTCGCCGTTGCTCTGCCGGAAGGGCTCATCACGCCCGTTATTCGCAATGTCGACCAGAAAGGTATCGGGCAGATCGCCGAAGAGACCCAGTCGCTTGCCACCCGGGCCCGTAATAAGGAGTTGCAACCCACGGAGTACGAGGGATCGACCTTCACAACGAGCAACCTCGGTATGTTCGGTATCGAGGAGTTCACGGCGATCATCAACCCTCCGAACGCGTGCATCCTTGCTATAGGTGCGATCCGCGATGAACCGGTCGTCAAGGACGGCCAGATCGTTCCCGGCAAGCGCATGAAGCTCACGCTTTCATGCGACCATCGCATCGTGGATGGGGCTACCGGTGCGCAGTTCCTCGGGTCGGTAAAGCAATACCTTGAGGAGCCGCTGAGCCTTCTCATGTAGGCTGTGTGGCGGCGTTTACACGTATCTACCGTAGGGACACGATAGCTCGTGTCCCTACGTGTTTTATCCGGGGGCACGTGTCCCTCCACGAATGTTTGATTGCTAGCAGGCGCAGCATAGCAGTCTGCAGTTCTTCCGCGAATCGGATTGCCGAATAAATCCAGGCGTTCACTGTCCGTCATCGGCTGGCTGCGCGCACATGAATACGACCATTGCGCATATCTCGGATATTCACTTTGGCAGAATAGTCCACCCCCGAATCGTCGAGCATCTTCTTCAGGAGATCAATGATCTCTGTGCGGATGTAGTCGTCGTCAGCGGTGACCTTACGATGCGGGCACGACGGCACGAGTTCGAAGCGGCTGCAGCAATGCTGGATGCATTTACGTCCCCGGTAATCGTCGTACCGGGTAATCATGACGTATATCCCTGGTTTCAGCCCTACCGCAGACTCACGCGTCCGTTGGGGCGGTATCGAAAGTACATATCGGAGAATCTGGCCCCGTCTTACCAGAGAAACGGCCTGGCCGTACTTGGCATTTCGTCCGCTCATGGTCGGACGATCAAGGGGGGACGAGTAACCGGCGTTGAGCGCAGGACTATCAAGGATTTCTTTGAAGGGCAGAACCGCCGGGTGTTCAAGGTACTCGTTCTGCATCATCACCTTACCAAGATTCAGGCACTTGCTCCGCATGATGTGGCTCGCCAGGCGCGGAAAGCACTCGAAATGGCATCGCATGTCGGCGTAGACCTCATTCTGTGCGGTCACCTGCACATCTCGCATATTGAGCCCCTGGAGGTGATGCCGGAACGGCATCGCATCGTTATAGCCAGTGCAGGAACGGCAACGAGCGATAGAGGAAGAGGGGCGAGGCCGGACAGCAATCTCTACAATGTCATCCGGGTATATCCGGATGCCTTCGAGATTGAAGAGCGGTTATACGATCCCGCTGCTCATGGCTTCATACGGCATGGCAATGTGCGCTTTGAGCGGACGTTCACGTTGTGAGCCCTGATTTCGTGTACATAGATGCGATTGTATGCCGGGATGCCATCGTGTCCTGGGTGCAGACCTGACAGGTACGAAAGGAATATCTAGGGCAGGGCCGGTCCAGTGTATTCGAGCGAGGCAGCCAGTCTCGGTTACCCTGCGGCCATGCTTGCTGTTTTGGGCTCATGTATAGCGTTCAAGCCAGTGATTTGCCACTACTCTTCATCAGCAAGAATGCCGGGCATTATGAGATTAGAAGAATATTTGAGTGTGGGTTTGTTATAAAATTTGTGAATAATGTGCTATATTGTGATTGGCTGATTGTCACCCCCTAGCCAGCCCGATATGTCACCCACTGGCAGCTTCTCCAAAGCTGGTTCCTCCCCGGCGTACCTCCCCGTATCCCGAGGTGACGGCTCGAACTCGGCCGGGCCTAGCATGAGTTACCACGTAGAGGAAGAATCTCAAGTAGCTGCCGGCTTCGCGCCTGTTATGATCTGGGCGGCGGGTGAGAACAAGGAGTGTACTTATTTCAATCAGCGATGGCTTGATTTCAGGGGCCGGACTTTTGAGGAGGAACAGGGGTTTGGATGGCTCGATGGCGTACACCCCGACGACAGAGAGGCGTGCTTTCAAACCTTTACTCGGAGCATAGAAGCCCGAGAGTCGTTTCGAATGGAGTGCCGTTTGCAGCGGTATGACGGCGTATACCGATGGATACTGTTCTTTGGTACTCCACGTTTTGATCCAGACGGTACATTCAATGGATTTATCGGCTCGTGTGTGGATAACACGGCTTGCAGAGAGGCAGAGGTTGGATTGGAGGGACGTATGCGGCGGAAGACTGTGGTGGCGGATCTGGGCGCGTACGCCATTGGGCAGATCGATATAGGCCGACTCATGGAGGAAGCCTCCCGGCGCATCTGTGAGGTACTCAATGTGGATGCATGCAGAGTGCTGCGCCTTCAGGCTGATCGATCCACCTTCCTTATCAGAACCGGCGTGATGCTGCAGGATGGCCGGTATGTTCCGTATCAATCCCGGACAGGTACCGACGCACTGGCCTCCACGGCACTACGCGTAGGCGACGCTGTCATAGTACAGGATTTTTGCTCGGACGAGCAATTTGAAGACCCGGGGTCTTTGCATATCACCCCTTACGCAAGCGGCCTGGCTGTTATCATAGGCCGAGTAACCAGACCATACGGCGTATTGATGGTTCACACGTTACGGTCAAGAGCGTTCACACGGGATGATGCATCGTTCTTGAAGTCCATCGCTAACCTGCTCTATGATGTACTCCTTCGAAAGCGCATCGGAAATAAATTGACGCAGGCAGGCCGGGAACTAAGACGCCGGGTAACGGAACGGGCTTCGGAATCGTTGGAAGCCAGCACACTGCTGAAACATAAAGCGGCGGAATTGTCTCGATCAGAGGAGGCCCTCAGGCAAAGTGAAGCCGATTTCCGCGGCTTGTTAGAAAGTTTGCCGGATGGCGTCGCTGTGATGACCCTGGAAGGTATCGTGCTGGATGTGAATCCGGCTGCCTGCCGTTTGACTGGATTGGGACGCGAAGACCTCATCGGCCGGCATGTGCGCGAGCTGGTTCCTCCCGAGAAATTGTCCGAGACACTCGAAAATTATGAGAAGTTGGTCTCCGGTGAGTTGACCCAGTTGGAGTCGTACAGTTTCCGCAGCGATGGTAGCATCGTTCCCGTGGTAGTGCGTGCCAGCCGGTTTATGTATCAGGGTAAGCCGGCCATGTTGATTCACGTGAACGACATCTCGGAGCAACGCCATGCCTATGAGCAACTGCGCCGTGAGAAGGAATTTTCGGATCTCCTGATCAATAGCAGCTTCGACGGAATCCTCGCGTTTGACCGGGATCTACGCTATACCGTCTGGAACTCCGGTATGGAGCGTATTACCGGTATTCCAAAAGATCGCTGCCTCGGACGGGTAGCTTCTGAGGTCTTACCCTTTCTGAGTGAGATCGGAGAGGATTGGTATCAGAAGGCCACGCTCAACGGGGAGTACGTCGTCTCACAGAATCGGCGCTACCGGATTCCGGAAACGGGCCGAGAGGGATATTTCGAAGCCCAGTATTTTCCTCTGCGGAGCCCTGAGGGAGAAATCGTGGGCGGTGTTGCAATCGTACGAGACAAGACGGCCCAGAAATCTACCGTCGAAGCCCTCCGGCAAAGTGAGGAACGATTCGCGAAAGCATTCCAGGCAGCCCCGGTCGCTATGGTGATTACAAGACTGGGGAGTGGCCGTGTAGTCGATGCAAACGAGGCCTTCACTCGGATGTCCGAGTACAGGAGGGCCGAGGTGATCGGCCGCAAGGCTTCCGATCTCGGCCTCTCGGTCCATCGTGTACTTCGAGATCGTGTGACGGACATCCTGGAGGAGGGGTACTCCTATGTCGATGTCGAGACCCAGATCGCAACGAAATCCGGTGCGCAGCGGGACGTGCTCTCGTCGGGCGAATTCATCGAATTCGGTGGCGAGACGTGCCTCCTGAGTATGTTTTACGATATCACAGAGCGAAAGCGCCTGGAACGAGAAATTCTGGAGATTGCCGAAGCTGAGCGGAGGCGGATCGGGCAGGATTTGCACGACGGTCTCGGACAGCAACTGACAGGTATCGCATTCTTGGGCCGGATTCTTGAACGTAACCTGGAAAGTATATCTCCCGAGCATGCCGCGCAGATGCGTCGGATTGCCGATCTCGTTTCGCAGGCCATAAACTACACGCGTAACTTGTCACGCATGCTCTCTCCGGTCGATATTCCGGCCGAAGGGCTTACGAATGCCTTGCGACGGCTGGTGGAGAGCACAGCGGAGTTCTCGGATGTGCAGTGCCGGTTCGACTGTGAAGGAGATCTGCCACTGAGCAGCAATAGCGCTGCTACACATCTCTACCGGATAACACAAGAAGGCATCAATAACGCACTCAAGCACGCCTCACCGACGGAGATCGTCGTCGAGTTACTGGCGCAGGAGGGTCAGGGCGTGCTCCGCATCCGTGATAATGGGAAAGGGATACCGGAAGGCGCTGCCAAAATCCCGAGCGGAATGGGTATGCGCACGATGGAATACCGAAGCAACGTGATCGGCGGTGCGCTGAAAATATATGCCGGGGAAGGAGGCGGTACCGTAGTCGAGTGCCGGTTTCCTATTGGCTGATGATCCCGGCAAGGTGTAGGCATTACGGGAATGCCTCATCTGATTCGCTTACGGAGCCTCATTCATGGCGCGTACCATGAACTCGAGGAGGGTCATCACGATGACCAGTACGAATGAACCCAGCGCGACCTTGAAGAGGTACGTCCGGGCACGACGAACGGATGTACTAACGGACGAGCCCCTGAGTGCAACGAGCAGTGCGGTTGCAAGCCCTCCTGCAAATGCCAGGATTGTGATGGTGCCTACGATCTGAATCAGGCTAGTGAACATGGGGATCTACGAACGGTCTATATAGCCGCATTGCGGGGACTCAACTCAGGGCTACAAGGGTGGATAGACTCATCACCCGGCCCGTTAAGATCCTTTCAATGTGGACGGGCACTTCTGGTTTCAGCAGGTCATACGCGAAGTTAAAAGGCTGTGCAGCGGATCATGACGCGGTGTGAGGCATAAACTGTGTTTTCATCCAGATTGGTCGATTCTCCTGCCCGGCTTCTCTATCTTTTCGGGGCATCGGAGCCATTCGTTTTCTCTCGTACACATCCCTGAGGCATGCAGCGACAGTTATTTCAGCTTCCAAAGGAAGAAGCTCGTTCGTCAAACGAGGAAGCCGAACTTATTGTGCAGGGCCTCAACAGGGAGCAGCAGGAGGCGGTTCGTACCTCAGAGGGGCCCGTTCTCATCATAGCAGGCCCCGGTTCCGGCAAGACCCGGACCCTGACCCACCGCATTGCCTATCTCATTGCTGCTGGTAAGGCCCGGCCCTACCAGATCCTCGCGCTGACCTTCACCAACAAGGCGGCCCGGGAGATGAAGGAGCGCATTCAGAAGCTGGTTGGCGATACTGCTGCGAAGGGGATGTGGATGGGGACCTTTCACGCCACCTTCGCAAGGCTGCTCCGGACTGAAGCCGACAAGATCGGCTTCACGGCCGACTTCAGTATCTACGATACGGACGACTCGGAACGCATCCTCAAACAACTGATGGAGCGCTTCCGTATCGATAGCAAACAGTTCAGCACCCGCCTCATGAGAAGTCTCATCTCTGGGGCGAAGAACGGCCTGGTCTCGCCGGCAGAGTACGCACGCCTGGCGGTTACGGAACAGCAGGCCAAAGCGGCTCAACTCTATGGCCCGTACGAGGAAGCACTGCGCCGGGCCAATGCCATGGACTTTGATGACTTGCTCATCCGTCCCATCGAGCTGTTTCAGAAGTCGCCAGAGACGCTGGAGCGGTACCAGACTCGCTGGTCCTACGTTCACATCGACGAGTATCAGGACACCAACCACGCCCAGTATGTGCTGGCGAAGATGCTCGCGGACAAGCACCGCAACATCTGTGTGGTCGGCGATGATGCCCAGAGTATCTATGCGTTTCGTGGGGCTGACATCGGTAATATTCTGTCCTTTCAGCGGGATTATCCGGATGCGAAGGTGATTCGCCTGGAGCAGAACTACCGCTCCACCAAGCGTATTCTCCAGCTGGCCGACTCCATCATCAAGCGCAACCAGGACCGCCTGGATAAAGAGCTCTGGACGGATAACCGGGAGGGTGACTACGTCGTGCTCATGGAGGCGCTCTCCGAGAAAGATGAAGCCCAGAAGATCGAGCGCACGATCCGTGACTTGCAGGTGCGCCTGGGGCATACCTATCGAGAGTTTGCGGTGCTTTACCGGACCAACTCGCAGAGCCGGTCCATCGAGGATGCATTGCGGCGCGGGAGCATTCCCTACCGGGTCGTCGGAGGTACCCCCTTCTTTCAGCGAAAGGAAATCAAGGACGTGCTGGCTTACCTGCGGCTTGTCGTGAACCCGAATGACACCGCGAGCATCACACGCGTCATCAATTATCCCGCCCGGGGAATTGGAGAGAAGACCCAGGAGGAACTGGCGGCGTTTGCCCGGCGGGAGGGGGTCTCGCTCTGGCAGGCTATTGAGCGAGTGGAAGAGGTGGGGCTTGCCCCACGGGCCCAGGCCGCCGTTGAGCGGTTCCGTTTCCTGATCGCTCAACACGCCGCGCAGGCAACGAGCCGCCCGGCAGATGAAATCGCGCGCTCCATTGCGGAAGACACCGGTATCTTGCATGAACTGCACCAGGAAAAGACAGAGGAGAGCCTGATGCGGTGGCAGAACGTGCAGGAGTTGATCAGCGGTATTGCAGAGTTCGCCGCGGAGCGAGGAGATGAGGCGGGGTCGCTGAGCGCCTTCCTGCAGGACGTCTCACTCATGACCGATGCCGATGGCGAGGAGGAGGATACCAATCGTGTGACGCTGATGACGCTGCACGCCTCGAAAGGGCTGGAGTTTCCCGTCGTTTTCATCTCGGGCCTGGAGGAGGGCCTGTTCCCGCTTTCGATGGCCTCGCAGGAGCGGAAGGACCTGGAAGAAGAGCGACGCCTGTTTTATGTCGGCGTCACGCGGGCACAGGAACGGCTCTTCCTCTCTTACGCGCGTAGCCGGTTCCGCTACGGCAATCAGGAGCCGACCGTCCGAAGCCGATTTCTGGATGAGATCGACGTACCAGATGTGATTCGCACGGAAGCCGGGGGTATGTTCAATGGGCGCTCGGATCGCTTCTCCCTCGGGGCGTCCACGCGGGAGATCTCGTACAACGAGATGGACCCGTACTACTATCGGCGCAATCTCCGGCAGAACGGTGGTCCGCAGCAGAAGTCCCGCACCGCAGCACGGAAGTCCGCGCCATCGTCTGAGCGGCGCGTCGTCTACGATGAAGATCAGGTCGGTATCGTGCCGGGCATGATCGTGGAGCACGATCTTTTCGGTGAAGGGAAGGTGCTTGCGATAGAGGGCGCCGGCGACCAGGCGAAAGCGACGGTCTTCTTCAAGGAAGTGGGACAGAAGAAGCTCATGCTAAAGTTTGCGAAGCTACGGCGGGTAGGGTAGGTTGATTGCCGGTTTTCTTTTCGGGGGTAAACATATTAGTGACAGAGAGTCAGCTGTATTTGGGCAATGACGGTACATGCGGTGCCTTTACCCGAGGCTGATGCTTCTGAACGCTGTAGAAGTCGCGAGATCTCGGGACGTTATCCCTTTGTCTACTGGAAGCATCCGATACGATAGTGCGATACGGTGTTGTTCTAATACTGATGGGACTACTGGCCGGTTGTGCCGGTAGCGACGGCCGCGAGCGCGTGGTGATCTACTCGCCTCACGGGAAGGAAATGCTCTCCGAATACGAGAAGGCATTCGAGGCCCGCTATCCGGAAGTCGATGTCCAGTGGATCGATATGGGCGGGCAGGATGCCTATGACCGCATCCGTACCGAGGCGCAGAACCCACAGGCCAGCCTCTGGTGGGGGGGCGCGGCACAGACGTTTTCACGGGCAGCGAATGAGGGCCTGCTAGAGCCGTATCTGCCGTCCTGGAGCGACGCCGTCCCATCCGATGCCCGTGATCCCCAGCACCGCTGGTACGGTACCTATCTCACGCCCGAGGTTATCGCCTTCAACAACCGCGTGGTGGATAGCACCGAGGCGCCCCGTGACTGGGATGATCTCCTCGATCCGAAATGGCAGGGGCGCGTGCTGATTCGCTATCCCCTGGCATCGAGTACGATGCGAACGATTTACGGGGCAATGATCATGCGGCAGCCGACGGTAGAGGAGGGCTACGCATGGCTGGCCCGTCTGGACCGCAACGTCAAGACCTACACGGCAGATCCCACGCAGCTTTATCTACGGCTGGCCCGGGAAGAAGGAGATGCCACGCTCTGGAATATGCCCGACATCGAACTCCAGGCGGAAGACAATGGCTATCCCTTCAGCTACTTCATTCCGACCAGTGGCACGCCCGTGCTCGTCGATGGGATCGCCCTTGTGAAGGGGGGGCCCAATCTCGAAAGGGCCAAGCAGTTCTACGAATTCGTGACGAGCGACAGCGCCCTTGTCCGGCAGGCCAATGCCTTCTATCGCATTCCGGTGCGGCAGGATATCGATGAAACCCTGTTGCCCGAATGGATCGCCCGGACGGAGATCACGCCGATGCCTGTGGACTGGGATAGGCTGGAGCGGGAGGGGGCCGAGTGGATGCAGTATTGGGATGAGAATATCAAGGGACGGGGGGCGGCCTACCTTCGGGAACGCGGTCTCCAGTGACGCTCGGACGTGCCTCATGGAACTGACTGCATTCAAAAGAGCGTTGCAGGAGGCGCTCACATGGCGGAATCCGATAAAGGGGAGAGGAAAAGATCTCGTGTGCTGACTCAGCGCATGTGTCGTTCGTTGGATGCCCTCACGTAAACGAATCGAGCCGGACTACAGGCCTTCGGGTTCATCTCATGCGCCAACCGGATGACCTCCTTGCTTTCCCGTATCCTGTGCACTGACGAAGAAGCTGTCCACCCGCTCTACCCGCCTCCATCAACATCTTGGGACGATGCATATCCTCGTAGATGTTGACGGAGGCGGACGGCAATCGACCCGTGCCGGGAGCCCGCGGCGTTGGCCTCCGCTTCGACACCCTGCGCCACTCCGATATCGAGGTTTCGTTGCAGGCTGGCGTTGAGCGGCGCGCGGAGGCGGTGCCGACAAGTAACCCATCAGATGTGCTCCCGGGGTCTCTCTGTGAGTGATGCTGTTATGATGGATCCCCTCACCGATCACGCCACGGGTCGAAAGCTGTGAGCGGCGGGCACCTCACGATCCAGTGCGCCTGCGATCTCGTCGCCCAGGTCACTTTGTGCCTCGTCGGGTGATACCCGTTTCCACAGAATGAGTATACCTAAGGCGCCGGCCAGGAATGAGGCGGCGAAGATCGCGATCTTCGCGGCGGCGAAGTCTGCTCCTGTGAATGCCTGCCCGGCGATGAATAGCGACATGGTGAAGCCAATCCCACCGAACGCGCCTGCACCCGCCAGTTGCCGCCAGGTGTACGTCGCCGGTTTCACGCCAATTCCCAGCCACACCGCTAGACGGGCTCCCAGGAAGATTCCAAGGACCTTTCCGACCACGAGGCCGAGCGTGATCGCGGCGACGAGCCATTCCCGTCCGACCAGGACGTCGAGAGACCAGACGACGCCCGCATTGGCGAGCGCAAAGACGGGCAGTACCAGGAAGCTCGACCACGGCTCCACCGCGTGGAGCAGCTTGCTAGCGGGAGACTCCATGCGGGCGTGAATCGCGTCGAGCGTGCGCAGTGTGGGCTCTGAGGGGCCGGTCCGCATGACAGCGTCTCCGGCGAGTCGCGTCTCCGCGTCAATGACGGCTTGCGCCTGGGCCATGAGCGCGTTCAGGTTCGGAGGAGGGAGTGTGGGGATGACACCGGCCAGGATCACCCCGGCCAGTGTGGCGTGTAGCCCGGCTTCATGCAGCGAGAACCAGAGGAGGATACCTAGCACGGTGTAGGGGAGCGTTCGATAGACTCGCCAGCGGTTGAGCAACACGAGAGCACCTGTCACGAACGCCGATGTGACGAGCCAGCCGAGAGAGAGCGCCCCGGAGTAGAACAGCGCCACGACCGCGATAGCGACCAGGTCGTCGGCAATGACCGCCGCGGTCAGGAAAACTCGAAGGTCGACCGGAACACGATCTCCCAACAGGACGATCAGGGCAACCGCGAAGGCCGTATCGGTCGCAATCGTGAGGCCCCAGCCGTGGCTGAAGGCGGATGGAGCCAGGAGCAGGAATATGGCGGCCGGCACGATCATGCCGCCCGCAGCCCCGGCGATGGGAAAGGTGGCCGCCCGAAGCGTGGCGAGCCTGCCCACCGTAAGTTCGCGCTTGATCTCCAGGCCGACCACCAGGAAGAAGATGGTCAATAGGCCGTGGTTCACCCAGTCGATGAGCGGCAGCGTGAATCCTGCTTCGCCGAACTGGATTCCGAGGGGATGCTCCCAGAATGCCAGGAAGGACGGTCCGAACCGGGTATTGCTGACGACGACGGCGAGTACGGTCATCAGAAGGAGAAGCAGCCCGGTAGACGGCGCCCAGCGCGCGAAGTCCATACTCGCCGCGTGCAGGCGGTGCCCCAGGGAACGGAACATTGCTTCCGTCAGGGAGGCCTCGTCCCACGTCCCCTCATAACGGCGCGTATTGATGTAGAAAGTGGGGGTCATCCGCGCCCCGCTGCGGAGCCCGCTGAGTGCGTCCTCCCGCACCCGCCTGGCGACGGCCCGTGCGATCTCCGGATCCCACTGCTCCCGTGAGGGGACGCCGAATTCCGCGGCGATCTCCTCCAACTCATCGTCGCCAAAGTTTGGGCCGTGCCGCATCAATGTATCATGCACCTCCCAGAAGTGGCCGGTCGTTGCGGCGACGTACTCTGCTATCTCGGCTGCTCGCGTAGCTTCGGCCCGATCTGCCAGCGGGAGATGACGATACACGTACCTCAGCCGGTCGCCGAACCGGTCGCGCAGGTGGCGGACCACCTCGTGCGCTACATGGCAATAGGAACAGACATAGCTGCCATACTCCACCAGCGTGATCTCCGCTCCAGGATCGCCCAGAACGTGGTCCCAGTCCGGGTCCACCGGTCGATTCAACCGATCGCTACGGGTTGCTTTCGTCGCTAGATCGTTATCCTTCATCACCAGTTCATTGTTCTTCATAAGCAGCCAGGGATTTGGAAGCACAGTTCAGGGAGGCAATCCTCCGGGCATTCACGCTGGAGTTCCAGCCAAGGCGGCAGCATCGAGGTGGATCGGAGGCGTTCTCGG
>Ga0164243_10011311_pt1 | contig 12744 bp, 9 predicted proteins | sample OricompcompostOP_FD_108781 | JGI IMG/M metagenome (GOLD analysis project Ga0164243, IMG submission 108781) | Organic Plus compost microbial communities from Emeryville, California, USA - Original compost - Organic plus compost (OP) | ecosystem: Engineered > Solid waste > Mixed feedstock >...
TACTGCGCGACGCGGAGCCAGGTGGAATAGAAGGCCAGCACGGCGAAGACCGGCAGCACCGCCAGTTGCGCCATCACCGGATAGCGGGCCACCGCCGGAAACCCCGTATCCTCCTGCCCGTACCGGACCACGGCATTGACGAACAGCACACTGGCGATGATGACACAGAGCAGAATGGGCGTGGCGGACCCGGTGGCCCACAGCGGCTGCAGCCCGGTGAAAGGCAGCACCAGCAGGAAGAGAAGCGACGCGACCGCCAGCACCGGCGCAAGGAGGCGGCAGAGCGTGACCGCAAGGGTGCGCAGCGCCAGGATGATCCGCTCATATTCCCTGGTCAGCGCCACCGAAAGCCCGAAGACGGCGCCATAGAAGGGAAAGGCGAAGAGCTTCGCCTCGAACATGTCCTTGAAGACGGAGACGCCCACCAGCTTGAACATGGCGCCCCACAGGAACAGCACCAGGAACGCCGCCAGCGTGAAGCCGGCAGCGACGCCGAGGACGAGCACATTGCTCCAGGCGTGAACGAAGAGCGCCTGGTAGGAGAGCGATGCCCCCTCCTCCTGCCAGGCCTGGAAGAAGGCCAGCGCCACATAGGAGACAACGAGGCTGGACGCCACCAGCGCGAGCGCCGGCGTGTCGTCACTGAGATCGCCCAGCAGGTTGCGGATGTAAAAGAGGATGAGGCCCAGGATGACGCCGAGGCCGATGCCGAACGCCGCGACACGCGCCTCGTCCCCGCGCCGGTATGACATCAGCGCAGCCACGCCGCAGACGGCCATCCCCGTCTGGGCGGCGGGCCTGAGGCTCCCCGCCCCCATGAGTTCGGAGATGACATAGAGCAGGCTGCCGATCACCAGGCCGAGTCCGGCGTGGATCGCCCGCTGGGCTATCGCATCCGGAAGCGGCCGTCCCTGAAGCTCCGTCGTCGCCATTGTGCTGCCCCTGTTATCGTTGCGGCAAAGCTGCTATGCCCTTGGCCCGAGTATAATCCGCCATCACCGCCCGTGGAAAACCAAATCAGATGCCCGTCCTCGACCTCGCAGAGATGAAATCAGCACTTGCCCCCGGCCGGCGGCTGATGGGGCTGGACGTGGGGACGAAGACCATCGGCATCGCCTTGTCCGATACATCCTTCATGGTGGCCACCTCGCTCATGACCATGAGGCGGACCAAGTTCTCTCGGGACGTGGAAGAACTGTTTCGCCTCATTGACGAACATAATGTGGGCGGGCTCGTCATCGGCCTTCCGGTCAATATGGACGGGACCCAAGGTCCCAAATGCCAGTCCATCCGCCACTTCGGCAAGAACCTCATGGACCGGCGGGACATGCCCGTCAGCTACTGGGACGAACGCTGGTCCACCCAGGCCGTCACCCGCACCCTTCTCGACGCCGACGCTTCGCGCAAGCGCCGGGGCGAGGTGGTGGACAAGCTGGCCGCCTCCTACATCCTGCAAGGCGCCCTGGACCGGCTGGCGCATATTTGAAATTACGAGCAGACCCGCTACCGCCAACCGAAGAGCACCCTCTCGATAACGAAGGTTTTTTGCAACCGCTTGTCAGGCGGCTTTCCCTCTCGTTGGCCGGATCAGAATTTCCGCCGGAATGCCCCATTCCTTGTGCAGCCGGCGAATCATGGGCAGCGTCAGGTCGCGCCGGCCATTCAGAATCTCGGAAACGCGCGCCCGCGACCCGATGATCGGCTCCAGATCCTTGCGCGTATAGTTCATCTGCTCCATGCGAAACTCGATGGCTGCAATGGGATCGGGCGCATCCATGGGCTCGTGTTCGGCTTCATAACTGTCGATCAAGGTCGCCAGTACATCCAGGCGGTCCCCCTCGGGCGTACCGGGCTCCGCTCCCCACAAGCGCTCCAACTCCTTCAAGGCAGCTTCATGGTCCTCGGCATTCCTGATTGGTTTAAGGTCGTTCATACGCCACCGTCCTTACATCGATCCTGTCATACTCGGCATGGCTGCCGATCCATTTTATCCACACGATCTCTCGCGCATAATCGATGGCAACCACCAACCTGTAATCATTTCCCTTGATGTTGAACACCACGCGGTCAGCACCAACAATACTGGCAGACCGGAACCGGCTCTTCAAAACAGCAGATGACGTCCAGTGGCCAGCCCTGGCCTCGGCGAACCAGGCATCCAGTGCAGACTTGACTGCGGATTGGTCCTTATGGCCATTCAACCTCTCACTGAGGTCAGCAAGCGTTCGTCTGGAAATGATCCGCATCGTGTCCAAGCGTAACACGGTCCCATATTGGGAACAAGTCGCCTGATGGTCCGCCGCCCGTCAACGAGCTTGTCTTTACGGCGGCATGGACTTATAGAGTTGCTTTTAATGACCGCATCAAACGACAGTCCGTCTACCGCCGCTGCCGCGCGCCCTGCCGGTGCGCCGGAGCCGTCTTTTTCCCACCCGCATCTGCTGGGTATCGAAGGCTTGACGGAATGGGAGATCACCTATCTCCTGAACCTGGCCGACCGCTATGTGGAACTCAACCGCCAGGGCGACAAGAAGCATTCGCTCCTGCGCGGGCGCACGCAGGTGAACCTCTTCTTCGAGACCTCGACGCGCACCAGCACCTCCTTCGAGCTGGCGGGCAAGCGGCTGGGGGCCGACGTCATCAACATGGCGGTGAGCCGGTCCTCCATCAGCAAGGGCGAAACGCTCATCGATACTGCGATGACGCTCAACGCCATGCACCCCGACGTGCTGGTGGTGCGCCATCCGCATTCGGGCGCGGCGGAACTCCTGTCGCAGAAGATCGGCTGCGCCGTCATCAACGCCGGCGACGGACGGCACGAGCATCCAACGCAAGCGCTCCTCGACGCGCTGACCATCCGCCGCCGCAAGGGCCGCATCGGCGGGCTGACGGTCGCCATCTGCGGCGACATCCTGCACAGCCGGGTGGCGCGCTCCAACATTCTGCTGCTCAATGCCATGGGCGCGCGGGTGCGCGTGGTGGCGCCCCCTACCCTGCTGCCCACCGCAATGGAGCGCATGGGGGTGGAAGTCTTCCACGACATGCGCCAGGGATTGAAGGACTGCGACATCGTCATGATGCTCAGGCTCCAGCAGGAGCGCATGCATGGCTCCTTCCTGCCCTCCACCAAGGAATTCTTCCGCTATTACGGGCTGGACTACGACAAGCTGGAAGTGGCCAAGGAGGATGCGCTCATCATGCATCCCGGCCCCATGAACCGCGGCGTGGAGATCGATACCGAAGTGGCCGACGACATCAACCGCAGCGCCATCCGCGAGCAGGTGGAGATGGGCGTGGCGGTGCGCATGGCCGTCCTCGAAGCGCTGACCCAGCGCAATGGAGGGCCGTCCCAGTGAGCACGACCACGGCATATCTGAACGCCCGGCTGGTGGACCCGGCCTCGGGGCGGGACGAGACGGGCGGCCTGATCGTCCGGGACGGGCGTATTGCCGAGATCGGCCCCAACGTCACCGCCAATGGCGCGGAGGTGGTGGATTGCGGCGGCCATGTGCTGGCCCCCGGTCTCATCGACATGCATGCCTTCGTGGGCGAGCCGGGCATGGAGCACAAGGAGACCCTGGCCTCGCTGGGCGAGGCGGCGGCCGCCGGCGGCATCACCAGCGTCATCGTCATGCCCAATACCGATCCCGTGCTCGACGAAGTGGCGCTGATCCAGCATCTGGAGCGCCGGGCGGAGAACACGTCGTCCGTCAACATCCACCCCATGGCCGCCATCACCAAGGGGCTGAAGGGCGAGACCATGACCGAGATGGCGCTCTTGCGGGAAGCTGGTGCCGTGGCCTTCACCGACGGGCGCAAGGCGGTGGCCAACCCGCTCGTCATGTCCCGCGTCATGCGCTACGCCAGCGCCTTCGACCTGCTGCTCGTTCAGCACCCGGAAGACCCGATACTGGCCAGCGACGGCTGCATGACGGAGGGCGAGCTGGCCATGCGCCTCGGCATTCCCGAGATCCCGGTGGAAGCCGAGACCATATTGATCGAGCGTGACCTCCGCCTCGCCGCCGCCGCCAACTGCCGCTACCACGTCTCACAGATTTCCTGCGCGCAGGCGGTGGAGGTGGTGCGCGCCGCCAAGAAATGGAATTCCAGGATCAGCTGCGGCATCGCCGCCCATCATTTCGCCCTCAACGAACAGGCGGTGGGCCAGTACCGGACCTTCGCCAAGACCTCCCCGCCCCTGCGCTCGGAAGCGGACCGCCAGGCCATGGTGGCGGCCATCGCCGATGGCACCATCGATGTCATCGTCTCCGGCCACGACCCGCAGGATGAAGAGAGCAAGCGCCTGCCCTTCGAGCAGGCGGCCTTCGGCACCATCGGCCTGGAGACGCTGCTGCCGCTGGCGCTGGAACTGCATCACAAGGGCGAAGTGCCGCTTCTCAAGGTCCTGGCCGCCCTCACCGTCCGCCCGGCCCAACTGCTGGGCCTGGAAGCGGGACGCCTGGAGGCCGACCGGCCGGCGGACCTGGTGCTCTTCGACCTGGATAGGCCGGACCGTATTGAGAAACAGAAATTCCGTTCCAAATCCAAGAACAGCGCATTCGACGGCCGGCCGGTACAGGGCCGTGTGCTGCGCACGGTGGTCGGTGGCAATGTGATTTTTGGGGGCGAGGATGTTGAATAATCCCGAATTCCTGATCTTCTGGATCGTCTTGGGCTATTTCATGGGGACCATACCGTTCGGCCTGCTGCTGACGCGGGCCGCCGGCATGGGCGATATCCGCCGGATCGGCTCCGGCAATATCGGCACCACCAACGTGCTCAGGACCGGGAACAAGCCGCTGGCACTCGCCACGCTGGTCCTCGACGGCGGCAAGGGCGCGCTGGCGGTCGGCCTCGCCATGTGGTTCTCGGACGATCCGGTGGCCCCGTTGCTCGCCGGCGGTGCGGCCTTCATCGGGCACATCTTCCCCATCTGGCTCGGCTTCAAGGGCGGCAAGGGCGTGGCCACGTTCCTGGGCACCATGCTGGCTCTCTCCTTGCCCGTCGGGGCCGCCACCCTGGCCACCTGGATCCTGGTGGCCGTGCTCTTTCGCTATTCCTCGCTCTCGGCGCTCACGGCAGCGGCTCTCGCCCCCATATACGCCTACGCCATGAAGGGCATGACGGTGCTGATGGCGGTCGCATTCGTCATGGCCATGGTCATCTATATGCGCCACCTGGAGAACATCCGCCGGCTGGCCAGCGGCCAGGAAAGCCGCATCGGGCGCAAGAAGGGCTGAGAACCAGCCACATCCGTTCGGACTGAGCCTGTCGAAGGGCGGCCGCCACTCGAGCGCCTGCCGCCCGCGGGCAAGTTCAGGGCGAACGGTGGGGGAGACGGCACCTCCTTCTTCATGCCTGCTCGGGCACGGCTTTTTCCGCAGGCCAGTTGACGGAACCGTCAAACTGGCCAAACTGTCCGGATGCAAGGACCTCAGACCTCTTCCACCAGCCGCCTGACGCACAAGGAAAAACTGGCCCGGCTTCGGCTGATCCGCAGCGAGAATGTGGGGCCGATCACGTTCCGCCAGCTCCTGCAGCGCTTTCCCAGCGCCGTGGAGGCCGTGGAGGCCCTGCCCGAATTGGCCCGCCGCGGCGGCGCGCGCCGCAGCTTGCGAGTCGCCAGCCTGGCGGAGGCAGAAGCCGAATGGGAGCGCACGGCAGCGGCCGGCGCCGACTTCCTGTTCATGGGCGACGCCGCCTACCCGCCCGCCCTGGCCGCCGCCGAGGGGGCGCCGCCGGTCCTCATTCTCCGGGGTCACGCGCATCTGCTCGCCCGGCCCATGCTGGGCATTGTCGGCGCGCGCAATGCCTCGGCACTCGGACTGCGCTTCGCCGAGCGCATTTCCAGGGACCTTGGGTCCGCCGGCATGGTTATCGCCTCGGGGCTGGCGCGCGGCATCGATACGGCGGCGCACAGGGGCTCCATGGCGAGCGGCACGGTCGCGGTGATGGCCGGCGGCATCGACATCATCTATCCGCCCGAGAATGCAGACCTCTTTGAGGAGATCGCGGCGAGCGGTGTCGTCATCACCGAAATGCCCATCGGCACGCAGCCCAAGGCGCAGCACTTCCCCCGGCGCAACCGCATCGTCTCCGGCCTGTCGCTGGGCGTCCTGGTCGTGGAAGCGGCCCCCAAATCCGGCTCGCTGATCACCGCGCGCCTGGCGGCGGAACAGGGCCGCGAGGTCTTTGCCGTGCCCGGCTCGCCGCTCGATCCCAGGGCGCAGGGCGCCAACGGGCTCATCAGGAACGGCGCCACCCTGGTGGAATCGGCGCGTGACGTGATGGAGGTCCTGCGCCCCCTCATGGACCGGCCCTTCGAGGAGCCGGACAGGCCGATGACGGGCGGCAACAACCTCCATATCGACGGCGCTGAACTGCTCAAGGCACGGGAGATCGTGCGCGCCATGCTGGGGCCCAGCCCGGTGGAAATCGACGAGGTGGTTCGCCGGTCCGAATTGACAGTGGCCGTGGTTTCCACCATCTTGCTGGAATTCGAGCTCGCGGGCCTCCTGGATCGCCAACCCGGCGGCAGGGTCGCTTACCTCGGCGACTAGCCCCGTCAAAGCGCCCACAATCCGGATCCAGAATGAACGTCGTCATCGTCGAATCCCCCGCCAAAGCCAAGATCATCAACAAATATCTGGGTAAGGACTATAATGTGGTGGCCAGCTTCGGCCATATCCGCGACCTGCCCTCCAAGGATGGCTCGGTGGACCCGGAGCATGGCTTCGCCATGGACTGGGAGGTGGACAGTGCCTCGCGCAAGCGGGTGAACGAGATTTCCAGCCTGGTGAAGGGAGCGGACACGCTCTACCTGGCGACCGACCCCGACCGCGAGGGCGAGGCCATCTCCTGGCATGTGCTGGAAGTCCTGAAATCCAAAGGCGCGCTGAAGAACGTCAACGTGAAACGCGTCGTCTTCAACGAGATCACCAAGACCGCCGTTCAGAAAGGCATGGCCAACCCGCGCGACCTGGACCAGGAACTGGTGGATGCCTATCTGGCCCGCCGCGCGCTGGATTATCTGGTGGGCTTCAACCTCTCTCCCGTGCTCTGGCGCAAGCTGCCGGGGGCGCGCTCGGCCGGGCGGGTGCAGTCCGTGGCGCTGCGGCTGGTCTGCGACCGGGAGCTGGAGATCGACGCCTTCCAGCCGGAAGAATACTGGGATATCGATGTGGACTTCGTCTCTCCCCTGGGAGACCCCTTCACCGCCCGTCTGGTGGAGCTGGACGGCGAGAAGCTGCAGAAATTCTCCCTGCCCAACGAGGAAAAGGCCACGGCCGCCAAGCGCCTGCTGGAAAGCGCCGCCTTCACGGTCAAGGACATCGAGGCCAAGCCCACCAAGCGCAACCCTTATGCGCCCTTCACCACCTCCACCTTGCAGCAGGAAGCCTCGCGCAAGCTGGGCTTCAACGCCTCACGGACCATGCGCACCGCGCAGAAGCTCTATGAAGGCGTGGACCTGGACGGCGAAACGGTGGGCCTCATCACCTATATGCGAACCGACGGCGTGACCATTGCCGCGGAAGCCCTCGACCAGGCCCGCAAGGCCATCGCCAGCCAGTTTGGCGATAATTACGTGCCCGCGAGCCCACGCCTCTACAAGGCCAAGGCCAAGAACGCGCAGGAAGCGCACGAGGCCATCCGCCCCACCTCCATGATGCGCCACCCGCGCGACATGGCCCGCGTGCTGGGGGACGATGAACGCCGGCTCTACGACCTCATCTGGAAACGCACCATCGCCAGCCAGATGGAAAGCGCCACCATCGAGCGCACCACCGCCACGATTACCAGCCGCGACGGGTCCGCCGTCCTGCGCGCCACCGGCTCCGTGGTCCGCTTCGACGGTTTCCTGAAGCTCTACCAGGAAGGCCGGGACGACAGCGACAGTGGAGACGACGACAAGCGCCTGCCGCCCCTGGCGGTGGATGACAGGCTGGACCGCAAGGACGTCCGCGCCAACCAGCATTTCACCGAACCGCCGCCCCGCTATACGGAAGCCAGCCTCGTCAAGAAACTGGAGGAACTGGGCATCGGCCGGCCCTCCACCTATGCCAGCATTCTGGACGTGCTGCGCGAGCGCAATTATGTGCGCATGGACGGCAACCGCTTCATCCCCGAGGACAAGGGGATCCTCGTCACTGCGTTCCTCTTCAGCTTCTTCCAGCGCTATGTGGAATATGACTTCACGGCGTCTCTGGAGGAAAAGCTCGACGAGGTCTCCGCCGGCAAGATGGGCTGGAAGCAGCTTCTCGAGGAGTTCTGGACCCAGTTCAAGGATGCGATTGAACAAACGCAGGGCTTGCGCGTTGCCGATGTGCTGGATGCGCTGAACGACATCCTGGCGCCCCATGTCTTCCCCAAGGTGGGGGAAGGCGATCCGCGCAAATGCCCGGCCTGCGCCGACGGACGGTTGAGCCTGAAGCTCGGCAAGTATGGCGCCTTCATCGGCTGCTCCAACTACCCGGAGTGCAATTACACAAGGCAGTTGGGCACCAACGGAGACCAGACCCCGGAGACGGAGGGACCCAAGGTGCTGGGCCTCGACCCGGAGAGCGGCATGGAAGTAACGGTGAGGAGCGGCCGTTTCGGCCCCTATATCCAATTGGGCGAGCCTGCTGAGAAGGGCGACAAGCCCAAGCGCGCCTCCATTCCCAAAGACACGCCGCCCGACAGCATCGACCTGGAAAAGGCGCTCGCCCTCCTCTCCCTGCCCCGCGAAGTGGGCACGCATCCCGAAACCGGCAAGCCCATCACGGCGGCCATCGGCCGCTATGGCCCCTATGTCTCCCATGACGGCAAGTTCGCCTCGCTTTCCGATACGAACGAAGTGTTCACCGTCGGCATCAACCGGGCGGTGGACCTCCTGGCCACGCAGAAGAAGGGCCGCGCCACGGCGGAGGTATTGAAGGACCTGGGCAAGCACCCGGACGACGATGCGCCGGTGCAGGTGCTGAACGGCCGCTACGGCCCCTATGTCAAGCACGGCAAGATCAACGCCACCCTTCCCAAAGACAAGACGCCCGACGACATCACCTTCGAGGAAGCGCTGGAGCTGATCGACGCCAAGGCCGCCACCAAGGGCAAGGGCAAGAAGAAAGCCGCGCCCAAGAAGAAACCGGCCAAGAAAGCCGCCGCGAAGAAGAAGACGGCGGCGAAGTCCTGACGTTTGGCGCTATCTTTATTGGAACGGGCGTCGCAACCGGTTCCACTCGTCACTCCAGCGAAGGCTGGAGTCCATTCAGGCGGCGGAAATGGATTCCAGCCTTCGCTGGAATGACGAGGGTTTTGGCGGCACCGCCTGTAAATAATTCTGGAAAGCCATGAAACGTCCCAAAAAACAGTCCAGCCACGCGCATACCGCCCTGCCCAGCAAGGACGAGATTCTGAGCTTCGTCAAGGACACGCCGGGCCGCGTGAGCAAGCGCGAGATCGCCCGCGCCTTCGGCGTGAAGGGCGATGACCGGGTGGAACTGAAGCGCATCCTCCAGGACATGGCGCGCGAGGGCATGATCGACCGGGGACGCAGGAAGCAGGTCCGCGAAGCCGGCGCCCTGCCCCGCGTCCTGACGATCGAGATCACGGGCACCGACGTAGACGGCGAGCTGCTGGCCCGCCCGACAAGATGGGAGGAGAAGGCACCGCCGCCCAGGATCTACATGGCGCCATCCGACAGCCCCGCCGGCCGCCTGCCCGCATTGGGACCGGGGGACCGGCTGCTGGCCCGCCTCACCCCGAAGGACGGGCATTACGAGGCCAGGACCATCAAGCGGCTGGACCAGGCGCCGCAGCAGATCCTGGGCGTCTACCGGCTCTACAACGGCCAGGGACGGCTGGTGCCCACCGACCGCAAGGCCAAGCATGATTTCGTGATCGCGCCCGAGGACGCGGGGAACGCGAAGCCCGGCGACCTCGTGCTGGCCCGGCCGCTCCCCGGCGGGCGCAGCCGGATGGGGCTCAAGCCCGCCGTCATCAAGGAAAACCTCGGCAATATGGGGCATCCCAAGTCCATCAGCCTCATCGCCATCCACACCCACGGCATTCCAGTGGACTTCTCCCCGGAAGCCCTGAAGGACGCCAAGGCCGCAAAGCCGGTGACGCTGGGCGACAGGCTAGACCTGCGCGACCTGCCGCTGGTCACCATCGACCCCGAGGACGCCCGGGACCATGACGATGCCGTCTGGGCCGCGCCGGACGAGACGGGAGAGAACGAGGGCGGCTGGAAGGTCATCGTCGCCATCGCCGACGTATCCTGGTATGTGCGCCCCGGCTCGGCGCTGGACGACGCGGCGCTGGAGCGCGGCAATTCCACCTATTTCCCCGACCGCGTGGTGCCCATGCTGCCGGAGGAGCTGTCCACCGACCTGTGCTCGCTGAAAGCCGGCGTGGACCGGCCGTGCCTGGCGGTCCGCATGGTCTTCGACAAGGAAGGCAACAAGCTCCGCCACCGCTTCCACCGGGCGCTCATGCGCTCGCGCGGCGATCTGACCTATGCCCAGGTGCAGCGCGTGCACGAGGGCCATGGCGATCCGGATCTGAACCCGGAGGTGGAGCAGGTCATCGCCCATCTTTTCGGCGCCTACAAGGCCGTGATGAAGGAGCGCGCCCGGCGCGACCCCCTGGAGCTGGACCTGCCGGAGCGCCGGATCGAGCTGGCGCCGGACGGCACGGTCACCGGCGTCGCCTTCCGCGAACGGTTCGATGCCCACAAGCTCATCGAGGAATTCATGATCCGCGCCAACGTGGCGGCGGCGGAGACGCTGGAGAAGACCAACCTGCCCTGCATGTACCGCGTGCATGAGGAGCCGGCGCTCGACAAGCTGGAGGCGCTTCGGAACTTCCTGCGCACGCTGGATCTGAACCTGCCCAAGGGCCAGGTCCTGCGGCCCAAACAGTTCAACAGCCTGCTGGCCCGCGTGCAGGACAGTCCGCATGCCCATGTCATCAACGAGGTGGTGCTGAGGAGCCAGAGCCAGGCCTATTACGCCCCCAAGAATCTCGGGCATTTCGGGCTGGCGCTCCAGCGCTATGCGCATTTCACCTCCCCCATCCGCCGCTATGCCGACCTTCTGGTGCATCGCGCCCTGGTGCGCGGCCTCAAGTTCGGCCAGGGCGGCCTCACCGATGAGGAAACGGAGCGGTTCGAGGAAATCGGCACCGACATCTCCCGCCTGGAGCGCCGCTCCATGACCGCCGAGCGCGAAGCGAGCGACCGCTACCTCGCCGCCTTCCTGGCCGACCGCGTGGGGGCGGATTTCGAAGGCCGCATATCCGGCGTCACCCGCTTCGGCCTCTTCGTGGCGCTGACCGAGACGGGCGCCGACGGCATCATCCCCATGAGCAGTATCGGCAGCGACTATTTCGTCCATGACGAGGAGACCCATGCCCTCGTCGGCCGCCATTCCGGTGATACCTACCGGCTGGGCGACCGCGTGACCGTGCGCCTGCTGGAAGCCAGCCCTGTCACCGGCGGCCTGCGCTTCGAGCTCCTGAGCGACGCGCCGGCGACGACAAAGGCTTCCAGGCGGCCCGGCGAACGGGGGCGCAAGGGACGGCAAAAGGGAAAGAGGCGCTGACTTGCTCGCAGCCATTCCCGCGGACGCGGGGATGACGAGACATGGCAATTCCCCTTGACTTGGCACGCGCCCCGAGTATGGTGCCGTCTTCAAACGACGGTCGTATCTGGAGTGAATCATGGCCAAGCCAGCCACTTTGAAAATCAAGCTCGTGAGTTCCGCCGGCACCGGCTTCTACTATGTGACGAAGAAGAACCCCCGGAACATCACGGAAAAGCTCACCATGCGGAAGTACGATCCCGTCGTGCGCAAGCATGTCGAGTTCAAGGAAGGCAAGATCAAGTAATCACTTGGGTCATATGCCGACGCAGGAACGCCGCCCTCCGGACGGCTTTTTGTTTGGCCCCTCAAGCGCCGGGCGGGACGCGTCCGCGTCCCTTGGCTTCCCTCGCAAAGGCTCGGCGCGCCCTTGGCGCTACTCGGGCCTGCGGCCCTCTCTCTTTTGTTTTGCCCCTCAAGCGCCGGGCGGGACGCGTCCGCGTCCCTTGGCTTTCGCGCAAACGTGCGCGCGGCGCGGTCGCGCCTACTCAGGGCTTCGCCCTTCGGGTCCTTGGCCTTGGCCGTAGGCTTGGGCGCTTGCCGGCATCTCGGATGCGTCATGCTGAACTTGATTCAGCATCCATGCCTGAGCATGTCCGTCTGGAACAGTGGTGCCGACAGGCCCGATGGACCCTCGCCTGCGCGAGGGTGACGGGGGAAGGGGCTGGCGCCGTCTCCCCAGTCGTCATTCCCGCGCAGGCGGGAATCCATACTCAACCATCCGTCTGGTGGAAACGCTCAGGCATGGATGCTGAATCGAGTTCAGCATGACACCGGAGTAGCGGAAAGGGCACGGAGCGCAGCGACTATGCCGCGACCGCGGCGCGCGCACGTTTGCGCGGAAGCCAAGCGGGCGGAGGCCCGCGCCCGGCGCCTGAGGGACAACAAAGATGGAGCGCAGCGACTATGCCGCGACTGCGGCGCGCGCACGTTTGCGCGGAAGCCAAGCGGGCGGACGCCCGCGCCCGGCGCTTGAGGGACTAAACAAAAAAGGGCGAAGCCCCCGCCCGGCGTCTGAGGGAGCAGAGAACTATGAAACCTTGCTGGCGCGGTCGGGGAGCAGGCTGAAGCGCACGCCCTTGGCGGTGACCACGCGGTTGCGGCCTTCCTTCTTGGCTTCATA
>Ga0164243_10011313_pt1 | contig 12741 bp, 11 predicted proteins | sample OricompcompostOP_FD_108781 | JGI IMG/M metagenome (GOLD analysis project Ga0164243, IMG submission 108781) | Organic Plus compost microbial communities from Emeryville, California, USA - Original compost - Organic plus compost (OP) | ecosystem: Engineered > Solid waste > Mixed feedstock >...
CACATGCGCCGAACCATGGGGGAGCAGCACGATATCCCCGCTCACAAGCTCCTGCACGGTTCTTGATTCCGGGTCCTCGAAAATGGCCCGGCCCTTGACGATGACATGGTAGGGGATCTCGTTCGCCGCCACCCTGGCCCAGACAACACGCCATGGCGCGCCGTAGACGCAGCGGACCTCGAGCTGGCCGGTAACGGTGATGATTTGCAGGAGATGGCTCAACCAGTCGACTTGAGACATAGGACCTCGAGAACTTGAATGGCCGACGCAGCATAGCGCATCGTGCCGAGCGCGCCCGGTGGTGGTAGCAAGTCAGGTTATAAGCTTTCGATATTGGGCGACACCCCCGCGCGCGAAGCCGCAACGCACCATCGCCATGCCGCGACCACCAGCGGCCAGGCGGTGTTGCGTCGTCGTTCTGTATGGATACGCCCAAGCGGCACCTGGCGATGCCCAAATGTGCCAGACGATGCCAGACCCAGAAACAAAAAAGCCCGCATTTCTGCGGGCTTGATTGTGTTTTGGTGCCTCTGGATACCGGCCAGTGCCGGACCTCAGATCATTCCCACTCTATTATCAAATCATATATTTTTTCTTTTAAAGCCAATAAGTTACAATATAATGATCGATAGATACCATGATCTATACCATTATTCTTGCACCTTCCATAGGTTGTAAACCTCTTTACGCCGGTTGAAGGCCTCCTGGCCTCCCTCCATGATGCTGATGATGGCGTCCTGTACCGGGCGAGCGTCGATGCTGCCGCTTTGCACGGTGACTTTCTCGTCCTGATAGCAGCAGGCGTGCACTTGCTCTGCGTCACCCAGCACCGGGAAGTTGGCGTTGTGGGTGGCGAAGATGAACTGGGCGTGCGGTTTCATCGCGCGCAGCAGCTTGATGACGTCGTCATAGATGGTCTGGTTGTCCAGATCGTCTTCCGGCTGATCAATGATGATCACGTCGTTCTGGCGCTGGCTGAGCACATAAAGCAGCAGTGCCGAAGCGCGCTGCCCGAGCGAGTGGTGCTTCAACTCCTTGCCGCGATAACGGATGACGAAGCGGTTGGGCACTTGGTAGGTGACGAACTCCACTAGGTTCTGCATGAAGGTCTTTTCGAAAACCTCCGGCGTGCTGCCCGCTTTGGCCAACGCTCCCGGCAAGGCTCGCAGCAGGCCGCCGAAGTCGGCGTAATCCTCCATCACTGCGCGCAGGGTTGTCTCGCGGATGTTGCTGCCCTTGAAGAGTTGCTGCATGAAGCTGATGGCGGCTTCCTTATCACCCTTGAAGTCGGCTTCGATCTGCAAGGCGGTGTGGCCTACATTGACGCGATCCAGCTCGGCCTTGATGATGTTGAACTCGCGCAGCCAAAGCTCGTTGAGCTTGTCGATCTCGACAAACAGGGCGTCGCGGATGCTGCTTTTCTGGCTTTCCTGCTTGGCCAGCGCCTCCAGATTTTGCTCCGCCTCGGTTTTGCGCTTCTGTTGGGTCAGGAAGTCATCCGGCTGAATGGCCGTCATGCCGGTTTGCTTGAGTTCCTGAGCCAGTTGGCGCTCGACCTGGGCGAACTCTTCCTGAAGGTTGGTACGAGCAGTGTCGAACTCGGCTTGCCTCGCTTGGAGCCGGGCGGTAATAGCGCGGGCCTCCTGTTCGATGTGCTTGAGCTGATCGACCTTGGCAACGAGGTTGGCAAATTCGGCGTAATAAGCTGTGAAGAAGTCGGGGTTCTGCTTGGAGACATAGCTCGTGGCGTTACGCAGTTCATCCTCGTGCCCGGCGATCAATTGCCCCAGAGCGAGCACGAAGCTGTCTGCCCGTTCCTTCATGTGCGTCAGCGTAGCAGTATCCTCCTGAAACCCGAGGCGTTTCTGCAGCTTGTCGGCGATCCCGTATTCTTCAAACTTCTTTAGCCGGAAGTTGGCATCGGTGAGCTGAGACTCGTAATCGCGCCTGAGTTCGGCGGTATTGCTGAGCTTGATCCAGCGCTGCACTGCATCACGTACATGCTGGCGTTGGGTTTCGATTTCGTCCCGCAGTACTCGGAGCTTTTCGCCCACCAGTTTTTCCACCAGATCGGTCTCGAAACCTTCGCCGGTGCTGGAAAGGTCTTTTTGCCCGAAGTAGATCGGGTGGCGCAACACGGTTTCCCGGATCGACACTCCAGGCTGCAATTTGCCGTCCAAGTAGACGTTCGGCGCTTCGCGGAAGATGCGGGAGATGGTGAATTCTTGCCCATACACATCGCAGGCCGTCAGCGTCACCTTGCCACCGCTGCCCAGGGTATGGCGGAGCAGGTCATCCTTGTACTTGGTGTCCTGAGCCTTCTCCCCCCGTGGAATGTCGAGGGCATAGCGTACTGCCTCCAGGATGGACGACTTGCCGCTGCCCCGGATACCGATCAACGTGTTCAGCTCGGGGGAGAAATGCAGCGTTTGCCCGTCGAGAATGCCACCGTCGAAGTGAATACTGCGGATGTGCGACGCCTGATGCTTGAGCGGCTCCGTAGCGACCCGCGAGGCGGGGTCGCTCAAGGCAAACTTAACCGCTTCGAAGGAGAGCTCGCCCAATTTGAGGTAGCAAGCTTTACCTTGGCCGATATTATCTATGCACTTGGCGTCGCAGCCTTCGAGTTCGGCTGGGTACCAGTCATTAAGATGCTGCTGAACTTTTGCCCGGCAGGGTTTGTTCTTTTCTTGAAGTTTATTGTAGGTGCGAACCTTCTGGAAGCCAAAAGTGCGGCGGCGGAAGAATTCGTTTTTACCCAGTTCGGATAGACGCCCTCCGTCCAGTTCGGACCAAAGCCCACTCGGCGCTTCGACATGAGCAAAAACTAGGAAAAAGTCCCGGTGATAGCTCTCCAACTTCTTAATGGTTTCCAACAGAGACAAAGAAGATCGTCCGTTTTCCTGTTCATACTGAGCAGGGACTTTCCCCTCAAAAGCAACACTCAAAAATGGATTGATATGATCGTACCCATCCGCCAACCAATCATCGGAAAAAACAACCAGCGTATGGATTCCATTGGCCCCATCATTAACCGATAGCTCTACACCTGGAAGCAGTCCAATCCCCTTTTTCTGCGCCGTCTTGCGGAGTGCTTTGAACTCTGGGAAGTCGAACTTATTGTGATTGGTAATAACGCCAAGTCGGATGCCTGCTCTCTCCAACGCATCCACGTAATTGCTATTGTAGAAGTTATCATCACCCACGTACTTGAATTCACGGTCTGCGCGGGTGTGCAGATGAAAGTCTGCACGTATCCACTGTGCCCCTTCTTCAAAGACACCGGATCGATTTCCAGACTGCTTTGGCGGCAGACTTACCATCATTGTTCCTCCTTATATACCGCCTGACCAAAGATCAGTGCCGCAACAAAAGCGCCGGGTGCAGTCGCTCCATTTTGCATGCCCACCCCCCTGTTTCGTCCACTGACTTAAGATTGAGCCGCGGATCGCACGACGCGCCCACCGATACCCGCCCTGAGAGCACTAGTAGCAACTGAATGCTGCTCCTTGCATATCATATTATCTATGATCTGCACTCCTGGCATAATCCCAGGATATTAGACATTGCCTAAAAGTCCGTTTGAGAATTCCCACGGGTGAGCAATGCGCCTGAGCAACAGGCCGCTCACGTTGATGTGGACCATGGCCTCGGACACGTCGAGGCGCTGTTCGCAATCGCGCACGAGACGGCGCCATCTTGTCATCCAGCCGAAGGTTCGCTCGACGACCCAGCGCCGCGGCAGGATCTTGAAGCCGGGTTCATGGCCGCAGCGACGGACGATTTCCAGCACGAAGTCGCGGTACGCACAGGCATCGAGCAGTTCGGTGCGGACGTAAGCGCCATCGCCGAACAGATGCTTGAGCCAGGGCTACCGTTTTCGGATGGCGGCGACAATCTGCTGAACCCCAGCACTGTCGGAGATGTCGGCCGTGGTCAGGTTCAACATGAGAAGGCGGCCATCCGTATCCACAGCGATGTGCCGTTTGCGGCCTTTGATCCGCTTGCCAGCGTCATACCCGCTGCCGCCTTGGGCCGCCGGCACCTTGACCGATCAGCTGTTCACAACTACGGCTGTGGGGCTTTACTCCCGCCCCTCCCTCTCGCGATCGAGCATCAGGGCAACGTCATGAATTGTGCGGAATAGAAACGGCCGGACGAAACGCCGAAACCACCAATAAACCGTCTGCCATGGTGGAAAATCTTTGAGAACGATACGCTCGGGTTGATGGAGGCAATATACTGACCACCCCATGCTCTGATCACAGGGCTGAGGGTTGCCATAACTTGGCCAACAGGCGACCGAAGACCTGTTGCGACTGCATGAGTCGCCAAGAGACTATGCAAATAGGCGTTTACCTCTGCCCCACTCACTGATCACCCCCTGGCGGCTTCCGCAGCAATATGGCCGGCAAAAGCCGTGACAAAGGATTTCAAACTAGTGAGTTCCGACATATTGGCATAGGCACCAGTCGTAACTGCCTCACGGGGCGAGGTCAGCATGCACGCCGTCGTGTAGAGGTTTTCGCGCATGAGCTTCTGACAGAGAATATCGTATCTCTGGAGATAGGATGCGTTCTGAAACTCGGGGAAGATTGGGTAATGCCGCGAAGATTCCCTCTGGGCAGGCGCGCGCGACTTGGGTGCATCCTCGACCATGACAAGCCAGCCTACGAAGGGGCGCGCCGTATCTGGGCCAAAAGCGCCTTCGCGGTAGGCGGTCCAGAAATCGTGCGCTGTGCCGATCGCCTCCTCCGCGCGGTTGTTAGCATTATTGCCGAATGACGGGCCAACCTGACTCTTCATTTCGATGGCCGCGACGAGGCGGCCATTGTTGATCACCAGAATATCCCACAGCTTGGTGGGGCGGAAAAAGCCCGGCAAGGTGAGCACGCTGCGGACCTGGTGAATGTCGGCATGGCCGAGACCGTTGGCATGCACGAGGTCGATCATGAGGGCGGTAAAGCCGTCCATAGTGTTGCCGGCAGTAACTGCACCACGTTCTCCGGTATCGGTCTTACCTGCTTGGATCTTGGCTTCGAGCGCTTTCTGGCGGTTGCCCCAAAAGGCCATTGTCGCGTCGCGGGCCTTCTCCTCATAATTCGCTAGATCAAGAGCCATTTAGTCCTCATTACCCCCAAGTGCGGCACGTTCTCTGGCCGACAGGCCATACAAATCAAAGGCCGCCTCGTTACAGGCGGCAATATCGCCGCACGTGGCCGCGTCGATCAGCTTTTTCTTGAGCTCAGGCGTTACGTTTTCCCATGCAGGAAGCCTAATCCGGCGCAAATATTGGGCCTGAAACCGCAAATAGCCGCCTCGCATGCGTGTCGAGTAAGTCGCCACAAAAAGGCGTGCAATGCCCGAAAGGAGCACGGCTTGGAGCGCGCGCACGTCCCAGCAGTCCGACGTGATGAAATAGAGGTTGTGGTGCGGATAGAGGTTGCCGCTCTCATAGACGATATGGGCCTCTCCCTTGATGTCGGGAATCAGCAGCTTCGGCCTCTTTGCGATCTCGGGATAGATGCGATCAATCGTGCGATACCAGTTCGCTGGCGCTTTCTTCGCAACATGTCGCTTATCAATCTGATCGCGGCGCTCCTCCAGGTAGCGGCGCAGCTTCGGGTATTTGGCGAGGTCCACAAGACGGCCGTCGTCGCCAAAAGGATTGATAACGCCAAGGCCGCGCCATATGACATGACCCTTCTCGATATCACGGGTCATTACGAGCGGCAGCTTGCGGCTCGGCTCCACGTCGAGGTCGTTAAAGGGGCCGATAAAAGCCTTGTCGGCACCTGTAGCAACGCCAATCCCGACCTTGCAGCCGACATCCTCGATTGCAGGGAACGTTGCCTCAAGTCGGCGGACGAGCTCGATCTGGTCGGATGCCTCCAAAATCCAAGGCTCCGCCCCCGCTGTCACTCCACATAGTTCTCGCACGCCGCTTTTGGGTTCTGGGGCCTCCTCAGAGGTCAGCAATCCTGCAAGTTTCGCGAGCGGCTCTGCCTCAATTGGCGGCCGATGCGCAATGCGGGTCGGGCCACCAGGTTGATCGGCGGTTATAACCGTAATGGCCGGATAGGCCACAACGTCAGATTGGAAGGCCGGCGTATCGACCATATCGACATAAATTTTGAGGTGGTAATTCTCTGCAACCAACGCTCGCAGAGGCCCGCCATAGCGGTTTTTCATCCAGCGATCAGAGCAGATGAAGCCGCAAACACCGTCCTTTCCAAGCAGCTTAAGGGCGCGCTCGATAAAGGGCACATAGATGTCGGCACGGTCGTAAATCGTCCGGTAGCGCGCACGATATGCCGCCATGAGCGCATCTGGGATAAGCTCCTGCCGCACATATGGCGGGTTACCGATCACAAAGTTGAATGACCCGTCGAGGGGTGCGAGCAGGAAATCGCCCTGCTCGATCCAGACGGCTGCCAGCGTCTCGGCAATATGCCTGGCTACGCCTTCTTCGATCAGGCGCAAGATAACCTTTTGACGGCTTTCTTCCACGGAAAGACGGTTCAGTTCGATCGCCCGTATGGCATCAGACAGAGCTTCAACAACCTCTGGCTCGCCAGCATTGCGCCAAGCCACGAGTAGGCGGTCGATAGCAGGCAACAAGAAGTCGCCGTTACCAACCGAGGGCTCCAAGAGCCGCATACGATGCAAAGGCCGATCGGCTGAATAGCCAACAAGGTCTAGAATGAAATCGACCACTTCACGGCGAGTGAATACAGCTCCGCGCTCCTCAATGCCCGCTACGGACATAGCTTCAACGGCTGCCTCGATGGGACAGAGGGTTGGAAGCGATGGCTGCGCGAGAGCATGGTGTAGTCTTGCGATGGCGTTCACGGAAGTCTCTCTTGCCGCTCGGGTGGTGGGCTGCCGATGGGCCGGACTTTCAGGGTATGCGCGCGCTTCTTGGCCTGTGCAAGATCGTAACTGACCTGGAGCTGGAGCCACATTTCCGCATCCGTATTGAAAGCGAAGGCAAGCCGCAGTGCCATTTCTGCCGATATACCACAATGGCCGTTGACGAGGTTGCTCAACGCCTGCCGAGTCACGCCAAGCACGCGCGCCCCCTCGGCGACGGGGAGCCCATGCTTTTCCAAGCATTGACGGCGAACGATCTGGCCAGGGTGAATGGGATCAACTGACATTAGAGCAAAGTTAGACCACGGCTCAAGGAGGGGTGTCAATAGACACTTGTCACTTTACACCTGGCCGCATGTATTCACCGGATAATCGGCAACGAATTGCTCCGTGTTGGACAAACACCATAAAGGTTTAGGCTGATGAAAGGGGACAAACCATGATTGATGCAAAGTTCAGCCGCTATGACACGGCGGACTATCTCACGACAGAAGCCTACATTGCGGCCTATCTCGAAGCTGTGATGGAGGACGGCGACCCAACATTGATGGCAGAAGCGCAGCAAATCGTGGCTCGGGCGCGGGTCGCCAACTTGGCCGCTACAAAACGTAATCAGGACTAGCTTCACGAGGGTCTAACTGCCTTTTGACGCTGCTCGCCGCGAGCATATATGCGGGCAGTGACCGGCCAGCCTGGGCCGTCCGGTCTGCAATCTCCGCTTTCCCTCCGCCTGTTACCCACGCCTTGATCGGTGGAGCCTTCCGTCGGGGCCGGTCGCTCAGCTCTTTCGCGTCGCCGCATGGTATGGGCGGCGCGCCTTCCCTCGTTTGGTGTTGGCTCCTCGTCGCGGCAGCGACCGTGAGCCTCGCAGAGCAAGATGCCGTCGAGCCTTTGGCGAGTAAGGGGAGGGTGTTTGTGGCTACGCGGCTTGCTGTGTAGGCCTACAACACACATCTTGCCGTCAGGATGAGCGCAAATTTATGCGATTATTTGCGCCAAACGACTTCGTTATCCCCTTGATAAAGAGCAATCGCATACTTTCGCACATCTTCGCATACCTTCGCGGATGTTCGCAGAAAATCGCATATAACTACATTCGATCTGGAGACTTACTCAATCGAGCATTCTTGCAAGCCAGCAGAACCTCACCCCACAGACCAGCACCAGACAGGGTCTCGCATCCAGCCCAGCCTACCAAGCAAGACCCACACGATCACACTGCACCATATCCAAGTACACGCGCTGCTTCCGCAAACCGCTCTTCCTTTTGGTGCTTCCCTTGTCCGTCAAACGACCGTTGGACGGACCCGTCCGGCTTCACTGGGCAGTGACGGCACAAACAGCACAGGAGGAATGGGCACCAAAAGGGTTTCCCAATCCGGGCAAGCGCCCCTATGGCGAAGCCTACATAGGGGCCGCGCCTAGTAGATTATCTTAGATAATCTTAGATGAAGCCTGCCCAGCCTCGGCAAACCCGCACCGTTGCTGGGTTTCCCGGAATTGGCCGGACACCGTTAACGTGGGGGTTGGATACCGTTAACGTGGGGGTCGGGTACCGTTAACGTGGGCCAAGAACCGCCGCCTGAAGCCTTGGGCCGACAGATGGCCCATTTATCCTTTGCATACTCGTCCAGCTTCCAACCCACAGCGACAAGCTCAGCTAGCGTCTTACGAGCTGTCTGACGGCGTTTCTTGATGGTGCTGAGGTTTACAGCCTTATCTGGCCAAACGTAGCTGCAGAGCGTGTCCAGATCGACCCGCCCTGATCTTCCGAGGTCGATCCAGCCACATAACCGTTGATGGATAAGGCGCGCCTGATCAGTTTGTAGCCCCCTCACCTCGGCCATGCTTATGCGAACATGCCGCCCTCCCATAACCGCACCCACAATCATAGGATTTAAAGCCACGTACAGCTTGCCATCGCGCCCATCACTCGCGTACTCGGACAGCAGCCGGAAGCCCTGCCGTCTTCCTCCGTCCTGGACGATGATTGAGACTTTCCAGAGCCTCTCAATGCAGTCACGGACCGGCCTCGTGTCGTCAATATTGGCGTAGCCCACTTCACGGGCCAGTGCCCGATAGCTGCCCTTGACCACCATTGCGTTCTGCTGGACAGCGTCCCATTTCGGCTCGAGACACAACCGGAGTTGCCGCCCCGCTTCTGAATGAGGCTCGGAGGACAGCAAAAGGCCAGATGGCCCAGCCATTGCTACCAATCCTTGCAGTATGCGGAGATCGTCCGCACCCAGCGGCTCCGGGCCGCTGAATTCAATACGCTTGCCATCCCCATAGTTGTATACCACGTCCAGTTTGCAGCGCCTGCGCTCACCTCGTTGCAAACTGCGGAAAAGACCGGGGGCCAGACAGTGCGCTGGATCGTGTCGTGCGTGAGTCAAGTTATGCTCGCTCACGGCCACGCCCCTTTCGGCCACCTTGTTCGGCATCCAGCAGCGTCACCGGCACCAGCACACCGCCGCTATGCCGCAAATACCAGCGATCAGGCGGCATCACGTCATAGTTCTGTTTGGATACGCCAAAGCGCACGAAGTGCCTGCGCCGTTCATCCCCAATAGGTTTCCGGTCAATAGCGCTATTGCTTAGGCGTGTGGCCTCTTCCCCGGTCATTGCCGCAACGAAACCACACCAACGGGCATTGTCGATCAGGGCTGATGCTCCCCGAGCCGCCTGCTGCTGATCGGTTAACCCGTCTCTAGCGCTGCTTTTGCTTACGTGATGCAGATACAGGACGGACGCACCGGTAACAGCCGCCACATGCTCCAGCGTCGTGACAAGCTCCGCCATCGCACCATTGCTGTTCTCATCTAGGTTGTGAATGCGACTCAAGGTGTCCAGCACAATCAGCCGCGCCCCAGCGCTGTCATCGATGATGCGGCGCAACTGCGCTTTGTCCATCACGTTCAGGCGCTGGCCCATGATGGACTTGACGGTCAAGTTCTTCGAAATGGCCTCGCGAGCCTGCGCGTTTAAGTGCTTACCAATAGCATGAATGCGCCTAACAAGAGCAGACTGCGGGTCTTCACCTGCCAGATAGACGACGCGGCCAGTGTGCGTAGGGGCCAAGCCTACCAAGTCGCCACCGGCGACACTGCACGCGATGGACATTGCAGCTTCCAACGCCCAGAAGCTCTTGCCCGTGGCCCCGGGGGCGATGAGTGCCCCGACTGTACTTGCGAGGAAGCCGGGCCAGATGAAGTCCGGCACAGGCGGCTCGTTCTCAAACGCCGCCCACACATCAATGTCCATGGCTCAAGCTCCCATTCCGGGACGCATGGCTTGGGTGCCCGATGACCTGCGAGCCTCAATCCAATCCTCGATCTCAGCCAAGTCCCACGCAACGTTCCGGCTGGTAAGCGCTATGCGACGGGGAAACTCCCCTCGCTGTTCCATGTTGTAAATCGTGCGCTCGGCCAGCGGAATCATCGCAAGCAGCTTCTTGCGATTGATGAGAGTTCTACTCGTCGGAGATTGCATACTATGACCTCCTTCAGTCACTTGCGAACGAGTGCCGGAAGGTGCCCCGTAATGCCGATTGCCTCGACCGATTAATTGGCTAAAATGGTTGACATGCTGACCCCGTCAATCCCCGTCTGGGAAGGCTGTGAGCCTACTGTCTCTGAGGCCATCAAACAGCTTCAGGTTCGTTGGCGTCCATCGTCGACCAACAAACACATTGTCCGCTTAATCGGGGAATTCATTGATCCTGCCATTGCCGCATACGCTACAACCCTACCGGCCCACTACTTAGGGCACATCCCGGGAGCAGGAACGCAGATCGCCTTCAGCGAGATCGCTCGGTCTGTGGGCCTCACTGCTTTGGCACGTGCACAGCGCCAGCTACTGCGTGCGTTCATCCTCACGCAAGACGGACAGTCCGCAAGAGATCAGCAGTTTGTCGCAACACTCGAATCACTGATTGGGTTGATAGCGGCTTGTGCCCGCAAGCGACCAGCCAAGTCCAAGGTGCGCGACACACGGCTGGACAGCAAGCGGAGGCAGGGGCTCTGTCGCTTCTGTGGAGATCTCGCTGAATTGACGTTATTCGCGAACGGCAATGATGATGTTGAGATATATCCGCTAGCAGCAGCCGGACAAAAGCGGCAGAAAACGCTACGGCTAAGCGACCTCTACTGTGTGAAACATCGCCCCAAAACGCCCAAGGGCGAATGGAACCCCGAATATCGAAAAGCAAAACGGTCAGTCGCGCACTTCGACCGTGAACTAGCCAGACTCCGCCTGCAATCTGCAAAGCTACAGGTGGGCCAAGCGCAATCGGGCGATCCGCTGGTAGACAGCTATATCTACCACTATGTTCGCAAGTATGGCTTACAGCCAGCAGATGATGCTGAATTACGCCATCATGCACGGCAGATTACTGACATGAAGTTGTCAGATCGGAAAAAGCAAATAGTGATGCTTCTGCGATATGGCGCAACTCAATCAGAGATTGCTCGAAAGCTGGGCATCAAACGTCAGGCAGTGTTCAAAGCTCTGGCATCGATCCCTGCGGATGCTCGCAAACTCCCGACCCTTCCCGGCTTCTCATCCGATTTTTTGGTGTCAACTAAAGTTGCCAATTAGATAGGTATTGGCGATTTCTAAAGCTGCCTAGGTCGGCTGGCTAGGCGGCGTATAGGGGGAAGGGAAAATGAGCAAGCAGACAAAGGTCTTTACACGGGAGCAGTGCGAAGCGTTTCTGGACGCTGCCAATCCGCACCAATGGTATCTGACAGCAGACAATCTGCACCATCAAGCACTAGCCTTGTGGCGTAACCGCGGAGAGGGCCAGCTCATAATGAGAAGAGATGGGCATCCCTCCATAAGCTGGGATGCCACTAACAGGGCAACCTTCCTCCTGGCCGCCTTCGCGATGGAGAATATGCTCAAGGCGTTCCTAGTGTACGAACATCCTGAATTCATCGCAGATGGTTATCTAAAGAGCATCACCTCACACGATCTGCCCAAACTCGCAGACAGATCCTCACTCATCCCTTATAAGGTTCGGGATCGTTGGGTGTTTGAAGCATTAGCCGAGGGTAATGAAAGTTGGGCTCGCTACCCCTGTGGACGCGATGCCAACGACATTCAGATCGAGCAGCAGTTCACAGTAAATCTGTGGATTAAATATTGCGATCTGATGAGGTCTTATACCTCCAAAATCCAAAAGCTCCTAACCCAAGGATGGAAGGGTCCATATGGCTTTTACGGAAGTTGGGCATTCAACGAGTAACTAGAATACAGGGAGCATCCGAAACGGCAGCATTTAGGCCAAGGCCCAATATAGCGGCCAAGGTCGCCCGATCGGCTTCACCCACGCACCCTTCCTCTCGTTGCTACCCATCCAACCTCGGCCGCTTCAGCGTCCATTCGTCAATCATGTCCGCCCAGTCTTGCAGCATCGCCGTGCGCTGCTCGCGGTACTCAGCCTTGTTGTAGACGGCCCTCACGCCCCTCTGCTCGTGTGCAAGACACTTTTCGATCCAATCGGTGTTGTAACCGGCCTCATGCAGCAGGGTGCTGGCTGTCCGCCGCAGGTCATGCGGCCCGAACTTGGCGAGGGGCTTCCCTTCCTTCTGCGCCAGCCTGTAGGTCAGCGTCAGCGCCTGGTTGAGCGTGGCACTGCTCATCGGCGCATCCGTATCATACCGTGACGGCAGCACGTACTCTGATCCGCCTGCAAAGGTCTTGAGCGCAATGAAGATATCCAGCGCCTGCCTGGACAGGAATACCAGATGCGGGTTACGCCGCTTCATGCGCTCCTTGGGGATCGTCCACAGCGCCTCGCTGAAGTTGATCTCGCTCCAGGTCGCCTTTGTCAGCTCGCTCTTCCGCACCATTGTCAGGAGCAGG
>Ga0164243_10011314_pt1 | contig 12741 bp, 13 predicted proteins | sample OricompcompostOP_FD_108781 | JGI IMG/M metagenome (GOLD analysis project Ga0164243, IMG submission 108781) | Organic Plus compost microbial communities from Emeryville, California, USA - Original compost - Organic plus compost (OP) | ecosystem: Engineered > Solid waste > Mixed feedstock >...
CCGCTACTCCCCGACCGACCACTCCGGTCTCAGCCCCGACTACATCTCGGTCAACACCGTCAAGAACGGGCAGTTCGTCCCGACACCGTGGGCCAAGGAGCAGCTCACCAAGACGGTCTCCGGAGGGTGACGGGCTTGCTCCGCATCGAAGGGGTGTCCAAGCACTTCGGCGGCGTCTACGCGGTGCGCGACGTGGACCTGACCGTCGAAGAGCGCGAGCTGCGCGGCGTCATCGGGCCCAACGGCGCGGGCAAGTCGACGCTGTTCAACCTGATCGCCGGGCATCTGACGCCGGACCAGGGGACGATCGCGTTCCGCGGGCGCCCCCTGGGCCGGCTGGCCGCGCACCGCCGCGCCGCGCTCGGCATCGCGATCGTGTTCCAGGCGGCGCGGGTGTTCCGCGGCATGTCCGTCCGGGAGAACGTCATGGTCGGCGCGCACGCCGGCACGCGGGCGGGCTTCCTGACGGCCGCGCTGCGGCTGCCCGCGCACGCCCGCGAGGAACGGCTGATCCGGACCAAGGCCGACGCGGCGCTGGCCCGGGTCGGCCTGGCCGGCTGGGCCGACCGGCCCGCCGAGGCGCTGCCGCTCGGCCAGCAGCGCTCGCTGCAGCTCGCGCGGGCGCTGTGCGCGGATCCCGAGCTGCTGCTCCTGGACGAGCCCGCGTCCGGGCTGCGCGCGGCCGAACGGGCCGCGCTGGCCGACCTGATCGGCGAGCTGCGCGCCACCGGGCTGACGATCATGCTGGTGGAGCACGACGTGGCGATGGTGACCCGGCTGGCCGACCGGATCACGGTGCTGGACCTGGGCCGGGTGATCGCCGACGGCACGCCCGACGAGATCCGTTCCGACCCCCGGGTCATCGCCGCCTACCTCGGCGAAGAGGTCCGGTCATGATCGAGGTCGCGGAGCTCACCGTCCGGTACGGGTCCGCCACCGCCCTGGACCGGGTGTCGCTGACGGTCGGCGAGGGCGAGATGGTGGCGCTGGTGGGACCCAACGGCGCCGGGAAGTCCACGCTGGTGAACACGCTGTCGGGGATCGTCCCGGCGGAGTCGGGAACGGTCCGCGTCACCGGCAGGTTCGCGCACGTCCCCGAGGGCCGCCAGCTGTTCCCCGACATGACCGTCGAGGACAACCTGCGGCTGGGCGCCTGGCGCGTCAAGGACCGCGACACCACCCCCGTGTACGACCTGCTCCCCGGGCTGGACCGGCTGCGCGGACGCCGCGCCGGGAACCTGTCGGGCGGCGAGCAGCAGATGGTCGCCGTCGGCCGGGCGCTGATGGCCAAACCGGAGGTCATCGCCGTGGACGAGCTGTCGCTCGGCCTGGCGCCCATGGTGATCGACGACCTGGCCCGGCATCTGCGCGAGCTGAACGCCGAGCACGGCACCGCGGTGCTGCTCATCGAGCAGAACGCCCGGCTGGCGTTCGAGCTGTGCTCGCGCGCGTACGTGCTGGAGGCCGGGCGGATCGTCGCCGAGGGCCCGTCCTCCGAGCTGGCCAGCAGCACCGAGGTCGAGGGGGCCTACTTGGGCGGGCCCATTCAGGAGAGCCCATGAGAAGCAGCGGAGCTGTTCGGGGGGTCTGGGGGACCACCCCCAGAGAGAACACAGCAAGCAGCGGAGCTGTTCGGGGGGTCTGGGGGACCACCCCCAGGGGGAGCACATGAGTAATTTCCTGAGCTACCTGATCAACGGGCTGGCGGTGGGCTGCGGGTTCGCGCTGATCGGCAGCGGCCTCGTCGCCATCCACCGGGTCACCCGGGTCGTCAACTTCGCGCAGGCGATGTTCGCCGTCGTCGCCGGGCTCAGCGCCGCCTCCTTCCTGTCGGCCGGGCTCCCCCACGGGGTGGCGGAGCTCGCGGCGGTGCTGGTCGCGGCCGCCGCCGGGCTGGTGGTCGGCGTGCTGGCGATCGGCAGGCCCGGCACCTCGCCGCTGTCGGCGCTGATCGTCACGCTGGGCATCGGCATCTTCGCGTACGCGGTGGAGATCGTGGTCTGGGGCGACCAGCCCCGCTCGTTCACCGGGCTGCGCGGGTCGTTCACGGTCGCGGGCGTCACCGTCCAGAAGCAGTACCTGCTGATCGTCGCGGTCACCGCCCTCACCTTCACGGCGCTCGCGCTGTTCTTCGGCCGCACCTACGCGGGCAAGGGCCTGACCGCGTGCGCGTCCAACCCGTACGCGGCCCGCGTCGTCGGCATCGACGTGCGGCGGATGGGGCTGCTGGCCTTCGGGCTCGGCGGCGCCCTCGGCGGCATCGCCGGGGTGCTCGTGACGCCGCTGCAGCCGATCTCGTTCGACTCCGACGTCACGCTGATCGTCAACGGCTTCGCGGCGGCCATCTTCGGCGGCCTGCAACGGCCCGGCGCCGCGCTGGCCGGAGGGCTGGTGCTGGGCGTCGCCGAGGCCATGATCGCCGGGTATGGACTGGGCTCGTACCAGATCGAGGTGGCGCTGGGCCTGATGCTCGCCCTGATGATCTGGCAGGCCGCCCGCACCCCCGCACTGCACGAGGAGACGGCATGACCGCGCAGGCCCAGGGGACGAGCGTCGCCTCGCTGCTGGCGCGGCTGCGCGGGCGCGGCGAAGAGGCCGGGATCCGGCTGCCGCACCTGGCCGGGCTGCTGGTGTTCACGATGGCGCTGGCCGCGGTGCTCGGCGAGGCGCAGCTGTCGGTGTTCATCCTGCTCGGCCTGGCGGCGATGGTCACCGTCGGCGTGTCCCTGCTCATGGGGTACGCGGGGCAGGTGTCGCTCGGCCAGGCCGCCTTCTACGCGGTCGGCGGGTACACGGCCGGGCTGATGAGCGTGCACGGGCTGCCGCCCCTGCTCGGGCTGGCCCTCGCCCCGGTCACGGCCGCCGTGTTCGCCGTGGTCATCGGGATCCCGCTGCTGCGGCTGCGCGGGCACCACCTGGCGTTCGCGACACTGGCGACCCAGCTGATCCTGCTGTCGCTCGCCGGCGAGCTGGAGTTCCTCGGCGGCAGCATCGGGCTCCAGGGCATCCCCCGCTTCGGCGTCGGCGGGTTCGAGCTGGAGGACGACCGCGGCTACGCGTTCCTGGTGTGGGCCGCCGTGGCCGTGGTGGTGCTCGTGGCCCGCAACGTGATCGAGTCCCGGCAGGGCCGGGGGCTGCGCGCCCTGGCCACCAGCGAGGTCGCCGCCGAGTCGGCGGGCGTCGCGGTGGGACGGTCCAAGCTGGTGGTGTTCGCCCTGTCGGCGGCGTTCGCCGGGCTGGCGGGCGGAATCTACGCCTTCTACGTCGGCTACATCGCGCCCGGCTCGTTCCCCATCCTGCTGTCCATCGAGTACGTGGTGATGGCGGTCGTCGGCGGCCTCGGCACCATCTGGGGTGCGCTCGTCGGCGCCACCGCGATCATCCTGCTGATCCAGCTGCTCAACAACATCGGAACGATGGAAGGCATGCCCAGCTACGCGCCGAGCGTGCTGTCCTACGCGGTCTACTCGGTCCTCCTGATCGCGGCCGTGCTGTTCCTCCCCGGCGGCCTCGTACCGGCCGCGCGGGAACGCCTCGTCCGCCGCCGGAACGCACCGGTGGACGGCGCCCACGTGAAAGCGCCCTCCCGGGACACGGGAGGCGAGATAACCAGGTGAAAGGGAGTCCCATGGCCCTCCGAGACACACCGCCCTTCCGCGCCGACCACGTCGGCAGCCTGCTGCGGCCCCCGGAGCTGCGCAGCGCGCGCGAAGAGCACAAGGCGGGACGGATCACGGACGAGCGGCTGCGTGAGATCGAGGACGCGGCGATCACCGAGGCCATCGAGATGCAGCGCACCGCCGGGCTGCGCACCGTCACCGACGGCGAGTTCCGCCGCGCCTTCTGGCACATGGACTTCATCTACCAGATCGGCGGCATCGGCTCGAACGCCGACGAGCGGCTCCAGGTGAAGTTCCACCGCGCCAACGGCGACATCGAGTTCAACGTGGCCGCGCTGAAGGTCACCGAGAAGCTCCACCTCAAGGAGACGATCTTCGGGGACCACTTCACCTTCCTCAAGGAGAAGGCCGCCGGGACGGGCATGACCCCCAAGCTGACCATCCCGTCGCCGAACATGGTCCACTACCGCGGCGGGCCCGCCTCGATCTCCCCCGACGTCTACCCCGACGTCGAGGAGTTCTGGTCCGACCTGGCCGCCGTGTACGCCGACGAGGTCGCCCGGCTGGGCGACCTCGGCTGCACCTACCTGCAGTTCGACGACACCAGCCTGGCCTACCTCAACGACCCCGACCAGCGCGCCATGCTCAAGGAGCGCGGCGACGACCCCGACCACCTCCACCTGCGCTACATCAAGCAGATCAACGGCGCGCTCAAGAACCGCCCGGCCGGGATGTCGGTCACCACCCACATGTGCCGCGGCAACTTCCAGTCCGCCTGGACCGCCGCGGGCGGCTACGACTTCGTGGCCGAGGCGTTGTTCGGCGAACTCGAAGTGGACGGGTTCTTCTGCGAATGGGACGACGAACGCTCCGGCGGCTTCGAGCCCCTGCGGTTCGTCCCCAAGGGCAAGCACGTCGTGCTCGGCCTCGTCACCACCAAGACCGGCGAACTGGAGAGCAAGGACGACCTCAAGCGCCGCATCGAAGAGGCCGGCCGGTTCGTCGACGTCGACCAGCTGTGCCTGTCGCCGCAGTGCGGATTCTCCTCCACGGAGGAGGGCAACGAACTCACCCACGACGACCAGAAGCGCAAGCTGGAACTGATCGTGGAAACAGCCCAAGAGGTCTGGGGGGACTGACATCTGTGGGGGGGCGACCCCCCACACCCCCTTATGAGGCGTTGGTCGTGGTGAAGCCTGGGAGCCAGCGTTCGGCTTCGGCTCGGAAGGGGCCTTCGGCCTCCAGTTGGCAGAGCACGCCGCCGCAGCTGGTCAGGGCGCGGGCGACGGCCATGTACTGCGGGGGCAGCCGCAGTTGCCTGGCCAGGCCGCCGGGGCGCATGTCGGTGGCGATGGTGAAGCCGCGGGTGGTCTCCTGGCGCATCCACTCGCGGGTGTAGCGGAACGTCTCGGTGGTGAACGGGTAGGAGTGCGCGGACACCACCGCCGCCCACTCTTCGGCGTTCACCTCCCCGTCCGGGGCCAGGAAGCCCTCCTCACGGGCGGCCTGCACCATCTCCTCGGGGCTGCCCAGCGTGCCGATCCGCAGCAGCCGGCCGATCGACCATTGCAGCTCGGCCGGGACGCGGGCGGCGCCGCCGAAGTCCAGGACGCCCAGGCGGCCGTCGTCCAGCATCCGGAAGTTGCCGGGATGCGGGTCGATGTGGATCAGCTCGCAGCGGGCGGGGCCCGACAGCAGGAACCGGAACAGCAGGAGGCCGGCCCGGTCGCGCAGCTCCTGCGGCCCCTCGGCGATCACCTTGGACATCGGGGTGCCGTCCAGCCACTCGGTGACCAGCACGTGGCCGGACTGGGCGACGACGGCGGGGACGACGAAGTCGGGGTCGCCGTCGTAGGCGGCGTGGAAGGCCGACTGGGCACGGGCCTCGTCGTCGTAGTCCAGCTCCTTCTCCAGCCGCCGCTTCAGGTCGGCCACGACCGGCTTGACCTCGACGCCGGGGAACAGCGGGGTGATCAGGCGGCTGAGCCTGGAGATCTGGTTGAAGTCGCTCATCAGCGCCTTCCCGGCGCCGGGGTACTGGACCTTGACGGCGACGGCGCGGCCGTCGTGCCAGACCGCCTTGTGCACCTGGCCGATGGACGCGGCCGCGGCGGGGTCGTCGTCGAACTCCAGGAAGTGGTCGCGCCAGTCCTCGCCCAGGTTCTCCGCCAGGACCCGGTGCGTCGTGGCGACCGGCATCGGCGGCGCGGCCTCCTGCAGCCGGGTGAGGCTGGCGCGGAACGGGCCGGCGACCTCCTCGGGCAGGCCGGCCTCGAAGACCGACAGGAGCTGGCCGACCTTCATCGCGCCGCCCTTGAGCTCGCCCAGCACCCGGAAGAGCTGGTCGGCGGTGCGCCGCTGCACTTCCAGCGCCACCGCCTCGGCGGGGCGGCCGAAGGTGCGCTTGCCGAGGCCCAGCGCCGTCCTCCCGGCGAAGCCCAGGGGGAGGCTCGCCAGTTTGGCGCTTCGCGTGACCGCGCGGCGGGGGATGTCACTCACGGCCGACCGTCCCTTGGTATCGACAGACCGCTCGGTGGGGGTGGATCACCGGATCCGGTGATCGCAGCCTTTCATGCACAGCGATCCGCGGTGAAGGAAGATTCCCCCACCGGGGAGGGGACTCAGGCGTCCCCGCCGCCGTCCCTTCCGGCGGGGCGCAGCAGCAGCTCGATGACCTCCAGCGCCGTGTCGATCTCCGGCCGGCTGCCGCCGAGGTGGTGCGCGTACAGGAACGAGTCGGAGATCCGCACGATCGCCTGGGCGAGCGTGCGGGTGGGCAGCGGCACGTCCAGCGCGCCGCGGTCGATCTCACGCTGGATCTCCCTGCTGAGGAGCGCCGTGGCACGTTCCTCGATCGGGCCGGGGGTGGTGGCGAGCCGTACGAACAGCCGCGGCTCGCGCTCGGTGAACGCCTTGAGCGGCGCGGCGTCCACGACGGCCCGCATGAACCGCTCCAGGACGTCCAGCAGCCTGTCCGCGCCGGTGCCGCGCGCCCCGCGCAGCGCGACCCGGAAGGTGCGCTCGGTCATCTCCGCCAGGATGGTGGCCAGCAGCTGCTCACGGCTGCCGACCCAGCGGTAGAGGGTGGCGCGGCCCACACCCAGCTCGGCGGCCAGCGCGGACATGTCGATCGGGTCGCCGTCCAGGTAGTGCGCGGTCGCCACCGCGATCGCCTGTTCCGGCCCCAACGCGCGGCCCTCCGGGTCCTCGGCCGTGGCTCTTCGAACCCGACTCACCCACCAAGGATCGCATAGACCACGCCGCCGGGCCGCGTCCTTCATCCCTCCAGGTCGAGGTCGGTCTCCAGGTCGTGTTCGTCCAGGTGGTCCTCCAGGTCGCCGTCGAGCAGCGCGTCGAAGAGGCCGTCGGTGCCCTCCTCGTCGGGCAGCAGCACGTTCTGGTCCTCGATCCAGGCGCTCGCCCCGGTCGGGAGGGTCACGAACGTGACGCGGCCGGGACCGATCCGGGCCAGCCGCAGCGCGAGCGTCCGCAGCGTCCCGAACTCGGTCTCCGAGTCCACCGCCAGCGAGCCGCTGGCGGCCCGCAGGAACGCGTCCAGCCGCCACGGGTTGGTCATCAGGCCCGAGTCCGCGGCCTTGTCGGCCAGCGCCTTCAGGAACGCGTGCTGGCGCCGTACCCGGTCCAGGTCGCTGCCGGACAGGCCCTTGCGCTCGCGGACGAACCGCAGCGCCTCCTCGCCGTCGAGGTGGTTGCGGCCGGCGGGCCACGACCAGCCGTTGCTGGGGTCGTGGATCGGCCGGTCGAGGTGGATGTCGACGCCGCCGAGCGCGTCGGTCATGGTCTTGAAGCCGGTGAAGTCGAGGGCGGCGACATGGTCGACGCGCACCCCGCTGATGGACTCCACCGTCTCGGCCAGCAGCCGCGACCCGCCCTTCGCGAACGCGGAGTTGATCTTGCCTTCGTCGCCGCCGGGGATGTCCACCCACAGGTCGCGGGGGAAGGAGATGACGTAGGCCCGGCCGCCCTCCTCCGGCATGTGCAGCAGCATGATCGTGTCGGCGCGGGCGCCGCCGCCGGGGCGCCACTTGTCCGCGGCGGGGGCGCCGCGCAGGTCCGACCCGACCAGCAGCCAGTTCTGCCCGGCGTCCTCGGCGGGACGCTCCCGCGAGCCGGTCGGCAGCGCGTCGGGAAGGCGCTGGATGTTGCGGTCGTAGGTGCCGGTCCGCCAGGACACCAGGGCCACCACCGCCAGGGCCGTCGTCACACCGGCGATCATGAATCCGGTCAGGAGCCGCAGGCCCCTGCCCCGGCGGCTCCACGACCCGCCCCGCAGCCGTCCGCGCGACGACGGGCCGCCCATGACGCGTCACCTCCGGCGCCGGTGTACGTTTTGCCCTGGTTTGATCCCCTTTCCGGGAAACGACGATCACATCGCCAGGGTTCCGTCCGGACGCGATCAGGTGCCGGCCGGCTCGTTCGCTCCGGTCAACGGCAGGCCCACGTAGTTCTCGGCCAGGCTTGCCGCGGCGGCCCGGGACGAGGCCACGTACTCCAGGTGCGAGCGTTGCAGCCTGCGGGCGAACTCGTCGGCCTGCGGGTCGACATGCAGCAGGGTGGTCATCCAGTACGAGAAGTGCTCGGCCCTCCAGACCCGCTTCAGGCACGCCCGGGAGTAGTCGTCCAGCAGCGACTCCGAGCCGGAGGCGTACCGCTCGGCGAACGCCCGTGCCAGCAACGTCACGTCCGAGACCGCGAGGTTGAGGCCCTTGGCGCCGGTCGGCGGGACGATGTGCGCGGCGTCCCCGGCCAGGAACAGCCGGTCGTGCCGCATCGGCTCGGCCACGAAGCTGCGCATCGGGGTGATCGCCTTGTCGGTGATCGGGCCCTCCCGCAGCGTCCAGCCGTCGTCGGTGGCGAACCGCGCCGCCAGCTCGGACCAGATCCGCTCGTCCGGCCAGGCGGCGAGGTCCTCGTCCGGGGAGACCTGGAGGTAGAGCCGGCTGACCTTGGGCGAGCGCAGGCTGTGCAGGGCGAAGCCGCGGTCGTGGTTGGCGTAGATCAGCTCGTCGGTGGACGGCGGGACGTCGGCCAGCACGCCCAGCCACGCGAACGGGTACTCGCGCGAGAACGTGCGCAGCCCCGGCACCGCCGGCCTGCTCACGCCGTGGAATCCGTCGCATCCGGCGATGTAGTCGCACTCCAGCACGTGCGTGCGGCCGTCCTGCCGGAAGGTGACGCTCGGCCCGGACGGATCCACCTCCAGCGCCGGCGCCTCGAACCGGACGTCGCCGCCGTCGGCCAGCCGCCGCGCCACCAGATCCTTGACGATCTCGGTCTGGGCGTAGATCGTCACGGTGCGGCCGGTCAGCTCGTACAGCGGGATGCGGTGCCCGGCGCCGCCGAACCGCAGCTCAAGGCCGTGATGCACCAGGCCCTCGCGGTCGAGCCGGTCCCCCACCCCGCTGTCGCGCAGGACGTCGGTGGTGCCCTGCTCCAGCATCCCGGCGCGCTGCCGGTGCTCCACGTACTCCCGGTCGCGGCTCTCCAGCACCACCGAGGCGATGCCCTGCCTGTGCAGGAGATGCGACAGCAGCAGTCCGGCCGGTCCGGCGCCCACGATGGCGACCTGGGTCCGCATGGTTCCTCCTCCTCGGCCTGTCTCCCTGCGATCTTCGAGGGCTCCACCGCGGGTTCAGGAGCTGAGCTTCCGCACAGTGGAAGGCGGTTCGGGTACCGGGCCGGCCTCGTCCGCGATCGCGACCGGGCCGCTGCGCCAGTGCGCGGCCACGTCCCGCGACAGCGCGCGGGCCGCCGTGGTCAGCGGAGGCAGCAGCCGCCGGATGTCGGCGCTGCGCGTGTGGGTCACCAGGGACAGCGCGGCCACCACGGCGCCGCGGCCGTCCCGCACGGGCACGCCGACCGACGCGGCCCCGACCGACATCTCGTCGCGGGTGAGGGCGAACCCGTTGTTCCGCACCAGCTCCAGGCACCGGCGCAGCTCTCCGGGATCGGTGATGGTGCGGGGCGCGTGCCGCTCCAGCCCCTGGGCCAGGATCGCCTCCCTGACCTCCTCGGGCGCGTACGCCAGCAGCACCTTGCCGACCCCGGTGGTGTGCAGCGGCAGGGTGCCGCCGACCTGGGTGAGGAGCGGGACCGACCGGGTGCCGCGCAGCCGCTCGACGAACAGCGCCTCCCCGTCGCGCATCACCGCGAGCTGCACGTTGTCGTGGGTGGCCTCGTACAGGTCCTCCATGTGCGGCAGCGCCAGCTCGCGCAGCCCGGTGACCGCCGGGGCCTGGCTGCCGATCCGCCACAGCCGGGTGCCGATCCGGTACGTGCCGTCCGGCACGCGTTCCAGGAAGCCGCCCGCGACCAGCTCGCCGACCAGCCGGTGCCCGGTGGCCAGCGGCAGCCCGGCACGCCGGCAGATCTCGCTCAGGTTGAGACGGACCCCGCCGAGCGCGAACGCGTCCAGGATCGCCATCACCTTGCCCGCCACGCTCGGCGGACGCCCGCGCTCCGGCATGGTCCCCTCGGTCTCGTCCCGCTACGGCTCCCCCGCGCCCCGGTCGTCCTCCTCCTCGGCGAGCGCCCGCTGTGCCACGGCGAAGGCCGAGTTGGCCGCGGGGACTCCACAATAGATGGCCGTCTGCAGCAGGACCTCCTTGATCTCGTCCGGGGTGAGCCCGTTGCGCAGCGCGGCCCGCACGTGCATGGCCAGCTCCTCCAGGTGGCCGCGGGCGACCAGCGCGGTGAGGGTGACGCAGCTACGGGTCCGGCGATCCAGCCCGGGACGGGTCCAGATCTCGCCCCAGGCGTACCGGGTGATCAGGTCCTGGAAGTCGGCGGTGAACTCGGTGGTGCGGCCCTGGGCGCGGTCCACATGGGCGTCGCCGAGCACCTCGCGGCGCACCTTCATGCCGGCGTCGTACCGCCGCTCGTCGTTCATCGGGGCCCCTCCCAGGCACGGTCCAGATGCTCGTTGATCGCTCGGGCGGCCTCGGCGGGACGCTCCACCACCGCCAGATGGCCCGCGCCCTCCAGGACGGTGAGCGCGGCGCCGGGGATGCCGCCGGCCAGCCGGTCGGCGTGACCGGCGGGCGGGGTGGGCAGGTCCTCCGCACCGGCGATCACCAGGGTCGGCGCGGACACCTCGCCCAGCCGGGCGGTCGCGTCGAACAGCGCGAGCGCGTCGCAGCACTGCGCGTACCCCTCGGGGTCGGTGCCGCGCAGCATCTCCACGTACGGTCCGGCGCCGGTGAAGCCGGGGGCGAACCAGCGTCCCGCGGCGGTGTCGGCGACCGGGCCGACGCCCTCGCGGCGGACCAGCGCGGCGCGTTCCCGCCACGCCTCGGGCGGTCCGAACCGCGGCGAGGTGCAGATCAGGACGAGGGCGCCGACGCGTTCGGGCGCCGCCAGCGCGAGCGCCGTGCCGACGGCGCCGCCGAGCGACACCCCGGCGTAGGCGACCCGGCCGGCGCCGAGGCCGTCGAGCGTCTCCTCCAGCGCCGCGGCCACGTCCTCCACGGTGAAACCGCGGTCGGGGGACGGTGAGCCGCCGTGGCCGGGCAGGTCGTAGCGCAGCACCCGCCGGTGCGCGGTCAGCGCGGGCAGGACCGGGTCCCACAGGCCCGTGGTCGTGCCCAGGGACGGGCCGAGGACGACGACGGGCGCGTCCGGCGGCCCGTCGAACCGATGATGCAGGATCATGCTTCTCCGTGGGCGGGGTCGTCAGGGAGGCGGCCCGCGCGGTAGGTCCCGGCCGCGCGGTCGGCGAGCACGGCCGCCGCGCCGGTGCCGGTGGACGAGCCGGTGTCCCTCAGGATCTCCAGCAGGCCGTCCAGATTGCCGGCCATCCGCTCGGGCGAGACCTCCAGGCCCGCGGCGAGGTCGGCGGCCAGCTCGGCGGCGCCGCCGGTCAGCCGCAGGCACTCGCGGAGCGGCTGCCATTCGGCGTGCCACTCCCCGAACGGTCGCTCGTGCGCGGCGTTCAGCGCGGCCAGCAGGACCTGCGCGTACGCGGGGACCTGGAGCGCCGCGGAGCGGATCATGATGGCCATCGCCGGGTTGCGCTTGTGCGGCATCGCCGAGGACCCGCCGCGTCCGGGCGCCGCCGGCTCGGCGACCTCGTCGACCTCGCTCTGCGCGAGCAGGACCACGTCGGTGGCGAGCTTGCCGAGCGCCCCCGCGGTCACCGCCAGCGCGGCGCCCAGGTCGGCCACCGGGGTACGGCGGGTGTGCCAGGGCGCGGAGGGAAGGGCCAGCCCGGTCTCGCCTGCGTACGCGGCCATCAGGTCGAACGCCCGGCCGCCGTACGCCGCGAGGGTTCCGGCGGCGCCGCCGAGCTGGACGGGCAGCGACACCGCCGCGAGCCGTTCGCGGGCGTCGAGCAGGCCCCGCAGCCACCCGCCCGCCTTCGCGCCGAAGGTGGTGGGCAGCGCCTGGCGGCCCAGCGTGCGGCCCGCGATCGGGGTGTCGCGGTGCCGCTCCGCGATCCCGGCCAGCGCGCCCGCCGCCCGGTCCAGGTCGCCGAGGACGACGCGCCGGGCGCGGGACGCGACGAGCATGGCGGCGGTGTCGAGGACGTCCTGGCTGGTGGCGCCGTGATGGACGTACCGCCCGTTGTCCCCCGCGAGCCGCCGCAGGTCGGCGACGAGGGGCACCACCGGGTTGGCCGCCGCCCGCGCGCGCACGGCCAGGCCGGGCAGGTCGAACCGGTCCGGCACGGCCGCCGCGGCGATGGCCTCGGCCGCCGGCGCCGGGATGATCCCGAGCTTCGCCTGTGCGCGCGCCAAGGCGGTCTCGGCGTCCAGCAGCGCCCCCAGCCACGCGAGGTCACCCGTGGCCTTCTCGGCCTCGGTGCCCGCCCGGACCGGTGACAGCAGACCCGCGTCCGGCGAGACCGGCGCCCCGACCTCCGGGAAGGCTTCGCCCTTCGGCGGGCGATCAGATGGCAAGGAAGACCGTCTCCCGTTCACCCTGGAGGCGGACGTCGAACCGGTACGTGCCGTCCGCCTCACGCTCGGCGATCAGCGTAGCGCGGCGTTCCTCCGGCACCTCGCCGAGGAACGGGTCGGTGGTGTGCGCCTCGGCGTCCTCGGGGAAGTACAGGCGGGTGAACACGGGCTTGAGCAGGCCCCGCGCGAACACCAGCACCGAG
>Ga0164243_10011315_pt1 | contig 12740 bp, 11 predicted proteins | sample OricompcompostOP_FD_108781 | JGI IMG/M metagenome (GOLD analysis project Ga0164243, IMG submission 108781) | Organic Plus compost microbial communities from Emeryville, California, USA - Original compost - Organic plus compost (OP) | ecosystem: Engineered > Solid waste > Mixed feedstock >...
GGCCCGAGCGCGGAATCCTTCGACTGGCTGGAGGGACAGCGATGACGAAGATCGGTTTCATCGGGCTGGGCATCATGGGCGGTCCGATGGCGGCGAACCTGGTCAAGGCAGGTTTCGAGGTGACCGGCTACAACCGCGGCCGCGCCAAGGTGGATCGCCTGGTGGAAGCGGGCGGCGAGGGTGCGGCGAGCGTCGCCGAGGCGGTGCGCGACGCCGACGTGGTGATCACGATGCTGCCCGACTCGCCCGACGTCGAGGCGGTCGTGCTCGGCGAGGACGGCGTGCTCGCCAGCGCGAAACCGGGCACGCTGCTGATCGACTGCAGCACCATCCGGCCCGACGTCTCGCGGGATATCGCCGGCAAGATCCGCGCGCTGGACGCCCCGGTCTCCGGCGGTGAGCAGGGCGCGATCGACGGCACCCTGTCGATCATGGTGGGTGGTGCGGCGGCGGATTTCGAGGCGGCACAAGACATCCTGGACGCGGTTGGCGGTACCGTCGTGCACGTCGGCGAGGCGGGCGCGGGCCAGACCGTGAAGGCCGCGAACCAGCTCATCGTCGCGGGCACCATTGAACTGGTCGCCGAATCCCTGGTGTTCCTCGAAGCGCACGGCGTCGACACGGACGCCGCGATCAAGGTGCTGTCCGGCGGGCTCGCGGGCAACCGCATCCTCGACCGCAAGGCCGCGGCCATGGTGAAGCGCGAGTTCACGCCCGGCTTCCGGGTCGAACTGCATCACAAGGACCTCGGCATCGTGCAGGCGGCGGCCCGCGAGGCGGGTGTGGTGATCCCGCTCGGCGCCGCCGTCGCCCAGCTCATGGCCTCCCTCAACGCGCAGGGCCACGGGGCGCTCGACCACGGCGCGTTGATCGAACTCGTCGCGCAGCTCTCCGGAAGGGAGTAGCCATGCCCAGAATCCCGGTCATGCAGGCCGTCGTCGAGATCCTCGCGAGCGAGGGCGTCGACACCGCGTTCGGGTGCCCCGGCGCCGCGATTCTCCCGCTGTACCAAGAACTCGAGCGGCACGGCGGCATCGAGCACCTCGTCGTGCGGCACGAGGAGGGCGCCACGCACATGGCGGACGGCTGGGCCCGCACGACCGGCAACGTCGGCGTCGCGATCGGCACCTCCGGACCCGCCGGCACCAACATGATCACCGGCCTCTACACGGCGCAGGCCGACTCGATCCCGATCCTGTGCATCACCGGGCAGGCGGTGTCCTCGAAGCTGCACCAGGAGGCGTTCCAGGCGGTGGACATCGTGGAGATCGCCAAGCCCGTCACGAAATGGGCGGTGCAGGTGAAGGAGGCCGCGCAGGCGCCGTGGATCTTCCGGGAGGCGTTCCGCATCGCGCGTTCGGGCCGTCCCGGTCCCGTGCTCATCGACCTGCCGCTGGACGTGCAGAAGCAGGAGATCGAATGGGACTCCAGTATCGACTGCCCGCTCCCGGTTCCCGTTGTCACGCCTCATCTTCCGCGCGTCGAGCGAGCGCTGGAGCTGCTGCTCGCCGCCGAGCGGCCGGTGATCCTCGCGGGCGGCGGCGTGGTGCTGTCGGAGGCGACGGAGCAGTTGCGTGAGCTCGCCGAGCGGCTCGGCGTGCCCGTCCAGGTCACGCTCATGGGCAAGGGTTCCTTCCCGGAGGACCACGAACTGTTCGCGGGCATGGCCGGGATCCAGACGTCGCAGCGCTGGGCCAACGCGGCGTTCCTCGAAGCGGATCTGGTGCTGGCGCTCGGCGCCCGCTTCGGCGACCGGCACACCGGCGCGCTGGAGGTGTATCGCGGCGACCGCAAGTTCATTCACGTCGACATCGAGCCCACGCAACTCGGCAAGGTGTTCGGCCCCGACCTGGGCATCGTGTCCGACGTCGGCGAGTTCCTGACGGCGCTACTGGCCGTGGTGCGGGACCGTGAGCTGCTCGCCGATCGCGATGTGTGGGTGAAGCGGATCAGCCGGCTGCGTGAGGAACTGCCGCGCCGCGAGGACTTCGACACCACACCGATCAAGGCGCCGCGTGTTTTCTCCGAGATCAACGAACTGTTCGGTGAGGACACCTACTTCGTCACCGCGATCGGGCTTTACCAGATCTGGTCCGGGCAGTTCCAGCGCGCACACAAACCACGGCACTACCAGGTGTGCGGGCAGGCGGGCCCGCTCGGCTGGGAGATCCCGGCCGCGATCGGGGTCAAGAAGGCGCTGCCGGACGCCGAGGTGGTGGGCATCGTCGGCGACTACTCGTTCCAGTTCCTCGTCGAGGAGCTCGCGGTCGCGGCGCAGTACGACGTGCCGTTCGTGCTGATCATGCTCAACAACGAGTACCTGGGCCTGATCCGGCAGGCCGAACGCGGCTACGACATGAACTACGAGGTGGACATCCACTACGACCGGCGCGGCACGGACAACGTCAAGATCATGAACGCGTACGGTTGCACCGGGACGCGGGTGATCGAGCCCGGCGACATCAGGCCGTCGATCGAATGGGCACGCAAGGAGGCCGAGCGCACGAGCCGGCCGGTGCTGGTGGAGATCATGATCGAGCGGACGGGCAACGCGGCCATGGGCACGGCACTGGACAACGTGGTGGAATTCGAGGGTGTCTGAGGTGGAGCTGGTTTTCCGGGCGGGCAGGGCGATCACGTCCGAGGGTGAGAGGTCCGCCGACATCGGCGTGCGCGATGGGCGCATCGCGGCCGTCGAGCCGTGCGGGACGCTGACCGCGGACCGGGTGGTCGAGCTGAGCGAGGACGAGGTGCTGCTGCCCGGTCTCGTGGACACCCACGTGCACGTCAACGATCCCGGGCGCACCGAATGGGAGGGCTTCGACACGGCGACGCGCGCGGCGGCGGCCGGCGGTATCACGACGATCGTCGACATGCCGCTGAACAGCCTGCCGCCCACCGTCGACGTGCCGTCGCTGGAGGTGAAACGCAAGACCGCGCGCGGCCGCGTGTACGTCGATGTCGGGTTCTGGGGTGGTGCGATCCCGGGCAACGGGGCCGAGCTGCGCCCGTTGTACGGCGCGGGCGTATTCGGCTTCAAATGCTTCCTGCTGCATTCCGGGGTGGACGAGTTCCCGCCGCTGGAGACCACGGAGCTGGCGGCCGATCTGGGAATCCTGCGCGAGTTCGGCGGGACGATGATCGTGCACGCCGAGGACGCGGACACGATCGACCACGCGCCGCCCGCGCAGGGCGGCCAGTACGGGGACTTTCTGGCCTCCCGGCCGCGCGAGGCGGAGAACCTGGCCATCAAGCGGGTCATCGAGCTGGCCCGCCGCACCGGGGCGCGCGTGCACATCCTGCATCTGTCCTCTTCGGACGCTCTGCCGATGATCGCTCGTGCCCGCCAGGAGGGCGTCGCGGTGACGGTGGAGACCTGCCCGCACTACCTCAGCTTCACGGCGGAGGAGATCGCCGAGGGCGCGACGCAGTTCAAATGCTGCCCGCCGATCCGCGAGTCCGGCAACCGCGACCGGCTCTGGGCGGGGCTGGCCGAGGGCACGATCGACTGCGTGGTCAGCGACCACTCGCCGTGCACGCCGGAGCTGAAACGCTTCGACATCGGCGATTTCGGCGCGGCGTGGGGCGGAATCGCGAGCATCCAGGTCGGGCTGCCCGCGGTGTGGACGCAGGCGCGGGAGCGTGGTTTCACGCTGGGCGACGTCGTGCGGTGGATGGCGGCACGCCCGGCGGAGCTGGTCGGCATGGCCCGCAAGGGCCGGATCGCGGTCGGCGCGGACGCGGACTTCTGCGTGTTCGCGCCGGAGGAGACGTTCGTGGTGGACGTGGCGAACCTGCGGCACCGCAATCCGGTGAGCGCCTACCACGGCCGGTCGCTGTCCGGGGTCGTGCGGCAGACGTGGTTGCGGGGTCAGGAAATCGCGGACGAGCCGCGAGGCGAGTTGCTGGTACGAGGGAGCGTGTAGTGGACCGTCCGGAGTGGACGAACGAACCGGATCTGGCGTCCCGGCGGGTCGGTGGCGGCGTGGTGTGGGCCAACGACGAGCTGTTCGCGGAGAAGGAGAACCTGATCAAGCCCGAGCGGCCGGTGTACCAGCCCTCGACCTTCGGCCACAAGGGCCAGATCTATGACGGCTGGGAGACGAGGCGGCGCCGTTGCCCGGGGTCCGACCAGGCGATCGTGCGGCTCGGCCTGCCCGGTGCGGTCGAAGGTGTCGTGGTGGACACGGCGTTCTTCACCGGCAACTACCCGCCCTACGCCTCCGTCGAAGCGCTCGCGGTGGACGGCTACCCCAGCCCGGAGGAGCTGACGGAGCTGGAGTGGACGACGATCGTGCCCGAGTCGCCACTGAAGGGCGACGCGGAGAACTTCTTCGAGGTCGCCTCGCAGGAGCGGTTCACGCACGTGCGGCTCACCATCAATCCGGACGGGGGAGTGGCCCGGTTCCGGGTGCACGGCGTGCCGGTGCCCGATCCCCGGCTGCTCGACCTGGACTCGCTCGACCTGGCCGCGCTGGAGAACGGCGCGCACGTCGTCGAGGCGAGCAACATGTTCTACTCCTCGCCCAGCAACCTCATCTCGCCCGGATTCGCGCAGGTGATGGGGGAGGGCTGGGAGACCGCCCGCCGCCGCGACAAGGGCAACGACTGGGTCGTGGTGGCGCTCGCCGGCGCCGGTGTGCCGCGCCTGGCCGAACTGGACACGACGCATTTCAAGGGCAACGCGCCCGGCTGGGCCGCACTGTCCGGTTCGACCGATTCGGCGACGTGGTTCGAGGTGCTGCCCCGCACGAGGCTGCAGCCCGACACGCGGCACCGGTTCCTCATCCCGGAACCACGCGAGCTGACCCACCTGCGGCTGGACATCTACCCGGACGGCGGAATGGCCCGGCTACGCCTGCACGGCGGGCTCACCGAGGCGGGCAAGACGGAGCTCAGCCGGCGCTTCCACGGCGAAGCCTGATCGACTCGCCGGGTTCCAGCATCCGCAGCCGCTCGGACAACCCGGCGTTCGCGAACGCCTTGCGCACCGCGTCCGGCCCCTCCGAGAAATGCGCCCACCCGCGGGTGTGCAGTGGAATGACGATCTTCGCGTTCAGGATGCGGGTGGCCTCGGCGGCGTCCTCGCTGGTCAGGGTCAGCGGGGCGCCGTCGAACAGGGAGGTGCGGGCCGCACCGGCGAACAGCAGTGCGACGTCGACCGAGCCGATGCGCTTGGCGATGGCGCGCACCACGTCCAGTGACGCGTTGTCACCGGAGATGTAGACCGAGGGCAGGCCGCGGCCACGCAGCACGAACCCGATGACCTCGCCGGTCACGGACTCGCAGCCGGGCGGGCCGTGCAGCGCCGGGACGGAGATGACCTCCAGCGACCCCAGCGAGATCGCGGCCCACGGCGGCAGGCCCTGCGCGGTGCCGCCGAGCCGCCGGGCGCCGCTGATCGTCGTCAGGGTCAGCAGCACCTCCTCGACGAGCTTGCGCCCGGCCGGGTCGAGGTTGTCGGCGTGCTGGTCGTGGGAGAGCAGGACGGCGTCGATCTCACCGATGGCCTCGCGCGCCACACCGGGGTCCTCGGTCTTGGTCAGTGGGCGTCCCGGCGTCGTCTCGTGGACGCCGGCCGGGCTGAACGTCGGATCGGTCAGCAGCCGTTTGCCGCTGATCTCCAGCAAGGCAGTGGGGCCGCCGACGAAGGTTACCCGCAGATCTTCCGTCATGTCGTAGACAACCGTTCGCAGAGGCCGATTCTTCCTACCTGTGCCGCAGCAGCAGCACTGAATTTGTTCTCGTTACAGTGAAATAGCTGGTGTGTTGTAGTTCCGTCAAGTGTCTTTCTTGCACCGAAACGGGAATCGGCGTGGTCACGACGATCCAGTCCGGATCGGTCCCGTTCGGCTGATCGGGGAAGTAGTACACGCGGCATCGTGAGGTCAGCCGCGGCACGAACTGGCTACTGGCCGCGACCGTCGCGCCGTCCGGGATCCGCGCCAGCGCCTCCTGCATCGCCGTGCGCTGCGCTCTCGGCGGCGGCAGGCCCGGCAGCAGCGCCGCCACGACGCCGAGCGCTGCCACGGCCGAGCACACCGGCGCGGCCGTGCGCCGCCAGCCGCCGACGCGTTCGAGTCCATCCACCGCGGCCAGGAACGCGATCGGCATCAGCACCGCGCTGTAGTGGTATCCGGGACCCCAGTAGAACGGGTAACTGGACAGAAAGCGCCAGGCCAGCGTGGGTAGCAGCAGGATCGACAGCGGCGAGTACAGCCCGGTGAAAAGGGTCGGACCCAGTACCAGGAGCAGGGTCGCGAGCTTGAGCCAGACCCCGTCGAACGGGTCCGGTGCGGCGAGCCTGCCCGCGAAGGCGTACTGCCCCTGCACGTTGATCAACGGGACGACGACCTTCGCGAGCAGGACGCTGGTCAGTACGCCGGATATCGCCGTGATCCAGCCGAGGCGCCGCTGTCCCCGCCAGACGAGGTAGAGCCCGATCGCGGCGACCGTCATCGGCAGGTCCTCTTTGACCAGCGCGAGCGGAGCCGCGAACGCGACGGCGGCGCCCCATTCCCGCCGCAGCAGCCGTTCGATCGAGAAAGCCAGCAGCGGCACGGCGAACGCGATCTCGTGGAAGTCGAAGGTGACCGCGCTGAGCAGCCCGCACGAGAACACATAACCGACACCGAGCGTCGTGCCTCTGCGCGTGCCGAGCGCACGAATGGCGCACCGTGTCACCGGTACGGCTGAAATCGCGAACAGGGCGGCTTGTGCGAGCAGTAACGTGTCCGGCCGCGGCCAGAGCCGGTACAGCGGCGCGAGCACGGCGATGATGGGGTGGAAATGATCACCCAGCAAGGGGAAGCCGGGCGCTTTGACGTCGGAGACCGGCCAGTGCCCTTCGGCGTAGGAGCGCACGGCCTGCTCGAAGATCCCGAGGTCGTATCCGGTGCGGAAATACAGCCGGTGCAGGCAGATCGACCACACCGCGTAGACCGCGAACGCCACCCCGGCCACGATCGCCGGTGCCCGTTGCCTGCTCGCCGTCGCCGGTGCGGTGTGGACTGGCGTCGTCAGCGGAGCGGTCGTCATGGCCGCAAGATGTTCACATTTTGGAGACCGTCCTGTGATCCCCCTAGTGGGTTAGTAACTCACAGGAGTCATGGCGGCGACTGGCGGCGCGAGCTGATCACGCCGGTGTTGAACCCGGCGAGGTGCAGGCCGCCCGCGAAGCGCGCGTGCTCGATCTTCACGCACCGGTTCATCACCACCGCCAGCCCCGCCTCGGTGGCGCGCTCGGCGACCGGCTCGTGCCACAGGCCAAGCTGCAGCCACAGAGTGCGCGCGCCGGCCTTGACGACCTCCTCCGCCACGTCCGGCAGATCGTCGTGCTTGCGGAACACGCTCACCAGATCCACCCCGCCCGGCACGTCCGCCAGCGACGGGTACACCGGCTGCCCCAGCAGCTCGTCCAGGCGCGGGTTGACGAAGTTGATCCGGTACCGGCTGGAGGACAGCAGGTAGGTGGCCACGAAGTAACTCGGCCGCGCCGGGTTGGCCGAGGCGCCCACGATCGTCACGGACGTCGTGCGGCGCAGGATCGCCTGCCGCTCGCGCGCGGTCGGCGGGGTCCAGGACAACTCGCCGCCGGCGCGGACCGCCCCCGCGGGCACGCTCGTTTCCAGAGAGGTCATTCCTTCACCGCCGCCGCGAGCGCCTGATCGATGTCCCAGATGATGTCCTCCACGTCCTCCAGTCCGACCGACAGCCGGATCAGGTCCGGGCCGACGCCACCGGCCTCGAGCTGCTCGTCGGAGAGCTGCTGGTGCGTGGTCGAGGCCGGGTGGATGACCAGCGTGCGGGCGTCGCCGACGTTGGCCAGATGCGAGAGCAGCTCGACCGACTCGACGAACTTCTCGCCCGCCGCGCGGCCGCCCTTCACGCCGAACGAGAACACCGCGCCCGGTCCCTGCGGCAGGTACCGCTTGGCGCGCTCGTGGTGCCGGTGGCCCGGCAGCCCCGCGTAGCCGGTCCACGCGACCCGCTCGTCGGCGTCGAGGAACTCGGCGACGGCCTGGGCGTTGCGGACATGCGCGTCCATCCGCTGCGGCAACGTCTCCACGCCCTGCAGCAACAGGAAGGCCGAATGCGGCGAGAGCACCGCGCCGATGTCGCGCAGCTGCTCGGCGCGCAGCCGGGTGCAGAACGCGTACTCGCCGAAGTTCTCCCAGTACCGCAGCCCGCCGTAGGAGGGCACGACCTCGGTCATGCGCGGGAACTTGCCGTTGCCCCAGTCGAATGTGCCCGATTCGACGACGATCCCGCCCAGTGTCGTGCCGTGCCCGCCGAGGAACTTCGTGGCCGAATGCAGCACGATGTCCGCTCCGTGCTCGATGGGACGGCACAGATACGGCGTGGCCAGCGTGGCGTCCACGACGAGCGGAATGCCGTGCGCGTGCGCCAGCTCCGCCAGCCCCGCGATGTCCGCGATACCGCCGCTGGGGTTGCCGATGACCTCGGTGAAGATCAGCCGCGTCTTGTCGGTGATCGCGGCGGCGTAGGTGTCGATGTCGTCGCCCGCGACGAACGTGGTGTCCACGCCGAAGCGGCGCAGCGTGCCGTCCAGCTGGGTGATCGTGCCGCCGTAGAGCCCGCTCGCGGCCACGATGTGCTCGCCGGCCTCGGCCAGTGCGGTGAAGGTCAGGAACTCCGCGGCCTGCCCGCTGCTCGTGGCGACCCCGCCGATCGCGCCCTCCAGGCTCGCGATGCGTTCCTCGAAGGCGGCCACGGTCGGGTTGCCGATGCGGCTGTAGATGTTGCCGTACTTCTGCAGCGCGAACAGGTTCGCGGCGTCGTCGGCGTCCTCGAACACGAAGCTCGTGGTCTGGTAGATCGGTACGGCCCGTGCGCCGGTCGCGGGATCGGGCGTGCCGCCCGCGTGCAGGGCGCGGGTGCGGAAGCCCCAGCTGCGGTCACTCACGTCAGCGACCGTACCCGGCATTCCCGTGAGTGGGCCATCTCTCGACCGGGAACACCCGCACTGTGGGATGCGGTTGCCACGAGCGTAGATCGGATGAGGAGGAGCAGATGACCAACACCAAGCCCGCACCCGGTGGAGTGTTCTCCCTCGGCGGAGACCTCCCGGTGCACCGGCTCGGTTACGGCGCCATGCAGATCACCGGTCCCGGCATCTGGGGTGAGCCGTCCGACCGGCAGGGCGCGATCTCGGTGCTGCGGCGCGCGGTCGAGCTCGGCGTGAACTTCATCGACACGGCCGACTCCTACGGGCCGTACGTGAGCGAGGAGATCATCCGCGAGGCGCTGCACCCGTACCCGGAGGACCTGGTCATCGCGACCAAGGGCGGGCTCGTGCGCACCGGCCCGGACCAGTGGATCCCCGTCGGCCGTCCCGCCTACCTGCGGCAGGAGGTCGAGATGAGCCTCCGTCGCCTGGGGGTGGATCGCATCGACCTCTACCAGCTGCACCGGGTCGACGCGGCCGTACCGCTGGCCGACCAGGTCGGCGAACTGCGCAAGCTGCAGGACGAGGGCAAGATCCGGCACATCGGACTGTCCGAAGTGGACGCGGCGCAGATCGAGGAGGCCGGGAAGGTCGCCGAGATCGTGAGCGTGCAGAACCTGTTCAACCTCGCCGACCGGCACCACGAGGCCGTGCTGGACTACGCCACCGAGAAGGGCATCGCGTTCATCCCGTGGTTCCCGATCGCGACGGGCGAACTGGCCAAACCGGGCAGCGTGCTGGAACACGCCGCGAAGGAACACGACGCGACGCCGGCCCAGCTCGCGCTGGCCTGGCTGCTGCGCCGGTCGCCGGTGATGCTGCCGATCCCGGGCACCCGCTCGGTCGGCCACCTGGAGGAGAACGTCGCGGCCGCGGACATCTCGCTGACCGACGACGAGTTCGACCGCCTGGCGAAGCTGGCCGCCTAACCCAGTGCGGCACGCAGCCGGGCCATCCGTTCCGCCGGCGGCTGCCGGGGGCAGGACAGGCATTTCGGCTGCGCGGTCGCCTGGTAGATCAGGCAACAGGACGCGCGGCGCACCACCGGCGTGCCGTTGACCTCGAGGTAGCGGGGCCGCGGCATGCCCAGGCCGATGGATTCGACCAGCGGCCCGGCGAGCGCGGTCGCGTCCATCCACAGTAGACGGTTGGCGATCGAGTCGGTCGCGATGGCGTGCAGGGCGCGGGCATGCGCGCCCGTGACGGCCACGACCGACCCGATCGCGGCCGTCAGCGCCGCCGCCATCGCGGGCCCCAGATCGCCGTCGAGTACACGGGACGACCGGGCCTCCGCGATGCGGCCGTCGTCGAGGATGTCCAGTGTCATCGCCGGCAGCGCCGGATCGAGCGGCCTGCCGGTGCGCACGAGCGACTCCAGCGACGGTGCCACGAGCACCGAGGACGCCGAGTACCACCACACCGTGCCGAGCACGTCCGCGGGCGCACAGCCATACCGCCGCGCGGCGAGGCCGATCTGCGTCCGCAGCCAGTCCGGGTCGGTGATCAGTTCGGCGGGTGTCACGGGAGCCTCCGGTAGACGCCGACGACGAAGGACGCGGTCACGTCCATCGGGCGCGTCACCTCGGACAGCCGGGTGAGCCGCCCGGGGTGGTGCGCGTTCGGTCCCATCAGTACGACCCGGCGCACGTCGTCCGGCGACAGCGTCAGCACCTCGCTGTGCCGGTGCCGTGCCGCCGGTTCGAAACGACCGGACAGCGCGTCCTCGATGCGTTCCTCCTTGCGGCCGTCCACTTCGAGCAGATCCACCACGGCCGCCAGTTCGCGAAGATGTCCCGGACCCGGCGACGCCACGATCAAATGGCCGCCCGGCCGCAGTACCCGGTGGAATTCCGCCGCATTCCGCGGCGCGAATACGTTCAGCACCACCGACGCCACTTCATCGCCAACCGGCCACGGTTCCCACAAATTCCACACCGCGGCCGCGATTCGGGAATGCGCGCGAGCCGCGCGCCGTAACGCCAGCGCCGAAACATCGAGTGCCAGGCCCGCGGCACCGGGCAGCCGCTCGAGCGCCTGGGCCAGGTAGTGCCCGGTCCCGGCACCGGCGTCCACGATCAGGCCCGATCGGGTGAATGCCTCGACCTGGCCGGTTACCAGGTCGGAGAGCCCGCGATAGTGGCCCGCGCCGAGGAACTCCGCCCGCGCGGCGACCATCTCCGCGGTATCGGCCGTGCCGGCGGCGACCTTGGCGTGCAGAAGGTTCACGTACCCCTGTTTCGCCAGGTCGAAGGCATGTCCGCTGGCGCAGCGCAGCGCGCGCCCGGCCAGTTCGACCGGCTCGCCGCAGACGGAGCAGCGCAACGCGGCGAGCACCGGGGGCGGCCAGGGCACGGTCGGGGTCATGCCTGTCATTCCAGCAGAGGGGGAAGCCGCCGGGGCCGGGGGACCTGGCCGCGCTCACGGTCCGTATCTGACGGCTGCGTTTCGTAGACGGGCATAACCGGCCTGGTGTCAGGAAACGTGCTCGTAACACAGGTGAGCCGACAGTTCACGTACGTGAAACGTCGAAAGCCTCCTCGTGAAACACGCAAAACCAAAACTCCCGGGCAATGCTGTGCTGACAGTTACCACGCCGACCGACGTCACGGCTATCGGACGATCGCAGGGGGCTGCGATTGGCAAGGTCGGCCTGCTTTTCGGTCGGCTTGGTAACGCGCAACCGGGAGGACGATGTGCTGAACGCAGGAGACACCGCATGGGTGTTGGCCAGCGCCGCGCTGGTCATGCTCATGACACCAGGGTTGGCGTTCTTCTACGGCGGAATGGTCCGTGCGAAGAGCGTCCTGAACATGCTGATGATGAACTTCATCTGTCTGGCGATCGTCGCGGTGCTGTGGGTGCTCTACGGCTTCGGCGAATCGTTCAGCAATGACGCCTTCAGCGGGCTGATCGGTAACTTCGACCACGCCGGCTTCGCCAACACCTGGGGCCAGCTGGCCGGTTTCGCCACCGCCGCCACCGACACCGCCCCCGAGGTCGCGTGGCCTGGCGCCGACGCCATCCCGGTGCTCGCGTTCGCCATGTTCCAGCTGATGTTCGCGATCATCACCCCCGCGCTGATCTCGGGTGCGATCGCCGACCGTGCCAAGTTCTGGGGCTGGGCCCTGTTCGTGGTCCTGTGGGTCACGATCGTGTACTTCCCCGTCGCGCACTGGGTGTTCTCGTTCGACGGCTTCATCGGCCCGGACGCCGCGGGCGGCTGGATCGCCAACAAGCTGAAGGCGCTCGACTTCGCGGGTGGTACCGCGGTCCACATCAACGCCGGTGCCGCCGGGTTGGCACTCGCGATCGTGCTCGGCAAGCGCAAGGGCTGGCCGAAGGACGTCGGCCGCCCGCACAACGTGCCGTTCGTGCTGCTCGGTGCCGCGCTCCTGTGGTTCGGCTGGTACGGCTTCAACGCCGGTTCGGCGCTGTCCGCCGGTGACCTGGCCGGGGTCGCCTTCACGAACACCACCGTCGCCACCGCCGCCGCGGTGCTCGGCTGGCTGCTCGTCGAGCAGCTCAAGTTCGGCAAGCCCACCACACTGGGTGCGGCCTCGGGTGCCATCGCGGGTCTGGTCGCCATCACCCCGGCGTGTGGTTTCGTCACGCCGTTGGGCTCGATCGCGATCGGTGTCATCGCCGGTGTGCTCTGCGCGCTGGCGGTCAGCCTCAAGTACAAGCTGGGCTTCGACGACTCGCTCGACGTGGTCGGCGTGCACCTGGTCGGCGGTCTCGTCGGTACCCTGCTGATCGGTTTCTTCGGTACCAC
>Ga0164243_10011316_pt1 | contig 12740 bp, 8 predicted proteins | sample OricompcompostOP_FD_108781 | JGI IMG/M metagenome (GOLD analysis project Ga0164243, IMG submission 108781) | Organic Plus compost microbial communities from Emeryville, California, USA - Original compost - Organic plus compost (OP) | ecosystem: Engineered > Solid waste > Mixed feedstock >...
AGATGTTTGGTTCTTGCGAGAGCGAGTACGGCTTTGTATCGTCATCGCCACGAAACATGGCACGTGCGAGAGCCAGGTCACACGCACCGCATCCCCACCCCGAGAATCCCCGCTCCACCAGGAAGGGCGTTCACCCCATGAACACATCCAGGCTGCGCAGCGCCGTCGGGCTGCTGCTGGTCGCCGGGGTCGCCATGTCGGCCGCCGCGTGCGGTTCCGACGACGGCGGCGACCCGCCAGCTTCGGACCCCAATGCCAAGGTCACGCTTGTGATCAACGGTCTGCCGCCGGACACCGAGGCGGTCAACCGCAAGCACTTCCTCGACAACGTCGCCGAGTTCGAGCGCCTCAACCCGAACATCGACGTCGATGCGAAGGAAGGCAAGATGGACCCGCAGACCTTCCAGTCGAAGCTCGCGGGTGGACAGCTCGAGGACGTCTTCTACGTCTACTTCACCGACCCGGCCAGCCTGATCCAGAAGCGCCAGGTCGCCGACATCAGCAAGTACCTGGACGAGTTCCCCGCCACCAAGCAGATCCGCCCGGATCTGATGAAGATCTTCTCCGACGACGCCGGCAAGGTCTACGGCCTGCCCGCCAAGAACTACTCGCTCGGCCTCCTCTACAACCGGGAGCTGTTCGAGAAGGCCAAGCTCGACCCCAACAACCCGCCGAAGACCTGGGACGAGGTCCGCGCGGCCGCCAAGGCGATCGCGGCGCTGGGCAACGACTACGTCGGGTACGGCGACTACAGCAAGAACAACACCGGCGGCTGGCACTTCACCGCGGAGCTGTACTCGCTGGGTGGCGACGTCGCCGTCAACGAGGGCGGCACCTGGAAGGCCGCGTTCAACAACGAGAAGGGCAGGCAGGTCCTCCAGCAGCTCAAGGACATGCGCTGGACCGACAACAGCATGGGCTCCCGGCAGCTGCTCGAATGGGCCGACCTGCTGCAGATGATGGGCTCCGGCAAGCTCGGCATGTACATCGCCGCCCCGGACAACGTCGAGACGATCGTCAACCAGTTCAAGGGCGACTTCAACAAGTACGGCCTGGGCCCGATTCCGGGCGGCGCCGCGACCCTGGCTGGCGGCGAGGGCTACATGTTCAACGCGAAGGCGACGCCGGAGAAGATCCGCGCCGGCCTCAAGTGGCTGACCTTCTGGTGGAACAACCCGGACCGGATCGAGGCCGAGTACCAGTGGGCCGCCGAGCAGAAGAACCCGGTCGGCCTGCCGGAGCCGAACCTGTGGACCGGTGACGCGAAGGCCAAGCAGCAGGCCGCGATCGACAAGCTGAAGAACCTGCCGGTCGAGAACTACGCGCCGTTCGCGAACGCCACCGCCAACATCCCGCTCAAGCTGGAGCCGCCGAACGCGCAGCAGATCTACGCGGTGCTCGACGTGCCGATGCAGAAGGTGCTGACCGACAGGAACGCGGACGTCGACAAGCTGCTCGCGGATGCGGAGACCCAGGTCAACGGCATCCTCGCCAGCGTCAAGTAACCCGGAGACCCTGCGCGGTCGCCGCCGGGCCGGCACCGGCCCGGCGGCGGCCCCGCCGAACGAAAGGCGTGTGCGATGGCGGTCGCCACCGTCGGTCGGCAGACCGGGTTCCGGAGCCGGCTGAGCCGCAAGATCCAGGACAACCTCATGGCGTACGCCTTCATGGCCGCCGGGATCCTGTGCTTCGCGGTCTTCTCCTGGTACCCCCTGGTTCGCGGCATCATCCTGAGCTTCCAGCAGATCAACTTCGTGACCGACCCGTACTGGGTCGGCACCGAGAACTTCGCGGCGATCTTCGACGACCCGCTGTTCTGGACGGCGTGGAAGAACACGCTGGTCTTCACCGGGCTGGCCCTCGTCTTCGGCTTCGTCGTCCCGCTGGCGCTGGCGATCCTGCTCAACGAGATCCGCCACTGGAAGGGGTTCTTCCGGGTCGCCGTCTACCTGCCGGTGATGCTGCCGCCGATCGTCGGCGTGCTGCTCTTCCGGTACTTCTACGACCCCGGCTTCGGCCTGTTCAACACGATCCTGCGCGGCCTGGGCCTGCCCGAGTCGCAGTGGACGCAGTCGTCGTCGACCGCGATGATCTCGCTGGTCCTGGTCTCCACGTGGGCCAACCTGGGCGGCGCGACGCTGATGTACCTCGCGGCGCTGCAGAGCATTCCCGGCGAGCTGTACGAGGCGGCCGAGCTCGACGGCGCCAGCGCGTGGCGGCGGCTGCGCCACGTGACGCTGCCGCAGCTGCGGTTCATCATGCTGGTGCTGCTGCTCCTGCAGATCATCGCGACCATGCAGGTCTTCATCGAGCCCTACCAGCTCACCGGCACGTCGAACCCGGACACGATCACGGTGATGGTGCTGATTTACCGGTACGCGTTCACCGTGAACCAGGACTTCGGCATGGCCGCGGCGATGAGCGTGCTGCTCTTCGTGGTGCTGGCCGCCTTCTCCGCCGTCTACCTCCGCGTCACCCGCAACGCGGACTGAGAAAGGGCCGCCATGACGCTCACCGCGCCTCCGAAGCCGCCGCTGTCGTCGCCGGCCGTGGCCGCCGCACCTGCCCGCCGGCGCCGTCCGATCGGCGGCAGCGCGGCCACGCGTACCCTGTTCTCCGAGTCGGAGATCGGTCGCGGTCGCGGCCGCGCCGCGTACTGGGTGGTCTTCACCCTGGTGTTCCTGCTCTTCCTGGCGGTGTTCATCTTCCCGCTCTACTGGATGTTCACCAGCGCGGTGAAGACACCCGAGGAGTACGCCCAGCCGAACCCGACGCTGTTCCCGCAGTCCTGGGTCCCCGAGACCTACGAGCTGGCGTGGGACCGGATGCGGATCGCGAAGTTCTTCGCCAACACCGCGTTCTACGCGCTCGGCGGCTGGCTGATCCAGCTGGTCATCCAGGTGGCCGCGGCGTACGCGCTGTCCAAGCTGCGGCCGATGTTCGGCAAGGTGGTGCTCGGCGCGATGCTGGCGAGCCTCATGCTGCCGGCCACCGCGCTGCTGATCCCCGCGTACCTGACGATCACCGACGTGCCGCTGGTCGGCTGGAACCTGCTCAACAGCCCGTGGGCCCTCTGGCTGCCGGCGGTGGCCAACGCCTTCAACATCTACGTCTTGAAGCGATTCTTCGACCAGATCCCCAACGACCTTCTCGACTCGGCCGCGATCGACGGCGCCGGGCGGTTCCGGATCCTCTGGAGCATCGTGCTCCCGCTCTCCCGTCCCGTCCTCGGCGTGGTGTCGATCTTCTCGATCGTGGCCATCTGGAAGGACTTCATCTGGCCGCTGCTCGTGCTTCAGGACACCGAGACGCAGACACTCAGCGTCGCGCTGAGCCGGCTGGCGGCCACGAGCCAGGTGCCGCCGACCGAGCTGATGGCCGGCCTCGCCATCGCCAGCGTCCCGATGATCGTGGTCTTCCTCGTCTTCCAGCGGAGCATCATCGGAGGTCTGGCTGCCGGGAGTATGAAGGGCTGAAGGCCCGGCCCGCCGGGCCGGGGCGTACCGCACGAGCACAAGACTCAGAAAGCAGGTTTGAGTGTCCACAGCAGACAGCCAGCCGTGGTGGCGCGGGGCGGTGATCTACCAGATCTACCCCCGCAGCTTCGCCGATGGCAGCGGCGACGGCATCGGCGACATCGCCGGCATCCGGGCACACCTGGACCACCTGTCCGGGCTCGGCGTCGACGCGGTCTGGTTGAGCCCGTGGTACCCCTCGCCGATGGCGGACGCCGGCTACGACGTGGCCGACTTCCGCGACATCGACCCGGTCTTCGGCACGCTCGCCGAAGCCGAGGCGATGATCGCTGAGGCGCACGAGCGCGGCATCCGGGTCATCGTCGACATCGTCCCCAACCACTGCTCCCACATGCACCCGTGGTTCCAGGCCGCGCTCGCGGGCGGGCCTGGCGCACCGGAGCGCGACCTGTTCTGGTTCCGGCCGGGCCGCGGGCCGGACGGCGACGAGATGCCCACCGACTGGCGGGGTGAGTTCGGCGGTCCGACGTGGACCCGCACCACGAACCCCGACGGCACGCCCGGCGACTGGTACCTGCACCTGTTCACCCCCGAGCAGCCCGACTTCAACTGGTCGCACCCGAAGGTCCGCGCGGAGTTCGAGAGCATCCTGCGGTTCTGGTTCGACCGGGGTGTCGACGGCATCCGGATCGACTCGGCGGCGCTGCTGATGAAGGACCCGGCACTGCCCGAAGTGGACGACGCTGAGCGGCACCCGTTCCACGACCTCGACGCGGTGCACGAGATCTACCGGAGCTGGCGCCGGATCGCCGACGAGTACCCGGGCGACCGCGCGCTGATCGGCGAGGTCTGGATGCCCGACGTCACCCGCTTCACCAACTACCTCAGGCCGGACGAACTGCACGCGGCGTTCAACTTCGACTTCCTGGGCTGTGCCTGGGATCCGGAGCTGCTGCGGGCCTGCATCGACCGGACGCTGACCGCGCACGCGGTGGTCGGCGCGCCGGCCACCTGGGTGCTCGCCAACCACGACGTCACCCGGCCGGTGACCCGCTACGGCCGCGAGGACACCACGTTCAGCTTCGCCACCAAACGCGAAGGCACGCCGACCGACCTGCAGCTGGGCTACCAGCGGGCTCGGGCGGCGGCGCTACTCTGCCTGGCGCTGCCCGGCGCCGCCTACGTCTACCAGGGAGAGGAGCTGGGCCTCTGGGAGGTCGAGGACATCCCGCCGGAGATGCGTACCGACCCGATGTACCCGCGCTCCGGCTTCGTCGACCCCGGCCGCGACGGCTGTCGCGTACCGCTGCCGTGGTCGGGTGTGGAGAGCCCGTTCGGCTTCAGCCCACCCGGCTCCGCGGCACCGTGGCTGCCGCAGCCGGCCGACTGGAAGGACCGCACGGTGCAGGCGCAGACCGGCGACCCGCACTCGATGCTGGAGCTCTACCGGTCCGCGATCCGCATCCGGCGCGGGCAGGCGGCCCTCGGTGACGGCGCCATGCGCTGGCTGCCGTCGGCCCCGGGGGTGCTGGCGTTCGCCCGGGACCCCGGATTCGTCTCCGTCACCAACCTTTCGTCCACTCCCGTCGACCTCCCTGACCACCAGGAGATCCTGTTGGCCAGCGGCCAGCTGGAGGGCGACCGGCTGCCGCCGGACACCACCGCCTGGCTGCGCGTCTGACGAACCGGCTCCACGGCACCACCACACGGGGGGAGCACAGCAGCACGGGGAGGGCCGCCCGCCCAGGCGGTCCTCCCGGAACACCGTCCCCGCAAGCCCTTCCGACTCCACGGAACCCTCACGGAAGAGGTGGCAACCCCCATCATGACCCGTTCCAGACCCCGACGCGTGACCTGGCGGCTGGTCGCCGGCACGCTCTCGGCCCTGCTCGTCGGCTCGACGCTCGCGGCCGTGTCCACCACGCCGGCCAGCGCCGCCGGCGGACCGAACCTCGCCGCCGGCCGGCCGGCCTCCGCCAGCAGCAGCAACGGCCCGTACGTCGCGGGCAACCTGACCGATGGCAACAAGGGAAGCTACTGGGAGAGCTCCGGCGCCTTCCCGCAGTGGGGCCAGGTCGACCTCGGCAGCACGGTCAGCATCGACCAGGTCGTCCTCAAGCTGCCGGACGGCTGGGAGCAGCGGACCCAAACCCTGTCGATCCAGGGCAGCACCAACGGCTCCAGCTTCTCCGCCATCACCTCCTCGGCCGGGCAGGCGTTCACCCCCGGCAACGGCAATACCGTGACCATCAACTTCGGCGCGACCAACGCCCGGTACGTGCGGGTCTCCATCACCGCCAACACCGGCTGGGCCGCGGCCCAGCTCTCCGAGCTGGAGGTGTACGGCGCCGCCACGTCCTCGACCAACCTCGCGCGTGGCAAGCCCACCGCCGAGAGCGGCCACGCCGACGTGTACGGTTCCGGCAACGCCGTCGACGGCAACCAGGCCAGCTACTGGGAGAGCGTCAACAACGCCTTCCCGCAGTGGCTTCGCGTCGACCTCGGCGCCGCGGTGCCGGTCAACCGGGTCGTGCTGAAGCTGCCCGCCGGCTGGGGTACGCGGACGCAGACGCTCGCGGTGCAGGGCAGCACCGACGGGTCGGCGTGGGCCGACCTCTCGCCCTCGGCCGGACGCACCTTCGACCCCGCCAGCGGCAACACCGTCACCGTCTCGTTCAACCAGGCGACCGTACGGTACGTGCGGCTGCACGTCACCGCGAACACCGGCTGGCCGGCCGGGCAGATCTCCGAGTTCGAGGTCTACGGGCCGAGCAGCGGCGACACGCAGGCGCCGACCGCGCCGACGAACCTCGCCTACACGCAGCCGGCGTCCGGGCAGATCCGCCTCACGTGGACGGCCTCGACCGACAACGTCGGCGTGACCGGCTACGACATATACGCCAACGGGTCGCTGCGGACGAGCGTCGGCAACGTGACGACGTACACCGACACCCAGCCGGACAGCGCCACGGTCTCGTACTACGTGCGGGCTCGCGACGCGGCCGGCAACGTCTCCGGCAACAGCAACACGGTGACCCGGCAGGGCACCTCGGTCGACAACCAGCCGCCGACGGCGCCGACGAACCTGGCCTACACCGAGCCGGGCTCCGACCAGATCCGTCTCACGTGGACGGCGTCGACCGACAACGTCGGCGTGACCGGTTACGACGTCTACGCCAACGGATCGCTGCGCGGCAGCGTCGGCGGCAACGTGCTCACCTACACCGACACGCAGCCGGCCACCGCCACGGTCTCGTACTACGTGCGGGCCAAGGACGCGGCGGGCAACGAGTCGGGCAACAGCAACACCGTCACCCGGGCCGGCAGCGGTGGCGGCGGCAACAACCTCGCCGTCGGCAAGCCGATCGAAGGCTCGTCCACCGTGCACACCTTCGTGGCGGCGAACGCCAACGACGACAACCCGGCCACGTACTGGGAGGGTGCGCCGGGTGCGTACCCGAGCACGCTGACCGTCTCGCTCGGCGCCAACGCGACCGTCAACTCGGTGGTCGTCAAGCTGCCGCCGGACGCCGCCTGGGGCCCGCGCACGCAGACGTTCTCGATCGAGGGGCGGGAGCAGAGCGCGTCGTCGTTCACGACCATCAAGGCGTCGGCGACGTACAGCTTCAGCAACGCCTCGGCGAACAACACCGTGACGATCCCGGTCAGCGCGACCGTCGCGGACGTGCGGCTGCGGTTCACCGCCAACAGCGGCTCCAGCAACGGGCAGGTCTCGGAGTTCCAGGTGATCGGCGTGCCGGCACCGAACCCGGACCTGACGGTGACCGCGCTCACGTCGTCGCCGGCCAACCCGATCGAGACGGACGCGATCACCCTGTCGGCCACGGTGCGCAACATCGGCAACGCGGGCTCCGGGGCCACGAACGTCGGCTTCTACCTCGGCACCACGAAGGTCGGCACGGCCAACGTCGGCGCGCTGGCCGCCGGTGCCCAGACCACGGTCTCGGCCACCATCGGGCCGCGCGACGCCGGCACGTACCAGCTGGTCGCCAAGGTGGACGAGGCCAACACCGTGATCGAGCAGAGCGACGCCAACAACACCTTCACCGGCGGCAACCTCGTCGTCGGGCAGGTGCAGAGCTCCGACCTCGTCGCCGGCAGCGTCACCTGGTCGCCGAACAACCCGTCGGCGGGCCAGACCGTCACGTTCTCGGTGGCGATCCGCAACCAGGGCACCGTGGCGTCGGCCAGCGGCGCGCACGGCATCACGCTCACGGTCGTCAACGAGTCAGGCTCGGTCGTCCGGACGCTGACCGGGTCCTACACCGGCACGATCGCGGCCGGCGCCACCGCTCCGGCGGTGAACCTGGGCACCTGGACGGCCGTCAACGGCCGCTACACGGTCCGGGTGGTGCTCGCCGACGACGCCAACGAGCTGCCGGTGAAGCGGGCCAACAACACCAGCGAGCGGCCGTTCTTCTCGGGTCGCGGCGCCAACATGCCCTACGACATGTACGAGGCCGAGGACGGCACGATCGGCGGCGGCGCTCAGTCGCTGGGTCCGAACCGGACGATCGGCGACCTCGCCGGCGAGGCGTCCGGCCGGCGCGCGGTGCGGCTGCCCACCAACGGCTCCTGGGTCCAGTGGACCACCCGCAACCCGACCAACACGCTCGTCGTCCGGTTCTCCATCCCGGACGCGGCGGGTGGCGGCGGGCAGCCGTCGTCGCTGAACATCTACGTCGACGGCCAACTGCACAAGGCGATCCCGCTCAACTCGCGGTACGCGTGGCTCTACGGCGCCGAGGCGAGCCCGAGCAACTCGCCGGGGGCCGGTGCGCCGCGGCACATCTACGACGAGGCGAACATCATGCTCAACTCGTCGATCCCGGCGGGCTCCACGATCCGGCTCCAGAAGGACAGCGGCACCGAGGCGACGGTGGACTTCGTCAACCTGGAGCAGGTGGCGCCGCGGCCCAACCCGGACCCGGCCCGCTACAAGGTGCCGACCGGCACGAGCCAGCAAGAGGTCCAGGCGGCGTTCGACGCGGCCCGGCAGGACCCGAACTCGCTCGGCGTCTACCTCCCGCCGGGGACGTACGAGACGACGAACAAGTTCACCATCTACCTGCGACCGATCAAGGTGGTCGGCGCCGGCATGTGGTACACCCGGTTCCAGACGCCGCAGTCGCAGTCGAACACGAACGCCGGGTTCGACGTCCAGCCGTCGGCGAGCGGCACGTCCTTCGAGCACCTGGCCTTCTTCGGCAACTACACCGAGCGGATCGACGGGCCGGGCAAGGTCTGGGGCGAGCTGCGCGACGTCGACAACATGACGATCGACAACGTCTGGGTCGAGCACACCGTGTGCGCGTACTGGGGTGTGAGCGTGAGCGGGCTGAAGATCACCAACAGCCGGTTCCGGAACACGTTCGCCGACGCGGTCAACATGACCAACGGCAGCACGAACAACCTCATCTCCAACAACGAGGGCCGGGGCAACGGCGACGACGCGTTCGCGCTCTTCTCGGCCACCGACTCCGGCGGTGGGGCCAACACCAACAACACCTTCGAGAACCTGTCCGCGACGGTGACGTGGCGGGCCGCGGGTGTGGCGGTGTACGGCGGGCACAGCAACACGTTCCGCAACCTCTACATCGCGGACATGCTGACGTACTCGGGTCTGACGATCAGCTCGCTGGACTTCGGGTACGCGTTCGTCGGGTTCGGGCCGCAGCTGACGACGTTCGACAACATCTCGCTCGTCCGGGCGGGTGGACACTTCTGGGGCAACCAGACCTTCGGGGCGATATGGGCGTTCTCCGCGTCCAAGGAGTTCCGCGGGATACGCGTGTCCAATGTCGACATCGTGGACCCGACGTACTCGGGGATCATGTTCCAGACCAAGTACAACGCCGGCGGCCAGCCCGAGAACCCGGTGCAGGACACGGTCTTCACGAACATCTCGATCTCCGGTGCGCAGAAGAGCGGTGACGCGTTCGACGCGAAGTCCGGCTTCGGCATCTGGGTCAACGAAATGCCGGAACCGGGTCAGGGTCCGGCGGTCGGCTCGGCGACCTTCAACAACCTGCGGTTCAGCAACAACTTCCAGAACATCAAGAACACGACCAGCACGTTCCAGCTGATCATCAACTGATCTCCCTCGATCGGGTGCCCCGGGGACATCGCCGAGTCCCCGGGGCACTCCCGTGTTCAGGCGGGCTCGCCGTGGCGGCCCGCACCACGCGTGAACCGCGCCGCCCCCTCGGCCGCGCCGGCCGCCAGCGACGCGCGTCCCAGCGCCAGCTCGGCCTCCATGGTGCCGGCGCGGACGGCGGCCCGGTCGTTGCGCAGGCAGACCTGCGGCAGCCGGGCCAGCTCCGCGGCGAGGGCCTTCGCCGCCGCCAGGGCACCGCCCGTGGGGGCGACGCGGTTGACCAGACCGATCTGGTACGCCTCGGCGGCGTCCACCGCCCGGCCGGTGAGGATGAGATCCATGGCGCGGCTCTCGCCGATGAGCCGGGGCAGCCGCACGGTGCCACCGTCGATCAGCGGCACACCCCAGCGCCGGCAGAAGACGCCGAAGACGGCCGTGTCGCCGGCCACGCGCAGATCGCACCAGAGCGCCAACTCCAGGCCGCCGGCCACGGCGTACCCTTCGATCGCCGCGATCACCGGCTTGCCCAGCACCATGCGCGTCGGCCCCATGGGCCCGTCACCGCCGTCGGCGACGCGGTTCTCGCGGTCCGTGCCGAAGGCGGTGAGATCGGCACCGGCGCAGAAGCTGCCACCGGCCCCGGTCAACACCGCGACGGCGGCGTTCTCATCCGCGTCGAACTCCCGGAAGGCGGCGGCGAGCGCGTCGGCGGTGGGCCGGTCGACGGCGTTGCGCTTCCCGGGCCGGTCGATGGTGACGGTGGTGACAGGTCCATCCCGTTCGGTTCGTACGGTCACCGTCCCACCCTCACAGACCCGACCCACCCTCACCGCGGCGGCCGCCGCCACCACGCCCTCCGCTGGTGGCCTCCGGCCCGCCGTGGATCCGTACCGTCGTCGCGGTGACGGCGGAGCCGTGTGCGTCCGGCAGCGGTATCCACCGATCTCTTCTGGTCACGCCTACGCGAGACACCCGGCCGGGGATGTCGGCGCCGCGGGTGTTATGCCGCACGGAGGACGAGGATGCCCAGGGTGAGGACGCCCGCGGCGAGGAAGAGGGCGCCCAGCCAGAGGAGGGCGACCAGCGCGTTGGGGCGGGTGCGGCCGGCACCCATCGAGGAGAAGAAGAAGCCGGCGGGCATGAGGATCGCGGCGATCGGGATGGCCGTGCGGGCGAACCAGCCCCAGAAGCCGTGCGCACCGGCGGCGTCCGCGTAGGGGAGCGCGACGAGGCTGAGGATCACGAACACGCCGGCGTGGGCGTGCCCCGCCCGGGCGAACGACTTCTGGAAGTCGGTGAGCGCGACAGCACCGCGGGCCACGCGGGTCAGGTAGTACCCACCGGTCTCGATGGTCACGATCGTGATCAGCAGCACCCCGGCGATGCCCAGGGATTGCGAGGTCAGCGTCACGGCGGTAGCCCAATCTTGACAATGGCTAGAAATCTTGACAGTGGCAAGACTAGCCTGGAAGGTGGAGGGTGGGAAGAGGAGGAAGCGAGATGACGAAACCGCACGAGCGCGTGTCCACCGCCGAGCGGGAGTCGGCCGCGGAGATGCTGGCCGACGCGGCCGCCGCGGGCTACCTCACGACCGACGAGTTCAGCGAGCGCGCCGCCCGCGCCTACGACGCCGTCACCCGGCAGGATCTCGACCGCGTGGCCGACGAGATCCCGCCCGACTGGCTCCAGGCCCGTGAACGCGCCAAGCGCAAGGCACAGGAAGCCCTGGCCCAGCGCGCCGCGGCCCGCAGACACCTCACGGCGTACGTCCTCGGCAGCAGCCTGATGATCACGATTTGGCTGGCGGTGGGCCTGGCGACCGGCGCCTGGTACCCGTGGCCCATCTGGCCGATCCTCGGCTGGGGCTTCGGGGTCGTCCACCACACGAAGGCCCTGCGCCGCCGCCCCACACCCCTGTAGCGGCTTGGCATCCAGGCGACGCCGGGGCGGCTGCAGCGCCTGGACGGCCTGCCAGCTCACCGAAGACTCTGGGGCTGAGCGGTAGCCCCGAGGCGGGGTGCCGCGCGTGCGGCGGTGGGCCGCGCTGCCTGTTCTGCGGCTGCGCGGCAGACGATGGGCTGGGGTGGCGGTGCGCCGCGCTGCCTGGTCATGGCGTCCACGCTGCCTGGGAGGTCCGTGGTGGGGGTGCCGCGCGGGCCGCGCTGCCTGATTCTGTGCGTTCAGGGCTGACCGGGATGGCCCGCGGTCGGGTGCCGTGCATTCGGCGGACGCTGCGTCGTCCGACCCAGGGGCACGTGGGAGCGTCGACTCTCTGTCCCTGGGCGGCGCGCAATGCGTGGTGGTGGCGTGGGACGGAGTGGCGTCGGGTGGGCATCGTGGTCGCGGGCCCCCGCTGCCGGGGCGAGCGGCGGCGGGGGCCCGCGGTTCGGCAGGTCAGTCGGCTTCGGCGCGGTGGCGGCCGCCGTCGACCGGGGTCCCGGCCGGCCTACGGCGTAGTCCGAAGACGGTGCCGACCTGCGCGCCAACAATGCTCGCCGCCGCGATGACGGCCGAGACGGCGAGCGGGCGGTTGATCTGCAGTCCGGGGTCGTCGGCGGTGGTCGGTGCGCCGGCGGCCATGTTCGGTGGTTGCGCCGACGCGGCGGGAAGCGGCACGGCGACCGGGGGGCGTGGTGCCGGTGCGGCGGGTGGTGGCGTCTGGCCGGCCGGTGGCGCTGGGGTGAGGGGTGCCTCCTCCGCCGGGGCGGGCCGCTCGGTATCCGGGGCCGGGACGACCACCATGCCGGTGGCGTGCGGGCGGTAGCCACGGTCGACCGCCTCTTCCGGCAGCCGCAGCTTCTGGCCGGGATAGATCCGGTCGGGGTCCTTCAGCTTGTTGAGCCGCGCCAACTCGTCGTAGGCGTCGAAGTCACCGAGGTACCGGTCCGCGATCTGGCCGAGGTAGTCCCCGCGTTCGACCTCGTAGCGTGGCTCGGGCGCCGGCCCCGTCAGCCCGGTCTCGGTGGGAAGGAACTGCGCGACCGCCGGGGCGGTCGCGGTGGTTGCGGGCGGCGGTGCGGCGCCGGCGGCCGCGCGGAATTGCGCGACCGTCGGGGTCGTCGCGGTGGTTGCGGGCGGTGCGGCGCTGGCGGCCGCGCGGAATTGCGCGACCGTCGGGGTCGTCGCGGTGGTTGCGGGCGGTGCGG
>Ga0164243_10011317_pt1 | contig 12739 bp, 8 predicted proteins | sample OricompcompostOP_FD_108781 | JGI IMG/M metagenome (GOLD analysis project Ga0164243, IMG submission 108781) | Organic Plus compost microbial communities from Emeryville, California, USA - Original compost - Organic plus compost (OP) | ecosystem: Engineered > Solid waste > Mixed feedstock >...
GACGTCGGCGCGCTCGTCGCCGCCGGGCTCGTCGAGGTAGTCGAGCAGTGGCTGGTAGACCTCGCGTGCGTGCGCGAACGCGGGATCCCCGACCGGATCCAGCACGGCGGCGAGCTCGCTCGCGGGCAGCACCGGGTCGCCGTTGCCGCCGCGCACGCGCGTGGTGATCACGAGGGCGTACGTCGTCCCCTCCGAGAGCGGGAACCCGGGGTAGGGCCGGGCGACGAGGTGGTTACCGCCGAGCGTCTGCGTGCCCTCGGCGCGGAACCGCGTCACCAGCGGGATCCGCTGGCCCCGCTCGGGAGACGCCGGATCGACGTCGACGAGGTAGACCGACGCGTCGTCGGCGAGCGACGCCCGCGGGTCGGGCAGGCTCGTCGGATCGAGCGCGCCGTCGAACCGGGCGAACATCGCCGCGTTGAGGCCGAAGCCGTCGAGCGTCTCGGCCGCGGCGCGAAACTCCTCGACGAGCAGGCTGTTCGCCGGGAACAGCGCCAGATCGAGCCGGCCATCCGCGTGGCGGCGGAGGTCGTTCGGGAACGGCAGATCGTAGAACTCGCCGGCGGCCGACGCGCCGGGCACCGCGAACAGTGCGGTCGTGGGCGGCGCCTCGGTGCACGCCGCGAGGCACGTAACGAGGCACGCCGCGAGACCGAGTGCTCGCCGCGCGAGCCCTGAGCCGGATCGAGACATCTCGGCCACGGTAGCACCGGCGCGTGGGCGCGAGCTCAGAACGCGAGCACGACCACGCCGCCGAGCGTGGTGCCGGCGCCGGCGGCCGTGAGCGCCAGGGCGTAATCCGGCTCGTCGTCGAGGAAGTACGCGGCGAGCCCCGCGCTGGCGGCCGCGAGCCCGATCACGGTCAGCGCGATCCCCGCGCGACGATGCCCGCGGCGCTCGGCGGCGAGCTCGGTGCGGACCGGGCGGAGTGCGCGCTCGAGCGCGGCGCTCTGCTCGCCGGCGGGATCCGGGAGCTGGTCGGGAACGCTCGACAGCAGGCGCAGCGTCGCGAGCGTCGCACCGGCCATCGCCTCGCTGAGCGTGCAGACCTCGCAGCGGCCGGCCTCCTGCGCGAGCACCTGGCCGGTGTCGGTGCGCACGAGCGTGACCACGTGGCCGAAGCTCGTCCCCGAGCCGCTGAACGCGGCGAGCAGGACCAGCTCCGCGGAGGTCTGGGCGCGCAGCTCGGCGAGGCACGGGCCGACGAGGCAGCCCTCGGTCCACTTCGTCGAGAACTTCATGCGCTCGCGCATCTGGGCGCGGCTCGACAGCCAGTAGATCCGGTTCTCGAGCTGCTCCTCGAGGCCGCGCTCGAACTGCACCTTGATGTCGTCGGGGACCCCCTCGACGCGCACGTCGAGGATCCCGATCAACCTGCGGGCGCCGTCCGGAGGCGTGGCGCTCCGGTCCGTCGACGGGGACGCGAGCATCCGGCGCTTCTCGGGATCGGCCGACGGCTCGGCTGCGGCGACCCCGGCCAGCACCGCGACCGCGAGCAGGGGAGTGAGGTGGCGGGTCGTCACGCCTCGTCGACTTGCGTGATGAACTGCTTCATGAGCCCATCGATCATGAGGTTGCGGTCCGTGATCTGGTACTTCCCATCACGCCAGCCCGCCTGGACCTCCGCGTAGCGCTGCTCCGAGTCCGCGATCACGTTCTTGTAGATCGAGACCTTCTTGACGATGTCCTTCTGGTTGCGGACGAAGTAGGAGATCATCGACGCGCCCGCGGCGACCGACAGCACGAGCCCGAGCGGCCCGCCGAGCGCGTACTTGAGGCCGACCCGCAGCGCGATCATGAGCCCGGCGCCGATCGCGAGCTTCTTCGTCCCCGAGCCGTCGACCACCGAGTCCTTGGCCATCGCGAACGACGTGGTGCCCGACGCGATCAGGAGCGCGATGAAGTTGCCCTTCCGCGTCGTCCAGCCGCGATCGTAGTACTCGCGGATCGCCTGCTTCAGGAACGCGTCGAACTCGCTGTAGAGGCTCTGCGCGCCCGTCGCGGGTTCATTGGAAGGCTCGGCCACGGAGCGAGGATACCATTACCGTCCCGTTTGACAGGGGTACTTGCGTCGCACAGATTCGAGGGCATGACCCGGACTTGCGCGCGGCTGTGCCAGGTGTTCCTCGTCATCCTGGCCGCAGCCGGCTCCGCCCACGCGGACCTCGCCACGGGCCGCGACAAGCTGATCGCCGGTGATTACAAGACCGCGATCGCCGAGCTGGCGAAGGTCGTCGGCAAGGAGCGCCCCTCTGCACGCATCCTGCAGGCGCGTGCACAGCTCGCGACCGGCGATTACGCGGGAGCGGAGACCACGCTCGCGCCGCTCGCGCAGGGCAAGGACGACGCGAACGCCGAGGCCCGGATCGTGCTCGCAGAGGTGCGGCGCCTCACCGGGCGCAGCGCCGAGGCGCGCAAGGACCTCGAGGCGCTGTTCAAGGACCGCCCCGACGACCGCGCGGTCCGCACCGCGCTCGCGCGCATCCGCCACGCGCAGGGCGATCGGGCCGGCGCCCAGGCCCTGTTCGACGAGACGATCAAGGAGTCCGACGCGCAGAAGCTCGATCTCGACGATCCCGATCAGCTCACGCACCTCGCGATCGCGGCGCGCTTCGCGGCGCAGTTCCAGCTGTCGAACGACGCCTTCCGCGAGGCGATGAAGCTCCGCCCCCAGAGCACGGACACCGGCGTCGAGTGGGCCGACCTGTTTCTCCAGAAGTACGCCGCGCAGCTCGCCGAGCAGACGCTCGAGGAGGTGTTCAAGGTCAACCCGAACCATCCGGACGCGCACGCGGCGATGGCGCAGGTGATCGTCGAGACCCGCTACGACCTCGCAGCGGTGCGGCACCATCTCGACGCGGCGCTCGCGATCAACCCGAAGAACGCGCGCGCGCTCAAGGTGCGGGCGTCGATCGCGATCGATCGCAACGAGTGGGACGACGCGATCAAGACGCTCGACGCGGTGCTCGCCGTCAACAAGGAGGACGTCGAGGCGATCGCGATGAAGGCGACGATCGCGTGGCTGCGCGACGATCTCGCGACCTACGAGGCCGAGAAGAAGCGCGCGCTCGCCATCGATCCGTCGTACGCGGAGTTCTATCGGATCGTCGCTCGCTCGGCGGTGCGCGAGCACCGTTACCTCGAGGCGATCGAGCTCGAGAAGGAGGCGGTGAAGCTCCGCCCGACCTTCTACGAGGCGATGGCGGGCGCCGGGCTCGGCTACCTGCGGCTCGGGATGGAGAAGGAGGGCCTCGAGTGGATCGAGAAGTCGTGGGTCGGGGACCAGTACAACGTGCGCACGTTCAACACGCGCAACCTGTTCAAGCAGACCATCCCGCGCGACTACTCGATCGCGACGACGAAGAACTTCCGCATCCGCTACCACAACGACGAGCGGCCGGTGCTGTCGCGCTACCTCGAGCCGACGCTCGAGGCGGCGTTCGCGGACATGGTGCGCCGGTACGGCTTCCGGCCGAAGACGCCGACGACGCTCGAGCTGTACGCGGACCGCAGCGACTACGCGATCCGCACGGTCGGTCTGCCGGATCTCGGCGCGCTCGGGGTGTGCTTCGGGCAGGTCGTGACCGCGATGTCACCGCAGACCGGCGACATCAACTGGGGCATGGTGCTGTGGCACGAGCTCGGGCACGTGTTCGCGATCCAGCTCTCGAACTCGCGCGTCCCGCGCTGGTTCACCGAGGGGCTCAGCGAGTACGAGACGCTGATCGCACGCCCAGACTGGCGGCGCGAGAACGACGCGGATCTCTACGGCGCGCTCGTCAACGGCACGCTGCCCTCGATCGCCGCGCTGAACTCCGAGTTCATGCAGCCCGACGCGAGCGCGGTCGTCGTCGCGTACTACCAGTCGGCCGTCACCATCGAGTACCTCGTGCAGGCGTACGGGTTCCCGAAGATCGTCGAGGCGCTGAAGCTCTACGGCAAGGGCAAGGAGACCCCGGAGGTCCTCCAGACCATCACCGGGAAGTCGATCGCGCAGCTCGACGCGGAGTTCCGCGCGTACCTCGAGCAGCGGCTCCGGCCGTACGCGGGCACGTTCAAGCTGCCGACGCGCGGGTTCGACGACATCACCAGGCTCGAGATCGCCGCGGACGCCGCGCCGAAGGACGGCAAGGCGCGCGCCCACGTCGCGCTCGGCCACTACTACGCCGGTGACGCCGAGAAGGCCGCCGCGACCGCGCAGGCCGCGCTCGCGCTCGACCCGAAGCAGCCGATCGCGCGCTACATCCTCGCCGAGGTCGCGATGCACAAGAACGACGTGGCGCGCGCGAAGGCGCTCTACGTTCGGCTGATCAACGACGGCCACGACAACTACGACCTCCGGGCCCGGCTCGCGCAGATCGCCCAGGGCGAGGGCAACTTCGCCGAGGCCGAGAAGCAGCTCGCCGCCGCGAAGAAGCTCGACCCCGAGCGCAGCTACCCGTACCAGGAGCTGCACGCGATGTACAAGAAGGCGGGGCAGCACGAGCGCGCCCTCGCCGAGCTCGAGCACTACGCGTTCCTCGAGCAGATGGAGCTCGCTCCGCTCAAGGAGCTGATCGCCGAGTACGGCAAGCTCGAGAACTGGGCGAAGGTGAAGACGTACGCCGAGATGGCGCTGTTCATCGCGCCGCACGATCCCGACGTCCTCGGGGCGCTCGCGCGGTCGTCGCTCGAGCGGGGAGATGCCGCGAAGGCGCTCCACACCTACGACACGATGCTGCTCCTCAAGCCCGCGCCGCGGCGGCCGGCGCTCGTCCACCTCGGGCGCACGAAGGCGCTCGTCCAGCTCGGCAAGAAGGCCGAGGCGCGCGCGGCGATTCGCCTCGCCGCGAAGACCGAGCCCGAGCACCCCGAGGTGATCGAGCTGCTCGGCAAGCTCAAGTAGGGGCGGTCACCGCACGCACACGATCGCGACCGTCTCGTCGGGGCCAGGCTCGACCTCGTCCCACCACTGCGGGCTGCTGTTGCACATGTTGTCGTTGCCGCGGCGGAACCGGATCGGGTACGCGCCCGGCGTCTCCGGCATCGTCAGGGCCAGGCTGGCGACGCCGGTCGTCGCCTGGTCGTCGCACGTGTTCGCGTTGTTGCCGGCCGGGTTGCCGTTGAAGATGCAGCCCTGCTTCCCGCCCGGGACCAGCCCGATCTCGATCTGGTCGATGCAGTTGGGGCACGCGCAGTCGATGATGCTGTAGCGCGCGGAGAACGCGATGAACTGTCCGGTGCTCGCGACGTAGAGCCGGTCCTGGCCGGTGACGCCCGGGCCGGTGACGCTGACGTTCGACACCGTCACGCGCTCACCGGGCTGCTCCCACGTGACGGACGCCGGCGGGCTCGCGGGCTTCGGTCCGCAGGGCCAGTCGTCGCACGCGTCCGCGACCGCGTCGCCGTCGGCGTCCGCGTGGTCGTCGCCACCCGGGCAGGCGTCGACGGACGAACAGACGCCATCACCGTCGGGATCGTCGGGGCTGTCGGCGGGGCACGGATCGCACGCGTCCGCGACGCCATCGCCATCGCCGTCGGGCCCCGTGCACGGGTCGGTGTCGGGCCGCACATCGCGGCCGTCGGTCGGCGTATCGGGCACCGTGCCGTCGCCCGGAGGCGCGTGCGACGGGACCGAGAACGTACACCCCGCGATCACGACCAGCCACGCTGCGCGCCGACGCATACTCCACGGTCGGATCGCTCCCGGGACCGAGTCAACCGAGATCGGAGCTCAGACGCCCAGTAGCCGCTGCATCGTGTCGATCACCTGACGCAGGCGCATCGGCTTGTCGAGGAAGAGGTTGGCGCCGGCCTCGAGCGCGGAGCGGCGCGCCGCATCACCGCCCGCGGACACCGCGATGATCGGCAGCTCGGAGAGGCCGAGCTCACCGCGGACGTGCTGGATCACGCGCGGTCCGTCGAGCACGGGGAGGTAGACGTCGATGATCAGCGCGTCGAACCGCTCGTGGCGCAGGATGTCGATCGCGGCGCGCCCGTCCTCCGCGCTGCGGAACGCGAACGACACGCCGCCGAAGTCGCGGCGCGTGGAGCCTCGCAGCCCCTCGATGATCAGCTGCGCGACGTGCTTGTTGTCCTCGACGACGAGCACGCGGAACAGGCGCGAGATCGTGCTCGGATCGCGCCGGCGGATCTTCTCGATCATCGCGGCGAGCTGGTCGCGCGCGGGGCCGGGCGCGAACTCGATGCCGGCGCCGGCCTCGCCGTCGCTGCCGCTGCGGCGCTGCCATCGCACGGTCCCCGCGATCGCGATCGGCTCGAGCAGCCCGGGGAAGCTCAGCACGAGGTTGATCGCGGTGCCGATCGGCAGCTCGCGATTGGTGGCGACGAACGTGCCGCCGCTCGACAGGTTCTCGGTGTAGTCGCCGATCAGGTCGTCGGCGCCCTCGTACTCCACGAAGAGCGTGACGGGCTCGCGGTTGTCGCGCCGCTTCTCCTCGTCGGCCATCCGCCGCGATGTTCGCAAGGCGAGCGCGGGATCGCAAGCTCGCGATCAGGCCCGGGCCGCAGGCACGCGGAGCGTGAACGTCGTGCCGCGACCGACGGTGCTGCTCACGGTCAGCTCGCCGCCGTGATCGCGCACGATCTGCTGCGTGAGCGCGAGGCCGAGGCCGCTGCCGCCGTCCTTCGTCGAGAAGAACGGATCGAACAGCCGGGGGAGGAGATCCGGAGCGATCCCGACGCCGTCATCCTCGACCTCGATCGCGATCCGCGCGCTCTCCCGTCGGGTACGCAGCGTGACCGTGCCGCCTCCCTTGGCCGCGACGGCGTCGGCGGCGTTGCGCACGAGGTTGATCAAGCACTGCCGGATCTGCCCCGCGTCCATGAGGCCGATCGGGTCGTCGCTCGCGAGCTCCGTCGACAGCGCCACCTGCTTGCCGGCGAGATCCTCGCGGACGAACGAGGCGAGCGCTCCGACGATCGGGTTGATCGGCTCGTGTGCGACCTTGGGCTTGGGCAGGCGCGCGAACGCGAGGTACTCCTCCGTGATCGCGGTCAGGCGATCCACCTCGCGGTGGATCGAGCGGCACAGGCCCCGCGCCTCCTCGGCGTTGGGGACCTCGGCGAGCTCGTCCTCGAGGAGCTCGGTGTTGAGCCCGATCGACGACAGCGGGTTCCGCACCTCGTGCGTGATCATCGCCGCCATCTTGCCGACCGCGGCCAGGCGCTCGGAGCGGACGAGCTCGCGCTCGCGCTCCTCGACGGCGCGCCCCATCGAGTTGAACTCCCGCGCCAGATCGGCGACCTCGGCGGGGCCCTTCTCCGGGATGCGGCTCGCGTAGTCACCGGCCGCGATCCGCCGCGCGCCATCGCGCAGCCGGCGCAGCGGGCGCAGCGTGATCACGACCCACACCGTGATGAACAGGCCGAGGAGCACGGCCGCGCCGCCGAGCGACAGCGTGATGATGCGGAGGCTGCGCTCGTTCTGCTCGATGCGGTGCGTGGTGGTCGTGACGTAGCGATCGAGCTGCTCGGCGAGATCGTTGGACTTCTGGAGGAGCCGGCGCTCCTCGACCTTGAGGCGGGTGAGCGTGTCCGCGGCGGCCTTCTGCTTGTCGGTCCAGGTCGCCGCATCCCCTACCGGCGGCGCCGCGATCAGCTGGTCGTACAGCGGCGCGAGCTGGTGGACCGCGCGGTCGAGCGCGTCGAGCGTGGGCCGCGTCACCCGGAACTGCTGCTGGGCGATGGCGACCCGCTCCTCGACGCTCTCGAGGATCCGGTGGGCCGACTTGAGCGCGCGATCCCGGCTGCCCCGGGAGCGCGTGAGCGCGAGCTTGGCGACCTGGACGTTGGACTCCCCGGGAAGGTCCTCGAGGAAGTTCCGGAGGTCCTCCTGGCGGCGGGCGAGGTCCTTGCTCGCGAGGGCGAGCGGTACGTACCCCTTGCCCATCACGACGATCTGGTCGCCGACCCGCTGCATGTAGTAGACGACGGTCGCGATGATCACGCCGAACGTGACCGTCAGCGCGGCGAAGCCGAGGAGGATGCGCGCGGACAGGGTGCGCATGGGCCGGAGCCCCACACCGTAACCCACGGCAATCCGGGCGGCTACACACCTTGGCCCGGGACCCGCCTGTGTATACTAGGCGCCTGAGGTCCTCCATGACGCGTGCACTTTCGTCGAGCTGGCGTTGCGTGGCTTCCTGTCTGACCGCGCTGTTCGTGATCGCGCTGGCGAGCTCGACGGCGTTTGCGGGCAAGCCCACGGTCGCGATCCTCGGCCTCGAGGTCGTCGACCCGAACGGCAACATCGATCAGGTTTCCACGCAGGTCGCGAAGGACCTGACCGACGGGCTGCGCAACCGCGCGAAGGCCGGGATCGGCCCCTACCAGCTCGCGGCGGGCGCCGACAAGGAGCTGATCGACGAGAAGCTCATCCACAACTGCGACAACGAGGCCATCCCGTGCATGGTCCAGATCGGCAAGAACATCGGCACGGACTACCTGATCTACGGCCGCCTCGAGAAGCGCGCTGACGGCTACCAGGTCACGATCAACCTGCTGAACGTCAACAAGAGGAAGTTCGAGAAGGCGAAGACGCCGCTCGTGATCGCGAAGCGTGACGCGGCGTCACTCGCCGCCGCGGCGCGCAAGGCCTACAACGACCTCGTCGGCGTCAGCGATTCCGGCACGCTCGTCGTCTCCGCGAACATCGATCGCGGCACGGTCCTCCTCGACGAGGAGCCCAAGGGCACGCTGACGTCCGGCACCGCGACGATCAAGGGCCTCAAGGAGAACCGCTATCGCCTGGTCATCGAGGCCGATGGCTACCAGCGCAGCCCCGAGGTCACGGTCACGATCCGCAGCGGCGAGACCACGAAGCAGGCGGTGACGCTCGCGCCCGCCGGTGCGGGTCCGGGCGATCTCGATCTCCGGCACGAGATCACGGGCACGACGTCGTCCTCGAGCCGGTCCAGCGTCTGGAAGCCGGTGTTCTACGCCTCGCTCGCCGCGGGTGTGGGCCTCGCGGGCGCGTCGTACTACTGGTGGGACAGCTCCAAGTCGCACGGCAGCAAGGTCGGCGCGAACATGAAGATCGACGACGGCGCGAGCCTGTGCAGCGGCAGCGGTATCGACAGCGCGGCGGTCGCCGGCCTCGGCATCACGGAGGCGGGTATGGACTCGCTCGAGAAGGCGTGCAGCGCGAACGCGTGGCACAAGCGCAGCTTCATCGCCGCCGGCATCGTCGGCGTGATCGTGCTCGGCAGCGGCTACATGGCGTACTTCCGCGGCAGCTCGGAGGCGCCGCCGTCGGGCGCCGAGACGGTGGGCCGCCGCGAGCCCAAGAAGCGGTTCTCGGTGACGCCGGTCGTCTCGACGGAAGGCGGCGGGGCGACGTTCCAGATCGACTGGTAGTCACGGTCCAAACAGCGGGCGAGCGCCGGCCCCCTGTGCGTATAATCAGCGCCAGGGGTACCGATGAAGCGTTCACTCGTCACGCTCCTCCTGGTCGCGCTCGCGAGCTCGACCGCGCTGGCCAAGCCCGCGGTCGCCGTCCTCGGACTCGAGGTCACCGGTGAGGTGGACCAGCCAGCGACCGTCGCCGCCCGCGACCTCACCGAGGGCATGCGCTCCCGCGCCAAGGTGTCGAGCGGGCCGTACATGCTCGCGCCGAACAGCCACCGCGAGCTGATCGACGAGAAGGTGCTCAAGGACTGCGGCAACGAGGCGCCTTCGTGCATGGCCGCGATCGGACGTGACCTCCGCGCCGACGTGCTCGTGTACGGCAAGCTCGAGAAGCTCTCCGGTGGCGGCTACCGCATGACGGTGACCGCGCTCGACGTCGCGAAGAAGAAGGTGCTGGGCCGGAACGTCGTGCAGGTCCCGGCGGCGACCAACGGCGATCAGCTGCGCGCGATCGCGAAGAAGGCGTACGCCGAGCTCGCCGGCGAGATCGCCCCGGGCGGCACGCTGATCGTGAAGGCCAACGTCGGATCGGGGACGGTGTTCGTCGACGACGACGCGCGCGAGGTGTTGAGCGATGGCACCGCGAAGCTCTCGCTGCCGCCCGGCCGCTACCGCGTCGCGATCGAGGCCGAGGGCTACCGCCGGCAGGAGATCACGGTGAAGATCGACGGCGAGGCGACCGTGACCGAGTCGCTGACGCTGAGCCGCCGCGTCGGCAAGGCAGACGATGGTGGGGGCTTCGACGTGTGGAAGCCGGCGTTCGTGGTGACGGCCGCGGCGACGGTCGGCCTCGCGATCTACTCGACGTACGCGTACTCCAAGATGAACGACGCGGCCGACGACCTCGCGCCGGGGCTCAGCGACAAGAACTGCGGCGCCGACGCCACGGGGGCCCTCGCGGACGCGTGCGACTACCACGACAAGCACAAGCTCACCGGCTACGCCGCGGTGGGGACCGGCGCGCTGATGCTGGTGTCGGGATACTTCGCGTTCTTCCACGATCGCGGCGGCGAGCGCGCGGACGGCGGCAAGCTCGCGGTCACGCCGCAGGTGTCGCCGAACGGCGGCGGCGCGACGCTGCGCTTCGACTGGTAGCGAGCGCTACGCGCGCGGGCGGATCGTGATCACGACCGACTTCGAGGTCGGCGTGTTCGAGCGATCCGCGACGCTGTCGAGCGGGACCAGCGCGTTGGCCTCGGGGAAGTACGTCGCGGCGCACCGGCGCGGCAGGTCGAACGGCACGACGATGAACGCCTCGGCGACGCGCTCGCCGTCGTGCCACTCCGAGACGAGGTCCACGACCTGGCGCTCGACGAGGCCGAGCTCGGTCATGTCCGCCGGGTGGAGGAACACGACGCGACGCTCGGAGCGGATGCCGCGATAGCGGTCGTCGAGCCCGTAGATCGTGGTGTTGTACTGATCGTGGCTGCGGATCGTCATCATCCGTAGCCGGCCCGGTGGGAGCGACAGGTCGGGAGGCGTCGCGACCGTGAACCGCGCGCGGCCGCCGAGCGTCGAGAACGTGCCATCGCGCCCGGGGTTGGGGAGCTGGAAGCCGTCGGGCGTGCGCACGCGCGTGTTGTAGTCGGCGAAGCCGGGCACCACGCGGGCGATCAGATCGCGGATCCGGTCGTAGTCGGCTGCGAGCTCGGCCCACGGCACGGCGCCGCCTCCGAGCAGCGCGGCGCCGAGCGCGCACACGATCGCGATCTCGCTCCGCAGCTCGTCGCTCGCCGGCGGCAGCACGCCCTGCGAGCGGTGCACCATGCTCATCGAGTCCTCGACGGTGACGAACTGCTCGCCGCCTTCCTGGACGTCGCGCTCGCTGCGCCCGAGGCACGGCAGGATCAGCGCGCGCGCGCCGGGGTACAGGTGCGTGCGGTTGACCTTGGTCGAGATGCTGACCGTCAGCTGGCAGCGCTCGAGCGCGCGCATCGTGCGCTCGGTGTCGGGCACGGCGGACACGAAGTTGCCGCCGAGCGCGACGAACGCCGTCAGCTCGCCGCGCTCGAGCGCCTGGATCGCGCCGACGGTGTCGAGGCCGGGCTCGCGTGGCGGATCGAACCCGAACGTGGCGCCGAGCGCGTCGAGGAACGCCGGCTTGGGCTGGCTCGTGATGCCCATCGTGCGATCGCCCTGCACGTTGGAGTGGCCGCGGACGGGGCACAGCCCGGCGCCGGGGCGGCCGACGTTGCCGCGCAGGAGCATGAGGTTCACGATCTCCTGGATCGTGACCACCGCGTGCTTGTGCTGGGTGAGGCCCATCGCCCAGCACGCGATGACGGCCTTCGCGTTCGCGTACAGCGCGGCGATCTCGCGCATCGTCGCCTCGTCGACGCCCGAGCGCTCGACGAGCACCGACCACGGAAGCGCGAGGACGTGGTCGCGCCACGCGGCGAAGCCTTCGGTCCGCTCGTCGACGAAGTGCTGGTCGATCGCGCCCTGCTCGAGCACGGCCTTCGCCACGCCGAGGAAGAACGCCTGATCGCCGCCGATCTGGATCTGCACGAAGTGCTTCGCGAGCGCGGTGCCGCCGAGCAGGTCGAGCGGCTTCTGCGGGTGGCTGAACCGGGTCAGCCCGACTTCGCGCAGCGGGTTGACCGCGACGATCGTCGCGCCGCGCCGGGCCGCCTCGCGCAGGGTCGTCAGCATGCGCGGATGGTTCGTGCCCGGGTTCTGGCCGACGATGAAGATCAGGTCGGTGTGGTCGAAGTCCGAGAGTGACACCGTGCCCTTGCCGATGCCGACGGTCTCGGCGAGCGCGACGCCGCTCGAGTCGTGGCACAGGTTCGCGCAGTCGGGGAAGTTGTTCGTGCCGAACATGCGGCCGACGAGCTGGTACAGGAACGCTGCCTCGTTGCTCGTCCGTCCCGAGGTGTAGAACGCCGTGCGCGTGGGGCCCGCGGCCTGGAGCTCCTTCGCGAGCAGCGCGATGGCGTCGTCCCAGCGGATCGCGCGGTAGTGCCGGCCCTCGAGGACGAGGGGGTGCGTGATGCGCCCGAGCTGGCCGAGCTCGAAGTCGGAGAGCTGGCGGAGCTCGTCGACGGTCGCTTTCGCGAACAGCTCGGGGGTCGCGCGCGCGGTCGTCGCTTCCTCGGCGATCGCCTTCGCGCCGTTCTCGCAGAACTCGAAGCGCGGGCGGTCCTCGGCGTTGGGTTCGGGCCAGGCGCAGCCGGGGCAGTCGAAGCCGCCGGGCTGGTTCATCGAGAGCAGGGCTTTGCCGCCGCGGAGGAGGCCGGAGTCGCGGGAGAGGTGACGGAGCGTCGACCACAGCGCGCCGATGCCGCCGGCTGCGCGGGGGACCTCGGTGAGGTGAACGTCGGCGCGCGGA